>VFQQ010001005.1_pt1 | contig 44531 bp, 67 predicted proteins | sample 3512341 | NCBI WGS metagenome assembly VFQQ01 (sample SAMN10412373, study PRJNA504923) | tailings metagenome | isolation source: Relicate 2 Philex TSF1 revegetated site | place: Philippines: Tuba, Benguet | collected 2017-08-29 | reverse complement strand
GGGGCCACCTGCCAGCGGTGCAAGCGAGCAGCAGCAGCAGCAGCAAGGCCAGCAACAGCAGGACCGGCAGCCGCCGCAGCAGCAGCAGCAAGGCCAGCAACAGCAGGACCGGCAGCCGCCGCAGCAGCCGCCGCCGCAGGGAGCCAGCGGCAGCGGTGCTGCTGGCGGCAGCGGTGCTGCGTGCGTTGGCAGCGCGGCAATGGCAGCAGCAGCGGCGGCCGCTCCGGGCACAAGCTGGGAGCTGGTCTACACCCCCTCTGACCTGCTGCTGGAGGCTGGAGGGCTGGTGGCTGTGTCGGAGGGCGGCCGCCTGCTGCGCCACGGGCTGGTGCTGGGCGAAGAGGGGCTGGAGCCAGCAGAGGGCGCGGACGCCAGCGACACGTGAGTGCAACACTATATATATCGTATCTTGGTGCTTCTATGTACGTGCTGTGTATCTGTATGCTACCAGGTTTACTGTTGGGCTTGTGTTGCTGGGCGCGGGGGGCCTGGAGCCGGCAGGTGGTGCAGATGCCACCGACACGTGAGGTTTGGATGCTGCGATGCTGCTCTTGTGTTGTGCATCCTTGCTGCTGCTATGTACATGCACGCTTCCGAATCTCTGGGCTGGTGTGGAGCAGAGGGCGGGGTTGGAGGGCTGGAAGGTGCAGGGGTACGCCGTGACGCATGCCTTGGGGGCCATGCTTCGGCCGCAGTTCTACGGGTCGAGAAGTTGGGCAGGCACCCCGCTGTGCTGTCCAATGCAGCCCGCATTCCTGTGCCCTTTATACGCCTGCACCATGTTTCCCCCTCCCTTGCCCCTTCCTGGCTGCAGTGATGGCGAAACGGAGGACATTGGAGAGATGGCCGGTGACCTGGATGCAATGGCCGATGTGGATCTGGGTGCCGTCAACTTCGCCGGCTTCCCGCCCCAGGCCCTCCCCTGGGCGGCGCCGCCGGTGCAAGGCCCTGGGGCGGCTGGCGACGGCGTGGGCGGCGGCGAGGGCAGCAGCTCTGAGGATGGCGGCGACAGCGGCAGTGACAGTGATGAGTCGGAGGGCGGCGAGAGCAGCAGCAGCGATGGGGGCAGCACAAGTAGCGGCTCGGGCGGGGAGGCGATGGACGAAGACGAGGAGGACGAATGGTTTCCCGGCGGGGATGCGGGCGCCTACTGAGCCTGTAAAAATTTTGTAACGGAGTGACTGGTTGTCTGGACATCAGCCTGTAACAGCAGGTCCGGAGGCTTGCGTCCACCGCTGGTGGCAGGCGGGTTGAAGCTGCGCCGGCTGTTGTGCTGATGCTCGACTCCGCTGGTCGCGCTGGGCGCCTGCGGCCTTGCTGCAGTTGGAGGGCGCATTCGAGGCTGCTCGGCGCTTTAAAAACTGGTCGAGCTCACGCGGCGGCCGCCAAACCCCCAGGCGAGCCGCAGGGTTCCCTCAATTTGAGCAGCAGGCTGCTGGGAGGCAGGCCGTGCGTGCGTCGTTTGGGGGCAGGAGGTTGTTGTGGTAGGGCGGCGGCGGTGGCGGGAGCGGCGCGCCGCCGCCTGTGACTGGAGATCGGTGCTGCGCTTGTACAAGCACCTACAAGGCTCCGCCTGTCCCCATCCATGCAGGCAGCCGGGTCAACCCGCTTTAAACAGCTCACCCCATGAGCCGCGAGAGCTCTCCAGCCGTCGTGCCGGTCTTGCCGGCCCGGCGCTCACCGCCGCGGGGCGCCCCGGATGCTGGGAGCGGCACCCGCCCGCCGCACCTGCAGCCGCCGCTGGCGCCCCCGTTGCCGGTGCAGCAGCCTGGCACGCCGCCGGCGCCCTGGGCAGCGGGCACTAAAGAGCCCCCTGGCGCGCCGCAGCGGCACGGCCCGCTGCCGCCGCCGCCAGAAGTGCCGCCTGAAGTTGACGAGGCCCTGCACCCATCTGCGGCCACTGTGCTGGACCGCGCGCAGCAGCTGCTGAGGGATGCGGCTGGCGAGGGTCGCCGGTATGCCTGAACAGCGCACGGGCTTTCGCGTGCACAGCACAGCGGGGGCGGAGGGCCCGCGGCCCCGTGCCTGACCAACTGCCCATGTTATTCTTGCCAGGCTTGCTGCCTGGACCTGCTGACCCTTTTTGTTGTTAGGGCTTTGACTGTTCCTTTGGGAAGCAACCATCATTTCCCTTGCTGTTGTATTAATTCTCCGGCGCACCGCCGGTACGCTGCTTCACATGACCGCCCCGCGAGGGTGCCTCCCGCCGCCCAACTCCCAACTAGTCTTGTGATGCCGCAACCCCTTTGCTTGACCACCCTGCCGTCACGTTGATCCGATCCTTCCGCTGGCTTTATTTGACTGGTTTGCTCGCATGTGTAAGGGAACACTCATCATGGGCGGTGCTGCGCCTGCAAAGCGGCGGGCCTAAGCATGTGAGGCAAAGCACGTGTGCACATTCGTTGGTCCTCTCGGCGTCCACTGACTGCCTGGGAGCGGCTGGCTGCTCTGCTGAGGCCCCTCAGCGCTCTGCCGGCGGCCTTCTCGACTGGCCCTGCTCACCTGGCCCCTCTGGCCAGCCAGCATGACTGACAGCCTGATCAGCAGCTCGGAGGTGAGCGTGCGGGCTGGATCGGGAGCTGGGCGACTGGCCGTGTCAGCAGCTGCGGCAAAAGTACCGTTGCGCCACGCCGGCGAGACCACCCCCAGGGCTCACCTGCTCTCAAGGCCTCCCCGCTCTTGCGACCCCTCCCATGCAGGCTCTGCACCCAACCACCCCTCACGACGCTGCTGGTCCTTCTTTTCACGGCATGCTGCCCAGCCTGCCACGCGCAGTGGCGGGCGGCGGGAGCGGCGCGCGAGCGGCGGCGGCGGCGCGCCCCGCGCCCCCTGCCATGCCGCCCGCGCTGCCTGCAGTCAGCAATGTGAGCCACAGCGCTGCTGGCGCTGGCACGCCCAGCAGGCCATGCCCACGCGCACCGCGCCGCCTCAAGCCGCTGGTGCCGCCGCCAGAAGTTCCGCCCTTCAAGATTGAAGTTCATCCTTGCGGCGCTGCATGGCGGCGGCAATGAAGCCGGCGCAACAATGCCGGCGCAGGCGGCGGCCAGCCGGCCGGCGGGCACGAGCAGGGCGCCCTGGCGCGGGCATGCGCTTTGCTGGATGGTGTTGATGCCATCTCAAACCTGCTCTGCTGAGCGCCGCACGGTATCGCCTGGCTGCCCCAGTGCACTCTTCCCCCTGTACCCAGACCGCCAACTTGCTTCCTCTTAATGCCTGGCTCTTTGTGCCCGGCTCACCCGTGGCTGCCTTCATGCAAGTTTTCTTAACCTAGGCAGCCACGTGTACTTCTAGTCGTGCATCCAAGACGATCTCTGCCACGGACCGCACCCTTGTGCAACTGCCCACCCGCCCGCTGCCTTTGCTGTACGCCATCCCAAGCCTGAGCTCAAGACACCAAGTTGCCTGCACCCTCGCGCATTGTTTTGGCCCACTTCCAAGCCCGAGTCAATCTGCTTTTGTCTGCCTGCAATATTTCATCTCAGCCCGCTTGTTCTGCCTGATGCCTTCGTGCCACACTGTGTGGCACAGCCCCGCATGCGCGAAGCAGCGGCGAGCTCTACGGAATACATGTAATGTTGCATTGCCAGCAGGGATGAGTGCTCGGAATTTAGCCAGCATTGGCAAGTGGGCTGAGGGTGCGGTGGCACGGCTCAAGAAGTCAGGGAGTGAATTCAAGCGCAGCCCACTCGACAGCTCTGCTGCTCGCCTGGCGCCGCCGATGCCTCATGACCAGCGCCGTCCTCCCCCTCCTTCTGTGCACTCTGTATGCTGTCCTCAGCACTGTAGGCGTTCTTGCAGACCATCACACAGCAGCCATGGAGCTGGGAGGGCCGAGCTCGCCTTCCGGGATGGAGCGCCTCGCCTCGGGCGAGCTGGCCTCCGCCTTCAGCGGGCTGACCACCACCAGCACGCAGCTGGGCCAGGGGCAGGCTCCCGGGGGCTTCTCGACCCTGCCCAAGCGCCAGCTGCCCCTGCAGCCGCAGCAGGGCGGCGGCCTGCTGCCTGAGCACGCCCTGGTGCTCCCCTGGGCCAAGAGGCGGTGAGGGAGGGGTGCAGAGAGAGGGCGGCGGGCGGCCGACAGCTGCCGCCCAGCTGCGAGTTTGAATCCAGCGCTGCCGCCAGCAGTCCACAGCTGCTTCACGGCCTGGCACCTCTTCTCTCAGACTTCCACTGTCCCTTACCTGACTGTGCAGGTGCGTGTCAGCGGAGGACCTGCCGAGCTACCAGGCCCAGCTGCGCGGCGACCTGCAAGGCCTCCGCCTTGCAGTCACTGCCGCCCGCTTCCCAGCCGCGCCTGCGGCCGCAGCGTTTGCTGCAGCAGGCCCGCGTCCCGGCCAGCACCCGCCCCACCGCTACAACCTGCGCAGCGGCAGCGGGCTGGCGGCGGGGGTGGCAAGCACTGCGGCCGCCTGTGCCGCCGGCCTGTTCCAGTCCGCCGCCCGCCGCCCAGTGGGTGCTGCACCAGCTGCAGACCGCGGCCACCTGCTGAGCGCCGCTCCTGGCGACGACCTGGGCCATCTGCTGCCTCCGCGCGGCGGCGGCTTGGGCCAGCCAGCGCTGGCGGGTGTGGGCATGCAGGCGATGCAGCTGCAGCCCCCCCACCCGCTCTGCTTTCCTGGCCTGCCGCCGCGCCACCCCGGCCCGGCGGCAGGGCGGCCCGTGGCAACAAACGCTCCTGCGGCAGCAGCTGCGACGCTTGCAGCAATGGCGGCGGCACGAGCGGCGGCAGCAGCAGCAGGGGCCGTCACGGCGGCGGCATCGCTCTCGCAGCAGACTTCCAGCCTGGCCCACATGCAGCAGCAGCAGCAGCAGCAGCCCTCTGTGGCTGAGCCAGGATTTGCCCAGCAGCCAGCAGCAGCGCAGCCGGCAGCCACTTGGCCAGGCGCTGCTCGCGCCGGCCCTCCCAAGACAGCGCCTGCCGCCGCCCCGCTGGCCTTCCCAGCCTACCCTGCCCCCGCTGCCATGTCTTCCGCTGCCCACGTGGCCTTCAGCGACAGCCAGGAGGCCGACTGGGACTCCCACGCTGTCTCGGAAGGTGCGGGGCAGCCAGGCGGGTGCTGGTGAAGAGGGCTGGGCGGCAGTGAGTGAACCTGTGCAAGGTGCCCCCTCACCTTCCCGCCTGCCGGTCCCACATGCCCGCCGCCACACATCGCTTGCCCTGACTCCTCTGAATTGCCCCTCCTTCCCTGCCTGCAGACAGCCCGGATGGCAGTCTGGTGGACGACTTCGATGTGCTGGATGACGGATCCTCCTCCGACTCTGATGAGGAGCACTGGGGTGCTGCCCCCGGCGAACGGGTGGGCAGGACATGCTTGCCGCAGGCGGAGGCTGGAGGGTACATGGCTGGGAAGGGCCGCCCTTGGTGTTCAATGAACTGCCCAGCATCCGCCCTGCTGGCACTGCTGAATTGTCCACGGCAATGTGTTCAAGCATGCTGTGCACCTCTCATGCAGGACGAGGGTTTCCACTCGGCGCGCTCGCCCCCCAGCATGCTGCAGGAGCTGCCTTCCGAGGACGACCGCAGCACAGGTGCGCAGCATAAAGTGTCAGCTGGCTGGGAGTTTATGTGCATGGCAGCAGGGCTCTGTCTTGTGCATGCCGCAGGCCTTGCAGGAATGGCAGCGGCAAGGTGCAGCCTTGCTTTCCGTGAGCCAACACGCTGCGCTGCACCTGCCCCACTCGCAGGCGACTACCGGCAGCAGCGCAAGCAGCAGCAGCGGGCGGAGCAGCAGCAGGGCGGCGTGAAGAGCGGCACAGCCTCAGTGGCCACAGCAGCGCTTGCCTCCAGTCACAAGCCCAGCCAGCGGGAGCTGGAGCTGCTGCTGCATGCAGAGCTGCGGGCCGCCAACGAGGCGCTCTGCACCGTCACATTCCCGGGTGGGTGGGAGAGCGCATGGGCGGCAGCCAGGCAAGCAGGCATGTATAAAACAGAGGCTCTTAGCAGGTGGCAGGCACCCCCCGGCCCTGACGCACCCTAGCCAGCCGGCCGGCATGCTTGCTTTAGATAAACAGCTGTGCCCAACCAGTCAGTCTCATGAACAGCTGGTGCCGCCGTCTCTGCTGCAGAGAACTGGGCCTTCTGCCCGGTGCACGAGGCAGACTGCATGATCGGCCTGTGCATGGGTAAGCTGCAAGTGCTGAGGGCCGCGGCCAAAGTTTGGCACCTGGCTGAGTGACTCACATTGCATTTCCGGACTGAATCTCGCCCAGCGGCAGCACACAAGCTCTTCACGCGTATCCCTACTTTCTTTGCCGCGCAGTGTACAAGATCCCGCCAATCAGCATCGTGCTGGGCGCCTCCTACTTCCAGCGCCTGTTGGCGCGCTCCGATGACATGCGGGTGCGAGCGTGTGTGCGTGCCGTATGCAAGAGTCTTACAGAGCAGGGGCTGAACAAAGCAGCGGGTGTGGCTGCAACCTCGCTGCATTGCTCAGCCGTGCGCTGCTGCCTCACCGAGCGGTGCTCTGTGCCACAACTGTTTTTCTGCAGCGGCAGGCGCGCGCCGAGGCCTTCTTTGTGCAAGTGCCCGCGCTGGGGACCAATGGCAAGGTAAGCGTGGCATAATGGATGAAGGGAAGGACGGAGCAAGACATGCGCAGCTGCAGGGATGTTTCCTTGACTTCTTATCAACTTTGCAGCCCTCTTCATGTCGCCTGCATGGGGCAGCCGCCCGGCTGCAAGACAACCGCAGTGGGCTCAAGCCAGTGGCCACCCTTGTGCTGCGTCCCCGCAGGTGCACCAGGTGGTGATGATGCGCTGCCCGCCCACCGCCTGCGACTGGCTGCGCCTGGTCTACACCGCCTGCATTTACCTTGGCGGTGAGCCTTGGTTATGTGCCGCAGATGGCGGGCCCGGGCCGGCCGAACCATGCATCGCAGCTTGACAAAGCAAAGGGCAAATCCACAGGCCTGCACATTGCCATGCACACACTGTTGTCCGCCCACTCACGGATCAACTGCCCAGCTCGTCAGTTGCCGCTGTCATGTTGCAATCACTGGCTCGCGTCCTGCCCACTGCGAAGTGCAGCCAAGGTGGGCGACCGGGTGCAGTACAGCGGCATGCTGTCATCTATGATGAAGGCGGTAGTGGGCTACGACGTCAGCCCGCAGAAGGCACGTGCTGCACTCCGAATGCTAAAACTGTGTCTTGACGTTCGTGAACAGCGGTTTCCTGCGCTTGTACAGCCACAGCTTGCACGTGTTGTATCGATCCATATCACGCCTCTCTGCCGCGCTTTTGACATCCCCACCGCATCCTGTCTCCCCTCAACCCCTTGACAGGCGGCAAAGCTTGAGACGTATGTCCTGCAGGGCCTGGAGTGGCGGCTGGGCCCCCACTTTGACCTCAGCCCCGATGGCGGCTACTGAGGCAGCAGTGGTGCACTGACGGCTACTGAGGCACACACACACAAAATCAGCAGCCTGCTCAGCAGCCTGCTCAGACTGTACCAGATCAGGCTCAGCGGCAGCGGCACTCGGCACCCACAGCGGGCAGAATATTCAGCAGGCTGCCCCAGCCAACTTGCCGGCACGCCTCTGCCCTCCCTCCAGCTCGGCACATTTTTCAGCTGCTGGGCTGCCCAAGCGGCCCAGCGCTCCCAATTTTCACCATTTCATGCATGCACCCACCCTCGCATTGCCTCACTGCGCTCACTGCTGTACCCAGGCAGATAGCCGCTCAACCTTCGCGTCCAAGCACCAGGCAGGCAGGCAGGCAGGCAGGCACCCTATTCCTTCTCAGCTTGAAGTTCATTATAACACGTGGACAGGCAATTTATAACCGTGTAATATAATCAGTTCGAAGGAATAGTGACAGGCTGTGTTCATCAAGCGCACGAAGCAAGACCAGGCAGCGACTCCCGAGTGCACCCCCAAAGCATGATGAATGCCACAGCCTCAATCAGACGTGTATGAGCGTGCAGCGCTGCTGCCGCTAAGCACACCACAGCACGCCATGCGGGCCCCGGCGCTGCGGGGCGACAGAGGCAGTGCTGCCGCTGTGCCGGCTGCCTCGGCGCCGCTGCTGCAGGTGCAGGGGCTGTACGCACGCAGCGCGGAGGGAGAGCCAGGAGCAGCGCTGCCAGCAGGAACGAGGTTGAGGTGCACCTTGCCGCCGCTTCCGCGCGGGCTGGCTGGTCTGCAGGGCGTAGCAGGCAGCCAGGTGGTGGCACAAAGGTATTGCCACTGGATGGCAGTTTCGGCCAGCAGTCATAGGGCATCCCAGGTGCGATTCCATCTCAGATGCACATCGTGGCTGCGACCAGGCCTGGCTGCCCATGTGCCGCTCGACTGCCCTCCCACCCACCCACCTGCTGGCCCCCGCCCCCACGCCTGCGGCCGCTCCAATGGCCGCAAAGCTGGCGCAGCGCGAGGCCGCCAGGTTGCGCGGCGTGTGCGCTGCGCTTTGGATGGTCTTGACGGGCGGGGGGCGGGCGGAGATGAGGTCCTCCTCACCACAGCTGTCCTCGTCCAGCCAGCTGTCGTCTGCAGACACACATTGATTGGCAGTGGTTGACAATGGTTGGCAGGCTCAAGTCAAGTCAATAGCTTGAGGCAGGGCATGTGCATGCAACCAACATGGGACATGCTGCAAAACAGCACCAGCCGGGCGCAGCTTGCCACGAGGTTGACCTCAACCATCCAAAAAGTGCTCCCAAGCTCACCGTCAAACTCGCTGCTGCTCTGGTGGGCTATCAGCCCGCCGCGCTCCCGCCCGCTGGAGCTGTCGCTGCTGCTGGCCTGCCGCAGCTGGGCAGCAGGCTGGGGTGCACTTGTGCCAGCTGGCTCAGCTGCGAAGCGCACTCTGAGCCCGGCAGGCTTGGCGGCCGGCTGCCGCAGCGCAGCAGCAGCTGCCGCCGTTGTGTTGGGCAGCCCAGGCGGCGCAGGTGCGCCCTGCACTGCCGCACACCGCTGGGCAGCAGGCACAGCACGCGGTGCAGGCGCAGCAGTAAGGCCCGCGGCTGCGCTGCCGCTGGTGGCCGTCAGCTTGATGGCGGGGCGGGCAGGGCTGCTGCTGGCTCGCAGCTTGGCAGGGCTGGGCGGCAGCTGGGCGCGCATTGCTGCGATGGCCTCGTTGGCTGCTGCCACCGCCGGCGGCACAGGTGGAGACATGCCAGAGACTGTCGAGCGGCTGCCAGCTGACCGAGGGCGCCGCGATTGGGGGCTCAAGCTTGCCCCTGCTTGGACCGCGGCTGCGGCCGCCGGCGGCCAGCCAAACGTGGCGGCGGCAGGAGCAGCGCCACCTGCCGCCACGCTGCCGCCCACCGCCATGGCCAGCCCTCCCAGCAGCTGCCGAGCCTTGGCATCAATGGCGGCCTGGCAGAGCGCCGTCACGCGGTCAACACCCTCCTTCAGGCGCACCTGAATGTAAGGCAGGGCAGGTGGCAGGGGAGGGGCACAGGTGAGGCACGTGCTTACGGTACTGGAGCGGGGCAGCTCATGCATACCTCTTTGTGCACTTGAATCGCGGTGAATGAGCACGCCCCAGCGCACGCTCCTGCCAGCACCCACCTGCAGCGCCTCTGCGTCTGCCAGGAAACGGCGCTCCAGCGCCTGCATCGCGCCCTCGTGCTCCCGCCGCAGCGCCGCCGTGCGCTGCGCCAGCACCCGTGTCTCCTCCGCCCGCACAATCTCCAGATCCTTCAGGGCGGAGCGCAGCCGCGCCTCGGTGTGCTGGATGTCTGCAGGTGGCGGCGGTCGGGCAATGAATGGCATGGAGACGGGAGGAGGGAGGAGGTGCGGCACCAGTGGCAAGCGGCGAGCAGCGGCTGAACAGCACAGGCGACCGCACGCACCTTCATTGTGCCGCTCCACCTCCAGGCTGAAGCGCTGCTGCAGCAGGGCAGCAGCTCCAGTTGTGTCCAGCCCCAAGTCTGAGGGCGGCATGGTTGGAGGAGCCCACCGGCCGGGTGGCGGCGGCGGCGGCAGTGGCGCCACCAGTTGGGCCCGGCCTTGGCAGCGACGAGAGGTGTTCCTCGATGCTGGTCGGGCGGTCAAAAGCTCGATGAGGGCAGCCTGAGGCCCGAGAGAGTGCGCGTGCCGCGGCGGCGTGGGCAACGGCACTCTGTGGTGGGCGCCTTGGGCCGCTGGGTCGCCAGGTCGAATGCAGCGCGATAGAAACAGCTACACAAGAGCTCCCCCACCACCGATGGCTCATGCCGCCGCCACTGCCGCGGGGCGCCGCCGCTTCGTGGCCCATTGCGTGGGCTTTTTTAGAACAGGCAGTTTCACTTTGGATGCACGATCGGGCTGCTTATAACATGCAAAGACGTATACCGACCCAGCCTGCAGCATGAACCGCAAAGCCATCCCTCCCTGCCTGCCGCCGCCGCTTGGCGGGGCACCGCGCCGCCATGCTGCTCACTCCTCTCTCTGCCAGCCCTTTAGACGAACGCGTTCTGGCTGACAGAACTTGATGCATCCTAGTATTGTTTCTGAATAAGATAACATCAGCCCAGGCATCATCCTTGGCGGCGAGAGCCGGCAGCGGGGGCGACGGCGGCACAGCACGGCGTGGCGGCTCAGCGGCGCCGCCGCTGCCTCCAGCCTTTGCTTCACCCGCTGGTCGGCCGGCCTTCTTGCATGCAGCGATCCGACACGATTGGCCTGGCGCCAAACCGAAGCGTCAGCTCGTTGTGAACAAAAGCTCCGGCTCTTAAACGCGCGCTTCACGCGGCGGCCCGCCGTCGCGCAGGCGCGTTCTGCTCCAGCGTGCAAGTCGCATGGCCGCCGTCCCAGCGCCGCAACCGTTGCCGCATCTGACCGCCGCCACCTCCGCCTGTCGCCGCCCGCAGAATGGCGAGGCCCGAACCGCGGCGGCCGGACTGGCTAGCGCTCACGCCTCCCGCGGCAGCTGGGCACGCCGTGCTTGCTCCGCAGGCTGCCCAGCAGCGGGACGAGACGGTTCGCGCACTGGTATTCCCTGCCACTGCGTCGCGGCCTGCTACAGCGGCAGCCACTGCCCGGCGGCCGGCTGGTGCGCCTCCCACGCTCCTGAAGCCAGCGGCAGGCGCGGCTGTGCCGCCCGGCAGCGCACTTGCGGCAGAGCCGGCGTATCGCTCGGCGCTGGACCGCTTGCTGCAGCGGCCCGGCCCGGCTCCCGGCACAGCCAGCGCTGCCCGTGGCGGCTCAGCAGCAGCACCAGCAGCAGCAGCAGGCAGCGCAGCCCCCACCCTCCCCAGCAGCCGCCTAGACAGCCTGCTGGTGGCAGGCCGGCCAGCCTCAACCCAGCAGGCGCAGCAGGCGCAGCAGCCACAGCACGTGGAACGGCCCAGCCTGGACAGCCTGCTGCGCCGGCCGCCGGTCGCCTCGGCGTCCGCCCGGCGAGCACCGCTGCCCAGCAGCCGGCTGGATGAGCTGCTTGCACGCCCCGCCACTGCAGCAGGCAGCTCCAGCTGGCGACCAGCTGCGCCAGCAGCAGCTGGACAGAGCGCTGCAGCAGCACGGCCAGCGGCGCTGTCGCCTGTGGATGAGGAGCCTTCGCCGTTCGGTCGGCTGCAAGCCGCTGTCGGCGGTGGCTCTGCTGGCCCAGTGGGGCCGCGTCCTGCAGGCGGCGATGGGATCAGCCGGCCAGCCACTGCTGCCACACATGCGGCGCCGTCACCAAAAGCAAGGCCATCAGCAGCGGCGGCAGCAGCAGCAGCAGCAGCAGCAGCAGCAGCAGCGGGGGCACCAAGATTGGCACCTGAAGCACCGGTTGCACGAGCAGCTGCGGCGGCTCTGGATCCTGGGCTGCATGACCGGCTGCGGCAGCGCATTGAAGAAGCCAAGGTGAGGCGCTGGGCGGCTGCGGACTGTCCTGCGGGCTGCCTGGTTTCTGCATGGAAACAATCAAGGTGCTGTGCATGCAGCTTGTAGTTGTGCACATGGCAGCTTTCTACACTCAACCACGCCTTGCTCATGTTCCTTACACTATATTCCTCTGCCTGGCTGCAATGCCATGCCCCCCTTCCTGCCTGCAGGCGCAGATGCGGCAGCAGCTGTCCCCCATGTTCCGCCTGTCAGATGCGCTGCTGGGTGCTGGGCAGGATGCCGGCAGGGCAGCACAGGCTCTGGACGCAGCCACAGGCCTGGCTGCTAGCGGATTTGAACAGCTGGCTGCCCGGCCCGGCAGCAGGGGCGGCGGCAGCGCAGCTGCCAGCAGCAAGCCACCAGCAGTGGGCCCGGCGCAGCAGCAGCAGCTAGCGCCTCCGGCACAGCTGGAGATGCCGCTGCCAACGCAGCAGCAGCACCAGCAGCACCAGCAGCGCGGCAACACTCAGCAGCATGGCCAGCAGCCGTCAGAGGAGCAGCAGGCACCTGATGCATGGGAGGGTGACGGTGCAACTGACCTGCACCCAGCGTTTGCGGCAGGCGCCAGCAGTGCAGATGAGGTTGATTCTCTGGTGGCCAACGCCCGAGCCGCGGCAGCGCGGGCTCAGTCGGCCATTGCAGGGCTCACCAGCCCGCCTCGCCTGCACACAGCAGCGGCTGGTGGTGCGCCCGGTAGCACCACACCCACCAGCAGCTCTGCTCCAAGGTCGGCGGCGCCTCTACCCCATGCCCAGCAGCGGCGAGGCCAGCCGCCTACAGCAGAGCTTCAGCTGGCTACTCATGGCGGCGTGGGCAGCGGGCAGCTGGCGATGCCGGCTGGCGATGCAGCGGTGATGGTGGCCCGCCTGCGGGAGCAGTCGGAGGCGCTGATCAGGTGCGGGGAGCGTGAAAAGCGTGGGGTGCAGCCACTTGGTGTTGTTGCGCTGCATTGAGCCCAACTGCCCTTCTCACTACGGCGCGCTCAGCCATAGTAGGTGGCCAGAGCATAGTGTGCCACTGCCTGCTCGACTGATGGACCTCTGTTTGGCCTGCTGCTCCACTGTGTAGGTCTGAGTGCGAGCGACTGGTGGCCGGCATGCACGCTGTGCTGGACACCCTGTTGGACAGCCTGCAGCAGGGCCAGCAGGCACAGCATGGCCAGCAGGCACAGCAGGGGCAGCAGGGGCAGCAGGCACAGGAAGCGCAGCAGCAGCAGCAGCAGGAGTGGCAGCTGCCCAGCAGCCCAGGCCACCCAGCAGGCAGTTCAGGCAGCAGAGGCAGCTTGGAGGCAGCAGACGCGAGCGCAGCAGCCAGCTCCCAGGGGTCTGAAGGAGAGGGCGGTGCGGAGCCGCAGTGCCAGCAGACATGGCTGCCACCGCCGCTGCCGCCGTCGCAGCAGCAAGAGGCAGATCAGCAGTGGCAGCAGCTGTTTGATGCCACTGCCGATGATGGCTGCAGCGCAGGCGAGCCGTTTGCGTTCGCAGCGCCTGTGCAGCAGTGGGCACCGCAGCAGGAGGAGCAGCAGCAGTTAGATGGTGCTGGCGCCACACCCTCCGCCAGCAGTCCTGCAGAGCCGCCTGACCTTGGTTGTCTGTCGGGCGCCGGCTTCGGCAGCCCATTCAAGCTGCCCTCGCAGCACCCCAGCCCTGCCAAGCACCCGGGGAATGGGGTTCCGCAGGGCCAGGCCGACGCCACCTGGGCAGCGCAGCGGGCGCAGCAGGATGAGGAGCGACTGACTGCCGCAACCGCCAAATCGCTGACCTTTGCTCCCCTGTCGGCTGCGACACCCGGCGCGGCCGTCGACCAAGTCACACCGGCGCTGCTGCGGCCTTCTGGCGGCTTGGATGCTTACCGCACAGCTCGCAGCATGGGCAGCGCGGCCAGCAGCAGCGGTGGTCGCAGCGGGAGCCGCATGGCCAGCAGCTGCGGCGGCAGCTCGAGAGGGGCGGCTGCCACGCCTGGCTACTACAGCAGTTTCAGCGGAGGCGGCGGCGGGCGCACGCCCGCTGGTTCAGCTGCCAGGGGCCTTGCCACACCGCTGCTGGGTGGCGGGGCAGCAGGCGGCAGCAAGGACATGGGCGAGCTGCTGGGCAGCATTCGCCGGCTGGCGGCGGAGATGCGGTGAGGGCTGGGCAGTTGGGGAAGGAGAGGGGAGGGGAAGGAAGTGGGAGGGGATTCCCGCTGCCCTGCATGCATTTACACACGCCATGGAGGCTTTGTGCCGCATGAATTGAAGTCCAGTCTTGAGCATGACCCGCCCAAGCCTCCCTGAATGCTTGTTTGACGGCCATGCCCTTCGCACACCACTTTCTGCGCAGGGTGAAGCAGGGCACAGGAGACTCTCCCACCTCGCAGCTGCCCCGCCCGGGGGTGCAGGCAGCTGTGGCGCATGGTACGGGGCCGCCGGCGGCAGCCTCAGCGGCCAAGCCCCCGCGTTGACCAGCGGCGGGCGTATTGACTGAATTGACTGCGTTGACTGGTTGCAAATCCAGCGGTTGATGTGATGCACACGGATGAGAAGCTCGGGGGATTTTGACACGGCGGCAGCCATGCCGACCGATGCAGGGGCCCCTTCAGTGCTGCAGATGGGTAGTTGGGTTCCAGGTTCAGAGGACATGTTGCTGGGTTGGTTGGAACGCGACAGTGTGGTGGAGGCAGTATCCTGTTGAACCGCTGCATGGGGGGCGCTGCGAGCGGCGGCGGCACCGTCGCGAGGGTGGTAATACATTTGACATGAGCGTCGCCGCTGTGCGCATTACCGCTCCAGAGCCTCCGCTGCCATTGAATCACCTGCGGCAGGCCACCCGCTTGCAGCCCTCTGGGGCTAAAACGTGAGACGCTGCTCGGGCCTTGGGTATGGAGCCGCGGGCCGCGCCGCTATGCACCGGCGACCCCCCACCCTCCCTTCAAGCCATCAGGTGGGACGCAGCGCCAAGATGGGCCTGTGGGCGCGTCCCCGCGCAGCCACTTTTTGCGGCGGCCGCGCCACGCGGCCCTGACGCACCACACGTGGTTGCCCGAGCGGTTGGCCAGCCGCGCAGCTGTTGCCGGCGATGCGCGTAGCGGGTCCTCTGGCCACGGCGGCACCGCCCTGCGGCCGCACCCGAGGGGTCGCCCGCCCGCTTTGCGCAGCCAGGCTCACTGAGCAGCCCCGCCTGCTGCAGGTGCTTCAAACTAGGCCGCGGGAGGCGCAGCTACAATGAGGTGTCGCTGCGGCTGAGCGACGGCGAGGGGCAGCGCGTGGCGTCCATGCAGCAATGCATCCACCTCCCCGGCGCCACCCAGGGGCCGGAGGCACAGGCGGCACAGGTATGGGCACCGATTTTGGCCCTCACTTGTGCTTCCCACACCCTGCTGCCACTGCACATGCTTGCAAGTGGGCGGGTAGGTGCCTGGGAACCAAGCTGGCCGCTGGCACCGGACAACACCCCATTTCGCTGGCACAACACTTTATCCCCCGCTATCCTGCCCCTCCCAGCAGGGCTCCAGCATCGCCTTCCGCGTGCAGCTGGCGGGCCGCAGCCTGCTGTGCCGCCTGTTCCTAGTCTTTGGCGACCCAGAGGCGGTGGATGAGGGCAGCACACAGGCGGGCGGCAGCAGCAAGCGATATCGCTGGTGAGAGCTGTCGCTGCTCTTGCAGAGGATGCTCTTATATCCCGTTTGCCAGGCTGGCACGTGCGAGCAGCGATGCCAGGGCCGCAGCGGCTGTGCCGGACACACTGCAACAACCAATGGCATGATGGTTTGCTGGCCAACACTCGCCCCTGCTCCTCAGCTTACCACATTCCACCGCCTGCCCGCCTGTGCAGGCGCCTGGTGTCGCGGGAGCACTGCGCCAAGGGCTGCCAGGGGCCCGCGCTGGCCACCAGCCGGCGCGTGAGCAGCCTGGGCAAGTGGCGGCAGGACGGCGGCGCGTCCCCACTACCAGCGGACAAGTCTGAAGCGCAGGTGCGCGGTTGTTTGTGGGAGCTCAAGCCTTGCTGCCGCTGGCAGGGCTCCTGGCCCCCGCCTCCCTTGGTTGGGTTGCTGCCCCTCGTGCTGCTGGGCTGCTGCCATCATCCCGGTCCCATGCATGTGCACATGTGCTGTACGGCTAGTGACCTGCCCGCCACCAAGTCAACCCTACTGACCAGTCACGACTCCACTCCTTCGTGGCGCAGCACCCCAAGCTGATGTACGTCAGCATCGACGAGCCGTGCACACACTGCGGGGTGTCCTACTTCCGCCTCGTGGCCGGCATCTACGATGATTCGCCAGCCCAGCTGCCCGCCGACCCCACAAGCAGCGGCTCTCAGCACTCAGCTGCTGGTGCAGAGGGGCCTGAAGGGCCTGCGGCCGCGGCTGCTGCTGTGCCTGCTGCAGGCGCCGAGCGGCTGCTGGCCACCGCTGTGTCGCCGCCACTCAAGTGAGGCGTGGGGGCGGGTGGGGGGGCTTGAGGGGGCTCGAACGTCAAGTTAGGTGGCCGCAGTTACGATGGCCCTACAATTGCCCCGGAAGTGCGGTATCGCTGCACTAGCTATGCACCCTCTGCCGCCTTCAACTCCGTGCTTGCACTTGTTGTCACCATTCAACTCTGCGGCTGCAGGGTGCTCGCCAACAACGACGTGCCAACTGGTCCTGGCAAGATTTTGCTGGAGGCCACCCTGCCTTCGGACTGGGAGGGGTGAGAGCCTGGCGCCCCTGCTGCTGCTTGGCTGTGGCCTGCGGCACCACCGCCCTGCTGCCTGGCTGCCGCTGCTGTCTGCCACTAATTGCCGCTTACCTGGCGTGCTTGCCTGCTGGTTGACCCTTACTCTCTTCCATGTCATGTCCCGCCTGCCAGGTGGTCTGACCCAGCCATCTGGGCCCGCCCCAGCTCTGCGGCTCCCTCTCCAAGCAGCGCCCTCCCCGCAGCCGGCCAGCCGCAGCAGCCGCGCAGCAAGGTGCACCGCAGCATCAGCGCGCCCAGCCTGGTGGCGGCCAGCGACAGCAGCTCGCCGCGCAGCCTGCCGCTGCCGCCGCCGCCGCCGGCAGCGGCGCTGCCGAGGGCGGCAGCCTCTGGGCCCGCCTGCTTTGCAGCAGATGTGTGGCCAGTTGACGGAATGCAGCTGGAGGGGCCGGTGCATGTGGAGGTGGCCCCAGCGCCGTCCCCCTTATTGGAGCTGCAGCCCCCTGCGGCAGCGGCAGCGCTGTCGGTGAGGAGCGACACCCCAGTGCTGTTCGCAGCACCCCCCAAGCCCAGGTCTCCTTATGGTGCAGCTAGTGCAGCGCCGGTGCCCAGCCTGCCCGCCCACAGCCACCAGCTGTCCAGTCCCGAAGCGGCGGCGGCGGCGGCGGCGGCTGCATGGCAGCAGCAGCAGCAGCAGCACCGCCAGCAACCAAGGCAGGCGGCGCTCGTTGAGTCAGCATCACTGCCGGTGCTGCCAGTGCAGCTGTCGAGCCGCAGCAGTGGCTGCATGCCCCCGCACGCTGAGCATGCTGCCACGGGCCTGCGCCGATACCAGTCGGACGGAGCAGCGGGGGCGCTGGCCTCGCAAGGGCAGCAGGCGCAGCAGGCGCAGCAGGCCCAGCAGGCAGCGGCTTTGGCACGCCGGCTGGCTCGGCGGGAGGCCAAGGCTGAAGCAGGGGTGAGCTCTGGTGGCAACATAATGTTGCCCTCCCAGTGGCATGAGCAGTGCACCCCGGTAGGCATGGCAGGCTTGGTGAGCGCTTGCCAGTTTCGGCTCCGTTTTGACCATTGCAAGCCAACTGGCCTCCCTCCCTGCAGTTTTATCGAGTGGTGCGCGCACCGGTCAAGCCCTCCGCCACCCCCAGCCCCTTTGGCCCCAGCCCCTTCACCCCCAATCCCTTCGCTGCGGCAGCCGCCTCCCAGCCCCCACCAGCCGCTGACCACGGCAGCACAGGCGCCGCCAGCTACGGCTGCGCAGCAGGGCCGGCAGGCCAGGGCGATTCAGCGCACCACACCCTGGCACAATGGAAAGGCCGGCTATCGCCGCAGCCGCTTGCCGCTGCTGCAGCCTCGCTGCCAGCTGTGGACCCTGTGCAATCCTGGGCAGATGTGCGGTCCACGTCTAGCACTCCACAGCCCATGCTGCTGCCGACAGTTGCAAGCGCGCCCGTGCCTGCTGCAGCTGCCTGGCCAGTGGAGCATGGCGGCATGTTGCCGCCTGGTAGCGTTGCGCTGAATGGCAGCAGCACAGCCGGCGGCAGCAGCGCAGCGGGCGGCGCAGCCGGCTGGGATGCCATGCAGTTTGCCGCATGCCACACCAATGCTGTGCGGCGCGCCGATGTGCAGCTACTGGCTGCGGGCCTTGCGGCAGCTGGTCGGCTGGGCCTGTTGCCGAGCGCTGCTCAGCAGCTGGCGCCCGCCCATATGCAGGCAGCTGCCCAGCAGCAGGCCGCTGCAGCCTATCAGCAGCCTGCCTACCAGCGGTCGGCAGCTGAGCAGGCAGCAGCCTACCAGCAAGCTCTGGCCCGGCAGCAGGCGGCCTACCAGCATGCTATGGCCGCTGCCCAGCAGCGGGCGGCTGCTCAGCAGCAGGCGGCAGCCTACCAGCGGGCGGCGGCGCAGCAGCAGGCAGCAGCTGCATACCAAGCCGTGCCTCAGCAGCAGGCGCCCTGCGCCAACGCAGGGGCAGCAGCGCCCGAGCTGCCAAGCGATGCTGACCTGCTGGGACTGATGCTGGATAACCCGAATGAGTGAGCTGGGTTTGAGGTGTTAGCACTTGCATGTGCCTGTTCGCTTTCTTGGATTACAGAGTGTGGGCTCCGCCCATAGGCTGGCTGTCTCCAATTCAATGTGTGGGCATGGCTCAACCTGTGTGACTGGGACGTACAACGCTCCCGCTGCTTGGTGCTGAGCTGACGTTCCTGGCTTGCTTGCAAGCGTCACATTCGCTGCTGCTGCTGCCTGCTAATTGGCCGCAGGTTTGACTCGATGATAAGCAGCATCTTCGATGATGCCCCGCCCTTTGGCCTCAACTGAGGCCGCTCGCGTGCAGAAGGCACCCCGCCAGTACTGACTGCTGTGGGCAGCAGAATAGTCTCAGCTGTGAACCCCACCTCTCCCAAACATTCGTGAACGGCTGCCCGAAACAGTTTTCCGTGCCTTCCCTCCCCCTCCAACTGGTGCCAAACCCCCCATCACCCACCGCTTTGTGTCGAATTTTCTTTTGCTCGTCTCAGACTGCTTGGACCCAGCCTTGCTGTTTGCTCATTTGGCTTAGACAAGCCACCCTTTCCCTGCCGTCTTCCTTCCCGCCAAGACCCCTGTGATTGGCGCCGCGCTGTCCCGCTGTCCTGTTCTTCTTTCACATGCGTGCATGCCTGCATGCTCCTGCCGTTGCCTCTCTGCCGTATCTCACTTCAACAGCATTCTTTCTACGACGTCATATTGCTACTATCCCCCGTGAACATTTTGTTGCGAGCGGCGGTAGGCACATGATGTGCATACGCCCACCCGCAGCCTCGTTTCGGTGCAAAAAAACCCTTGCCTTCGATTCCTTTCCTTCGTATGCTGCCGCCCGCAGCGCTATTGCCCATCGGCCCATATACTTCGTTACTGCCCCCTCTCTTCATCCACACAACATGCAACCCTGCATGCGATCCATCGCATCACTTGCTGCACCCACGCTCCTAAATCAATCACTATGGTGTTGTGCCTCTCGGCTCGTGCCGGACAGTGCTCCCAAACCTGCATCGACCGTCAACCGCCTCTGTATGCCTGGCAGCGGACGGCATCTCTCATGCCCTGTGACGCCGCCAGCCCCCCTTTTTTGCCACATGCACTGCCCTTGTTACACACCCTCGTAGCTTGCACCCTCGTACCTCTCTTCAACATGCCAAGCACACACCAGTGACAGAGGCTGCAGCAAGCAGGCAAGACCGGCAATAGTTTCCCCAGCTGGGCGGCAGCGGCCTGCGTTGAAAGCATAGCACGCCGCACCACACGAACTGTCGCCCGTTTGGCGCCTGCTCCTGAGACTGACAAGCCGGAGGCCTTGAGATGTATCGCATGCTGACATGCAGCTGCAGAACCAGGTCCTACAGCAGCAGGCTGACCTCCGTAACGGCCGTCTGCGGCGCGGCGCTGAGGGCGAGCTGCGCAGGCGCTCAGAGGGCATTGTCAGTGTAGGAAGGCCCCCGAAGACCTTCCTGGTATTCCAAATTCCTCACAGACGGTAACCTAGGTCTGTTGTGCTGAATTGCCTGAATCAGGGCGTACAGACGGCAAGGTTTTGCCCGCCTGGGGCGCGCCTCCCCGGCGCACAGCACAGCGGCGGGGGTTGAAAGGCCGGGTGCCGCGAACGTTTCGGAGCTGTGGCGCGCTTGATTCTTGAGCTTTGGATTCACCATTATAGCCTACGCCGCAGCCTCTACGCTCACAGAATTTCCCCAGCCGGCGCCGCCGCGGCCGACGCCGCCCCTCGCATTTCAGGGCGTCTCAGCAGCACCTGCACATCGCCCGCAGCCTCACAAACGCAGCGCTGGCGACGCGGCGCTCCCTCGAGCACACCAACCAAACCCACGGAGGCATGACGCTCTCCAGCCTGCCGCTGCACGGCTCCAGCAACTCCCTGCTGGCTGGGCTAGCCATGGACGTCGAGGCGCAGGTGCGCGCGCCGGGCACTAGATGGTCACCTAAGGGGCACTGCCGCCGGCCGCTACCATCCCTCGGCGCCCTCACTCCTGCACCCGCCTGCCTCACTTCCTCCCCATTCCTTGCTGCCCGCAGGATTTTGCGGCCAAGCTTGAGGCCCTGCCGCTCCCTCTGCCGGGATTTGACCACGACGGCCTCTGTGCAGACGTGGCCTCCCCCGCCGGCCTGCCGCGGGTGGTCTCCCTTGATTTCGTCAGGTGGGGGCCTGGGTTCAGCTGCCTGCTCGGTGCAGCTGCAAGCACAGATGGATGCTGCCTGGGGGCTGAGCGGCGCGGCGAGGCGTGCGGGGAGTTTGGAGTTGCGTCCGCGCGCCGATTCGTACGGTACACTCCGTGGCTTCTGCCCGCCTCGACGTACCCCTGCCTCTCCTTTCTTGCCTCCAGGGCATTCCGCGGCAACGAGCTGCAGCCCAGCGCCTTTGAGCCCGCATGCTCCGGCAGCGCGGCACCGCCGCCGCTGGTGCCGCAGCTTCCGCTGCCCCTGCCGGCCGCAGCATCTGCCGCAGCGGAGGGTGTGGAGACGCCAACCTGCCTGGCTGCGCAGCCCACAGTCGCGGCACTGATGCACAGCAGCAGCCTGCAGCTGGGCACGGCCCTGCCGCTGCCGGCGGTGCCGGCGCAGGTGCCGCTGCCGCTGCCGGCCATGGTGCCCACCTCCACCTTGGGGTGTGCCCCCGCAGTGCCCAGCAGCATTGCCGGCAGCGACGGCGGCGCGGCGCTGTCGCTGCCCTCCCGCCCAGGCTCCGTCGGGCCGGGCCACGCATCCGATGGCCCCTGCCAGGCCACCTCCAGCAAGCCCAAGGCGGCTGGTGCGGGCGGCAAGGCCGGCGCAGGCACCAAGGGCGGCAAGGGCGGCAAGGGCAAGGACCGGGCCACCATGACGCAGGCTGAGAAGGCGGCGCTGCGCCGCGCGCGCAGGTGAGGGGGCAATGCGGCGTGCGACAAGGAGGTTTGTGCGTTATGACGTTGTGCGTGTGGGGGAAAGCAGGGTGCTGCTTGCAGGGGCGGGGCATGCAGGTGGCGGCGCACTGCCCACCTTTCCAGTGCACACCTGTGCTGCTGCTGTTGCAGATTGCTGTGCACTGCGAACATGCTCCCTCCTGCCTGCTCATGCTTCCCACAGGATGCTGTCCAACCACGAGTCGGCCCACAGTTTCTGCTGCTGCTGCTGCTGCTACAGCTGCGCACTAACCTGCAGCATGTCTGCCCTCCTGTTTCATCTGTCCGTAGGATGCTGTCCAACCGGGAGTCGGCGCGCCGCAGCCGCAAGCGCAAGGTGGAGCAGCTGAACGACCTGGAGGGGCAAGTGCGCGACGCGCAGGTGCGCCTGGGCTGGTTAGCTGGACGTGCCTAGCTTGCCTACGTGTTTGCGCACCGCCACGCGCTGCACTAGTGCAATGGCGCAGCTTGCTTGCGCGCTGTGGGCACCTTGTTCCTGATCTCCGTTGCTGTTCAACCCCAATTTTCCTGCAGGGCCAGCTGGACGAGGCCAACGACAAGGTGGCGCGCCTCACTGAGACGCTGGCCCAGCGCGACGAGGAGCTCGCCTGCCTCAAGCGCCAGGTTAGTTGTTAACCACAGTCTAACAGCACGTGCTGAGCATTACACGTGCCTGCTGTGCGGATACGTGCACAGTGCAGCAAGGTGCTGGCCAGTAGCCAATGCCCTGACGTGCTGCCTGCAAGTGCTGCTGATTCAATGGCCATCCAGTCGGCAAGAGCGTGAAAACACAGCTGCCCCCACAGCTGCCCCAGCCTCACAGCAGTCTCACAAGCTTTCCTTCCCTGCCCCCTTGCCGCTCATGCAGTTGCACGCGCTCAAGCGCCTGCTGCCGCTGCCCGGCGCCGCTGCAGCCGCCAAGGCACCACAGTAACGCCGGCCGGCCTCTTTTCGCTGCCACGGTGGGGCAGCCCCCCGCTCTGCACAGCTGCTGACCATGGTCTGCCTGCTGAGCGTCGGGCAGCCCCGGCAGCGGCGGCACAGCCGCAAGTAGCAAGCGTGCTGCGGCATGCACGCAGCGTGCACTTACTACCAGCGCAGCGCGCGGATCGGTCTAGCGGCATGAGAGCACAGCGAAGCAGCAAAGCGGGCGGGTGCAAGGGGAGCACCGACCGCTGCGCCTGCCCACAACCAGATGCCAGCCCCGGCCGGACAGACGCCCGGCTCTTCCGGGGCGCTTCGATAATGCCATTACCTACCGTTCAAAAACAACCCCCATACTTAGCGCACTAGCGATCCACACGCCTTGATCATTTCTCATCTCCTTCCCTGAATGGACGCCGGCAGTGCATGGCTCGATGCACATTCCCGCTACCCGCAGCCTGCCCACAGGCTGCCGCTGCACATGCAGCCATGCGTACCGCCCGGCCTATATATGCGGGCGCGGCCACGTCAGCCGCGCCCCACAATTTTGAGCGGCGAGCACTCTGTTCCCCCCATGCATGCATACCCACCAGCGCCCATTTTGCACCTCCCGTACCAACGCCATCAACGTTTTGACACGCCTCCCCATTGCGTCCCGATCTGCTCTGACCCATCATCCAATGAACACACCCGTTAGCGCGTAGCGCCCCCCTCCCTGCCTTTTTCCCACCCCATGCCTCATGCCTCGAATTGAGCAGCCCTCCCGCATTTTCCGCAGCGCATGCCTGCGCAGCCGGGAGGGCCCCTACTGTTCCCTTTCGTTGCCGGGTCTGGCCCCTGTTCCACAAACACATGCCCCCTGTCTAGTCGCTTAGCGTGCGTAGCGTCCGCCTGCCCTCTCCCACCCCGCTCGCCTGGCCATTGTTTCAGTGCCCAGCCTGAGCCCGTAGCGTCTGCCTGTCTGTGGGTCACATTTGTAGCATCCCCATGTGCCCCTCTGAGCCTCAGCTGTCTGTCTCAGCACCTTTAGTAGTCGGTCTGCCCTCCCCGCCCCCGCCGCCATTCCGCCCCGCCCCCTGGCTTTCATGACTCACTCTCTTGCCGTCCCTTGCCCGCATTGGTCGAGCCCGAATTAGCGATCCACATCACACACAATTGCGATTTGGTTGTGTAAAGTAGCGCGAAACAACAGCTCGAGGAGGTGGCAGTGGGAAGTCTGGCGGTGCCGTGCCTGCCCTGGGATGGCCTATTGCAAAAGCCCCCCAACTGTTGCGCCACTGCCTCGTGGGTTGGTTTGCATATCGGGCAGAGCGCAATGTTTGCTCGCATCATGAATGTTCGGCATCAAATCAGGCAGTGCAGCAGCGAAGGGAAGCAGCAGCAGGAAGCACAAAGCGTTGAAGCAAGAGCTCAAGCGGCCAGCCCGCCAAACAACAGGGAAGAGCAAGCAGCTGGCCAGGGACAACTGTGCACTAAGCAGACAACATGTGCGGGATGGCAGCAGGCCATGGACTGGCCTTCTCAGGCGCGCTCAACTTCGCCACTTCCAGCTCCAGTTTCCTCCCTCAAGATGGGCAGGCAGCTGCCCTGTCTCTCAGATGGACAGAACCTTGTTGTACAGATCGACATAGCTGCCGGCCGCCACGTCCCAGCTCCAACGAGACGCATCCGCCATGATGCGGCCCCGCAGCGCCGCCCACTCCTCTGGGCTGCCCTTGTAGGCCGCAATCGCGCGGTCCAGGGCTGCAAAGGCAAGGGGTTCGAGGGAGTGCACAATCAGGAATGAGGGGTGAAAGGTGTGAGGCACAGTTGACGCCAACAGGGGTGAATGGCAAGCCCTTAGCAGGGCTGCAAACTAAGGGGTGGAAGGCATGCAGGGCAGGTTGAGCAGGAGCAGCTTATGCATGAGAAGCTCGTGCATAAGCAAGTGCGCCCGCTGATGCGTTGGCTGGTTGGCAGCTAGCCTCCGGCAGCAACAACAGTGGCAGGACAGCAGCAGCACAGAGGCACATGAGATGCAATCTCGAGGGAGCCGGCGTCGATGCTGTGAACCGGCAGCAGCAGTTGATTTGATGCCGTGAACCAGCAGCAGCAGTTGATTCAATGCCGTGAACCAGCAGCAGCAGTTGATTCGCAAAAACAGCCACACGCTGGCATTACAGCAGTCCTCGCACCTGAGTTGAGGGAGCCGGCGTGGATGCCGTCAAACACGTAGCAGCAGTTGATGCGCAAAAACAAGCCAAGTGCTGGCATTGCAGCATACTTCTCGCACCTGAGTTGAGGGAGCCGGCGTCGATGCCGTCAAACACATAGCCGTTGGGCTGCATGTCGTTGCCCTGCAACGGGTGGGCACAACAGGGGGATGCAGTTGCATGTTCAGATGTGATGCTGCAGCCCAGAGGGTATTGAGCCCAGCCCCCAGGTACTTCAACCAAGTTACTTGGCAGGCTGCTCTACTTGCCTGATAGTTGTCCACATCCTTCACAGTATCTGCCAGGCCGCCAGTCGAGCGCACCACAGGCACGGTGCCGTAGCGCAGCGCAATCATCTGCAGGCAAACGTGGAATTAGCATTGATGGCGGCGTTCTGGTACAGTGCATGGCTCAGGCATGAAGGGCACCAGCAGCATGGTCGCAGCAAACTCAAAACGCCAACTGCATGCAGCATTTACGACTGCTCTGCAGCATTTGTAAGTACCATTCCGCCACAGCAGCATCGCACCTGAGTGAGGCCGCAGGGCTCAAACATGGACGGCACCAGCAGCATGTCTGCAGCCGCATAGATCTGGTGCGCCAGCGCCTCGCTGTACATGAAGCGCATCTGCACATCTGGGTTGTCCCTGCGCTAAGGAAGGCAGGCGCAATCAAGGGTTGATGAGAAAGGGTTGACAGTCACTTGGCACTGGGCTGGCTGCTTCATATGGAGCGCATCTGCATGCCTAGGTAGGGTTGGGTGCGTACAACCTTCTCTGAAGTGTCCGCCTGCCAGGTTGCGCAGCACCACTGTCGGCATGGTCTGTGCCCAGCACAATGCACTGCAACCACTGCATTACCCAAATCGTCTGAAGACAGACTCCCAGCTTGCCTGAAGTGGCCGCCTGCCAAGTTGCGCAGCCCGCTGTCGGCATGGCCCGTGCCCAGCACCACAAACTGGCCGCCCATCTCGATGGTGCGGTGCACCGCGTGCTCAATCAGGTGGATGCCTTTCTGCAATTATGAAGACGGGCAGAGGGACGTGTGGTGGCTGTCTATTTGTACCGCTGCATGCGCTGACCATGGTGCAGTGCACTGCTTGCTCAGGCAGGCACGTTTCACCACCCGCGATCTGGGCAGAAGGCAAGCTGTTTGCAACACCCACAGCAACATCTGGACACTGTTGGGCGCACCTGGGGCACCAGGCGGGAAATCACGGCAACAAGCGGCTTGTCTGGGTCGACTGTCATGCCCAGGCCCTGCAGGGCAAGTTGAAAAAACTTGGGGGAAAGGTGACCAGCAAGCTTCCTGTAACGAGCGGCTTGTCTGGGTCGACTGTTATGCCCAGGCCCTGCAGGGAAAAAAGTAGTGAAACCGACCAGGCATGAGCAGCCACTGCAATGTTCAGCAAGCAGCTGCTGCTGGGCCAACTGTCGTGCCCAAGAGGCCCTGCAGGGAAAAAAGTAGTGAAACCGACCAGACATGAGCAGCCACTGCAATGTTCAGCAAGCAGCTGCTGCTGGGCCAACTGTCGTGCCCAAGAGGCCCTGCAGGGAAAAAAGTAGTGAAACCGACCAGACATGAGCAGCCACTGCAATGTTCAGCAAGCAGCTGCTGCTGGGCCAACTGTCATGCCCAAGAGGCCCTGCAGGGCGCCTTTGCCACCCATCACTTGCAGGATGCACTTGCACAACTCCAGGTGCAGGAAACACAAACAGACGCACTGCCCCGCACATGCAGGCCGGTGGTTTAAGCGGCCCACTCACCATCTGCAGGAAGCGCTTGCACACGGCCTTGCCCTCCTGCCAGCCAGCAGCCAGCAGCTATGACAAAAATCCAAGCCCGAGACTGTCCAACCACCCACCATCTGCAGGAAGCGCTTGCACAGCGCCTTGCCCTCCTGCTGCTGCGGGCCGTAGCAGGCGGGCAGGAAGGGGTCGTTCTGCGGGTCCCAAAAGGTGGTGTCTGCAGGGGAGCAAGGCAGCAGGAGTGGCGAAGTGAAAGGAGGTGAGCAATAGAGAAAGGATTCGTGCAGACCGCTGTACTTGCAAGAAAAGAAATGCCCCACAGGGCGGGAGGCCGGCAAACATGGGGCGCAACATCAAATCCGCGTGGCCGCTCACAACACCCAGCCACAAGCTTGTTCACCAATGCCGTTGAGCACTCCGCTGTACTTCACCGCGACGCCGGGGGCAGCAAGCGTGCTCTTCAGCCAGCCAGCCGCGCCTGCGGGGGACGAGCGGGGATCACAGATGCTCGCAAGTCAGTTGCTGGAGCAAGGTTTGGCAAGCCCAAGCAGTGCCTTCAGCCAGCCCAGCCTACTTCACCCACCGTTCAACCCCAGCTTGGAGCGGCCAGCATGGCAGGCAACCCGCCTCGTTTTACAGCAGCGAGCAGCGCAGCTCAGCGCGGCATAGCATGGCAGGCACAACATGAGCTCAGCACACCCACCGCCGTTGAGCGTTTCGTTGGCATAGTTAGGCGACACGGTTGTGACCGCATTGCTGTACACAATGCCACCCTGCAAGTGTGGAGGAAGAGCGGTGGTGGGGGCGAGGGTTGGCTGGTTTGCTTGCCTGCTGATGTGGCGCCCTGCAGTGCAGCTGCGGCCAAACCATGCCATCCGAGGCATTGACCAAGCAAGCTTTGCAGCTGAAGCAGCAACCCTGGCCCACCCTCCACCCTCCAGAAGCAGCCCCCTGCACCTTGAGCAGGCAGAGGCGCTCCGGGTTGTGCCCAATCGTGCGCTCATCCAGCGCCTTGTCAATCGTGCTGAACAGCTCGCCGCTCACTCCAGTGGCGCTGAATTCGTCCTGCCTGCAGGGCACAGTGGGGCGCGGTGCAGCCCAGTTTGGTGGGTTGCTGAGTGGCAGTATGCGAACATGCGATAGAATGCATCCTGGTATCGGGCCATTCGCCGCTGGTGTCCCACGTCAGTGTGCCTTTGCACTCCCTAATGCTGTAAAGCAGCCAACTTGCCCACCTGCATTCGCCGCTGCCGCATCAGCGTGCAAAGCGCAGCATGCAAAGGTGTGCAGGCAACAAACTGACACACCTGCATTCGCCGCTGCTGTCGAAGTTGTGGATGGTCATGACCACCCGTGTGCGTGGCATGTCCTGGGAGAAGCGGGCCGGCGCATCCCAGAACTGCACAGGAGCAATCAGCGCAAGCGTGAGAGTAATCCACAGCAAGCAGTGCAGCACCTCAGCCAACCCACCAGCACCGGCACACCAGATGCCTGCCACTCATGCACGTGCAGTGTGCCTGTTCAGCAACCGCAGCACAGCACAGCAGCCAACCAACTCACCAGCATGGGCACGGCGGACGCCTGCCACTCGTGCACATGCAGCACGTCTGGCTGCCGCCCGCTCTGCCGCAGGTACTCGAGGCAGGCTCGCGAGAAGTACAGGTACGCCTCGGCCTCGTTGTACGAGCCTGTTGGGAGTTGGTAGGCGGTCAAGGCGTGAGGCATCATCAGTGCGGTGATTTGGAGTGGGCGCACGTCAGGCAGCAGGCTCGCGAGTAGTACAGGTACTCTTCATCACTTCATTTCACAGTGTTGGAATAGGCAGGCTTGGAACTTCATGACTCAGGGGGAACAGAGGTAAGCCAAGGCAACAGACGTAAGCCCCGTGGCAGAAGCCTGCTATGTATGCTTGAACCAAATTCAACTCTGCCTCACCTCCGTAGATGCGGCCGCCGCGGAACAAGTTGGACTCGTTCCAGTCGGGCCGGATCAGGATCACGGGGCAGCCCTCAATCTTGCCGGTGTACACCTGCAGTGGATCATGGGGAGCACATGAGCTCGAAGGGTGAACGCTATGAATATTGCAGGAGAGTCAGGTGTAGAGTCGTCTCGATCTTGCCGGTGTACACCTGCATTGACATGAAAGGCAGGGCATGGGCTGAGGTTGCAACGCCTGCAACTTGCAGGAGAGTCAAGTCATCCTCAATCTTGCCGGTGTACACCTGCAGTGGCATCATGAGTAACTGGGCTCGAGGGTGAGCGCTATGTATATTGCAGGAGAGTCAGGAACAGAGTCATCTCAATCTTGCCGGTGTACACCTGCAGTGGGTCATGGCAGGCAGGCCAGGGCTAAGGTTGATGCGCTAAGGTTGACTGGCCTGCAACTTGCAGGGCCAGTGGGCCGCTCCACCGCGGCAGGAGCAAAGCCATGTGCACTTGGCAGTAGAGCTAGCAGGCCGCCGCGCTGCGACGTACAACGCACCGCAACCGCAGCCCGGCAGGCGAGAGCATGGTGCTAGCACACAGCCAGAGGAGCAGGGACTGCAGTCACCTGGGTGCGCAGGGTGCCCGCCTGGAACAGGCCATCCCAGGTCTTGCCCTGCAGGGCAGCAGGATAGCAGTTGAGGGCAGCAGCAGTTAACGCTCATCAGCAGTGGCAGGCAATGGCAGCCGGGCAAAGGTGTGCTGCAGCTCTGCGCTGCTGCTGGCCCCGCTGAGCCGTGCTCCACCGGGCCACCCAGCCACCACTGCAGTGCCTGGAGCCCAGTCAGGAGCTTGAACCGACGCAAGGCATCGAACGAGAGTCTGATTTTCAGGGACGAGAGCCTCATTGCATCCAGAGCGGGTGCTTGCCTTGGGGCACTCAAAGTCGCGCTCGTGCCGCAGGTCCTCAATCGCATCGTTCGGCAGGCACTCGTAGTACTGCAGATGAGAAAGGATACAAAGCAATGAGTTGAAGGCAATTGCACATCTGCTCGTCTCAAGTTGGAAAGCGCTGGCATCCGCCAGGATGCGGTGACCGACAGCAGCCCTGCCCGCCCTTTGCTTCGCAAGTGCACGGCAGCCCGAGCGGCAGCGATTCTCAAGCAGGCTGCATACCTTGCATATGCTACCCACAGCCAAGCATCTCCCTTATGCAAGCCCACAACGGAACAAATCTGCTCACCGGCAGCATAATCTCTACGTTGTGGCCCCGCGCTAGGCACGCTTTGGCCAGTCCTGTGACCACATCGCCCAGGCCGCCCACTTTGGCGTGCGGCGCCATCTCCGCTGTGATGTGCACGACTTGCACGCTGCGCGGGTCGCGCTGCGCTGCGCCTGCTGCCCCCGGCGGCGGCGCCAGCGGCAGCGGCGCGGCGCGCGGCGGCCGCTCCCAGAAGGAACCCTCCTCTGGGCTGGGCCACTGGATGCCTTGCTCTAGCTGCTGCGCTAGCGGAAGCGCTGGCTTGGCGGGAGCACCCGCCGCCGCTGCAGCTGCGCCTTCTGCACCCGCCTCGCCGGCCGCCGCCGCTGCGGGCGCCTCCAGAGAGACCTCTGCCGGGCCGCACTGCTGGTAGCCTGCCAGCGCGGCTCGCAGCGCCTCATTCTCCGCCTTGAGCCGCTCCACCTCGGCTGCGAGGTCAGCTGCTTTGGAGGTTTTGGTTGCCTCTGCCTGCGCACGCACCGCCGCTCTGCTGCGGGCGGGCGCTGCCGCCGCCGCCGCCGCCGCCGCCGCCGCCGGCCCACCAACCTGGGCCGGCGCGCCGACCCTGCGGCTCGCGACGCCCTGCAGCACGGTGGGATTGCCAGGGTGGGTGCGGAGCACAGGCGGGCGCAAGGGTCAGGGCGGGGCGAGCGGGCCCTGACCTGGCTAGCTGGCCTCCGAGCGCAAGCCGTGCTCATTGGCTGCTTTGAAGATGCCAGCATTGCGCTGGCCGATCGCCCGCCAGCCAACAGCGCCACCCGCCCCTTCAGCCAGCGTGAGTCGACGGTCGGGCGGGCCGGGGGCTAGCTGACAGACTGATCTGGGTGAAGGGACGCTGAATTGGAATTGCCGATCGCTGCCATCGCAGCTATCGGCCTGGCAGCGGTGGCAGCGCCCAGCGTCCATGCCACCGCCGCCCGATTCTTTGCAGGCGCTTGTCCTCCTTCGAGCAGCAGCAGCTGCGCACTCTCACATGACCACGATGCCCTTCAAAGTAGGTTTGCAGTGTTTCAACTGCTGCCGAGCAGGGCTGCGTGCGGTACAGCCGGCATCGCTGGACATGCTGAAGCGGCCGCCGCGGCTGGCAATTCTGCACGGGGTGGCAACTTGCACTCTCCGTGTGTTCTGTGTCTCCCATGCTAAGCTGGTTGGCTTCCGAAAAGGAGGGACCTCGTACCTGCATTCCAGAGTTGCCCTCCTACTGCAGCCATATGGCAGGCAGTGCGGCATCGGCTCATTAGTGCAAAGCGTCTGCGCGCGTGTTGCCGGCGGTGCATGTCCGCAGCCTCATCCAGCAGCAACTGTTGTGACAGTGATGGCAAACTGATCATTACTTATGGACAAACGATGGCATAGTATGGCTGGCGGTAGTCGCACTCTCAATTTGAGGGCTGGGGGCAAACCAGGGTCACAAAACCGCAGAAACGGGCACTGACGCAGGCTAATTAAAACGAGGTTCACAGACCAGCAGCGATGGGGTGGCAGCGCAGGGGGCATGGGCCACGCCCGCTTGCAGGAGAAATGAAGTGGGAAGGGGGAGACGGAGGGAAACATGAGGCGGCAAAGCAAGCCGGAGGGAGGTCGAACGGGAAGGGCCATGGGGGGCGGCACATGCAGAATGCCATGCAAAGTGAGCGGGTTGTGTTTGCAAAACCAAAGGAACGCCGTCCAACGGCTCCGGAAGGGGTTTGAAAAACTTTGGCGGAATTGAAACTGTCGTTGGGTTTGGGGTGGGGTCGTACAAAAGCCGCATGGCCAGCAGGCAGGCTGCTTGCCATACCGCAGCCCAGCAGCCTTGCGGGAAGGGTTGGTAGTGCGAAATGCAAGTGGAGTGCTGCATGCGAAGGGCAGGGGTGTCGCGTGCCCGCTGCATGGCGGGCGGGTGCAAGCAACAGCGTGCTAATTCCAGGGTGCATGGAGCATGCAAGGTCGCATAGTCAACGGTTCATGCCGCACACATCGCTCAGTCACTGGCCGGCAAGCGCACAGGCGGCGGCATGGTGCACCCCCCGCCTGTGGCGACGGGCGTACAGCAGCAGCAGCAGCCTCGTGGCGCCGGCGCAGGTGTGCTGTCAGGCGGAGACTCAAGCCATGTCACTGGGCACGTGCGGGCTGTCGGGCTGGTTGAAGCTCTTGCCATCGGCTGAGTTTCCGTTCATGCCCGGGAAAGCCACGCCCGACAGCTCGTTGCGGCGGGGCTGCAGGGGCGGCATGTGAGCAGGATGGAGCGAGTGAGGTGAGCTGGGTGGGGCACATGAGCAAATGACAGTGCCTGCAGGTCCCAGGCAGCCAGCCAGGCACCGCAGGAGACGCAGGGTGCGGCAGGAGGGTTTTGAAACGAGGCATGTCCTCTCCCCAGCGCACCATGGTCAAGGCGAAGCTGCAGCTGGGCAGAACATGCAGCCAGAATGTAACTCATCAAGAGACATCCCCTATTTCCCCCAGCGCACCATGGTGAGCGCGTAGTTGGCGCCCGACAAGGCTGAGCGAGCCCGGATTGCAAAACCCAACAAACATCCCTGTGTCCCCAGCGCACCATGGTCAGCGCGTAGTTGGCGCCCGACAGGAACATGAAGAAGTTGCCGATGCAGCAGAAGATGAGGCCGCCGGCGGTGATGATACCTTGGGTGTGCAGCTCACCTGCAGGACAGTTTAAAAGGGGCAGAAGGGTGGCAGGAGGGGTTGCAAGCAACACTGGAGCTGCTGCCATTGGCGGGTGAACGTGGCCCGCTCGCGCCGCACCCGCCCCACAGCCCAAGGCTCCGCCTTGCATCAACATGTGACCAATCAAATGAGCTCAGGAGCCCCAGGTTTGACGCACCCATGGTCCACTGGTCCATGCTGATGATGTAGTTGATCTTGAAGAAGTGCCAGGCGGTCACAGTGGCGCCCATGGCCCACAGAGCAGACTGCAAGGGTTCCGAATGGGGGTGAGGCAAGGGAAGCGGGTGGGCGGACGGGTGGGCGTCTCCGCCACATGGCTTAGAAAGGCAAGTGCGATGAGCCCCATACCCCTATAAAGCTAGAGCAGGATGCGCTGGGGCACAGCAGGGCAGCATGGGCTGGGAGGCGGTGGGCGGCCGGCACACAGCATTGCACTTCACATGCATGCCGCACAGCACAGCACAGCACAGCGTAGCGCGCCCACCTGGTACTTGCGCAGGGTGCGGCGGTACCAGCAGAGGCCCACAATCATGAGCCAGACCACCTGGAAGGTCCACAGGAACCAGTCAAACCTGGGGGCAGGGGCAAGGCAGAGGTGGAGTGCAGTGAGGCGACATGCGTCACGCGCAGGGGAGCCCGCCTCGGTGCGCCCCGAGAAGGCAAAGAGCTGGGTGGGCACAGCCGAGCCGCTTTAAGTCTGCCAACTCCGCTTCAACCTGATTGTGTTTGTTCGAATAGTGCCAGTGACACCATAGCAGTGCGGCTCACCGGAAGAACTTGTCGCACTGGAAGGAGCCTTCAGTGGAGGTGACCGCCGCCTTCTCGATGCGCATGACCTCCATGGTCTTTGCGGCGTATGACTGCACAAGAACAGGTGACAGGCAGATGAAGGGCTCTCAGAGGTGGTGCGGCATTTGCAAGGTCAATCAATCCAAACGGCTGTTTGCGAGCAGCCGAGCGCAAGCGCAGCGTGCAGCGGGGGGCAAGAGCGGCAGAGGCAGGGTGGGGCGGATGCTCAGGCACAGTCGATGCGAGCTACATATGCTGCGCTACGCGCAAGGTTGCGTTATGGCGTGAAATAGCCACCTATAGTGACACGGCTAGGCAAAGAACAGCCGCCCAGGCCTGTGGAGGCAGGCCCGCTCAGGCGTACCAAAGCACCGCAGCATATGGTACCGGAGGCAACCAACTTGCACACGGCAGGCATACCACGGCACGATTCGAGCACAACATCCTCCTCACCGGCGTCATTTTGAAGCCGGCTCCCAGGCCCAGTGGCTGGTTGTCCCAGCAGAAGGCGGTCATGGCTGCCAGTCCGCCCAGCACCACAATGCTGGCTCCCACAGAGATGAGGAAGGAAAGCGTGAACAGCAGGCATGCCGTGTCCTGGACAGGGAGCACGTTGGGATGGAGGGCCGGCAGCGTGGGCCAAGGCATAGGCAACATGGGGGTTGGAGGCAGCGCGGCTGCCGCAATACAGCATGGAATGCTAGGCGCAGGCATGTGCGGAGCTGGGTGGACAGCTGGCGCGGCCGACAGCTGGCAGGGGGGGGGGGGCAGTCCAGGGAGGGGTGCGGGGGGGAGGGGGGCCCAGGCCGTGTGCACTGGCCGCTACTGCACCATGCCAACTCACATTGTAGACATCCATCACGACCGTGCGGGTGCGCTGCACCATGCTCGGCTTTTGCTGCACGCTGGCCATTGCGGTAGGTGCACCTGCGTGCATTCGAGGGGGAGCAAGCACGCAGTTCAAGTCGGGGGTGTGTGGCAGGTGCAGGTAGCACACTGAGGCTCGACATGTGGCAATGGCTGCTGCGAGGTGGGCCAGGGGGGCACGACAGGCGGTCGGGTACTGGAGAGGCGACCCGCGCAAGGGCAGCGGCGCCCGCGGCGGGAGCCGCCGCTGGTGCGGACAGATACAGAGTTGCCGGCGGCGCCCACTGCAATTTGGGCCTCAAGCTGCCACGAGGCTCTGCACGAAGCAGGCGGCGTGAGCGGGGCCTTGCAGACGGTGCCCAAGGGGGGCTTGCCGCCCAGCGGGGCGCCCCTCACCTGATCAAGCGCGTTTGTAAACCGGGGGCACGTGCTTTTGAGCGGGGGGCTGCAGGCGCAAGCGGCGGCCGACGCTGCTGGGGGTCGCGGGGGTTTCGGGGGCGGGGCTGTGGCGCAATGCCTGCAGATGGCCTCTTTGTATGTGGGTGATACCGAGGGGGTGTCTGCAGGGCTTGCAGGGGTCTCGTAACCAGCGCAGGCTGATGCGCCATCTACATCCGACGCGGCACGCGCCCAGGCAGGTCCGCCCACCCGCGCTGCGCCCCCTTCTCCGTCAATCCTCGCTGTGGGTGCACCGCTCAGCCTTCCCAGGGTGCCTGTGCTTGGGTTCTCTTCGCACCATGTCCAAGCTCATCGTGACCGCCCTCTGCGCGGCCCTGCTGCTCTGCGGCACCGCCCAGGCGAGTTTGTGGGGCTGGAAACAGGGTGCCATGCCGGAGAACATGCGAGTTCGGGGGTACCCAGCCGTCGCGGCCGACCCGGCGCCGAGGCGGCGGCAAGCGCGCAAGGCCCTGCCCTCCCGGGCTGGAAACAGCCCCGCCTGGGGCCATGGGGCCGCTTATAAAACCTGGCCTGCCGCTCAGAACGCCGTGCGCCGTGCGAAAGCCCCACGCCGGGGGTATCTGCTGCCGCTGCTGCCGCCGCCGCGGCGCCCTGCGACCGGCCGCTCGTGGGTGGGGCAGCTGCTCAGCAGCCTTTCATTGTGCGCATCCAACCCAGAGCTCACCCCACCTTCCTTTTCTCCTCTGCAGGCCCTGGACCTGGCTGAGTTCCTAAAGGACCCCAAGTACCTGCCCTTCCTCCAGAAGGTGCGCACAGTGCCTGCTCACACATACACATAGCGGCGCTCGACCTAGCTCCTCCGCGGCCCCCCAGCACCAGCAGCCCACCTGCTCTGCACTATGCAAAGATGCAACCCGGCAAACATCGCCATGTGTGTGCGCCATGTCCCCCAGAACACCGCGACCAGCGCTTGCCTGCCATCGACCCGCACTCCTGCTCTGTCATCGACCCGCACTCCTGACCCGCCGCGCTGTTTGTTCCCCCGCCCGCAGGCCATTGGCACGGGCACCTGCCTGAGCGACAAGGCGGTCGCAGACGGCACCTTTGATTTGGACAAGTGCCCCTCCCTGCTGGGCATGCTGGTGAGCGCCTCGCAGCTCATCTGCGGCTGTGATGGGGAGGCTTGGGTGGTGGCACGGGTTGGGAAGGAAGTGCGATGGCCAGGCAGCCCGCCTAAGGCCCCGATAGTCGCTGCATGATGACAACTTTCGCTGCGCGGTGCACAACCCGCCCTTGCCAGAGCCCAGCAATGACTGCTCTTACTCTAAACCAACCATGCTCCCTAAAACTGCACTCCGCCCTGGTCGATTCGCCATCACAGGAGGCGGTGCACAACGGCGCCACTCATGCTAATCCCTCGGTCTGCGCCCCGCTCTGGTTGATCCTCCGCTTCCGCAAATGATTGTCTGCCTCCGCAGGAGGCGATTAACACCGGCGCCACCGACTACCCCGTGGAGTGTGAGCCCGAGTGCATGGAGACCTTCTACGCGGTGAGTTGCACACTCGGTGCTCCTATTGGGGCTCGCATTGCCTGCTACGTACTGCTTGCTTTGTGGAGCTGGGGGTTGTGGGTGCGAGCCCGAGAGCATGGAGACCTTCTACGCGGTGCGTGCACCCTCTCTCTCTCTCTCTCTCTCTTTGCTAGATTTTGAGCGGACACATGCCCACCACCAAAGCGAACTTACTGTGCGCTGTGGGTTTGGGGTTCAATGCATTACTTGCCCATGCATTTTCTGAGCTGGAGACGTTCCACGCGGCGAGTTGCACACCTTTTGTGTTAATGCGTGGCTTGCTGCATGCATTTGTCGACACGTTCCACCCTGTGAGCCACATACTCCATGCTTCATTGCTCTGATATGCACTTCTTGCTTTGTGGAGACGGCCAGGCCAAGCCTCTTCCATCGCTGTGCCAGCATGCCGTGCGGTTGGACGCCTGCAAAGTGCTCTGCGTGTGCTGCCGTCGGCACACACCTCCCTGAATGCTCGCTAACGCCACCATTTCCCACTGCCTCCCCTCCCCCTGCCTCTGTGCAGCTGTCCCCCGAGTGCCGCGAGCCCCTGATCCAGGAGTTCAACGCCGACCCCTCCCCCATCGGCGTGCTGGGCTCCCTGTTCCTGGCCGACTGCGCGGCGGTGAAGGAGGGCGGCTTTGCGCCCGCCCCCGCCCCCGCCGCCGCCAACGACACCGACACGGACATGGCCATGTGAGCGTCGCAGCGCGTATCCAAGCAAGTGCAGCGGCAGGCCCGGTCGGCTCACGTTCGCGCCGGCTGCTGGGCCGCTTGCCGCAGACGCCCATTGGTGCCTCTAAGGTATCTAAACACCCCGACCAGAATGTCACCTGTGGTGCACCCCCCAAACCCAATGCGCTAGCTGCATGCTGCTGACTGTGGGGGCGGGCGCATGGCCCGCTGCCCGAGAGAGCTCCCCCTCCGTGACCAAACGTGACCATGCATCTTTTCCCCAGCATCTGTCCCCCGGCTTCTTTTCCTGGCGTGTCGCCCAACCGTTGCCCGGACCGCCCATTCTGCGGCCCGTGGCCCATTCAGCTGCTGCTGCGGCCTGATCGCACTTCATCTCTGGCTTTCTGGGTCTGTTCTGCTGTAAGCAATATATTACTCAATGCAGCATGATAGACGGGCGGGGGAGTGCTCAGCTCTGCGCTTCATCAACCAGTGCCACACGCATTTCTACCAATCGGGATCGGATCAAGTGGGGCTAGTGCGCTAGCGCAGGGGGTATACGTGTACAGGGGTTTGCAAGGAGCGTGAGGGCGCCGCTGGCTGAGGGTGCAAGAAGATTACGAATGCAGACGGCGGGCTAGAGAAGGTTGATGGATGGATCATCGCTCAACACAACGGGTGGGCGAGGGTTGGCGGCGCTCTCGAGTTGATCAAAGTGTGCATGATAAGATCGAATGGGATGGAAATCACGTGCCATTCAACGCTGCGTTGGGGCGGGATTGAAAAACCTGGCATGGCTGCTATGGGCAGCAAAGCAGGTGGCCCCTGCCAGCCGTGCGCCGGCAGGGGCAGGGTTGCCTCGCTGCCTAACTGAGATGCAAGAGAGACCACAATTTATGCAAGGCTCCCACTGCCAGACCGACAGCAAGAGCAGGGTGTCCCAGAGGGCCAGACAGAAGGTCTTGGCAGCGTGGTGTGAGGCCGCAATGTCGACAAGCCAAGCAGGCCGTGATGCTGCATGATCCATTCCGTGGGTCACACCGCACCCTGCGCCAGCTGCGCCTCTGCAACCCGCAGGAACCCCGCAATGTTGGCACCTGCAGCAGTGGGCAGGTAGGAGCATGCGGGTTGGGCGGCAAATGGGTGGCAGAGCAGCCTGCTGGCAGCGGATTTGGTGGACCAGCATTGCTGCCTCTGGTCTGGGGCAGGTCGACTGCTGCAAGCAGATGGGACACACTCCTCAGCTGCTGAACTTGGAAGAAGCAGCCGCACGAAGGAAAAGGAGGATGGCATCTGCCCCTGCCTCACCTGCCGCCAACGAGGTGTGGTACTCCTCTGCCACCTCCTTGCAGGTGCGGTAGATGCTGTGCATGATGGCCCGTAGCTTGGCATCGACCTGCAAGCGCGCAGGGGGAGCTGCTCAACTGCTGAGCTAGAGGAGGACGCGGAGGTGTCCAATGCAAGGGGTGCTGTGCATTATGGCCCGCAGCTTTGCGTCCACCTGCATTATGAACAGGTTGCAGGAGCGAATCGTTCACCCGCAGTAACCTTAGTATATGCAATGCACCGCATGGCACACACTGACCTGCTTGCAGAGCAAGTGCTGCGCAACAAAGAGCAGCAGGCGCCATGCAGCTGAACCGCAGCGCACCTCCTCCTCCGACCACTGCAGCCCCAGCCGGTCCTGGGTCATCTCAAGGCCGCTCACAGCCACGCCACCTGTGGCCAGAGCAGGCAATGAGGCGGTATGAGTGCCCACTCACTGAACAACATTGACATCAAGCATGCAAACAGCAACGCCGCCTACGGCCAGACCAGGGCTTTTTGACACCAGATGGCGCACCGCCCTGCCCAGCTGCCAAACTTTCGGGCACACCTGCATTCACTGCCTTGGCAGGCCCAAACACCACCCCGTGCTCCTCAAAGCAGCGCACGGCTCGCGGCGTGCACGGCATGTTAGCGCCTGCATGGCAGGAGGCCGAGGCAGCCGAGGCTTGACACGACACGTGCACTGAAAAGGCTGGCACCTGGCTAGGGCCAGCGCATGATGAGCAGTCCTGCAGTCCAGTCACCCCCCTGCAACAGGCAGCATACATGCGTGCTGGCCACCAGGCCGCCTCACCCTCAAAAACAAACTTGCAGCTGTGCTGCACCAGCTGCTGCGCATCCTCCAAATCCAGCTCGTGCTGCGGCAACGGGAGGCAGGCAGGGCAGGGCAAGTGTGGGACGTACCAAGGTTGGGATGGCTGCAAGCCTACTAACTGAGCATTGCTCAGCTCTGCAGGCAGCAGACCATGCATGTAGCAGACCGTGCGTTCACCAGCAGCCGCTCCCCCTGCAAGCCAGCACCCCTTGGCTGCTTGCCTGGGTGGCGCATGGGAAGGCGGCATCGACGGGCACATCCACCTCCCACAGCCGCCGCCCCAGCACATACAGGCCGGTGGGTGACACGTACTCCTCTAGCCGCCCGCTGCGGGACTCCTTGATGGCGCAGATCTGTTGGGCACATCCGTGAAAACATGCCTCTCATGCGTCTATTGAGAGCTTTAGGCACATCAGTGAGAACATGCTGCTCAAGTGCCAGAGTGTCTATTGAGAGTTTTAGCGGCGTTCCGGGGTCTGCAAGCCCCGCCTGGATCAGCCATCGCCACGTTACCCACCGCTGCCTACCCTAACCCAGCACAACCCGCCAAACCTTACCACACGGCCCACCCACCCACCCACCTGCGCCAGCTGCTCCCGCGTGAGGCCGCCGCTCTCAAAAATGTAGCCGTGGCTGTCGCTCATGCCCAGCACAAGGGCCCCTTCATCCAGCAGCTTCTGGGCGCAGTGCTGTGCCACGTTGCTGCGGCGGCGAGAGGGAGCAGTGCAAGAGTTGTGGCATGAGGTGCTGTGTGCCAACCGAGCGTCAGGAGGCTGGTGGGTGGCCATCACATTCATTTGGCTGAAGTGCCTGTGCACACATTGCACGCAGCATGGGGAACAAAGAGCATGCCCGCAATCTCTCGACGCCAATGCCACCTTGCACTGCACACCGCAGCGTAGCACCTCCTCCAGCTTGCACAGCAGAGCCAGCCAAGCAGCTCGTACAGCCCCGCTCAGCCGCTGCCGGACACGAGGCAGTGCTTGCCCTCCAGGCTGTCACCCACATCCCCCAGCAGCTCTTTGCACATCAACAAGCAGAGCATTTTTGCTCACCCGCTGCCGGACACCAGGCAGCGCTTGCCGACCAGCGAGTCGCCCCCATCCTCCAGCAGTTCCTTGGCGAAGAAAACAGCGCCAAAGCCGGTTGCTTCGGGGCGCAGGCGCGAGCCGCCCCACTCCAGCCTGCAAGGTGGTGAGATCCAAATGTGTGTGCAGCCAAGCTGGCTGGGAAGGGGCATTGTTTTTGGCTGAGGTCATGCCAAGAAACCACGCCCAAGTAGCGCAGTATGTACCGGTACGATGGCTCGTGGAGGCGGCCTGCGCTCACCCCTTGCCGGTCAGCACGCCGGCGTATCTGCTCATGATGCGCTTGTACTGCCCAAACAGGTAGCCAATCGCTCTTGTGCCTGCGTGGCAGCAGGCAGCGTACGGTGCAGCACATCAGAACTCACTCAATTCCGTTCACGTAGCAGCACGCCACATGATGCAGCATACCGCGTGCTGACCCAACACACCACATGCTGACCAGCGCTCGAGTGTGCCCTTCCAGCTGGGAGCTGCCGTCGGGCTGGCTCTGCACGCGCGTGGCGGGAGACCAGCAGCCAGCACCAACCTCCGCAGCGCTTTTAACAAACCGATTTCCCACGGCTCACCTACGCCAATGTCGCCAGCAGGCACGTCTGTCTCGTCGCCAATGTGGCGATACAGCTCCGTCTGCAGGAGGGCATTTGAAGGTTGAGCAGAGGCAGATGCAGCATGAGCAGGTTGGAGATAGAAAGTCGGCCTCAGCTTGGCACACTGCAACAACCGGCGTTTCAGGGTGGGAAGAGACTGATGCGGCATGGCAGACGCAGCACAGCACGGCACCCATTTCATGCATTTTCGTGCCCACCTAGACCCACCATGAAGCTTTGGCAGAACCGCTGCAGCTCTGCCTCGCTCTTCCTTCTTCTTATATCAAACATGGAGCAGCTTGCTTCTAATGCTCAGAACAGCACCCACCATGAAGGACTGGCAGAAGCGCTGCAGCTCCGCCTCGCTCTTGCCCTTTGGGTCGAAATCGGAGCCGCCCTGTGGACAGCAAAGCAGTTGGCATAGACGTGAGGGACGTCATTGGGGAATTAGCAACGGTGTGGTAGCGGCAGGAAGGCAGGCAGGTGGTGCACGGCATGCCGTATGACCAACATGCTCCACACCCCACAGGACTACAGGCGGCTGTCTCGACAGTGGCAGCCCCGTCAGCACCGGCAGCAGCAAGCTTGCCTTGCCGCCTCCCATGGGCAGCGTGGTCAGGGCGTTCTTGTAGACCTGCTCAAAGCCCTGCAGCGGGCAGGGATCGCAACCATATGAATGGTGACGCTGCAGATGGACACTCGCACCTGCCACAGAAAAAAAAATCGATATCACGGCTCTGCGTATCTCACCAGGAACTTGATGATGGACAGGTTCACGCCCCGGCCATATCCAAAATCACATTGATACAAATAGCGTTCGATAAAAAATTAAGAACCTCAACAGCTCACCAAGAACTTGATGATGGACAGGTCCACTCCCTGGCGGAAGCGCAGGCCGCCCTTGTAAGGGCCTGCGGCGGCAGCGGGCAGGAGGGCGAGTGCCATTCAGGCAAGAGAAGCGCTGCCACATCTACATCGCCCACCTGCGGGATTGCCTGCGGCAGCAGGCTACGCATTTGGCTGCACGTGCACCATTGTTGCGCACCTATTGCGGAGGAGAACTGGACGCGGAAGCCGCGGTTGATCTGTGCAGAAGGAGGTGTCAGGCAGGCAGGGGGGGACATGACGGACGGGAGATGAAGCTGGCTTACCGCGGCGGCGGCAGACGGGATACTCGTGCGGAAGCTTGAACCGCCTGAAACGATCTGTGCTGCCGTGCTGCCGCACACGTGCGACCTGAAACACACCTGCATCTGCCCGGCATCGTCGATCCACGGCACCCGGAAGATGATCTGTGCATCAAACGGGACATGGAAGGAAACACAACGGCTGAGGCACCACCGTCCAGTGGTGGCGAACAGAACGGGCGACTGGCCAGCGCTGCAGGGGAGCCAGTGCAACTGTTGAGCACACGCAGTCCAGCACGCCTGTCCAGCTGCAGTCGCACCTGCCGCTCCGGCTCGCAGAGCTGCGCAAACACCGGCAGCAGCTCGGGCCGCCGCTCAAACACGGGCTGCAGGGAGACGGGATGCAAGGGGTGGCAAACGGTCGCATAACCGGTTGGCGGCACACATGTCATCAGCATGCGCGCATTGTTGTGCACTGCTACGGCAGCTGGCGCCCCTCAGGTATGCACAGGAAATGCTTGCCAAGCGGCTCGCACCTGAATTGAGGCAGCCACCTCCTTGACTGCCGCTAGGAACTCGGGCTGCTGCGAGTCCCGCTCCTTCACCGCTTCCAGCACCCGCCGCAGCCCAGGGTGCTCTATGCCCTCCAGCCAATCCTCTTGCACGCGCTTGGGGGAGCGGGGCGAGCTCGGGGGCAGCTGCAGGCAGGGGAGCGGCGCCGGAGGAACGGTTGAGGACGGCGCGGCGGTGGTGCGGCGGGGCAGCCGGCGGGCCCGCCGGCATGTTTGGCTGCGATCAACGTCGCATGACAGGTATGGCAAGCAAGTTGCAAGCTGTCGGAACCGTGCACGTGCGACGCGCCGCCAGGCTCCTCAGGGACTCACCTCCGCCGGCATCACTATAAGCTGCATAAGCTGCATGCTAGTCTTTGCGGCGCTTGCTGTTGTGAGAGAAGTCGGAAGAATGAGGCTCCGACTGCGAGCGCGCTTCTTGGCCGCTGCGGCGCAGGCGCCGGCATGAGGCACATTGCCGCCATGCATTTGTGCCACTCGTGTTGAGGTTTCAAGCTGACACTAAGATCCCACATGTATGCAGCTGGCACGCCCGTTGGTTGGTGAACGACATTTGCAGCACGTCCCCACACACTGCTCCGCTGCGGCACGGCGCTGGCGCCTGCTTCCCGCCAAATGTGCGTTGCATGCGTGGGCAGTGATCGCATGCTTTTACACAGAGCAAACAGCCCCTCAGTACAATGGTTATGAAGTACAAGCAATGGCAATCGCACGGTGCAGCTGGCCGCCACTTCTCATGCCGTAGGAGCGGAGCGGCGGGGAACAGGGCTGCTCCGTGTAGGCAAGCCCGTCGCTGAGCCCTGCCCTGCCTGCGCGAAAGCACGAGGGTAGCAATTGCTTAATTTGAGCAAAACTAGCAGATATTACGGCTCAGAAGCAGGCCGTGGTGCAGCTTACCTTTTGTTCAACATGTGGCGAAGGCTGCGTGCTGTTCCTGCTGCCGCCACTGCCGCTTCTGCTGCTGCCGCCGCTGGCTGCCGCCTCCATCGCGCTCCTCGAGGCAAGGCCCCCGCTGGCGTCCCGCCACACCAATGGCTCTGGTGCGGCCGTATGCTGTCCGCACCCGCCTTGGCCGCAGGCTAAATGCTTCTGAAACGCCAGCAGGGTGGGCAGCAGCATAGCGAGCCAGGCGAGGAGCAGGAGGAGCAGCACCCGAGGGCGCACCCTGCGCCCCGCGCCGCCGCTGCCCGGCCCGTCCATTGCTTGCTGCCAGCTCTGTAGCGACTCCTGGCAGCTGCTCAGGCGCGGACGCGCCCAGAAAAGGCCCGTGGGAGGCGCTGCTCGCTCCTTGCACCGCCTCGAAACCGTCGCCGCTGTGCGCGCTGGGGCGGCGGCACCATGCGCGCCGGCTGTGGCGCCGCCCGATCGGCAGACCCACTCGGCGATCTCGCGGCGATCTGGCTGCGTCACCGCGGCACCATGCCGCCCGCACCTCGGGCTTTGCCGACGCCTGGCGGGCGGCTGGCTGCTGCAGCTCTGTTTGTCGGCGTGATTGGGCTGTGTGGAATGCTTAGCGGTTACAGAGAGCTGGCACGGCTCCAGCAAGCCGAGCCGGCTGGTGCGCCGCTGGGCGAGCCGGCGGCGGCATGGACGGTGCCGGCAGCCAAGCGGCTGGCTGGTCAGCCTCCGTCAAGCAGCCTAGTATTCCCAGAAGCGCAGCACTTCTTTGACGTCCTGGATGCTCCTACCACAGCGTGCATCAGGCCGCTGGGTGCTCCCCTGCCTGTGGCGGGCCTTCAGCCGGCGCTGCAGGCGTGCCTCGGCAGCAGCCCCGCCTGCGCCTGCGTCACCTGGGACGCAGCGGCCGGCACAGCTAGGCTCTTCTCAGGCCGCTTCGAGGGCAGCGACAGCAACCAGGTCGTAGTGGCAGCTCGCCGCGGCTGCAAGCAGGCGCCGTGCGCGCCCCCTGCGGCGGCGGCTGGCGGCAGCAGCACCCAGCGAGGATTGGAGAGCTGCCCGGCTGGGATGCACGAAGTGGCCAGTGAACCGGGCGGCACCATCTGCAACCCCTGCCCAGGAGGGTACTGCGGCGTGCTGCCTGGCGCAGAGCTGCTGCCGCTGGCTGCCTTGGATTCCCCACTGCAGGCAGCTCTGGCGGGCCCTCCCTTTGCAGCCGCTGGACTATCTGGTCGGCCAACCACCAGCCTTCATGGCATCAACCCTAGCGTGTTTGTGTGGCGGGGCAAGCGGGTGGTGGCTGCCCGCGCCACCAATTTCGGCAGCTGCGCAGCGGCAGGCGATGCAGCAGCGGCAGGCGATGCAGCGGCGGCAGGCGGCAGCCAGGCAGGCGGCAGGGGCGCTGGGGCAGGCATGCAGGCAGCAGTGCGTCGCCGGCTGGCCGGCACAGCAGCAGAGGCGGCAGCAGAGGGGGCTGAGGAGAAGAAAAAGCCACCCATCTTTGTCAACTTTGTCACACTGTGCGACCTTGGCGCAGCTGCAGAGCCTGTGGGCACATCGCCAGCCAGCCGCTGCCGGTGCGTGCATGGGGGGTTGTTCCCGAGTGGCAGGCGGCAAGCCAGGCAGCCTGCACAGCGTCATGTGCCAACTGTTCTGCTGCTCCTGTATCCGGGACACGCCATGCCTGCCAGCTGTGCGTTTGCATCGACCCAGGCAGGTCCTCACTCACTCCCTGCCCTTTG
>VFQQ010001004.1_pt1 | contig 44531 bp, 38 predicted proteins | sample 3512341 | NCBI WGS metagenome assembly VFQQ01 (sample SAMN10412373, study PRJNA504923) | tailings metagenome | isolation source: Relicate 2 Philex TSF1 revegetated site | place: Philippines: Tuba, Benguet | collected 2017-08-29 | reverse complement strand
ATGATGACGACGACGATCATGATTTCGACGAGGGTGAAGCCCTTGGTGGTGCGATTCTGGTTATTCATGGGTATCGATGGTTATTATTAACTGCCCTAACGGGCACCCGCACTCAAGCTGCTGGGGGCGGCACCCTCAAGGTCAAAGGTGCAAATGGATTGTAAAGATACCTGCGCCGGACAGGCCCGCAGCGGGATCAGAGCAGCTGGCTGAGCGGCACTTCATGGGCGTCGCGCCACAGCAAGTCGAGCCGGTAGCGGTTGCGGTTATCCTGCGTAAATAGATGCACCATAACATCAAAGGCATCGACGACCACCCAGCCGCTGCCCTTGGTGGTGTCCATGCCGAGGATCTTGGTGCCTTCGGCGTCGATCACTTTCTCCAACTCGACGCGGAGCGCGCGGAGGTGGGGATCGGAGGTGGCGGTGCCGAGGACGAGATAGTCGGTGATGCTGGAAAGGTCGGCGACGCGGAGGATCTGGATGTTCTCGGTCTTCTTGGCGTCGAGCGCGCGGACGATGAGGGCGAGCACGCGCGGGTGGTCAATATGCGCCGGGGCCGCGGCGGGGGCGGCGGCCGCGGGCTTGGCTTTCGCGGGGCGCGGGCGGGCCGGAGCCGCCTTGGCGGGCTTGGCGGACTTGCGGGTCGCGGCGGTTTTCTTGGCGGGGGCCTTCTTCGTCGGGCGGGCTTTCATGCGGGTGCGTCAGCGATAAAGACGGTGCTGGTCGATGTAGGCGATTACCTTTTGCGGGCAGAAGTAGTGGAGCGACAATCCCCGGTGCACACGCGCGCGCAGTTCGCTGGAACTGATCTCGATCAAGTGGCCGTCGCAGCGATGCAGGCGCAAGCCGGGGATCTCGACGTGCGGCTTGGTCGGGTGTTTCGGACGCTCGAGGAAGATGAACTCGATCAAACCGGCCAGCTCCTCGATCGCCTTCCACTTGTGGAGGAGGGGCAGTTGGTCGCCGCCGATGATCCAGTAGAGCTGGTCGTGGGGGAAGAGGGCCTTGAAGTGCCGCACCGAGTCGATCGTGTAGGAAATGCCGCCCTTGCGCAGCTCGTAGTCGGAGATCTCGAGGCGCTTGTCCCACTCGATGGCCGCACGGAGCATGGTCAGGCGGTCGTCGGCAGTGGATTGGACGTCGTTCGGCTTCAACGGCGCCTGGGCCGCCGGCACGAGCAGGAGACGGTCGAGGTGGAATTGCTCCAACACGTCCTGGGCGGCGATCAGGTGGCCGAAATGCACGGGGTCGAAGCTGCCACCGAGAAAACCGATTTTCATGCGCGGGAGGACACGTCTGCCCGCCGCCTCCGGTCGGGGCAAGGCCATTCCCCTTCGGCGCGCCCGGGCGACGGAGAGAGGCCCCGATCAGCCGGGCCCGTCGGCCCCGCTCTCGGTGCCGACCAGCACGACCAGGCAGGCGAGGATAATCAGCGCGGCAAGCAAGGTCATCAGTCAGGTCGACGAACCAGACCGCGGAAAACCGCCGGCGTTGCAGAAAAAATTACCGCGCCCGCCGGCCCCGTCGTTGTCGCCGCATCACGGCGCCTCGCGTCGGCGGCGGAATGCCCGGGGTGGGGCTCGAACCCACACTTCCTTGCGGAAAGGGGATTTTAAGTCCCCTGCGTCTACCATTCCGCCACCCGGGCGCGTGTGCCTCTCGTGTGACAAACCCCCGCGGCACCGGCGAGCACGTTCTGGGTGCCGCCGGAGCCGCTCGACCGCACCGGCGGCCGGACAACCGACGCGGCAACTTGCGCACGATCCGCCGACCGCCCGGCCGCGCGCTCTGCTACACTCCGCCCGGCTGTGCTGCACGCTGGGATGGCAGGGGATGATAGCCTCTCGGGTTCGAGCCCCGACACGGCCTCCACTTTTTCGCGCCCCAGTCGTGCGGCCGATGCGGCGGGCAGCGGTGTTTAGGCCGCGCGGGATGGCCATGAATTTTCCAACTAATCCGCCCGCGCGCCCCGCCCCACCCTCGACAGCGGCGAAGGCCTTGTCATACGGTCCGACCTCCCCTCGCCCGGCGCCCGCCCGCCGCGCGTCGCCACCGATCCCTTCATGTCCACACCGGGCCAACATTTCCGCTCCGCCCTCGCCGCCGAATCCCCGCTGCTGATCGCCGGCGCGATCAACGCCTACGCCGCCCTTCTCGCCGAGCGCGCGGGGTTCAAGGCCCTCTACCTCTCCGGCGCCGGCGTCGCCAACCACAGCTACGGCTGGCCCGACACCGGCAAGACCGAGCTCGCCGACGTCCTCATCGACGCCCGCCGCATCACGCAGCGCGTCGCCCTTCCGCTCCTCGTCGACATCGACACCGGTTGGGACGACCCCGCGCGCACCGTCCGCGAAATGGCCGCCGCCGGCGTCGCCGCCGTGCACATCGAGGATCAGGTCCCGCTCAAAGTCTGCGGCCACCTCCCGGGCAAACACCTGGTCTCCACCGCTGAGATGGTCGCCCGCGTGCAGGCCGCCGTCTCCGGCAAACCCGACCCGTCCTTCGTCGTCATGGCGCGCACCGACGCCGCCGCCAACGAAGGCCTCGCCGGCGCCATCGCGCGCGCCGAGGCCTACGTCGCCGCCGGAGCCGACATGATCTTCGCCGAGGCGTTGCACACGCTCGACGACTATCGCGCGTTCACCGCGGTCATCAAAGTCCCCGTCCTCGCCAACCTGACCGAGTTCGGCAAGACGCCCTACTTCACCGTCGAGCAGCTCCGCTCCGTCGGCATCGCCCTCGCGCTCTACCCGCTCGGCGCCTCGCGCCTGGCCGCGGCCGCTTCGCTCGATTTCTACACCACGCTCCGCCGCGACGGCACCCAGCAGGCCGTCGTGTCGAAGATGCAGACCCGCGCCGACCTCTACACCACGCTCGGCTACACCCCGCCGAAGGAAACCAAGACTAATTAACCACGGATTGCACGGATCGCACGGATGATGGGAATCCGTGTCATCCGTGAAATCCGTGGTCAAAAACCACTCCCCGATGAGCAACGAAACTCCCGCCCCCGCGCCCGCCCCCAAGGTCAAGAAGTCCGTCGCCCTCTCCGGCGTCGTCGCCGGCAACACCGCCATCTGCACCGTCGGCCACTCGGGCAACGACCTGCATTACCGCGGCTACGACATCGCCGACCTCGCCGCGCATTCCTGCTACGAGGAAGTCGCCTACCTCCTCATCTACGGCGAGCTCCCGCTCAGTTCGCAGCTCGCCGGCTACCACCGCAAGCTCCGCAAATTCCGCGGCCTCCCCGAGCCGCTCCGCAACGTCCTCGAGCAGATCCCCGCCACCGCGCACCCGATGGACGTCCTCCGCACCGGCTGCTCCATGCTCGGCCACCTCGAGCCCGAGGCGCTCCCGCAATCCGGCCCCACGCCCGACAACGTCCCCGGCGCGCAGAACATCGCCGACCGCCTCCTCGCCACCTTCCCGTCGATGCTCCTCTACTGGCACCACTACGCCACCCGGAAGGTCCGCATCAACACCGAGACCGACGCGCCCAACCTCGCCGCGCACTTCCTCACGCTCCTCCACCAGCGCACGCCGTCCGACAGCCATGTCGCCGCGCTCGACCGCTCGCTCATCCTCTACGCCGAGCACGAGTTCAACGCCTCGACCTTCACCAGCCGCGTCATCGCCGGCACCGGCACCGATTTCCACTCCGCCATCACCGGCGCCATCGGCGCCCTCCGCGGCCCCAAGCACGGCGGCGCCAACGAGGTCGCCTATGAGATCCAGCAGCGCTACGCCCACGCCGACGAGGCCGAGGCCGACATCCGCGCCCGCATGGCGCGCAAGGAGATCGTCATCGGCTTCGGCCACCCCGTCTACACCATCGGCGACCCGCGCAACCCGATCATCAAGGAGATCGCCCGCCAGCTCTGCGCCGAGACGGGCAACCAGAACCTCTTCGCCATCGCCGAGCGCATCGAGACCCTGATGTGGAACGAAAAGAAGATGTTCCCCAACCTCGATTGGTATAGCGCCGTTGCCTACCACGAGATGGGCGTGCCGACCGCGATGTTCACCCCGCTCTTCGTCATGGCCCGCACCGCCGGCTGGGCCGCGCACGTCATCGAGCAGCGCCTCGACGGCAAGATCATCCGCCCCGGCGCCAACTACATCGGCCCCGACAACCGCCCCTACCAGAACATCGACCTCCGCGGCCGGATGTAAGGCCCGCCACCCCTCGCTTCTCCACTTCAACTTCAACCTTTCACTTAAACTGTAGAAACATGGGTTCCCACATCAGCAACGTCCGTCCCGCTCCCGACCAACTCCTCTGCGACCTCGCCGACTACGCGCTCCACGCGCAGATCACGAGCGACGAAGCCTACGACACCGCCCGCTGGTGCCTCGCCGACACGCTCGCCTGCGGCATCATGGCGCTGGCCTACCCGGCCTGCACCAAGCTCCTCGGGCCCGTCGTCCCCGGCACCTCGATCAAGAACGGCGCGCGCGTCCCCGGCACCAGCTACGAACTCGATCCCGTGCAGGGCGCGTTCAACATCGGCGCCATCGTCCGCTGGCTGGATTTCAACGACACCTGGCTCGCCGCCGAATGGGGCCACCCCTCCGACAACCTCGGCGCCATCCTCGCCGTGGCCGACTGGCTCAGCCGCAACGAAGCGGCCGGAACCCCCGTCGCGGCCTTCCAATCGAAAATCGAAAATCATAAATCGAAAATGACGGTGAAGGACGTCCTCACCGCCATGATCAAGGCGCACGAAGTCCAGGGCGTCCTCGCGCTGGAAAATTCCTTCAACCGCGTCGGCCTCGACCACGTGCTCCTCGTCCGCATGGCCTCCACCGCCGTCACCGCCGCCATGCTCGGCGGCACGCGCGAGCAGGTCATCAACGCCATCTCGCACGCGTGGGTCGACGGCTCCGCGCTCCGCACCTACCGCCACGCGCCCAACACCGGCTCGCGCAAATCCTGGGCCGCCGGCGACGCCACCAGCCGCGCCGTCCGTCTCGCCCTGATCGCCATGACCGGCGAGATGGGCTACCCCTCCGTCCTCACCGCCAAGACCTGGGGCTTCCAGGATGTTTCCTTCAAGGGCAACACCGTGAAGCTCGCCCGCCCGCTCGGCAGCTACGTGATGGAGCACGTCCTCTTCAAGATCTCCTTCCCCGCTGAGTTCCACGCGCAGACCGCCGTCGAGTGCGCCATGAAGCTCCACCCGCTCGTGAAGGACCGCCTCGACCAGATCGAGCGCGTCGAGATGACCACCCACGAGTCGGCCATCCGCATCATCGACAAGACCGGCCCGCTGCACAACTTCGCCGACCGCGACCACTGCCTCCAATACATGGCCGCCATCGGTCTCATCTTCGGCGAACTCACCGCCGACCACTACGAGGACAAAGTCGCCGCCGACCCGCGCATCGACGCCCTCCGCGCCAAGATGGTCGTTACCGAGGACAAATCCTACTCGAAGGACTACCTCGACCCCGAGAAACGCTCCATCGCCAACGCGATCCAAGTCGTCTTCAAGGACGGCACGAAGACCGACCGCGTGGAGATCCACTACCCCATCGGCCACCGCCGCCGCCGCGCCGAGGGCATCCCCGTGCTGCAGCAGAAGGCTCTCGATGCCTTCACCGCCCACTACGGCAAGGACAAGGCCACGCAACTCATGGCCCTCTTCGCCGACCGCGCGAAACTCGAGTCGATGCCCGTGCACGACTTCGTGAGCGCGTTCGTGAAGTAAGGCGCACACTCAACTCTCTCCTCCCTCAAGGCGCGGCTTCCCAGCCGCGCCTTTTCTATTCGCGCCATTCTTCCCCTGGCATGATTCGATGCATGAATTCATCGAAGAGCGGCACCGTGAAGGCCGTATCCCCGTGGCTCGGACTCCAAATCATACCTTTCCCCATGAGCTGATTTCTCACCGGGGCCAAAGCGGTGACCTTGCGCTTGAGCTCCGCCGCAATGTCGCCCGAGCGGTGCGGCCCCGCACCCAATTCGGCCATCGCCCGGAGATATTTCTTCTCCACCGGAGTCAGACGGTCGAAGCGCACCCGGAAGAAACTCGCGTCCAGCGCCGCGATGGCCGTCCGCGAGGCCACCTGAACATCGCGCTTCGTGATCGGCGACTGGACCGCGGCGTCCCAAGCATGCTTGCCCCACTCCTGCAGAAAATACGGATAGCACTGCGTCTCTTTCAGCAACAGATCCAGGGCGCCACCTTCGATCAACGCCCCGTTGTCTTCGATTGGTTTCGAGATGGCGAGCCGGGCGGACCTGCTTTCCAAGGGACCCACCTCGGGAAAATCAAACATGCGCTCGGCATACGATTTCGCCTTGCCCATTCGACCGCGCAGCTGGGGAAGTCCGGCACCGACCAGCATCACCGGAAACTTGCGCTGCGCGGCCCGATGGAGGGCGGTGATGAGTGAGGCCAGTTGCGCTTCTTCGACATACTGCAGTTCGTCGATGAACATGATGAGAGCGGTCCCAGCCTGCTGCGCAGCCAATCCGACCACTTCGAACAACTCCTGGAGATCGTGCTCCAGATCGCCGTTGTCGGCCAATCCCGGCTCCGGATCGTAGTCGAATCCCACCTCGATATCCTCGAATTTAACTTTGAGCGCCTTGGCGAAACCCGCGAGACCGCGGAGCGCCCTCTTGGCGACGGCCTTGGCCTTCTCGTGCCTCGACAGGCGAAGCAGCGCCACCCGCAGTTGCGGCGCCAACAGTGCCGGCAACGAACGACCTTCCGGAGCTTCAATGCGCAGCGTTTGAATGCCGCCCGCCTCCGCGTCATCCCGCATCCGATCGAGCAAGACGGTTTTCCCGACCCCACGGAGCCCGACCACCAGCATGCTCTTCGTCGACAATCCCCGGCGATTGCGCTCGATCGCAATGCGAACTTGCTCCCGCAGCTCATCACGGCCCGCCAGTTCTGGTGGAGGAGTGCCCGCGCCGGGCGAAAAGGGATTGCTGACCGGATCCATGGTGTTGGTTTATGCGAATCTTATCTTAAATTACAAGTTTTCCCTAATATTCCTAATTTAACTATAGGCGACCCTGCGGGGACGGGAGCAAAAATGTCGTCGCAGCTCGGCTCTTGGCTGAATTCCCCGGCCCGCCGCGCTCGCCGCCATTTCTTCGCCACGGATTTCACGGATAGAAACGGATGACATCGGTCCGTCTGATCCGTTTTCATCCGTGTGATCCGTGTCCACGGGCATGCCCGCACGCGGCGCGCCCAGCACTCGCGGACAAAGCCAACGACGCCCGGCCATGGCTCTAGTCGGTCGCATCGGCCCCACACCGCGTTCGCGGCAGATTCAAAACCACGGATGACGGCATCGACCCATTCGTCAGCCACCGCCGCGGCGAAGCCTGATCCGTGTCATCCGTGCCATCCGGGGTTCATTCCGTCTGGGGCTCCTCCGGCGGGTCGCCGAATCGCGCGTGGTCAGCGCGGCTTGAGCAGGTCCTTCGTGCCCGGCTGCCAGGCGAGGCCCCAGTCCTTCATCGCCACCAGGATCGGGCGGAGGGCGCGGCCTTTCTTCGTCAGCCGGTAGGCGAGGTGCTTGCCGCCGTCGACGCAGGGCACCTGCTCGGCGATGCCGTGGGCCACGAGCCGGGACAACCGCTCGCTCAGGATGTTGGTCGGAATGCCTTCCGGCGCGGCCGCGAACTCCTTGAACCGCGCCCGGCCCAGCAGCAGATCGCGCACGACCAGCAGCGTCCAGCGGTCACCCAGCACATCGAGCGCGCCCGCCACCGGACAAGGCGAACGACACGGACTGGCGGCAACAGGACGGCGGGAGGCGGATTGGACCATGCGCGAGCTTGGCAGGATAACCACTTGCTTTCCACAAGTAAGTTTACTTGCATCTTGAAAGCAAATTACCGCCGATGCCTCTCCCCGCCGAACCCCGCCTCGCCCCGCCCGGAGCCGGTCTGCCGCTCCCCGAGCTGCTGATCGCCCGCTTCTTCTTCCGGTGGCGCGTCCGCACCGGCACACCCGCCGAGTTCACCGCGCGCTTCGTCGCGGAGCGCGGGAAAATCGCCGCACTGATCCGCGAGGTCGACGCCACGCGCGGCACACGCCGGGTGCTCATCGAGCGATTGCGCGGGCTGGAGGACAGCAGCCGGTATTGGTCGGTCGCCATGACCCTCGACCACCTGCGCATCGTGAATTCCGAGATGGCCCGGCTCATCACCTCCCTCGCCGCCGGCCAAGTCCCGCCCGGCCGGGCCAGCACGGCGGCGGTCAAGCCCGACCCCTCCGTGTCGATGGCCGTGCTCCCCGCCTACGAGGCGTCCTGCGACGACCTCCTCGCCGCCGTCGCCCACCCCGAAAGCTTCTCCCCGTCGGTCAAATTCCCCCATCCCTGGTTCGGCCCCATGGACGCCACGGCGTGGCACGCCCTCTCCGGCTCCCACATGGGCATCCACCGGGTGCAGATAAAGCGGATCCTGGCGGGGATGTCTGGCGACTATTGAGAATTTCCTGAAGAAGTGACGTTGTCGGAGGTAGGGCGGGACCGCTGGGCCCGCCGCAACCCGCTCTCGGCGCGCCCAGCGGCGACGAGTGCGAAGCCTCGGCGGTCTCGCCCTACCCCAAGGCATCGCAGCGTCACTTCTTGGGGTAGTTCTCAATAGTTTGCCGGCACAACCGGCCGATCCGAAGCGGCGCAGGGATCGACTCACGGTTGAATTCCCCAGCCCGCCGCGCCCGACGCCGTTTCTTGACCACGGATTTCACGGATGGAAACGGATGACACCGATCCGTCTGATCCGTTTTCATCCGTGTGATCCGTGACCACTGGCACGCCCGCACGCGGCGCGCCCAGCACTCGCGGACGAAGCCAGCGACGCCCGGCCATGACTCTAGTCAGTCGCGTCGGCTCCACACCGCGCTCGCTGCAGACTCCAAAACCCCGGATGACGGCATCGACCCGTTCGTCAGCCACCGCCGCGGCGAAGTCTGATCCGAGTCATCGGTGCAATCCGTGGTTCATTCTGTCTCGGGCTCGTCCGTCCATACGCTCGACGCTGACGCCGGTTTCTGCATCGTCGCTCCCACGGGCCGCCACTCACCATGCCGCGCGTCCGTCGATCCCCCGCCCTGCCGTCCGCCCCGCTCGATTCGCTCGAGCCCATCATCCTTCGCCAAGGCTACGGCTGACAGGTCATCCACCTGAGTCTGCCTGTCCGCCGTAGCTTCAGCGTAGGCGGAATCTCGCCCGGCTCTACGGCGTGGAGACCCGCGTCTTCAACCAAGCGATTCGTCGTAACAGGGAGAAATTTCCACCCGACTTCATGTTCGAGTTGACGCTCGTTGAGGCCGAACAACTTAGGCGTTCAAGATCACAATTTGTGACCTTGAAGCGTGGCGGAAATATCAAGCACGCCCCTTTCGCCGTCACCGAGCACGGCGCGCTCATGGCCGCGAATCTCCTGAATTCCTCCCAAGCAGTTCAGATGAGTGTCTTCGTGGTTCGTGCTTTTGTCCGCATGCGCAGCCTGCTCACCGACACCCGCGAACTGGCCGGGAAGCTGGCCGCGCTCGAGACCGAACTCCGCTCCCGTCTCGATCTTCACGAAGCCGCCATCGCCGAATTCATGGGCCGCATCATGCAACTGCTCGACCCGCCACCGGCCCCGCCCGTGAGGGAGAAGGAGCTCGGTTTCCACACCACGTTGAGGCGTTCCTCCTCGCGCAAGGCGTAGCGGCCGTGCTCGACGCCGGTTCTTCGCCACGGATTACACCGATGGCACGGATGGCGAAAGGCGTATCCGTGCCATTCGTGCCATCCGTGGCGTCAGGCCTCCTGCCCGCGTCCTACTTGTTCACCGCCGCGACGGTGATGCCGAGCAGCACCAGCCCGACGGTGTCGAAGCAGATCTGCTTCGCGACGAGGGCGAACGGCAGCGGCTGCACGGCGTAGTAGATGAGGTAGATCGGCACCGTCATCACCAGCGCCAGCCACAACCCGAAGCGCACGCCCTGCCCGAGCCACGGGCGGTTGGCGTCGATGCCGCGGCGATAGATGCCGGTGAGACCGACCGACATCACGACGTGCGCGAACAGCATCCAGCCGAAGTGCGCCATCTGGTCTTCCTCCGAACGCATCATGCTGCCGAGGGCGGTGTAGTCGGATCCGAGGAGCATTCCGTGGATCACAAAGCCCAGGATCATCGAGACGACGAACAGGGCGACAATGGACAGGATGAACTTCTTGTTCATGGAGTGGGGTGGCTTGGGGTTGAGCCGGCCGCCCGACGGGGCGGCCACACCCGTCTTCCTAGCCGCCGCATTCCACCCCCGCAAGCACGGGGAAACCCGCCCGCTAAGCCCAAGCCTTGGCACAGAACTGTAGCACTACTCCGTTACGTGCATTTGACCAACAGGTAGCCCGCGACCTCCGGGCGCGGGTATCCCGCCCCCGTCCTCGGAGAGGCCGGGCTACCTGCGGTTTCACGCGTGATGATCCGAAAGATAACGGAGGAATGCTGGAAATCATCCGCTCCATCAGCGCCATCCGTGGCAATACCCACACCCGGATGTCTCCCTGCCTCGGCGCCTCCGCGCCTCTGCGGTGAATCAACTCCCGGCGCCCCACCACCCGCCTCTCGCGCAGTTGCCGGCCTACGCGCCGGAGCTCAACCCGGTGGAGTATGTCTGGGCCCATCTCAAACGGAACGCCCTCGCCAACTTCTGCCCCGCCGACATCTGGGAATTGAGCCGCGAGGCCCGCCGCGCGCTGCGCCGCAGCCAGCGCCGCCCCACCTTGGTCCGAGCCTTTTGGCATCAAGCGGAACTTTCTTTTTGACCTAAAGTTACCCACTTGCGCGATTCTCAATAATAGGTCCGCTTTCACTTACCAAAGGATAGAATAGTAAAGGCCGGCGGCTCGTCCGACATGTATTCTTTTACAGGAACGGACGGATCAATGCGCACGCCTTCCGCACCATAAGGACGCGGATTAATCGGCACCGGGGCATTCATTAATCCGTAGCTACCGTAAGACCTGGGATACCCCTTGGAGAATCCAGGGCGGGTGATGAGCTCCGGGTAAGCCTTCTGTCGCATGGTGACGCGCGCGAAGTGCGGAAAATCTTTCGGGTCCTCGGGCGCGTCCATTGTGAACCCGTATTTCCGCGCCACATTTTCCCTCGAAGGCGTCGACAGCACGAAAAAGTAGGTGAGATTGCAAACATCGCTGAAGGTCTTGTTCGCTCGGTAGAGGTCCCACTTCGGCTTGGCGGAGATGCCGGCTTCGACCTGGATGCAGCGAATCGGACCCTGGTAAACCTTGCGCAAGGCCCGCAACGCCCGCGCATACGCGATCGCCAAGGCCTCATCGAGAGTGGCCGCGCCGTAGCACCACCCGACGCCCTCGTTCGGATAACCGTAGCCCTCGGGCCACCAATCGTTGAGGCACACCCACGCCGTCCAGCCGAGCATTACGCGACCGCCCGTCTCATCGCTGCCGCGAATCCATTTCGGAAAAGGCCGGCCGTAGCGCGCCGCACGCGCGCGTTGCGCCTCGTCAAACTCACGCTGATTCGTGACCAGCCACATGCGCATTGATGAGAACGACTCCGTCCCCGGCATGAACTTGTTATGGTCAACTGCCGCGCCCGGCGAAGGGGGTGGCGCGACCTTTTCATCCAGCATGTAATACACGTCCACCGCCTCCATGCCTGCCAGTTGCGGCGGCGGCGCGAGCAAACGGTTCGTCCACGATGTGCGGGCCAGGCGGGCGACGTTGGCTTCGGCCTGTTCGCGCGCCCGGGCCTGGTCGGCGGCCAGCTGCGCGGCGCGGGTCGCCTCCCTTTCCATCCGCACGCGCTGCGCCGTCGTTTCCGCCTCGGCTTTTTCGGCCGCCACGAGTTCGGCCAGCGCCGTCTCCTTCTCGTAATCCAACGCATCGCTGGTTTGGATGAGCTGGCGGGCCTTGGCGAGATCGCGGGGAACACCCGCTCCGCGGATATGCAGCTCTGCGAGTTTCACCTTGGCGCGCGGGCTGATCATGTAGTAACCGGCGTCCCCGGCCTTCTGAAACCACTTGGCGGCCGCGGCCTCGTCCTTGGCGACATGCTTTCCTTCGAGGAACAGTCCACCGAGCTCGAACATGCACTCGGCGGCATCATACCGGTCGCCCGCTTGCGGTCGCCACTCCGACTTCAGGGTGGAGCCTTGGGTAAAGTATTCGACTGCCTTGCCCGGATCGTATGGCACACCGGAGCCCTGCAGGTAGGCGCGAGCCAGCGGCGCAAAGGCAGCAGGCCTTCCGGCCATGGCCGCCTTCCAATACCAAGTGAGGGCCTGAGAAATATCCTGTTCCGCATACTCCTCGGCCAGATACATCATGGCGCGGCCGAATCCGGCCTCGGCGGACTTGGTCATCCAGTGGATGTATCTGCCATGCCGATCGGGCGCCTCGGATTTGTGGCGCCAGTAATTCGCCAATTCGCACATCGCCTCGGGGTGTCCGCGGTCCGCCGACTTTTGGAGCCAGAAAAATCCCAGCGACTCCGCATCTCCATCAGCCCGCACGACCTCAATGACGGAGTCGGAATAAATCGCCCGCCAATTCCCGCGGAGGTCGTTATAGTAAACCCGAAAAAGATCGAACATGGCCGCACGATCGCCCTTCTCCGCCTTGGCCTTGATTACCTTGAACTGCTCGGGGGTTTCCAGTTTGAGCGGCTCGTATCCGTGCAGGCTTCCGAAAATAACACACAGACACACGACAAGGCGCGCGATCGATCTCATGGGTTGCGTAGTTTTGGCAGGGGTGTGAAGCCCGGGCAACACTCGAGACGCCGGCTGCTGGTGTTGGGGGCAAATGGAGTCGTAGCTTGACTCTTGATTGAATTCCCCAGCCCGCCGCGCCCGACGCCGTTTCTTGACCACGGATTTCACGGATGGAAACGGATGACACCGATCCGTCTGATCCGTTTTCATCCGTGTGATCCGTGACCACTGGCACGCCCGCACGCGGCGCGCCCAGCACTCGCGGACGAAGCCAAAGGCATCCGCCGTCTTCGAGAGCATGATCGCCGCCGGCAAATCCGACCGCCCGGACCGGCACACCGGTGGCTTCGCCCGGGCGAGCAGTTCGCCTGTCCGTTGACGCCTCCCTCGCTTGCGCCGAGCGTGGACGCATGAGTCAACTCGGTTTCCTCGGTCTGGGCACGATGGGCGAAGTCATGGCGCTGCGCCTCCTCCGCGCCGGCCACACATTGCACGTGTGGAACCGCACGGCGACCAAGACCGAGCCGCTCCGCGCCGCCGGCGCGCTCATCGCCGCCTCGCCCGCCGAGGCCATCGCGGCGTGCCCCGTGATCTTTCTCATGCTCGCCGACGGCGCGGCAACCGACGCCGTGCTCGGACGCGACACGCCGGCCTTCGCCGCCACGGTGCGCGGGAAAACCTTCGTCAACTGCGCGACCGTGTCCCCGGACTACTCGCGCGGCCTCGAACGCGACCTCCTCGCCGCCGGCGCGCGCTTCGTCGAGGCGCCGGTCTCCGGCAGCCGCAAGCCCGCCGAGAACGGCACGCTCATCGCGATGCTCGCCGGCGCGCCGGAAAGCGTCGCCAGCGTCGCGCCGCTGTTCGCCCCGCTGGCCCGCCAGGCGGTGGACTGCGGCCCCGTGCCCAACGGCATGCTCACGAAACTCGCCACGAACATCCTCCTCGTGAACAGCGTCGCCGCGCTCGCCGAGATGATGCGCTTCGCCGACGCGCACGGCCTCGACCGCGCCAAGGTCGCCGAGGTCGTCTCCAACGGCCAGCTCGGCAGCGACAACGTGCGCATCCGCGCCGCCAAGCTCGCGCAGAACGACTTCACCGCCCACTCCGCCATCCGCAACGTCCTCGACTCGCTCGGCCGCACCGGCGACGCCGCTGCCAGCGTCGGCTGCGCGCTGCCCCTCACGGACGTGACGCTGCACCTCCTCCGCGAGACGATCCGACTCGGCCACGCCGAGGAGGACATGATCGCCCTCCGGCACGCCATCGAGCACGCCCGGCGCTGAGGCGGGACGGACCGATAGGCCCGCAAACTTTTCCCGCTTGACTGTTTTGGAATGATTGTTCTTTTTCCCGCCATGCCCCGCGCCAAGGAATTCGACGAAGCCCAGGTGCTCGACCAAGCGCTCGAGCTCTTCCGCGCGCGCGGCTTCAAGCACACCTCGTTCGCGGACCTCGTCGACGAGCTCGGTGTCAGCCGGCAGAGCCTCTACGACACCTATGGCAACAAGGAGGCGCTCTACCACCAGGCCCTGAAGCGCTACCTCACGCGGGGGCTGGACCAGATGAGTCGCGCCCTCGGCGACGACCGCCGGCCGGTCCGCGACTCGCTGGCGGCGTTATTCGACGCCATGATCGGCGGCCAGTGCGACCGCGGCTCGCCCGGCTGCCTGATGGTCAACTCGATGGTCGAACTCTCGCCGCACGACGCAGAGGTCCGCGCCCTCGCCCACGAACACGCCCGCTCCATCGAGGGCCTGTTCGCGTCCCGCCTCGCCGCCGCCCAGCGCAAGGGCGAGATCGGCCGCGCCAAGGATCCCGTCGCCCTCGCCCGCTACCTCTACCACACCGTCCTCGGCCTCGCCGTCGCCTCACGCGCCCTCGGCGACAAGGCCGCCCTCCGCCAGTCGGCCGCCATCGCCTTGCAGGCCCTCGACTGATTTTTTTCGTCCCTTTTCTAGAATGTTTGTTCTATTTCAACCATGAACCCAACCACCCACCTCATCACCGGCGGCACGACTGGCATCGGACTCGCCACCGCCCAACTCCTCGCCGCCGACGGCGTGCGGGTCATCGTCACGGGCCGCAATCCCGAGACGCTGGCCGCCGCCGAGGCGCAGCTGCCCGCCACGGCCGTCATCCTGCGCTCGGACTCCGGCAACCTCAGCGAGGCCCAGGGCCTCGGCGCCGCCCTGCAGCAGCGCGGCATCGACCGGCTCGACGGCGTCTTCCTCAACGCGGGCATCGGCCAGTTCGGCCCGATCGAGACGATGACGCCGCCGCATTTCGACGCCATGTTCGGCGTGAACGTGCGCGGCCTGTATTTTCAACTGCAGTCGCTCCTGCCGCTGCTTGCCGCGCCGTCCGCCGTGCTGCTCAATGCCTCCGTCGTGGCGGAGCTCGGCCTGCCGGGCACGTCGATCTACGCCGCGACGAAGGCCGCGGTTGTCTCGCTGGGGAAGTCCCTCGCAACCGAGCTCGCCCCGCGCGGCATCCGCGTGAATACCCTCAGCCCCGGTCCCATCCGGACGCCGATCTACGGCAAGCTCGGCTACCCCGCCGATGCCCGAAAAGGCTTCGAGGACTCCATGGCGGCGCAATCGCTTTTCAAGCGCTTCGGCGAGGCAGGCGAGGTCGCAAAGCTCGCGCGCTTCCTGCTCAGCGCCGAGTCGAGCTACGTGATCGGCGAGAACGTCACCATCGACGGCGGCGTCCGCCTCACCTGAGCCGTCGGCCCGCCCCGCCATGACCGCCGGCATCATCATTCTCGCCGCCCTGACCCTGCTGGTCGCGCTCGACAGCCCGCCTGGCAGCGACTGAGCGCGAGCGCAGCGGACCGCACGCCGCGCCGGCCGCACCTCACGGCCGCGGCGTCGCGCGCGCGGCGCGGTAGGCCGCGTAATCCGGCACGCGGCGCTCGTAGGTCGTGCTCATCAGCGGCGAGCTGATGAGGAAATCCGCCGTCGCGCGGTCGCAGGCCGTCGGCACGTTCCACACCGTGGCCATGCGCAGCAGCGCCTTCACGTCCGGGTCGTGCGGCTGCGCCTCCAGCGGGTCCCAGAAGAAGATCAGGAAATCGATCCTCCCCTCGACGATCAGCGCGCCAACCTGCTGGTCGCCGCCGAGCGGACCGCTGAAGAGCTTGTTGATCGGCGCCGCAATCACGGGCTCGAGCAGCGCGCCGGTCGTGCCCGTGGCCCAGAGCTCATGCTGGGCGAGCGTGCCGCGGTTGAACTTCGCCCATTCGAGCAGGTTGGCCTTCTGCGCGTCGTGCGCGACCAACGCGATGCGCTTTCGCGCGCCCATCGTGACCGTCTTGTAAACCATGGCGCGCAGTCTCACCGGTCCGCACCCCCGGCGCAAACCCGCAGCGCGTCAGTCCTCCGGCCCCAGCCGGTTGGTAATATAATACGTTACAAGTCGCCGGGGCCGTCAGGTCACGGCGGCGTGCAGGCGCTCGAAGGTGCGTTGAGCGCGCTCGCAAGCGCGCTGATAGACACGCTCGTCGAGGCCGGCGCGGCGGAAGTTCTCGGCCGTCACGCGCAGATACGGCTCCTCGCCGGGCAGGCCGTAGTAGCGGTCCTGCGCCGCGGCGGCGGCGAGCGTGAGGAGGTGGATGACGGGATTGTGCCGACCCGATGGCGCGTAGTGGTGCTGAATGGCGATGACCGTCTCGTGCGGCAGGCGCCAGTGCTTCAACACGAGCTCGGCCACCTCGCAGTTCGTCACGCCCCAGTGGTGCCGCTCCCAATCGCCGAGCGCCGTCTCGTCGCTGGCAGCGTAGGCCGGGAACGCCGCGCCTTCGCGGCGCGCGGCGACCTCGAGCACCAGCTTGCCGATCGAGCGGAGCAGGCCGACCGTGTAGCAACTGCGCGGATCCTCGCCCGTCTCCTCCGCGAGTTCCTCCATCGCCACGGCGACGAAGAGCGCATTCTCGCGCAGACGCGCAGCGGTGACGCCGTGCAACGTCAGCGGTTGGTCCGCGAGCTGGGTCGACGCCACGGCGCCGACGAGGCGGTGCACCTCGCGGAAACCGATCGCGGCCACCGCTTCCTCGATCGAGCCGGCCGGTTCGGCGCGCGCGAAGGCCGCGCTGTTGGCCATGCGGATGACGCGCGAGACGAGCGTGGCGTCCTGACGCAAACGGGCCACGACGTCGGCGGAGTTCACGTGCGGCTGGCGGATGATCTGGCCGAGTTCGACCAGCAACCGCGGGGCCGCGGGGAGCTGCTGCGCGACGTCGCGGAAAAGCACTTCGGAAAATTGGGACACCATCATGCTCCCACGGCATCGGCACAAATCGCCCCGGATTTGAGCCGTTTCGCCGCCGATCGCACGGCAACCATCGACCCCGCGAAATGCCCCCTTTTCATTTCGCCGCCACGCAGGCAATTTCACCGCGCTTCCGTCTCCCCGCCCGCCCGCCCTTCCCTCTCTCCCGCCATGCTTCGTCTCGCCCGCCCGCTCCTTTTTGCCCTCGCCGCCGCACCGCTCTTCGCCGCCGCCGATCTCGAACCGGAAAAACTCCTGCCGCCCGCGCCGCCGTGGAGCGGTGCGAGCGAGGCGCTCGCGGTCGACGCCGCGCATCCGTGGGTGACACCCGCCGAACTCACCGGCCTCACCGATTCGCCCAGCTACGACGACACCCTCGCCTGGCTCGAACGCCTCGCCGCCGCGTCGCCGCGGATCGAGCTGCAGCGTTTCGGCACGACCGCGCAGGGGCGCCCGCTCTACGCCGTCCTCGCCGCCAGCCCCGCCGCGCCGAGCGGGCTCGCCGCGCTCGCGGCGAACGGCAAGCCCACCGTCCTCGCGCAGGCGGGCATCCACGCCGGCGAAATCGACGGCAAGGACGCCGGCCTGATGTTCCTGCGCGACCTCGCGTTCGGCGACCGCGCGGCGCTGCTCGAGCGCGCGAACTTCGTCCTCGTGCCCGCCTTCAACGCCGACGGCCACGAGCGCGTGTCGCCGTTCAACCGTCCCAACCAGCGCGGCCCGCAGCGCATGGGTTGGCGCACCACGGCGCAGAACCTGAACCTCAACCGCGACTACATGAAGGCCGACGCGCCCGAGATGCAGGCCATGCTCGACCTGCTCAACACGCTCGACCCCGCGCTCTACCTCGACCTGCACGTCACCGACGGCATCGATTACCAATACGACATCACCTACGGCTTCCACGGCTGGGACCACGACTTCGCCTGGTCGCCGCGCATCGCTGCGTGGCTGCGCGAGACTTACCGGCCCGCCGTCGACGCCGCGCTCGCCGCCGCCGGCCACATCCCCGGCCCGCTCGTCTTTGCCGCGAACAACCGCGACGTCGCGCAGGGCATCGGCCGCGGCCCGGCCGATCCGCGTTTCTCCAATGCCTACGGCGACCTGCGCCGCCTGCCGACGATCCTCGTGGAGAACCACTCGTTGAAACCCTTCCGCCAGCGCGTGCTCGGCACCCATGTGTTGCTCGAAGCCTCGCTCCGCGCCGCGGGCGACCACGCCGCCGCCCTCCGCGCCGCCATCGCCGCCGACCGCGCCGAGCGCACGCCGACCGTTGCGATGAACTTCGACCGCACCGCACCCGCCGGCACGACGCCGTTCGCCGGCATCGCGCACGAGGAATACGACTCGCCCGTCTCCGGCCGCCGCGAGGTGCGCTGGCTCGGCACGCCGCACAACTACGACGCCATCCCGCTCTCCCTCTCACAACCCGTGCTCACCGTCGCGCGCCCGAAGGCGTATTGGGTGCCCGTGACGCATCCGGCCGTGATCGAGCGCCTGCGCCGTCACGGCATCCGCGTCGAGGAAGTCCTCGCCGAGCGCACGCTCGCGCTCGAGTTCTACCGGCTCGTCGACCCGCGTCCCGCCGCCGCGCCGTTCGAGGGCCGCCACGTGATCAAGCTCGGCGGCGTGCGCCCCGAAACGCGCACCGAGGTCTTCCCCGTCGGCTCCGTCCGCGTGCCGACCGACCAGCCGCTCGGCGACCTCGCGATCGCGCTCCTCGAACCGCAGGGCAACGATTCGTTCTTCGCGTGGGGTTTCTTCCCGGAAATCCTCCAGCGCACGGAATACATGGAAGGCTACGTCATCGCGCCGCTGGCGGAGAGGATGCTCGCCGCCGATCCGGCGCTGAAGGCCGAGTTCGAGGCGAAGCTCGCGGCCGACGAAAAATTCCGCGCCGACCCCGCCGCGCGCCTCCGCTGGTTCTACGAGCGCAGCCCGTTCTACGACCAGCGCCACCTGCTCTACCCCGTCGGCATCGAGCGCTGAACCGGCCGCCGGCGGTGGCGGTCGCGGACGCGATTTCCCGGTTTGCCAAGGCCCGGGGCGGGCGCTCCAATCCGCCTTCCCTTTCCGCCATGCAACGCACCCTCGTCAAAGACGCGCTCAACGCCACCGCTCCGACCGACGCCATCCTCCTCCAAGGCTGGGTCCGCACGCGCCGCGACGCGAAGGCCTTCTCGTTCCTCGAACTCAACGACGGCTCCTGCCTCAAGGGCATGCAGGTCATCGTCGACGCCGCGCTGCCCGACTACGCCAACGTCACCAAGGCCAACACCGGCGCGTCCATCGAGGTCCGCGGCAAACTCGTCGAGTCGAAGGGCGCGGGCCAGAAGTGGGAGGTCGTCGCCGAGCAGCTCATCGTGCACGGCGAGGCGGACCACACCTACCCGCTCCAGAAGAAGGGCCACACGCTCGAGTTCCTCCGCGAGATAGCGCACCTGCGCCCGCGCTCGAACCTCTTCGGCGCCGTCTTCCGCGTCCGCAGCCGCCTCGCGTATGCGGTGCACCAGTTCTTCCAGCAGAAGAACTTTTTCTACGTCCACACGCCGATCATCACCGCCAGCGACGCCGAGGGCGCGGGCGACATGTTCCGCGTCACGACGCTCGATGTCGCCAACCCGCCGCGCACGCCCGAGGGGCAGGTCGACGACGCGCAGGATTTCTTCGGCCGGAAAACCTTCCTCACCGTCTCCGGCCAGCTCGAGGGCGAGATCTTCGCCCACGCGCTGAGCAACATCTACACCTTCGGCCCGACCTTCCGCGCCGAGAACAGCAACACCTCGCGCCACGCCGCCGAGTTCTGGATGATCGAGCCCGAGGTCGCCTTCTGCGACCTGCAGGGCAACATGGACCTCGCGGAGGAGTTCGTGAAATACCTCATCCGCGACGCGAAGGAGCACTGCGCGGCCGACCTCGAGTTCTTCGCCAAGTTCGTCGACAAGGACCTGCTCGCGCGCCTCGACTTCGTGCTGGAGAAGCCGTTCGTGCGCTGCAGCTACACCGAGGCCGTCGAGATCCTGCTCAAGGTCGACCGGAAGTGGGAACATAAGGTCGAGTGGGGCGTCGCGCTCCAAGCCGAGCACGAGCGCTACCTCACCGAGGAGCACTTCAAGTGTCCGGTGACGGTCTACAACTACCCGCGCGCGATCAAATCGTTCTACATGCGCTTCAACGACGACAGCGCGCCCGGCCGCGAGACGGTCGCGGCAATGGACCTGCTCGTCCCCGGCATCGGCGAAATCATCGGCGGCAGCCAGCGCGAGGAGCGGCTCGAAAAACTCCGCGAGGGCATGGCACTGCACGGCCTCGAGGAAAAGGGCTACTGGTGGTATCTCGACCTGCGTCGCTACGGCAGCGTGCCGCACGCGGGTTTCGGCCTCGGCTTCGAGCGCATGCTGATGTTCGTCACCGGCGTGGCCAACATCCGCGACGTCATCCCCTTCGCCCGCACGCCCGGCACCGCGGAGTTTTGAGCCGCGCAGCGACCCGGCCTCAGGCGAAGCCGGCGCCGGCCATCTGCAGCCAGCGGCCGGCGGTGGGCGGCGGCACGCGACCGCACCACAGCGCGTGAATCTCCAAATTCGGCAACGCGGGCCGGACGGGGCGAGCCACGAGCCCGGCCGGCAGTGCGTCGGCGAGCAACAGGCTGCAGGGCGCCACGCCGAGACCGGCACGCACGAGCCATTGCAACGACGGAAAATCCTCCGCCGCGGGCAACGCGCTCAGCGTCACGCCGTGCCGCGCGGCGAGGTCGAGGAAGTTGCGCCCGAAATGCGGATTGGCGCGCAGCAGCACGAGGCGCTCGCCGTCCAACTCGCGCAGCGGCACGGTCGCTCCGGCGGCACGGGGATCGTCGCCACGCAGGAGCACGCCCTGGCGCTCGACGATGAGGCGGCGGTGGCGGAGCGTGCCATCGGCGCGCTCCGGCGGCCGGCCGACCACGAGGTCGAGCTCGCCCGCGCGCAAATGCGCCTCGAGCGGCTCCTGGCCGTCCTGCCGCACTGACAGTTCGACGCCGGGCAGCTCGCGGCCGAAGCGGCGCAACGCCTCCGCCACGGCGGCGGTGGCCGCGGGCGGGATGAGACCGAGCCGCAGCACGCCGGTCTCGCCGCGTCCGGCGCGGCGCGCCGCCGGCGCGAGGGCGTCGACCCGCGCGAGCACGGCGCGAGCCTCCGGCAGGAGCGCCCGTCCGGCAGGCGTGAGACCGGTCAGGCGGTTGCTGCGTTCGAAGAGCACGGCGCCGACCGCCTCCTCAAGCTGCTGGATGTGCGCCGTCAGCGCCGGCTGCGCGAGGTTGAGCCGCCGCGCCGCGCGGGAAAAGTGATTCTCCTCGGCCACGGCGACGAAGGAGCGGAGCCAGCGCAGTTCGGGTTGCACGCGGGGAAAGTGATCGCGGTTCGCGATGGCGGCAATCGCAACGTTCGATTTTTCCGATGACGGAAAATCGGCTAAGCTGCGGACATGACACCCCGCCACTTCCTGATCGTCGTCGCGAACCCCGCGATCTCCACCACCCTCGGCTGGCCGGTCGGCTTCTGGGCCGCCGAGCTGATCCATCCCCTCGACACGCTGACGCGCGCCGGCCACCGCGTGACCATCGCCAGCCCGCGCGGCGGCAAAGTCGAGCTCGACGCCTACAGCGACCCGCGCGACGCCTCGGGTTACTCGAAGGACGACACGCTCTCGCTGCGCTACCTGCAGGATCCGGCCTTCCTGCGGCGGCTCGAAAACACCGCGGCCATCGGAACGCTCGATCCGGCGCAATTCGATGGCGTGATCATCGCCGGCGGGCAGGCACCGATGTTCAGCTTCCGTGGCGACGCGGCGCTGCGGCGGTTGTTCCTCGCCTTCCTCGACGCCGGCAAACCCGCCGCGGCGCTTTGCCACGGCACCTGCCTGTTGCTCGACCTCCGGCGCGCCGACGGCACGCCCGTGATTCGTGGCCGCCGGATGACGGGCTTCGCGAACAGCGAGGAGGATTTCGCGGACCAGGCGGTCGGCCAGAAGGTCATGCCGTTCCGCATCGAGGATGAGGCGCGCGCACTCGGCGCGGAATTCGTGGCGGCGCCGGCTTTCCATCCCCATGCTGTGCAAGACGGCAACCTCATCACCGGCCAGCAGCAGAACTCCGGTCACGCCGTCGCCAACCTCATCCTGCAATCCCTCGCATGAAACCCCGTTCGCTCGCTTTCATCGGCATTGGCCAGGTCGGCTCGGCCCTCGCCGGCCACCTCGTCCGCCTCGGTCACACGGTCACCATCGCCGCGCGCGACCCGCAGTCGGAGAGCGTGCGCGCCGCGCTCGCCCGCTGCCCGGGCCTGCGTGTCGCCGCCACGGCCGACGCGGTGGCCGGGGCCGAGATCGTGTTCCTCGCCACGCCCTACGCCGCCAATGCTTCGGCGCTCGCCGGGCTCGACCTGCGCGGGAAGGTGCTGGTCGATTGCACCAATCCCGTCGGGCCGGGACTTTTGCACGGGCTGCAGAGCCGCACCTCCGGCGCGGCCGAGGTGCAACGGCTCGCGCCGGCGGCGCGCGTCGTGAAGGCGTTCACGATCTATGGATTCGAGAACTTCGAGAACAACTCTTACCCGGGCTACGGCGTGAAGCCCGCGATGCTCTTCTGCGGCGACGACGCGGAGGCAAAGGCGGCCGTCGGCGAACTCATTACCCAACTCGGCTGGGAACCCTGCGACGTGGGCGGGCTGGAACAGGCGCTGCACCTCGAGCACATGACCTTGCTCTGGGTGCGGATGGTGCGCGCGCACGGCGCGTCGCCGCACTTGGTCTGGGCGGCGTTGCGGCGATGAGGCCGCGCGGCGCGCAGCCCGAGGCCGGCGCAGTCCGCGCCGGCCTCGGGCTGCTTTCCGCGGGACAACCCTCAACTCCCGCGAAGGACGCGGCGGCGCCACCACACCTGCCCCAGCGCCAGCAAGCCGGCCCACGCCGCGTAGGTCGACGGCTCCGGGATGGCGTTGGAGCTGACGACGAGATACGCGCCGCTGCCGCTCTCGGCGGTCGCGAGCGAGCCCCAGGTGTCGCGCGAGCCGGCGACGCTGAAGGTCGACCACGCGCGACCGGCATTGAGGTCGGCTTGCAGGTAGTCGGTGACCGTGAAGCTGCGCCAGCCGGGCTGGCCGTTGAGCGCGTGCAGCGGATCGCCGCCGAAGTCGGAATTGTAGATCGCCCACGAGTAGGAAGGCGCGGCGGCGGCCGGCCCGAGGCCGTCGGTGACGACGTTGCCGGTGAGCGTCATGCTGCCGGTGTTGACCCAGCCGACGGAGGCGGAGCCGTAGTAATAACCCGTGGAGAAGCCGTTGCTGTAAACCCAGAGCGTCGCGCTGCTCACGGTCGCCCCCGCGAGGGACACGATCGGGATCTCCATCACGCCGATGGTGTAGTCGTTGCCGTAGGGCGCACCCATATAGAGATTCGTGCCAATGGCGTTGCCGCCGGCGTTGTAACCCCAGGGTCCGTATTTGGAGTTCCAGGAATACTCGGCGTCGCCGCTGGCGGTGACGTGGTGGTTCGAGATGTTCTGCGCGAAGCCCGCGGCGGTGAGCGCGAGCCAGAGTGCGGCCAGAACGAGACGGGCCCGAAGGCGGAGCAGCTTTGATTTCATGGCGCGGTGACAGATTCCTCGCCATCCGGCGCCGGGCTCCCTGGTCCGGCCCGCCGGAGGGTTCGCGCGCGATGATACTCCGGTCGCGCCGGCGCGGCTCCGCACGGATTGGCCCGCCGGCAGACACAAGCCCGGCCAATGCACGACAACACCGCGGCTAATGGCCTCCGCCGCGGGAGCACAGCGGAATTTCGCCGGCATTCGCCGCTGATAAGGCCGCATTAGCCGCTCTGCACTTTGCCGGCGCGACCAACAAGACAGGTTGCACCCCGCCGCCCGTCTCCTCTCAATTTTCGCTCCTATGGCCGCTGCTAAACCCCGCCGCGCCGCTGCGCCCGCCGCCCCGCTCCGCATCCTCACTGCGGTGCCGATCTGCGACGGTCACGACAGCGCCGTCACCACCATCAACATCGAGCTCGCCCGCCACGGCGTCGAGGTCATCTACCTCGGCTACCACCAGAGCGCCACCGCCATCGTGCGCGCCGCCATCCAGGAGGACGTCAACGTCGTCGGCCTCAGCTCCTACAACGGCGGGCACATCGTCTTCTTCAAGGAGGTCGTCGACCAGCTCAAGGCCGCCGGCTCGGGCGACATCCCGGTCTTCGGCGGCGGCGGCGGCACGATCACGCTGGCCGACGAGCGCGTGATGAAGCGCCAGGGCACCGACCGCATCTTCTTCGCGGGCACGCCGCTCGACGACATCATGGCCCTGATCAAGCGCGAGTATGCGCGCGATCCGAAGCCAAACGCCAAGTTCAAGGGCGACCGCGCCATCGCGCGCGCGCTCACGATGGTCGAGTCCGGCCTGAAGGCCCCCGCGCTCAAGCGCACGGGCAAGGCCAAGAACTTCGTCGTCGGCGTCGCCGGTCCCGGCGGCGCGGGCAAGTCCACGCTCATCGACGAGCTCACCTCGCGCTTCCTCCAGCGCGTCCCCGGCGGCCGCATCGCCATCCTCGCCAACGACCCGTCGCACCCCGACACGCACGGCGCCATCCTAGGCGACCGCGTCAGCGCCATCTACGCGCAGGACGACCGCGTGTTCTTCCGCTCCCTCGCCACCCGCGGCAGCCTCACCGGCCTCAGCGCCGCCGCGCCGGCCGCGATCGACATTCTCAAGCAGAGCGGCGAGTTCGATCTCATCCTCGTCGAGTCCGTCGGCGTCGGCCAGGAGAGCGATCCCTTCGGCATCTTCGGCGGCAGGAAGCTCGTCGACGCCACGCTCTTCGTCCTCGCGCCCTACTACGGCGGCCGCATCCAGCTCCAGAAGATCGCGCTGCTCAACGGCGCCGACTTCGTCGCGCTGAACAAGTGCGACCACCCGATGGCGCACACCGCCAAGGCCGAGATCCAGGCCCGTCTCGACTACAACGGCAAGGGCCAGAACCTCTACCCGACCACCGCCGCCAAGCACTTCGACCCCGGCGTCGACGCGCTCTTCGCCGCCCTCGGCGAACGCGGCGGCCTCAAGATGTCCACCGGCGGCGAAGCCGCCTGCCAGATGAAACTCGCATGAGCAGCCCCCAGGTAGGGCGGGACCGCTGGGCCCGCCGCGAACGTTCATGACGGCCGGCCCAGCGGCGACGAGTGCGCAAGCCTCGGCGGTCCGGCCCTACCTCAAGCACACCGCTTAAACTTCAACTTCCGACTTCAACTTTCCCCACCATGAGCCAACTGGGCCGCATCGCCGACTCCGTCGACACCTACAACCAATACGTCCGCGCCGAAGTGCAGCGCGCGCGCACCGACCAGAAATTCGCCGACGCGCTCCGCGCCCAGTGGGCGAAGATCCGCGAGTCGGTCGACTACACCACGTCGCCCACCGGCACGAAGATCCCGCGCCTCGCGCTCCCCGACACCGACGAGCCCGGCGCCATCGCCGACTTCCTCCTCGGCCAGGGCCTGCCCGGCTCCTTCCCCTACGCCACCGCCGCCTACCGCGAGATGTATCTCGACCGCGACAGCGCCACCGGCGAGGAGCCGATGCGCCTCTTCGCCGGCCTCGGCCTCGCGGAGGACACCAACGCGCGCTTCAAATACCTGTCGCGAAACCAGAAGAGCATCCGCCTCTCCACCGCGTTCGACGGCCCGACGCTCTACGGCCTCGACTCCGACCACGAGGGCGTGCTCGGCAAGGTCGGCGAGGGCGGCGTCGCGATCGACACGGTCGAGGACATGATGCGCCTCTTCGACGGCTTCGACCTCACGCGCAAGGACGCGTCCGTCTCCATGACGATGAACGCCCCCGCGCCGGTCATCCTCGCGATGTTCATCGCCGCCGCGAAGCGCCGCTTCGGCCCCGACTGCGTCGGCAACCTCCGCGGCACCATCCAGGCCGACATGCTCAAGGAAGTGCAGGCGCAGAACGAGGTCATCTTCCCGATCGACGCCTCGCTCCGCTTCCTCTGCGACATGATGGAGTGGTGCGTGCCGAACATGCCGAAGTGGTATCCGGTCTCGATCTCCGGCTACCACATCGCCGAGGCCGGCGCGACGCCGGTGCAGCAGGCCGCGTTCACGCTCTCCAACGGTTTCACCTACGCCGAGCTCCTCAAGCAGCGCGGCGCCGACGTGAACCAGTTCGGCCCGCGCCTCTCGTTCTTCTTGGACTGCGGCCTCGACGTCGAATACCTCGTGCTCGGCCGCGTCTGCCGCCGCATCTGGGCCATCGGCATGCGCGACGTGTTCGGCGCCGGCCCCAAGGCGCAGATCCTCAAGCTGCACACCCAGACCTCCGGCCGCTCGCTGATCGCCGCGGAGTTCCAGAACAACCTCACGCGCACGGCGGTCGAGCTGATGCTGGCCTACATGAATTACACCAATTCGTGCCACTCCAACTCCGCCGACGAACCGTTCACCACGCCGACCGAGAAATACGCGCTCCTCGCCTCGCACGGCCAGTCGATCATTTTGGAGGAGTCCGGCGTGTTCAAACACATGATGAACATGTTCGGCGGCGCGCCCGGCCTGCTCGCGCTCGAGCGCCAGGTCGAGAAGGGCATCCTCGATGTCTTCCGCGAGATGGACACGCTCGGCGGCGTCATCGCCGCGATGGAGCAGCGCTACCAGCGCAGCAAGATCCAGGAAGCCGGCCACGCCTACGAGAAACAGATCTACTCGAACCAGCGCCCGATCATCGGCCTCAACAAATACATCTCCGAGGAAGCCCACCCGAACGTCCCCCTCGCCCGCACGCCCCCGCGCAAGCAGCGCCTGCAGGTCGAGCGCCTCAAGGCCTTCAAGAAGAAGCACGCCAGGAAAGCCCCCGAAGCCCTGCAACGCCTCGAAAACGTCGCCCGCAACGGCGGCAACGTCTTCGGCGAGCTCGTGAACACCGTCGAGGTTTGCTCTCTCGGCCAAATCACGGCATGTCTCACGGGCGTGGTCGGAAAATTCCGGCCGATGGTGTGATCAAATGAACGCTGACGCTCAGTATCCTTACACCTATTGCTACTTCTATGCCGACGGCTTCGCTGAGGATCCGGACGCAATCAGCGACCTTCTTCGGTTAACTCCCTCTGAAGTCGCGCGGAAAGGAGAGGCTAACCGCAAAGGATTGCCAGTGCAGAGCAACAAATGGGAGATAGAAAGCCCGGCACCTCGCAACACTCCCGACTTCGAGGGACACCTGGATGCCCTGCTTACGCTGCTCGAGCCCCGGCGAACAGAAATTCTCAGTTTGTCCGAGCGCTCTAAAATCGGGATATATTGTGTCGGCTACTACAATTACGATCCAGGGTTTGAGATTTCGGGCGATCTCATTGCAAGACTGGCAACATTGCGGCTGAGCAAGATTGGCTTCGATCTTTATGGCCATCTAGCGGACGACGCACGCAGAGCATGAAACCCACCACCCCTTCCCCCACTCCCGCCCTCCTCGATCGCTGCAATGAAATCGCGCAGCAGGAAGCCGCTCTGCCCGAGCGTGGCGGCGCGGCGGAACAGAAACGTCCTTGTCAGTCGAAGCCGCGACGTCGGCTAAGGCACAAGCGTCCGGCCCGGATTCCTCGCCGGCCGTTCGGCTACTTCAAGTTCGACGACGAACTGTCCGCTCTCGCCAACCGCGCTGAGCCTTCGTTCACGCCGATTCAGCGATAAACCTCCCGCCGATGCCGCACCCGATTCACGCGCACGATACGGATAGTGTCCGCAATCTCGTAGAGCACGCGGTAATCGCCGACACGAACGCGCCAGTCGTTCTGCCCGCCGACCAGCTAGCGGCAGCTCGGAGGCCGCGGATTCGTCGCGAGCCCCTTGATCGTGTCGATTACCCGGTCATGCACCTCGGCGGACAAGCGCTTCAAGTCACGCTTTGCCGACCGCTCAAGCAGGACCTGATACATGGCTCAACGGCCACCGCGGTCCGCCAGATACGCTTCAAGCGGCCGATAACTTTGCGGCTTCTTGCGCGCTTTCTTCAACCACGCGAGATCCGCCGCATCCTCCACCCGCTCCAGCAGTTCTTGATAACGCTTGAGCGGCAGCACCACAGACACGGGCTTGCCGCGACGGGTGATGATCTCGGGTTCTGGAAAAGCGCTTTTCATGGCCGATGCATGCACCATAGCGGATTTGCCTCTGTCGGCTAGCGGATTTTCCCCTGCACCCTTCTTCATCGTGAAACCCACCCCCCCCCTTCCCCCACTCCCGCTCTCCTCGACCGCTGCCATGAAATCGCGCAGCAGGAAGCCCCCCGTCAGCCGAAGCCTTGGCGTAGGCTGAAGCTCCGCGAGGGCCGCTGGCAGAATTGACAGACCATATTAGCGTATTACGGTGTAATACATGGCCACACTCACCCTCCGCCTCCCCGCCAAGCTCAGCCGCGAACTCGCCGCCGCCAGCAAGCAGGCCAAGCTCACCAAGAGCGACCTCGCCCGCGATGCCATCGAGCGCCAGCTGCGCGTGTGGCGCTTCGAACAGGCCCGCGCCCGCGCCGTTCCGCACGCCCAGAAGCTGGGCATCTTCACGGACGAGGACGTGTTCCGCCACCTCGGCATCAAGACCAAGTGATCGTCACGCTCGACACCTCGGTGCTGGTCGCCGCCCAGATCACCACGGCCGGCACCTGCGCCGACATCGTCAAATTCACCTTGCGCGAACACCGGCTCGTGTTGTCCGACTACATCCTGGAAGAATTCGAGCGCACGCTGATCAAGAAGCTGCGCTATCCCGCAGAAGCCGCCCGTTCCTTCGTTTCCGACTATCGCGCCGTCGCTGTCATCGTCGAGCCTCGGGCGGTTGACCCATCGCTCTGCCGCGACCCCGCCGACGCCGCCGTCCTCGGCACCGCCCTCGCCGCCAAGGCCGACATGCTCGTGACCGTCGATCGCGACCTGCTCGAAATCACCGCCAAAGTCGGCGTGGACATCGTCAACCCGAGCGAATTCTTCCGCCGCACGCATACCTGATCCTTTTCCCGTGAAACCCACCACCCCTTCCCCCACTCCCGCTCTCCTCGACCGCTGCCATGAAATCGCGCAGCAGGAAGCCCAGCTCCGCGAGGGCGGCGGCGCGGCCGGCCAGGAGCGCCAGCATAAGCTCGGCCGCCTCTTCGTCCGCGAGCGCATCGCCGCGCTGGTCGACTCGCCCGAATCGTTCCTCGAGGTCGGCCTCTGGGCCGCGCACGGCATGTATCGCGAATGGGGTGCGTTCCCCGGCGCGGGCGTCGTCACCGGCATCGGCGACATCGCGGGCCACCCGTGCATGATCGTCGCCAACGACGCCACGGTGAAGGCCGGCGCGTTCGTCCCGATGACGTGCAAGAAGGTCCTCCGCGCCCAGCGCATCGCCTTCGAGTGCAACCTGCCGCTCGTCTACCTCGTGGACTCCGCCGGCGTGTTCCTGCCGATGCAGGACGAGATCTTCCCCGACGAGGACGACTTCGGCCGCATCTTCCGCAACAACGCCGTCATCTCCGCCGCGGGCATCCCGCAATACGCCGCCATCATGGGCAACTGCGTCGCGGGCGGCGCCTACCTGCCCGTCCTCTGCGACAAGATCCTCATGACCGAGGGCAGCGGCCTCTACCTCGCCGGCCCGCAGCTCGTGAAGGCCGCCATCGGCCAGGACACCGACACCGAGACGCTCGGCGGCGCCGCGATGCACGCGGAGATCTCCGGCACGGTGGATTTCAAGGAGAAGGACGATCCCGCGGCGATCAAGCGGCTGCGGTCGCTGATTTCGCTGCTGCCGGCGGAAAGTAACAAGTTCCAAGGAACAAGTAACAAGGCAGGTGACGCTGCTGGCATTCAGCCTTCCGCGTTCAGCGTTCAGCAACCCGAGTTCCCCGCCTCGAAGATTTATGAACTGGTGAGCGTCGATGGCCGGAAGGAATACGACGTGCGCGACGTCATCCGCTGCCTCGTCGACGCGGGCTCGATGGACGAATACAAGGCCGACTACGGCAAATCGATCGTCTGCGCCTTCGCGCGCCTGAACGGCCGCCCCATCGGCATCGTCGCCAACCAGCGCATGCGCGTGCAGTCGAAGGCCGCCGGCGGCGCCGGCCTGCAGATGCCGGGCGTGATCTACGCCGACAGCGCCGACAAGGGCGCGCGGTTCATCATGGACTGCAACCAGACGCGCGTGCCGCTGCTGTTCCTGCAGGACGTGTCGGGCTTCATGGTCGGCAAGGACGCCGAGCACAGCGGCATCATCCGCAGCGGCGCGAAGATGGTGAACGCGCTCAGCAACTCCACCGTGCCGAAGATCACCGTCGTCACCGGCGGCTCGTTCGGCGCCGGCAACTACGCGATGTGCGGCAAGGCCTTCGACCCGCGCTTCATCTTCTCGTGGCCGCACGGCAAATACGCCGTCATGGGCGCCGCCCAGGCGAGCGACGTCGTGTTCAACATCCTCGCGAAGTCCTCGAAACAGGAGCGCACGAAGGAGGAGCTCGACGCCCTCCGCGCGCAGGTGAAGGCCGGCTACATCGAGCAGACCGACATCCGCTACGGCGCCGCCCGCGGCTGGGTCGACGCACTGATCCAGCCGCACCAGACCCGCGCCACGCTCATCCGCGCCTTCGACCTCGCCTGCCGCCCCGCCCCGAGCGCGAACTTCCACACCGGCGTGCTGCAGGTGTGAGGAGGAACGCGCCGTCCCGGCGCGTTGGGGCGCGAGCAAGCTCGCTGCCTACCTCGCTGGGGGCGTTGGCGGTCTTTCAGGGGCCCGGCAGGGCGCGAGCGTGCGCGCTGCCTACCGGGCTGCGGGCGTCGGGGGCCTTTCGTAGGCAGCGAGCTCGCTCGCGCCCCTTCATGCGGCCCGCAAAAAGCGGAGGGCCGTGCACCCCTGCACGGCCCTCCTATGTGACAACGGACCTGTCAGTCCTAAAATGTGGGGCGGCGCGGCGGCCGCGGTCGGTTCAGCGCAGCGCGACGGCCTTGGTGTTGGTCTGGCCGGCGGCGGCCATCATGCGGTGGAAGGTGGCCTCGTTGGCGCTGTAGGCGGCGGTGATGACGCCGACGATGTTTTTCTCGTTGACGGAAATCTCGTCGGGCTCGGCGTTGTTCACGCCTTGGACGATGTAACCCTTGCCGTCTTCGCCGATGACGCTGTGGGCGACGTAGCGGCCGTTCGGCTTCCGGTAGACGACCGTCATGCCCTTCTTGATGTCGTTGTAGGCCACTTCCTTGACCACGACGGCGGTGCCGGGGGCGTAAAGGGGCTCCATGGAGCTGCCAATGCCCCAGAGGGCCTGGCCGCCGACCTTGGCGGCTTCCTGCTCGGCCAGCTGCATCTCGCTGCCCTTTTCCACGATGACCGGGGCGGGCGTGTGCTGGGCGATGCGGGCGAGGAGGCGCTGGCTCTTGATGCCGGCAGTGGCGCTGACGGAAATCGCGACGGCCGCGAGGGTGAGGGCGGCGAGGCGGAGGAGGGTGCGGGGGGCCGTTGTCATGGCCCCAGCATCCCGGAAAACGCGATTTCCGATTATCCGGGCACCTACGCGACCGGGCCTCGGGAATTACGCTAGGGTGTTTCCCTGATCCGAAAACCCATCCCAAATGCCCCGCAAGTTACCGCTCGCCCGTCCTGCGAACTCGTGACACATCATGGGGTTGCGGGCAGAAACAACCCCTGATCCCCCTCCGAACATGATCCGCGCGCTCTACGCCGAAGACGATCCCAACGTGGCGGGCATCGTCCGCAGCTACATCGAACACTTCGCCCCCGACTGGAAACTCGAGATCGTGCCCAACGGCACCGAGTGCCTCCACCGCATGGCGATCGGCGGCTACGACATCCTTCTCCTCGACCTCGTCCTCCCGGACACCGACGGCCTGCAGATCCTCGGCGAGCTCGCCCGCCGCAACGACACGACACCCGTCGTCATGGTCACCGGCCACGGCCAGACCGAGCTCGCCGTGCGCGCGCTGCGGGCCGGCGCCGCGGACTGCGTCGACAAGACCTCGCCGCAGTTCCTGCAGCTCGTCGACATCGTCAAGCGCGTCCAGGCCCGCCATGCCGAGGGCCGCACCCGCCCGCCGACCGCCCCGCTGGCCGGCCGGCATCCCGTGACGCTGATCGAGGGCTCCACCGCCGTCGCGGCGGACATCCGCGGCTTCTTCGAGAAACACGCCCCGCAATTCGACCTGAACGTCGTCGCAACCACGGTGGATCTCGAGCGCTTCTTCAGCTCCGGCGCACCCGCCCACGCCATCGTCATCGGCCCCACCCCGCCCAACACCAAGCCGCTCGAGGTGCTGCGCCGCGTGCACTCGCACGCCGCGCAGATCCCGACGCTGATCGTCTCCTCCCGCAACGACGGCGAGACCGCCGTCGCGGCCTTCAAGCTCGGCGCCCAGGACTTCATCCTCCAGAAGCCCGACTACCACACCGAGCTCGTCTTCTCCCTCAACAGCATGCTGCGGCGCGCCGACACGGAGCGGCAGAACCTCCGCCTCACGCGCGAGCTCGAGCAGCTCAACCGCTCCCTCGAGGCCCAGGTCATTGCGCGCACCCGCGAGCTCCAGGCGCTCTCGCTCCGCCTGCTCCGCATCCAGGAGGACGAGCGCCGCGCCATCGCCCGCGAGCTCCACGACGAGATCGGCCAGCTCCTCACCGGCCTCAAGCTCCAGCTCGAATCCGCGCTCAAATCCGCCGGCGACTCCCCGCAGCGCATCCCGCTCGCCGAGGCGACCACCACCGCCACCAATCTCCTCGAGCACGTCCGCACGCTCACGCAGCAATATCGTCCGCGCGTGCTCGACGACCTCGGTCTCGAACCGGCCCTCGCCTGGCACGCCAAGCAGTTCACCAAGCAGACGGGCATCGAGATCGCGCTCGATGTCTCGCTCCCCCCTCAACGCCTCCCCGGCGAGCTCGAGACCGTCGCCTACCGCATCGTGCAGGAGGCGCTGACCAACGCCGCGCGGCACGCGCAGACCAAGCACGTCTCGATCACCGCCTCGGCCGACGAGAAGCAGCTCTACGTCGAGATCGCCGACCGCGGCCGCGGCTTCGACCTCACCGCCGTGCTCGCGCGCACCGATTCGCTCGGCCTCGCCGGCCTGCGCGAGCGCGTGAACCTCGCCGGCGGCCGCCTGGAAATCCACTCGCGCCCCGGCGAAGGCACGCGCATCCAGGCCGAGTTCCCCTTGCCGTCGCGCCCCTCCGCCCAACCCTTTCGCGCATGACGACCGTCGTCCTCGCCGATGACCACGACATCGTCCGCCGCGGCGTGCGCAGCCTGCTGGAGGCGGACGGCCGCTTCAGCATCGTCGCCGAGGTCGCCGACGGCCTCGCCGCCGTGCAGACGGCCGAGCGGCTGAAGCCGCACCTGCTCTTCCTCGATCTCTCGCTCCCGCGCCTGCACGGGCTCGAGGCGTTGCGCCAGGTCCGCATCTGCAGCCCGCACACGAGGGTGCTCGTGCTCTCCATGCACAACGACGAGCCCTACGTGATCGAGGCCCTGCGCAGCGGCGCCTCGGCCTACATCCTGAAGGGCTCCGAATCCGACGAGATCGTGCGCGCCACGCAGGAGGTGCTCGCCGGCCGGCGCTTCCTCAGCGCGCCGCTGACCGAGTGGGCCATCACCGCCCTCGCGGTGAAGACGCCCGACACGAGCGATCCCTACAACACACTCTCGCCGCGCGAGCGCGAGGTGCTGCAGCTCGCCGCCGAGGGCCTCGGCAACGGCGAGATCGCGGAGAAACTCTTCATCAGCGCGCGCACGGCCGAGACGCACCGCGCCAACCTGATGCGCAAGCTCAGCCTGCAGACGCAGACCGACCTCGTCCGCTACGCCATCCGCCGCGGGCTGATCCAGGCGTGATCCGTCGTCGCCGGGGCGCAGGCGCGGGTGACACTGCATTGTCCAGTCCCGCCCCTGCACGACCGCTCCCCGCCGAGCCGGGCGAAAAAAAGCCCCGGCTCGGGGCCGGGGCTTGATACAGACAACGAAACAGGGACCGCGCTCAGAATTTGTAGCGGAACGACACGTAGTAGTAGCGACCGAGCGGGTCGAACGTGTTGATGTCGCGGCCCTGGTCCTGCTCGCCGAGCATCTTTGGCGGATCCTCACTGAAGATGTTATTGGCGCCGAACGAGACCTGCAGACCGCGCAGCCACTTGTTGCCGGATTCGGCGAAGCTGTAGCCGAAGCGCAGGTCGAAGGAGTGGTAGGCCTCTGAATCGACCGTCACGGCGGCGAGCCAGTCGGTCACGCTCGGGATGAACGTGTGGCTGAGGCCCGCCGTCCAATTGCGGTAGGCCCAGTCGAGCTGCGTGAACGTGCGGTATTCCGGGATCGTGGAGCCGGCGAAGCCGCCGGCGAAGTCGAACGGCGCCGTGGTCGGCAGGTTCTGCTGCACGTATTCGTGCATGTAGGTGGTGACGAACGACGCATCGAAGCGGCCCATCGTCTCGGTCGTGCGCGTGTAGGCGATGCGGAGGTCCGCACCCGACTGCCAGACGCCGGCGATGTTCACCGAGGGATTGGTCATCCACACGGTCGAGGAGGCGCCGGAGGTGATCTGGCCAGGCGCGGTGACCGGGGCGCCGGTGTCGAACAGGAGCTCGTTACCCTGAGCCGCCCCGAGCCGCACTTGGTGGGCGTAGGGGGACGCGGGGCCCAGCTGCTCGACCGACTGCAGCAGGGTGGCCTGCGGAATGTTGCTGACGATATTGCGTTCGTCGATGTCGAACCAATCGATGCTCAGCGAGAGTCCCTTGATGTTGCGCGGCGACCAGACGATGCCGGCCGTCCAGTTGCGCGACTCGGAGGGGATGAGATTACGATTCGAACCACCGCGGGACATGTATTGCCGCTGGCCGGTTGTGACGTTCATCGGGGTGCCGTCGGCGTTGTAGCGCTGGAGGTTGATCGAGTTGGAGAAGCCGGAGTTGGTCGGCCCGAAGAGCGAGAACAGCATCGGGGCCGAGAACGACTCCGAGTAGGTGCCGCGGACGGCGAACTCGTCGTTGAACGGCAGCCAGCGGAACGTGAATTTCGGCACCAGCGGATCAGCCGTGGAGGAATAGATTTCCTTGCGCGCGGCGAGGCCGAGTTCGAGCGTGTTGAATCCGCGGATGGCGTTCTGGTTCGAAAACACCGGAATGCGGACCTCGGCGAACATCGAGTCGACGTCCTGCTTCGCCGAGAAAGGCTGGGTTGGCGTGGCCGCGAGCCAGCCACCGGTCTGATCGTTCCGGTCATTGCGCAGCTGCGTGGTCTCCTTGCGCGACTCGAGGCCGAAGGCGGCGGACAGCGGACCGGCGGGCAGGTCGAACAGTTCGCCGTTCACGCGGACATCGAAGGAGTAGAGGCGGCTGAGGTAATCGCGTGACAAGGTGCCCCCCATGCCCTCGATCACTCCCGGGACCTGCGTGCGCGCAAAGGGATTGTAGGTTCCGGCGAGGACCGCCGCGCTGTAGGCGGCGGCGTCGATCAGGTTGTCGTTGCGAAAGGCCAGCGAGGTGCGGTTGATGCCCACGCCGGCTTCCCAATTCCAACTGGTGCCCTCGATCGAACCGCGGAGTCCGAACACGCCGCGCATGCCGAGCGTGTCGTTCCGGTAGATACGCGGGAAGGCCCGAAAACGGTTGCGCGCCTGGATCGTAATATCAGCCGGATTGTTCGGATTGCTTGCCGCCACGTTGCCGGAAACCGGCTGGGCGTTCAGCGTGCTGCGGGTGAAGCTGTGCGAAGCGAGGATGTCGGCGAAGGCCGTGATGTTGTCCGTCCAGCGGTGTTCCGCCGCGACGCTCAAGGTCTTGCGCGACGTGGAAAGCAGCATCGTCGACCATTCGGACAGGTCGAAGAATTGCGACACTTCGTCCTGCGTGTAAGGCCCCGAGTAGATGCCTTGCGCGACGAGCTGGGCGATCGAGAGATCGAGATTCTGCGGCGGCGCGTTCAGGCTCGGGTTGAGGTAGTAGAAGTTCACCGCATCGGGTGTGATGACACCGGCGAAGGACGGCGTGCGGAACTGTCCGAGTCCCCAGGGGCGCTCATACTGGAACAGCGGATCCGTGCGGCGCCACTCGGCCGACACGGTGACTTGCGTGCGGTCGGTGCCGCCGCCGGCCGTCACGTAGGCGGAGCGGGAGGCCCAGTTGCTGGCCTCCGGCGCCCAGCCGTAGGTGCCGCCGAGCTCCGCGCCGCGGTAGTTTGTCTTCAGGATGACGTTGATGACGCCCGAGACGGCATCCGTGCCGTAGATCGCCGAGGCGCCGTCCGAGAGGATCTCGATGCGCTCGACCGCGGCAGGCGGAATCAAGCTGACGTCGACAAAATTGCCGCCACCGATCGCCGCGGTCGGAGACAGCGCCGCGCGGCGACCATTGATGAGGATGAGCGTGGCGCGATTGCGCAATGACAGGGTTGAGGCACCCGAGGTGGAGTTGCCCCGGGTGTTCGCATTGTCGGAACCGATGTTGCCGCGGCCAAAGAAGAAGGGCTGCGTCTTTTTCAGGATATCCGTGAGGTCCGAGGTGACGCCGGTCTTGGCGATGTCGGCCGCACTCATGATGGTGACCGGGATGGCCGGGGTGTCGGCGGCGATGGGGATCATCGAGCCGGTGACGACGAACTTCTCGAGCTTCAGCGTCTCGGATTCCTCGCCTTGGTCAGCGGACTGGGCGAGCGCCGGAGTCGACAAGAGGAGCGCGCCGACGCCACTGAGGGCCGCCAAACGCCAGCTCCGCATACGCATTAACGTGCGATATTGATTCATGGATGTGCTTGGGTGTTGTCGCCCGGGCGGGGTTGCCCGGAAGATGCGCCCATCCACGCACGCCGGCGCCGGCGCTCAACGGTCGCACGTTCGTGCGCTGAAAATCGCCGCCGAGTCTCACCGGCGCGCGACGAAACGCGGGCCGGGCCGCGCCGGGAGAAAAAAAGCCGGCCCGTCATGACGGGCCGGCGGCGAAGAGACGGGGCCGGGCCGCCTCAGAACTTATACTGCGCCGAGAGAACGAAACTGCGGCCGATCGGATCGTAGAGGATGGTGTCCACCGAGTCGTTCGAGAACGTGCTGGGCAGTTGCGGCGGCTTTTCGTTGCCGACATTCTTCACCGTCAGCGTCAGCTGCAGGCCCTTGAGCCACTTCGGGCTCCAGCCGGCATCGTCGAAGCGATAGCCGACACCGACGTCAAACGAGGCGTATTGCTCGGCCTCAAGCTTGCCGGTGACTTCCTCGGGCGCGGGGATCGCCGGGATGAAGCGGTTGGTGAGGAACGCGTCCCAGGCTCCGCGCGTCCAGGCAATCGAGCTGCTCGCCTGCCAGCGCGGGATCGAGCCGCCGAAGGAGGTCGCGGCGTTCTCGAGGGAATAACCGTCGGCCTCGTAGTTCAGCCAGTAGGCGATGTTGCTCGTGAAGCTGAAGCTGCCGAGGGAGGCACTGTTCAGGCGGTAGCGCAGGCCGAAGTCGATGCCCTCGCCCTTCTGCGTGCTGATGTTCACGTAGGAACGGGTGAGGTAAACGTCGTCGAGCAGACCGGCCACCTGGCCGGGGGCGGTGATCGGCGTGCCTTGCGCCCCGTAGCCGCCGAGGCGGACATCGATGAGCGGGGTGTAGCCCGGACCGCCCTGCACATACTGCGAATTCGGGCCGTTGGTCTCGACGTCCTGCAGGATGCTCTGCGCCGCCGTGAAGCCGACGATGTTCTCCTCGTCGATCTTCCAATAGCCCATCTCGACCTCGAAGCCCTTGACGGACTTCGGCGACCAGACGACGCCGAACGTCATGGACTTCGACGTCGCCGGCGCGAGGCCGGGGTTGGACTGCGTGCGGGAGTTGCTCTGGCCGACGCCGTAGTTGGCCGGGATGTCCGCCGCGCCGAAGGGCAGCAGGGAGACCGCGGGCGAGAAGCCGACGTCGGTGGGCCCGAACATCTGGTAGAGCGTGGGCGCGTTGAACGACTCGCCGTAGGTTGCGCGGACCATGAACTCGTCGTTGAACGGCTGCCAGCGGACGGTGAACTTCGGCACGGTCGGGTCGTCGGTGTCGGAATATTTCTCGTGGCGGAAGGCCGCGCCGAATTCGAGGGCGTGCGCAAAGCCGAAGCGGTGCTTCGCGCTGGCCAGCGGGACGAGCACCTCGACGAAGCCCGAGGTGATGTCCCGCGCGGAGGAGAACGGATTCACCGACGTGGCGCCGGTCCAGCCGATGTTGCCGAACTGATCGGGGATGGAGTTGAGGTCGGCGTTGCCCGACAGCGACTCCTTGCGGAACTCGGCGCCGAGGACCACGGACACGTCGCCGGCGGGCAGCTCCATCGCCCGGTAGACCAGGCGGGCATCCAGCGAGCGCAGGCCGCTGCGGAAGTTGTTGTAGCCGATGCCGACGAAGTTCGCGCCCGCGACGACGGAGGCCGGCACGTTCGCCTGGAAGATGTTGAACGCCCGGCCCGCAGTCGTCGTCGCGACCGGCGAGAGACCGGCCGCGGCGAAGAATCCGGCGGCGTCGATGACTCCCGGGTTGCGGTAGGCGAGCTCGGATCGGTTCAGGTTGATCGCCGTCTCATAGGAGAGACGGTCGTTGACCTCGCCGCGGAAGCCGCCGACGAAGCGGAAGAAGTTCGTGTCGTAGAAATACTGGCGCGGATTCGTGACGAAGCGGTTGCGCACCGTCACGGTCTGGTTGAACGGGTTGTCGACCTGGCTCGCCACGGCGCCCGCCCCGAGGGGCTGGGCGTTGATCTGCGACATGGTGTTGATGGTCGAATACATCACGTCGCCGAAGAACGTGACCTCGGGGCTGAACTCGTGGTCGAAGGTGCTGATGAACCCGCGCGCCTCGCGGCGCTGCAGGATCGTCACGTAGTTCGCGAGGTTGAAGGCCACCTCCTCGGAGCCGCCGGTCGCGCCGGCGAGTTCGCTGCTCGTGAAGCCCTCGATGCCGGCGCCGCCCGAGGTCGGGCGGCCCCAATAGACCGCGTTGCTGCCGATGGCGCCGAAGTAGGGCATGCCGCCCGGGGCGGTGGGGATGGAGGCGAGCGGCGAGCGGCCGGTGCCGGTGAAGGTGACGGTCGGCTTCACCGCCCCGACCGGCGGGGCGGTGAACGCGGGGTTCAGCACGAAGAAGTTCGAGCCGATGTTGATCACGCCGCCGAAGGTGGGCGTGCCGTAGGCGGGGTTGGAGAAGTCGCGCTCGAATTGATAGAGCGGGTCCTGCTTGTTCCAGCCGCCGGCCACCGTGATGTTGGTCTTCCCGTTGCCGGCGCCGGCCACGAAGTTCGCGCCGCGCACGGACCAGCCCTCCGCGCTGTCGGCCCATTCGTAGAAGCCGCCGACCTGCGCGCCGTTGTAGTTCGTGCGCGTCTTGATGTTCAGCACGCCGGAGGTCGCATCGGAGCCGTAGGTGGCCGACGCGCCGTCGAGCAGCACCTCCACCGTCTCGATCGCGGCGAGCGGGATGATGTTGAGGTCGACGAACTGCGCGCCACCCGTGCCCGTGATCGGGGAGACCGCGGCGCGGCGGCCGTTGATCAGGGTGAGCGTCGTGAGGTTGCGCAGCGAGGCCGAGGAGCCGCCGCCGGTGAAACCGGAGCTGATGTTGGCGTTCTCGGCGCCGATGTTGTTCGAGCCGACGAACTGCGGGACGGTCTTCTTGAGCAGGTCGAGGGTGTTCGTGGTGATGCCGCTGCGGGCGATGTCCTCGGCATTGAGGACGGCCACCGGATTGACGATGGCATCCGCCGCGACCGGGATGTAGGAGCCGGTGACGACGAATTTCTCGAGCTTCACCGTCTCGCCGGACTCTTCGGTTGGGTTGACCGACTGGGCGACCGCCGGGGCGGACAGAAGGAGCGCGCCGACGCCGGTGAGGGCTGTCAAACGCCAGCTCCGCAAACGCATAAACGCGCGGGGTTGGTTCATGGATGGGCTTGGTTGTTTACTCCCGGACGGCGTTGCCCGGGAGATACGGTGCATCCATGCCGACTCCGTCCGCTACTCAACCGCCCCGCGTCGGGAAACCAAGAATCCTCGCCGAGCCTCACCTCGCCACGACGAGGGGTGCGGGCGACCTGCGGGTCAAAGCGCCGCCCGCAGGACCGGCATGTAGGTGCGGCTGACCTTCAGCCGGGTGCCGTCGTGCAACTCGACGGTGTATTCGCCGTAGAGCGCGGGGCTGACCTTGCGGACGTGACGGAGATTCACGGCGAGCGAGCGGTGGATGCGGACGAACTGGTGCCGCTCGAGCTTCTGCATCAGGGCGAGCATCGTCATCCGCACGAGGCGGCTCCTCTCGCCGAGGTGGAGCTTCACATAATCGCCGACCGCTTCCGCCCACCGGATCTCGGCCGGGCTGCAGACATGCAGCTCGCCGTCGGAGCGAAAGAGAAAGCGTTCGCCCCACTCCGCGCTGTCGCTGTCCGGGTCCGGGGAGGAATCCACCGCGACATCCGCGCCGGCGGCGGACTCCGGCTCGCCCTGGAGGGCGCGCAGGCGGGACAACTCCTGCAGCACGGCCTCGATCTGGCTGGAGAGTTCGTGGTGGTCATCGCGCCGGAGCCGTTCCTTGGCGCGTTCGAGCGTGCCGCGGAGGCGGGCGCGCGTGAAGGGCTTCGAGAGATAGTCGATCGCCCCGACATCAAACGCCCGGAGCGCATGCTCCGCGTGCGCGGTGACGAAAACCACGTGCGGTGGCCTCCGCCCGAGCCGGCCCAGCACGTCGAACCCGGTCAGCCCCGGCATCTGCACGTCGAGAAACAGCAGGTCGATCGCTTCGCGTCGGAGGTGCTCCAGCGCCTGCTCGCCGTCGGAGCAGCACGCGACGATCTCGATCTCCGGATTCTGGCCGACCAAGACCGCGAGGTCCTCGCGGGCCAGGGCCTCGTCGTCAACGATCAGTGTCTTGATCTTTTTCATGGTCGCTGGGAATTTCGAAGGGCAGCACGATGCGGGCGCTGACGCCGCGCGGCGGGGCATCGGCGAGCCGGAGGCGGGCGCGGGCGCCATACATCAATTCCAAGCGGGCGCGCGTGTTGCTCAGGCCGATGCCGGTGCCGCCCGCGGCCGCCGTGCCGGTCAGGGCGGGGCCGTCGTTGTAGAGCTCGAGGTGGAGCTCGCCGCCCTCGCGCCAGACACGCAGGCGGAGCAGCCGCGCCTCGGGCTGGCGGGAGAAGCCGTGCTTCATGGCATTCTCGACCAGCGGTTGCAGCAGGAGGCTGGGCACCGCCGCCTTCCGGCATTCATCCTGCACATCGATCGCGACGGTCAGGCGATCGCGGAAGCGGATCCGCTCGATGGCGAAGTAGAGTTCGACGAATTCCAGCTCCTCCTCCAGTGACACGAGCAGCTCCTGGCGATGGTTGAGCGCCCGCCGCAGGAGCGCGCCCAGGCCTGCGACCGCCTCCTCCGCCTCCTCGCTGCGCCCGCGGCGGATCAGCGCGGTGACGGAATTGAGGGCGTTGAAAAGGTAATGCGGGTGCAGCTGCATCTTCATCGCGTCCAATTCGGCGCGCACGAGGCGCGTCTCGATGCGGGCGTTGGCGAGCTTCAGCTGGTCCGCCTCGTGCTGGCCCGCTCGCCAGCTGCGATAGAAGTCGAGCGCGTAGGCGGGCATCACGATCGCGAAATACAGCCCCGCAAACAGCCCCGCGACGGGCCACGAAAAGATGTCGCGCCACACTTCCGGCAGCAGCGCGACCGGGAGATGGTTCGAGATCAGCAACAGGCACGACCGGAAACCGAGCGCAAGCACCACGACGACCGCGGCCCCGACGGCGTGCCCGACGACGAGCATCCACCAGCGGATGCGATCGACGACCAGACGTCGCCGCCACATCAGCACCAGCGGCAGCAGGCACCACCCCATCCACGGATCTCCATAGCGATACAGCCACGTGGCGCGAAAGCCTTCGCCCGTGCCCACGATCGGTTCGACGAACCAGATGTTATAGGCCAGCAGCGCACTGACCGCGTAAAGGACCACCCACCACGTCACGGCGATCCAACGGGCGAGAGAGCGAGACTCGACGGCGGGCGCAGTCATGGGAATGACTCTGCCATCGCGGGTGCCACGCCAAGTTCAGCCAGCGGCGGCGCACCGTAGCGATTGTGCCGCCATCCGGTGACGCGATCGTGCTTCAGCACGAACTTCCGATAGGAGATCAACGGCGTCAGCGGCATCTGCTGCACCAGCGCCCGCTCGGCCACGAGCATCTGGCGGGCGCGCTCCTCGCCCGTTTGTCGCCAGGCCTGCTGCACGAGCGCCGCGACTTCGCGCTGGTCCCAGTCTCCGAATCCCGGAGCGACGCGCATGCTGATTTGCTGGGACACGGCCGACCCCATCGTCGGCGACAGCGTCCAGAAGTAGTGGATCATGTCGAACTCGCCCCGCGAGGAGCGCGCGCGCACTTCCGGGCTGGGCAAGGGTGCCACATAGACGCGGATGCCGAGGCGCTTGCGCCATTGGTCGGCGCAAAAATACAGCAACGGGCTCGACTCGCCCGACTCCACGATCGGCGCGCGCAGGATCGGGAAACCGCGCCCGTCGGGATAACCCGCCTCGGCCAGCAACCGCCGCGCTTCCGCGAGATCTTCCTCCACGGTGGCGGTCTCGGCGGATGCATCCGCCGCCGCCATCAACGACCAAGCCGCGCGCGCCTGCCGGCCTTGGAACCGCCGCGCGAGCTCCTGCCGGTCGAGCGCCAGCGAAAGCGCGCGCCGCACGCGCACATCGTTCAACGGCGCGCGACTGACGTTGAAATGCAGCAGGGACAGGTTGCCGGAGCTTTCCTCGTGCAACCGCACGTCCGCGGGCAGCCGCTCGGGTTCGACATGGGCGAGGTCGAACATCGGCGTCGTCAGGTCGATCCGCCCCGCCGTGAACAAGGGCCGCAGCAGCGACTGCGCCTCCGTGTAGATCAGCCGCACGCGATCGAGCTCCACCCGCTCGGCGTGGCGGTGATGGGGATTGCGTTGCAGCACCACTTCCTTGGTCGAACGCGAGCTCACCGCGAAGGGCCCGTTGGTCACCGGCAGAACATCCGAGCGGTCGGGACCCATCACGGCGGGCAATGAGCGTGGGTGCAGCGGCACGAAGGGGATCTCCGCCACCACACCCGCCGGGTCGCCGGGCGCCTGGCGAAACTCCAATTCGAGGCGGAGATCGTCGAGCGCGCGAATGCCGATCTCCTCGAGGCGGCCTTCGCCGATGAGGTGTTCACGCGCGCCCACCAGTCGATCGATCAGCGGGTGCGGCTGACCGCGCGCCAACGACGCGTGCGCCGAGCGGACAAAGTCGTGCGCCGTCACGGGTTCGCCCGTGCTCCAGCGACCGGCCGGGTGCAGTCGCAGGATCATGCGGCGGCCGTCGGCCAAGACTTCCCAACTCTCCGCCGCGGCCGGGCGCACGGTGCGCACCTCGGAATCGGCCGCCAGCAGCGGCTCCCACAGGGCGACGCCAAGCCAGACCCCGCCGGGAGGCGAAAAGCGCGTCAGCCGGAAATCGAAGCGCGGCTGCCCCGGCGCGACGCCCACACGCAACTCCGGCCCCCCCGCGGCGGGAGGCGCCTCCGCCCACCGGACCGCCCCGAACGCCACCGCCGCCACGGGCAGCAGGGCAAAGAGGAGACGGGCGGCATTCATGGGCGAGGGCACCATAGGACGAGCCGGAGCCAACACAACCCCCGGCCCCGCACACAATGCCCCTGCGACCGGTGCGGCAGAGATGCCCTTGGAGCCCCATGAAAACGCGACGAGTCTCACCTGCCTGCGACAGATCGCAAAAAAAGCGGCGCCAGTGACGGCGCCGCGCGGTGAATCTCAAGGGAGGCTTGGGCTCCGGCTCACGCCTTCGGACCGCCCTGGGCGTAGTAACGGGCGCGGAGGCGCAGGCCGTTGAGGCGGATGAAGCCGGTGGCGTCGGTCTGGTTATACCAGCTCTTCACGCCCTCCATCGACGCGATGTTCATGTCGTAGAGGGAATACTTCGACTTCCGGCCGCAGGTGATGACGTTGCCCTTGTAGAGCTTGAGGCGGACGGTGCCGCTGACGTGCTTCTGCGACTCGTCGACCAGCGCCTGCAGGGCCTCGCGCTCGGGGGCGAACCAGAACCCGTAGTAAACCAGCTCGGCATACTTCGGGATGAGCGAATCGCGCAGGTGCATGACCTCGCGGTCCATCGTCAGCGACTCGATCTGGCGGTGGCCGTGCATGAGGATCGTGCCGCCCGGGGTCTCGTAGACGCCGCGCGACTTCATGCCGACGAAGCGGTTCTCGACGAGGTCGACGCGGCCGATGCCGTGCTTGCCGCCGAGCTTGTTGAGCGTCTTGAGCACGCCGGCGGGCGAGAGGCGCTTGCCGTTCACGGCGACGCAGTTGCCCTGCTCGAACTCGAGCTCGACGTATTCGGCCTTGTTCGGGGCGTCCTCGGGCGAGACGGAGAGCTTGAACATGCCCTTGTTCTCCTTCGTGGTCGGGTCGAACCACGGGTCCTCGAGGATGCCCGCCTCGTAGGAGAT
>VFQQ010001003.1_pt1 | contig 44582 bp, 42 predicted proteins | sample 3512341 | NCBI WGS metagenome assembly VFQQ01 (sample SAMN10412373, study PRJNA504923) | tailings metagenome | isolation source: Relicate 2 Philex TSF1 revegetated site | place: Philippines: Tuba, Benguet | collected 2017-08-29 | reverse complement strand
TTCAACAACCATTAGCTTTGGCGCGCTACGCGGCCAAAGCTAACTTGAAGGTTAGCCCTTTGTGTAAGTGACGCGGCCTTCTGGGGAAATGGAGAAAAACTTCTGCTTCTGGAGTGTTGCGATGACCTTCTCGACCTCTGATAAATCGATGCCTCCGCCAAACTGAAACATCGCCTCAATGGAGCGGACGACACCATCCTTCTTCTTCGGGCTGAGCTTCTTCAATCGCTCCGCCACATAGGATGACCTCTCTGAATGATTCATTCGGGGGGCGACCTCATGATCCGTCGCATCAACCTTCGCAGCAGGGGTGCGCCCGCCGATCTGGAGCTGTTGCAGCGCGTCATATTCTTGCGCCGTCATCTCGACGATCACACTGCCCGTGGTGGTTGTTCCTATCTTCTTCATTTCTTGGGCTAACAGTACGATTAGTTTCCCCGCATATCGGCGAGGGGTGATATTTTTCAGTTTTTAACCCTGCGAGAATGCCATGAAAGCCTGATGGTAGCAAGGTTTTTCGCACTTCAATTAGGTCCTGTAAATGTTCAAGTTTTTTAAATATTTAATGAAAGTGTGACGAACGATAGGCTCGTCCGTTTTTGGTCACGCTAACTTAAAGATCAAAATTTACGAAAGATTGATTTTGGGGTTGCGCTATGCTTGTTTAGGCGAACACTGATTTTATGAACGCTTCTTTCCGCATTCCCTCCTGGCGCGATGACCTGAAGGCGGCTCGCGATGTTTCTGAATCGCATCGGCCAGGGTATGAGCTGCTTCTGTCCTGGTTCGAAAATTGGCGCGTCAGCCAGCAGTTGCCGCCGGGTCGCGAGGCGGCGCGGGCTTTTTGGGTCCAGCAGGTGAAAGTCAAACGCCGGGAAGCCTGGCAGGTTGAGCAGTGGAAGGAGGCCATTTGCTGGTATCTTCAGTGGCTCAAACATGCTGAGGCAGCGGGTCAGGAGGCGCGCACGCTGGAGGAACGGGTTTATCAGGCGGTGGACCGCGCGGGCGGTCGGCGCGGCCTGGCGAAGCGGACCCGGCAGACTTACGGGCGCTGGGCGGCGCGCTTTGCGCGGTGGGCCGGGGATGCGAAAGCCACTCTTCAACAGGCCCGCGGGCGCGAGTTTTTGACTTCCTTGGTGGTCGAGGAAAAGCAGAGTTTCAGCACCCAAAAGCAGGCTCTCAACGCGCTTGTCTTTTTCTTCAAGGAGGTGTGCGGTCAGCCCGAGGTGGATCTGGAGGTCCGGCTGCGCCCGACTTCCAAACGGATTCCGGTGGTCATCGACTTTCGCGAGGTGCTCGCCATTTTGGAAAGGCTGCCAGAGCCGTATCGCTCCATGGCGGAGGTGCAATACGGGGGCGGACTTCGCCTGCGTGAGCTGGCGCAGTTGCGGGTGAAGGATGTCGATCTCGAAAGGCGGCAGATCACCATCCGACAGGGCAAGGGGGACCTGGATCGCGTGACGGTGCTGCCGGAGACCTTAGTGGAAAAAATGCGCGCTCATCTGATGCAGGCTCGGCGCCTTTTTGAAGCGGACCAGGAGGCAGGGCTGCCGGGTGTGGCATTGCCGGGCGCGCTGGCGCGGAAGTTTTCCAAAGCAGGCAGCCGCTGGGAATGGTTTTGGGTGTTCCCAGCGCCCGATGTCTCTACCGACCCTGAATCCGGCGTGGTGCGAAGGCACCACGTCCATTCCGGCTGTTACACAAAGGCGCTCAGTCGCGCCGTACGGGCGGCGGGAATCGCCAAACGGGTGACCTCCCATGTCTTCCGGCATGCTTTTGCCACCCATCTGCTGGAGTCCGGCAAGGATATCCGGACGATCCAAGAACTGCTGGGTCACGCGGATCTGCGCACGACCCAAATTTACGTGCATGTCGCCAGAGGCATGGGTGGCACGGGAGTGCGCAGTCCGTTTGACAGTTTGCCTGCCACGCATTCTCACTGCGGGAGCGGTTGCGCTCTGCAAGAAGAAATCCGGCGGTCCTAGACGCGCCGCTACAAGACCCATTGCCCGGCCGCTTTTTCAAGTCCCAGGGCTGAGGGAGCCGCGTCCTGAAGGGGCGCGAGAGCCTGCCGTCGGCTCCACGCTTCCTGCCTCCCGCTCACCCTCATGCCCTGCGGCCAAGTGGCCGATTTGACGCTGCCAATGCCATTCTTTTGCGCGTATGAAAGGGGCGTGTTTCTGTTTTCCTCCCTGATTCTGCGACCTCTGCGCGGTGATGTGCCGCGGGCGGTGGTGACGGTGCTGGGAGTGGCGCTGGGGGTGGCGGTGCTGCTGGGCATCCGCAAGGCGAACGAGGCTTCGCTGCTCGGCTTCCGCGCGGGGCTGGAGCTGACCTCGGGCCGGGCGGGCCTGGAAATCGCCTGCCCGCCGCTGGGGGTGGCGGAAGGGCAAATGCAGGACTTGATCTGGCTGCGGCAGTGGGGGGTGGCGGCGCCGGTGCTGCAGGCGGACGTGCTGGCGGAGGGCCCGGCGGGGTCGGCGATGGTGCCGCTGCTGGGCATCGACGCGCTGCGGGACCCGGCGTTGCGGGATTACGCGGTGGGCGGGGAGGGCGCGGTCCCTGGGGAAACGGGGACGGCGGCGGGTCTGGACTTGCTGGGGCTGATCGGGGCGCCGGATCAGGCGCTGCTCACGGCGGAGCTGGCGGGTGCGCTGGGGGTGCGGACCGGGGACGCGCTGGCGGTGACGTTTGGGGATCGCCGGCAGACGCTGCAAGTGGCGGCGGTGCTGGGCGCGGCGGCGGCGGGGCGTGGGGCAACCGGCCCGGTCGCCGGAGGAAAGGAAGACGAGCCAGCGACTCGCTCCACAGGGGCGGCGGGGTCGCTGCTGGTGATGGACATCGCGGCGGCGCAGGCGGCGCTGGAGCGGCAGGGCTGGATCGACCGTCTGGACCTGCGGCTGCATGAAGGCGTGGATCCGGCGACGGCGGAAGCGGCGATCCGGGAGCGGTTGCCGGCGGGTCTGACGGTGCAGCGGCCGGAGCGGCGCGGGGAGGCGGTGGAGACGATGCTGGCGGCCTTCCATTTCAACCTGACCATGCTCTCCACCATCGCGCTGGTGGTGGGTCTTTTCCTCATCTACAACACCCTGGCGGTGGCGGTGATGACACGGCGGGCGGAGATCGGCATGCTGCGCACGCTGGGGGCGGGTCGCGCGCGGATCCTGGGTTTGTTTCTCGGAGAGGCGCTGCTGCTCGGGGCGGTGGGCGGTCTGCTCGGGGCGCCGCTGGGCTGGCTGCTGGCGCGCGGGGCGGTGAAGTTGACGGCGGCGACGGTGGACACGCTCTACGTGGCGCACGCGGCGCAGGTGCCGGCGCTGGAGGCGGGGGACGCGCTGCTGGCACTGGCGGTGGCGCTGCCGCTGGCGCTGACGGCGGCGGCGCGCCCGGCTTGGGAGGCGGTCAAGGTGCCGCCGGTGGCGGCGGTACGCGGGACGGAGGCGGCGGCGCGGCAAGGGCGCGCGCGGTGGGGGGCGCTGGGCACGGCGGCGGTCTGCGCGCTGGCGGGGGCGTGGTCGGTGCGGCAGCCGGCGGTGAACGGGCTGCCGCTGTGGGGTTACGCGACGGCGGGCCTGATCCTGCTGGGGGTGGCGGCGCTGACGCCGCTGGCGCTGACGGCGGCGGCGCGACTGGCGCGCGCGGGGCTGGGCCGGGCTTTCGGGATCGCAGGACGGTTGGCGGCGGGACAAATCGCGGCCTCGACGGGGCGGCTGTCGATCTCGGTGGCGGCGCTGGCGGTGAGCCTGGCGCTGACACTGGCGATCGCGATCATGGTGGGCGGTTTCCGGCAGACGGTGGCGCTGTGGGTGGATCAATCCATGGGCGCGGACCTCTATCTGCGGCCCTCCACGCCGCCGCGCGCGACGCATGCGCCGGCGTTCAGCGCGGAGACGGTGGCGTTTTTGCGCGCGCATCCGCAGGTGGCGGCGGTGGATGGCTATCGCGCGCTGGACCTTCCCTATGAGGATCGTCTGGTGAAACTGGCGACGGGCGACTACGAGCTTCAGCAAAGCCGGGCGCGGGTGGCGCTGAAGACGCCGGGAGACAGTGCGGCGCTGCTGGCGCGGGCGCGGCAAGAAGGCGGGGTGCTGGTGTCGGAGGCGTTCGCGCTGCGCTTTGGCAAGCGGGAGGGGGAGGCGATCACGCTGAACACGCCGCGCGGGCCGGTGGTATTTCCCATCGCGGCGGTGTTTTACGATTACTCGAATGATCGCGGCACGATCACGATGGATCACCGGCAGTTCGCGCGGCACTTTGGGGAGTCGAACCCGACGCACCTCGCGCTCTACCTGCGCGCGGGCGCGGACGCGGAGGCGCTGCGCGCGGAGTTGCGGCAGACGCTGGCGGAGGCGCGGCTGCTCATCTTCACCAACGCGGGCCTGCGCGCGGAGGTGCTGCGGATTTTTGACGGCACGTTCGCGATCACCTGGGCGCTGGAGCTGATCGCCATCGTGGTGGCGATGGCGGGGGTGGCGGCGACGCTGCTGACGCTGATCCTGGATCGCCAGCAGGAGCTGCGGTTGTTGCGGCTGGCGGGGGCGGACACGGCGCAGGTGCGGGGCACGGTGCTGATTGAGTCGGGGTTGATTGGGGCGGTGAGCCAGGCGCTGGGCATCGTGGCGGGGCTGCTGCTGAGCCTGGTGCTGATCCGGGTGATCAATCCGCAGAGCTTCGGCTGGTCCATCCAGTTCCACTTCCCTGCCCTGTTCGTGGCGGGGTCGAGCGTGCTGACGGTGCTGGCGACTCTGGCGGCGGGGTTTTTCCCGGCACGACGCGCGACGCGCCTGCTGCCGCGCGCGGCGTAGCGGAAGTCGTCAGACTTCCTGGGCGCGTTCGGATTTGCCGGCGCAGGGCAGGCAAACTGACGTTTGCCGCTACGGATGCGTGAGGCGTAGGATAAGAGGATGATTTTGAAACTTGGATGGCATGCAACACGGCGGCGCCGGTGTCCAGGCTTTAGCCGAAGCTTGATCATCCTGGCAGGGGCGGCATTGCCGCTGATGGCGGTGCCCACGAACGCGCAAGACGAATGGGCGCCGGCGGAGGCGGGTTACCGTTTCGTTTTCCCGCGCGATCACGGGCAGCATCCGCAGCACAAGATCGAGTGGTGGTACTACACGGGCAACCTCGACGCGGAGGATGGCCGGCGCTTTGGCTATCAACTGACCTTCTTCCGCATCGGTGCGGTGCGGGAACCGGCGGTGGTCTCGGCCTGGGCGCTGCGTGATGTGTGGATGGCGCATCTGGCGGTGACGGACGCGCAGGGCGGCCGCTACCTGCACGCGGACCGCCTCAATCGCGCCGGGCCGGGTCTGGCGGGCGCGGCGGCGGACACGCTGCGGGTGTGGAACGAGGATTGGTCGGCGCGGCTCGACGCGGAGGGCGCGATGCAACTGACGGCGGCGGATCGCGAGTTCGGGATCGCTTTGCACCTGGCGCCGCAAACGCTGCCACCGGTGATTCACGGTCGCGAGGGGATCAGCCAAAAAGGCGCGGACGCGGGCAATGCCTCGCATTACTACTCGCTGACGCGGCTGCCGACGAGCGGGATGCTGACGCTGGGCGGGGAGACGGTGGCGGTGCGCGGCTTGAGCTGGATGGATCACGAGTTCGGCAGCAGTTTCCTGGAGGCGGGCCAGCAGGGATGGGACTGGTTTTCGGCGCAGTTCGACGGCGGCGGCGCGCTGATGCTGTTCCAACTGCGGCACGAGCAGGGGCCGGAGCAAACGCGCTACGCAGGCACCTGGATCGCGCCGGACGGGACGGTGACGACGCTGGAGGCGGGCGACTTTGAGCTGCGCGCGTCCGAGCCCTGGCGGTCGCCGCAAACGGGAGCGGCCTACCCGCTGCACTGGGAGATCGCGATCCCGAAGCTCGAGGTGCGGCTCACCTGTCGCGCGGCCTTGGCGGCGCAGGAGATGCGGGCGGCGCTGACGCCGGGCTTGCACTACTGGGAGGGCGCGGTCGATTACAGCGGCACCCGCGCCGGCGCGCCGCTGACGGGGCGCGGTTACCTGGAGATGACCGGCTACGCGGGGCGGGCAATGAGCGCGTGGTTCAGGTAGGCTCACCCAAACCGCACGCAGTAAACCGGCGGCAGTTCGGCACTGAGGCGAGTCCAGCTATCACCGCCGTCCTCGCTGATCCAGACGCTGCCAGTGGTGCTGCCGAAGGCGAGCGTGCGACCGTTCGCGCTGACATCGAGGCAATGGCGGAAGACGAGATGATAGGCGTGCTGCTGCGGCAGGCCGGCGCGCAGTTGCTCCCAGGTCGCGCCGCCGTCGCGGGTGCGCATGACGCAGAGCGCGCCGTCGCAGGCGACGCGCAACTCGTCCTTGATGCCGGGCACGAACCACGCGGTCCGCGGATCCTGCGGATGCACGGCCACGGCGAATCCGAAGGCGGAGGGCGCGGCGTTTTCGATTTCGCGCCAGTTGAGGCCGCCGTTTTCACTGACAAAGATGCCATTGTGATGCTGCATCCAGATCGTGTCGGGACTCGACGGCGCCCAGGCGATGCGATGCGCGTCCTGAATGGCGGGATCGTAGGCTTGCTCCGGGGGCATGAACTCGGCACGAATGCCTTCGCCGATGTTTTGCCAGGTGCCGCCATTGTCGCGGCTCTCCCACACGCCGCCGCAGCTCACCGCCAGCAGCAGACGCCGCCGATCGCGCGGGTCCACGAGGATGCTATGAATGCCGGGCCATTCCGCGCCGCCGCCGAACCACTTGGCACGATCCGGATGATGCCACAGGCTTTCCACCAACTGCCAGGACGCGCCATGATCGGTGGAGTGAAACAAGCCGCCGGGTATGGTGCCGCACCACAGTTCTCCCTCAGCCGCACCGGCTTCCAGCGCCCAGACTTTTTTCAGCGTCCATGGAATCGGCTCCTGGCTCATCGGGTTGATGACTTCGGGGTAATCGTCGGGTTTTGGCGGATAGGTCGGGCAGGCGCGCTCCTCCCAAGTGACGCCGCCATCCTTCGAGGCGTGCATCTTGGTGCCAAAGTGCCCGTGGTCCACCGCCGCATGCAGCGTGTCATCACGCGCGTCCGGCAGCAACATCGGCACCTGCACGCCGAGGAAGGACATCCGCTCCACCTGCCACCCGGCGGCGGTGCGGGTGACGGAGAGCAGACCTTTGCGGGTGCCGAGATAGAGTTGCGTGCTCATTGGAGATGGATGCTTGTTTTGAGTCAGCCGCCCGAGAGCGCCTGCATGACAAAAATTTCAGAACCGGGTGTCACAGAGTCGGTGAGAGTGCGGCGGTCGCGCACGGTGGCGCCATCCACAAACACGACCACATGCGGCCGCAACGCGCCCTGGTCATCCAGCACATAACCGCGCAGTTTTGGAAGCTGAGCGAACACCGCCGTCAAAGCCTCCGCCACCGTGCCGCCCTCCACCCGGCAGGCGGGCGCGTCCGTCTGGCTGGCGAGATTGGGGGTGAACTCGACGAGGGGCATTGGGAAATGACGAATAGGGAAGGCCGAAGGGCGAAGGCGGTGATGGGCGTTGCGGTCTCAGCCTGTCACGAGGCTTTTGAAGCCGCCGTAGGCCATGCGGTTGCTATCGAAAGGCATCTTGTCCGGACTGCACATCTCCTGAAGACGCGGGTCGGCGAAGACTTTGGCGTTCACCGCGTCGCGGTGCTCGCGGGATTCATAGACGATGTAAGCGAGCACCACCGTCTGATTTTCCTCCGCGCCGGCGACTTTGAGGAAAGAAAGCTGGTCCTGGACCTCGAGGTCATCGCCGACGGTTTCGACGTACTCGAGCGCGCCGTGCTCCTTCCAAATGGCGCAGGCTTGCTCGGCGATCTGCCGGTAGTTTTCGATCTGGTCTTTGGCGATGGGCAGGAGGAATCCGTCAATGTATTTGCTCATGGGTTTGGGTGGTTATGGGTTTGCTGTTCGGATCAATGCAGTTTCTCGCCACGCTGCAGCATGGCGAGGAAATCCTTCATCCGCTGCTTGCGTGTCTCCGCTCGTTTGGCGGTGTGCAGGCGATGGTAAATGGCATAGCGGTTGGCCTTGTTCAGGCCATCAAAAAAGGCGAGCGCCTTGGGCTTCTTTGCCAGCGCGGTCATGAAGTCCTCCGGCATCTCGAACGTGCTGGAGGAAGCGTAGGCCTGCTGCCAGCGCCCATCCGCCTTGGCCGCCTCCACCACGGCCAACCCGGCGGGCATCATCATTCCCTCGGCGATGAGCTGCTCCACCAGCCCCACATTCACTTGCGACCAGGTGCTGCGCGGCCCGCGCGGCGTGAACTTCACCAGCCACGACACCTCGTCCAGCGGCCGCGCCTGCCCGTCGATCCATCCCCAGCACAACGCCTCCCGCACCGCTTCCTTGTGGGCAATCGTCACCTGCCCGCTGGCCTTCTTGAAGTAGCGCAGCCAAATGCCGCCATGCCGCGCGTGGTTCACACGCAACCACTCGCGGAACTCGATGGCTTCCGCAAAAGCGAGCACAGGTTTGTTGTCAGCGGCGGGCATGTTTGATCAACGAGGTGTCGGAACAAAGAGGGCGGCCCAGGCTTTCCGCTCGGCCCACAGCAAATAGACCGCCAGCATGCTGATGGCGATGAGCTTGAGTTGCAGGATGCCGTCACCGGCCACCAACTGGTGGAAGGCGAGGATGTTGAGGATGATGGGGCCGAGGATGAGCAGGCCGAGATTGCGGGTGCGCGGGAGGATGACGAGCAGACCGCCGAGCAATTCAAACACCTTCACAAAGGTCATGAACCCGGTCGGGCCGGAGGCTTGCATGAAGTGCCAGATGGGGGTGTTCTCGGGAATCTCCGGCGTGGGGGCAAAACCGAAGAGGACGACGGAGGCGGACATGATGAAGAGTCCGCCGAGCAGGATGGAGGCGATGAGGGGCGCGTGTTTCATGGGAGAGGGAGTTTCAAGCGTTCAGTTTCAAGTGTGCAGCGGCTGCAAAGCGGGGCGGGTGAGAAGGGCGGTGAGGGAGTCGAGGGCTTCGTTCCAGCCTTCGATCATGCCGCAGCGGTGGAAGGCGTCGCGGAGGGCGGAGGTGGGGAAACGGAAACGCAGATCGAGCTGGGTGCCAATGGGCAGCTCGCTAAGGGTGAGATCAAGCTGATGCTGATTGATCAGCGCGGCATCGGCCTCAGACAGTCCGGCGCAGACGGCTTCCCGCCATGTGTCGGGAAACTCGGCGAGATCGAAGGCGAGTGCGAGCTGGTAAGGGGCATCCATGTCAAGGACGGTTCCAAGCAACGGGAAATCCACGCCCTCAGGGCTGCGCATGACGATGCGCAGGCGACCGCCAGGGCGGGCGTCCATCTCGCACTCGGGGTTGGTGAAATCATGTCGCCCCCACCAGTCGGCGAGCAATGCGGCATTGGTGAACGCACGAAACACCTCCCCCGGTGGCGAGGTGAAGAAGCGGCTGAAGCTGATTTCGTTTTCGGCGGGCGCGTTCATGCGGGAGCAGAGTTGGCGGCGGCTTCGAGGCTGGCGATGTCCAGCTTGACCATGGTCAGCATGGCGCGGGTGACGCGGGCAACGAGGGCGGAGTCGTCCGAGGCCATCAGATCGCCAAGCACTCGCGGCGTGATCTGCCAGGACAGGCCATATTTGTCCCGCAGCCAGCCGCATTGCACCGGCGTGCCGCCATCGGCGGTCAGCGCGTCCCAGTAGCGGTCCACCTCATCCTGCGTGTCGCACTCGACCACCAACGAAATGGCCTCATTAAATTGAAACATCGGCCCGCCGTTCAAGGCGATGTAGCGATGCCCGAGCATCTCGAACTCCACGGTCAGCACACTGCCCGCGGCGGGCCAGGAAGGCGGGCGCTCCGCTGCGGGCACATCGGGATAACGGGCGGAGCGCAGCCGCTTGCCGCCTGGAAAGATCGAGAGATAAAAATCTACTGCTTCCTCCGCATTGGCATCGAACCAGAGACAAGTGCTGCTTTGAATCATAAAACGAAGATTCGAGTTAGGCGCTCTCCTCCACGGAAACCATGACCATCCAGCCGAGGCCGAATTTGTCCTTCAACATGCCAAAGCTGGGCGACCAGAAGGTCTTCGCGAGCGGCATGGTGACTTCCCCGCCCTCGGCAAGAGCATTGAACACGCGCTCCACTTCGGCTTCTGTCGCCAGACTGAGGGCAAGCGAGAAGCCGCTGAACGACTCTGACTCGCCGCAGCCGTCGGAGGCCATGAGGGTGCTGCCGCCGATGCGAATCTCACCGTGCATGATCTTGTTTTCAAATCCGGGTGGAAGCATGCCGGGAGGCGCCGGCTCGGGACTGTCGCTGTGGCGCATGAGCAAGCCGATTTCGGCTCCGGCGGCTTGTTGGTAAAAGGTGAAGGCTTCCTCGCAGCGGCCGCCGAAGAAGAGGTAAGGGTGGATGAGGGGTGTGTTCATGTTTTTGTGGCGGGTGAATAGTGAGAGGTGAGTTGTCAGTGCTTGGACATGAGTTCGACGAGCTGGTCGAAGGCGGCGGACCAGCCTTGTTCAAAGCCCATGGCGGCGTGCTTTTCGCAGTTCTCCTTGGTCCAGTGGCGGCCGCGCGCGGTGTAGCGGGTTTTGCCGTTCGGCAGCGTTTCGAAGGTGATGATGCCGGTGAAGAACGGATTCGGATTGGGTTCCCAGTCAGCCGTGTAGGCGTCGGTGAAGACGATCTTTTCGTTCGGAATGATTTCGAGGTACACACCTTGATTGGGGAAGCGTTCGCCATTGGGTCCGCACATGGTCATGCTGCTGGAGCCGCCGGGGCGCACGTCGAGTTTGACATCGGTGACATACCAGGGCTTGGGGCAAAACCACTCAGGATAAAGTTCCGCTGTGGTCCAGCCGGCATAGAGTTTTTCACGCGGCACGTCGGTCTCGCGCACGAGCACGAGTTCGCGCTCGGAGAGCGGTGAGGGCGGGGTGTCTTCGGTCATGGTTGGGTCAGGGTTGCGGCGGTGGCTTCCGCCTTGGTTTTCAGGTTGGCGAGGCCCTTTTCAAACTGGGGCCCGAGCATGGTTTCGCAGTCCATGACGAGACTGATGCACTTGCCGATGAAGTTGTTTTGGCCGCGCATGGTCCAGGTGACACGGGTGCCTTCGCCTTCAGGCTGGAAAGCGAACTCGGTGTCGCTGGTGCCTGCGAAGGGTTTGATGAAGACCAGTTTGATTTTCACCAGTTCACCCGGCTTGCTTTCGATGATCTCCTGGCTGCCCTCGCCCACTTCATGGTTGCCGGACCATTTGAAGATGGCGCCCTGGCCGGAGTCCGCGCCTTCGAACGCAACCGTGGCGTCGGGGTCCAGATCGGCCCAGGGAGACCAGTCCTGCCACTGGTGGAAATCATTCACCAACGCAAAGACCTTGCCTGGCGGCGCAGCGATGCTGGCGGCGCGGGAGACGCTGAACTCGTCCGGCTGTTTGAGCACGAGCGCAAGCAGGACGGCGAGAAGCAAGGCGAGAACGAGGAGTATTTTTTTGAGCATGGTGTTTGTGGTTTGAGGTTGGCGGGATTTCGGCTCAGGCAATACTTTTGCGAAAGCAGACGATGCGCTCCACCTCGGCAAAGCCCAGCGCGCGGTGCGCGGCGGCGCCTGTCACATTCGGAAGTTCGGCGTCAGAGGCGAGTTCAGAGCAGCCTTCTCTACGCGCCCATTCCTCGACCGCGCAGAGAAGCGCCGTTCCCACGCCGCAACCTCGATGGGTGGCGAGAACATACCACCCCTCCAGGTAGGCGACCGGAGAGGTGACACACCCTTCCGCATGACTGCGCAAGGTGGCCTCGGCAAAACCGACGACTCGACCCTCGTCATCCTCAGCGAGAAACACCGCTGCCGGGTCGCGCCTGTCGCCATCGAAGTACGCGGTCATCTCGTCTTGGTGATCTTCCCGGCTCGTTCGAGGCCAAAGTAGAAGCCGCAAGCGCAGCCATGTCTCCGCATCAGAAGCAATGGCGGAACGAACCTTTCGGGTGAATCTGGCGGTGTTCTCTTGGTGCATTGCGGTCAAACCCGTTTTCGAATCAATCCCCGGTTCCAGAGCAGCCTTCGAGCATGGCGTCCCAGCGGCGTTGCATTTCTTCCGGGGAGACTTTTTCAAACTCGCGCTGGAGCATCCACTGCTGGCCGGCGGGATCGGCGATGGTGGCGGAGCGAAAGCCATAAAACTCGTCCTTGGGCTCGCGCACGGAGGTGGCGCCGGCAGCGAGGGCGCGCTGGTAGGCGGCGTCCACGTCCGCCACCATGAGGCAGAGGCTGGAGGTGACGCCGCCGAGGGTTTGAGGGCTGGTGCTGAAGCCTGGAAACTCGTCGGAGACCATGACGAGTTGGCCGGCGATGAGCAGTTCGCAGTGGCCGACCTTGCCGCTGCTTTTGTCGATGAGCCGGTAGCGCTCCTCGGCGTCGAAAGCGGCTTTGTAGAAGTCGATGACCTTGACGGCATCAGTGAGGGCGAGGTAGGCGCTGAGGGGCGGGTAGTCGGAGTTCATGGCTGGAATTTGTGGCGAAGCAGCGGGTTTGTATTGAAGAAATCGGAACCCATTTTTAGGCCGCGCTGCCGCTGAGTCTGGGGCGCGGTTGCGCCATTTCGTGCAGAGGCACCAGGTGCGGGGCCGGCCCGCGCTGCCCGTGGTAGGCGGCGGGGGTGAGCCCGCTGAATGCGCGGAACTCGCGGATCAAATGCGCCTGGTCCGCATAACCGGAGCGCGCGGCAAGATCACACCAGTCCGGTTGCGCGGCCGCGTGGATGCGCCCGAGCGCGGATTGGAAGCGCCGCAAGCGCGCGAAGCCCTTGGGATTGACGCCCACTTGGCTGGTGAACAGCTCGCCGAGCCGCCGCTGGCTGAGCCCCGCCTCCTCCGCGAGCGGCGCCACACGCGCCGTTGCGGGATAGCGGCGCATCTGCTCCGCCGCCCAGGCCACGGCGGGATGAATCGCCCGCAACCGCCGCTGGCACAGCGCCGCATCCACCAGGCGCAGCTTTTCCCACGCTGACTTGGCACGCAGCAGCCGGTCCATCAGCCGGTGGGCGTCCCCTCCGATGAGGGTGTGAAAGTCGAGGCGCGCGTCGCTCAGCTCATGCGCCGGGATGCCAAGCAGCCGCCAGGCGCCGCCGGGCTTGAAGTGCACGCCCATGATGGCGGACTGCTGGCGGGTGTCGATGACATAACCGCCATGGTGCAGCCCCGAGAAGAGGGGTCCCGAGGTGCGGCCATGGGGGCGACCGTCGTCATGATAGCAGCGCAGTTCGCCATCCGTGAGATTGATGATGAGTTCCTCCCTGCATGCGGGCAGCACGCGGTCGAAGGCATGGCGCGGCGCGGGTCCCTCGCGCAGCCACAGCCGTTCGATCACACCGGCCATCGGTGGAGAGGGGCGCAGTGTGAGGAAGGTCATGACTTGGAGAACGGCAAGGGTTTGACGAACAGGCCATCCACGAAACGGCGAGCCAATTTGAGATTGGCCCGGATCCGTTCCGGGGTCTGGCAGGTCTTGCCGACGAGCATGGAGCCCTGCCAAAGGCTGTTGAGGAACCAAGCGACCGCCATGGGATCGAAGCTGGCGCTGGGTGCGTGTTTCTTTTTGGCGGCGGCCAGCAGGCGGGCGGTGTTCTCGGTCCAGCGCTCGAGTTGGCGCGCGCATTCCGCCCGCAGTTCCGGGTGGGATTGGGCGAGTTCCTGCGACAACATGCCGACGACACAGGTGCAGACTTGGTCGGGTCGTTCCGTGAAGCCTGCCATGATGTCGAGCATCGTGTGGAGCTGCTTGAGCGGGTCCGCTTTGGGGTTCTTCCAGGCCTCCGCGTAGAGCGCGGTGCCGAAGTCGCCCCACGCTTCAATGGCGGCGCGGCCTATTGCCTCCTTGCTGTCGAAGTGGTGGAAGAAGCTGCCTTTGGTGAGTCCGGCGGCGGCGCAGATTTGGTCCACCGTGGTGGCGGCGTAGCCTTGTTTGAGGATGAGCTGGATGGCCGCGTCCACGAGCCGGCGCCGGGTGGCGGCGGGAGCGCGCTCCTTGCGGGTGGCGGTGCTCATTTTCATACAAACTGGTTGGTATGTAACAAGCAATTGAACGAATGGCAAATGACATTTTTGGATTGAAGTCCGGGACGCAATCTTGCAATCATTCAGGATGTCCGAGTTGCCTTTCATTCTCAATGTGCGCGCTAGATGCAAAAGGTTTGTCCCGTGGATATGCCTTGCGCTGATCTTTCCAGCCCTTCCGACGGGGGCATGTCTGTGGGATTCCGACACGCTTGCCGCCGAACAAGCTCGTTTCCCGGAAATCGCGGAGCTTATCACAGGCATGTTTCCAAGGCACTCCCGCGAGTTCCATGCCTGGAGACTTTTACATTCCGAGACTTTGATAGCGCAAGGCCGGGGTGGTGCCGCCGCGCACGATGACCTTGCTGTTTCGCAGCACAAACTCGGAGATCACCGCGCTGCCATAGAGACGATGAAGGCTAAGGATCTCGTTTTTCCCGGTCTTTATGAAACCCGGTCTAACCTCGGAACGTTTCACATCTACACGGGCGAGCTTGAACTAGCCGCCAAATACATTCGGGAGGCGCTTGCCATGAATCCAGACGCGCATTTCGGGCGCGAAAAATATCAGCTCTGGATCATTGAGTGGCTGCAGGAACGGGAAAAGTTGCCGCCACCCCCTGTTGGTGAGGCTGAAGCTCACAATCTGGCCGAGGGAATTCCGCATGGTTTCGCGGAGTATGTTGCACGCCGCGTCTCAAACGATGCTGGTGGCACGACCGGCGGCCCATTGCAATTGACCCGCCAGGAGCAGGCTTCGGCCTTGCGCGGACTATTGGGCATGATGTGGTTTGCTGACTACGACAACCCATTGCTTCTGGAGGCGCTTGGGGACATTCTCATCGCGGGTGACACCAAGACGAATGCCGCGCAGCTCGCGGCAATGAGTTACCTTCATGCCTCAAGGAAGACGACTAACGAATCGGCAAAGAGAAGACTGGAGGAGCTATTCAAGGGTGCCCTCGTGCTCACACCCGAGGCAAAATCGATAACCTACGAGAAGAAGCTGGATGCCGGATTGGCAAAAGGGATTGCTTATTTTGAGACCATTCGTCGTGATGAATTGGGATGGATCAAAGCAGGTTTGGACGCAGGCTTCGAATTTCAAAAGAAGTATCTTAAACCATAAGTCCTCTTATCGGTTCAAGAGAGCCGCTGACAGACGGACACAGACCCTCACCGCGCGCCTTTTGTCAGCCCCGCTGCAACAAGTTCCAGGGCGGCGTCGATGCGGGCGCGCAGCTCGGTGTTCCAACTCGGCGAGCCTTTGCCGCGGCGGTTGCAGATGACGGCGTAGTTGAGTCCGTCCGGTCGTTGCGCGCAGATGGCGGTGACTCCGGCATGGCTGCCGCTGAAGCTGTAGCTGTAACGTCTGCCGTCGTTTTGCCTGGGCTCGCCGCTGATCCAGTAGGCTTCGAGAAAGCGGCAGTAATCCGCCGCGCAAGCGGCCAGCACGCCGGCGCCATCCCGCGCCTCGGTGCGGAAGGGCAGCGGCACCGTCTTTTGGTCATACTCGGGATGGTAGCAGTACCAAATCTCCCCCGGTTGGCGGTCGCGCGCGTCGGAGGTGCTGAGGCTGAAGCTCGGTGCTTGCGCGGTTTTGGCGACAGTGGCCCGCACGTAGTCGATGAAGCTCTGCCCGCTGATTTTTTCGATGACTCGCGCCAGCAGGATATATCCGTAGTTGCAGTAGGCGTCGCGCTCCCCGGGATCGAAGTCGAACTTTCGCGTGAGTCCGAAACGGGTCACATGTTCGGTGGTGATTTCTCCGGGTTTGATTTTGAAATGCGCGCAGATGTCGTTCGTGGCAAAGGTGAAGTCCCCCGACACATCGCGATCCCAGCCGCCCTTGTGATCGAGCAGGTGCTGGATGGTGACGCGCTGCCAGCGCTCGTCATGGCCTTTGGCCTCGGGATGGCGGGCGAGGTCGAGCACTTCAAAGGCGATCTCATCGGTCTTGAGTTTGTTCCCGTTCACCAGGGTGGCGATGGCCGCCTTCACCACGGGTTTGGTCATCGAGGCCAGACGCATTTTTACGCCTGGTTGCAACGGCGTTTTCATCTCCGCGTCCGCCCAGCCAAAGGCGCGGTCGTGCAAAATTTCACCCTTCAAGCTGACGGCGCAGGTCACCGCGCCCAGACCCTTTTCCACCATGAACTCGCGGATCGCCGCGTCCACTGCCGCCAGTTCCTCGCGCGCCTCGCCGCTGGCGGGAATGTCCTCCGCCGAGCTGAGTCGAATGTCCGCAAATCGATCCGCCTCCACTCGCGCCGCCGTGGCGGCTGCGGGTTTCTGGTTTGCAATAAAGTCCCGGTCCTCCTGGGAGAGACGAGCCAGTTCGACTTGGAAAGTGCCGCCACTGCGCAGGGCGATGGTCACGGTGGTGCCGTCGGAACTCAGGAACTCGGCCTCGATTTTTTTGCCGGTGGCAGATTCTGTCCAGGTGCGGGCCGCGAGCGGTGAGGCGATGAACAGCAGCGCGAGCAGGAGATGCGGTTTCATGAGGTGCGATTGTGGTAACGAAGCAAGCGGGATGTTTGTTGGACTCACTGTTCAATGAGGCGCAGGCGCGCGGCGCGGACGGAGAAGCAATCATCCCCGGAGAAAACGAGATGGACGGTGAGGCCATCGGCGCTGATCCATTTCGGCGGGAAGCTCATGGTCTCGCCGGGGCCGGTGTCCCAATCATCCGTGTGGAAGGCCACCGTCCACGGTCCCCAAGGCTCGGGCGCGTCGAGGATGGTCATGCCGCCCTTGAAGCGGGTGTCATCGCCAAGGCCGGTCTGGCACCAGAGGTAGCGTTTCAATCCGGCGTTGTAGCTGATGCCGGAGCGGTAGCAGGCGCCGGGGTTGGTGAAAACGGCGCCTCGCTCGGTGATGTCGCGGCTCCACTCGGGCTGGCCCTCCGCATTGAGCTTCACGAAGAACTCATAAGCGGCCCGGTCGCGGATTTTTTCTTTCGGCACACGCGCCATGACGAAGCGATCAGCGCGGTCGTAGGCGCGGTTGGCATCCTGCGAATAGACATAGACAAAGCCGTCGCGCGCGCCGGCATAGTCCCTGCCGAAGTTCAAAAAAGTGGGGCAGCCGAAGCTCTCGGTGAATTTCCAGTCCGCCCATGTCCATGATTTGCCAAGATCGGACGACCAGGCGAGCTGGGAATTCCGCAGGTTGCGCGCGAGCAGGTAGAGCACGCCATCGACGCTGAGCAGACCGCTGGCCTTGCGCCCTGCGCCACCACCTCCTTCGGCCTCGATGTCGGGGGCGCGGAGGTTTTCGGCTTTGAAATCCGGCGGGCTGCCGGTGATTCGAGCGAGGCCGAGGCTGAGTTTTTTCTCCACAAACGGCTCGAAGCCCTTGCCATCGCCATACGCGGTGTAGAGCGCGTCGTTGGAGGCCCAGGTGAGCGGCCAGTTGTCGCTACCCTTGGCGAGGCGGATGATGGTGTCCTGTGGGGCCCATTCCACGCCAGCAATGACGGGGCTGGAAGGGCGACTTCCGAGTCGCCCAGTGTTCTCATCAGGTTTGGCGACAGGGATGTCACCACTCTCTTTTACCGCTTCCACGACAGGCAGCAAAAAAGGCTTCACCACCTCGTAAGGATCCGCGCCTTCCGTGCGCCGCCACGATTTGCCCGCGCGGGCGACGACGATGTCGAGGGTCGGCATCACGACGATGAGGCTGTCGTGGAGGCCCCAGGTCCAGTAAGTGTCGAGCGGCAGGCCCTCGATGGTCTCATCCGAGTTGTTCCACCACAGCAGGCCGTAATGATTCGCCGCGCGTCCGTAGTGCTCGGGGTGGCGCACATTCAAACCGGGCACGCCGGGCTGCGTGGCGCGGGCTTCTTTAACGAACTCACGCGGCAGGATCGTTTGGCCGTTCCATTCCCCTTCGCGCAGCCAGAGCAAACCAAAGCGCGCCATCGCATCGACGTTCGCGCTGATGCCGGAGCCAAACTCGCGGCGTTTGATGCCCTCGATCAAATCCGGACGATACGAATTTTTGCGCCAGACCAAATCGGCGGGTTCAATGCCAAGCGGCGTGAAGAGGCGCTCGAACAGGACCTCGGCGACATCGCGGCGGTAAGCCAGCGTCACGCATTCGGCCAGCCAGTTCGGTCCCGCGTCGCTGTAAGCCCACTCGCTGCCCGGCTTGAAGAGCAGCGGCGCGTAATCGCCTTTTTTGTCAAAACCTGCCGTTTGCGAGGCGAGATGCCAGAGGGTGATTTCGTCGAGCCAGCCAGTGCGCGCGTTTTCTTCCGGCGGCACGCCAAAGGCGGGATGATGCCGGCGCGCCTTGTCCGTGAGGTTCATCTTGCCATCGGCGATGGCGAGACCGAGCGCCGCCGCGCCGAAGGACTTCGTGGTCGATTTCAAATCGTAGCGCTGCTTGAAATCGCCCCAGCTCAGCACCAGCCGCCCGCCGCGAAGGATGCAGCCCGAGCCATCGCCGGTCAGCGCGTAGTCACGCGCTGCGAGGAGCTTGGTCTCATCCAAACCCGCCTCGGCAGGCGTCACGCGAGTCCATTCCTCGCCGGGGTATTCCAAAGCAAACAAGCGCGCTTGCAACAGCAGCAACGCGGGCAGGAGCGGGAGCGCTTTCATGATGAGTGATATCAACACGCGTCCGCGTCCGTTCTTGCGGTGGCGTTCCACCACTCCATCCTTGAATCATGCTGCCCCGTCTTTTTTCTTTCCTCGCCCTCCTCGGGATCGCTGTCGTCGCACACGCCGCCCAGCCGAACCTCGTCTTCATCCTGGTCGATGACATGGGCTATGGCGACCTCGGTTGCACCGGCAGCCAGGACATCGCCACGCCGCACATCGACCGCATCGCCAAGGAGGGCGTCTTGATGACGGATTTCTACGCCAACGCGCCGGTCTGCACGCCCACGCGCGCCGGCTTCATGCTGGGGCGCTGGCAGCAGCGGGTAGGCATTGAGTTCGCGTTCGGCTATCAGGTGGAGCAAATGAAAAAGGTCGATGGCGAATGGGTGCCGGAGCCGGACATGCACGGCCTCGGACTGCCCCTGGACGAAACCACGCTGGCCGACCGCTTGAAGGCCGCCGGATATGTGAACGGCGCGTTCGGCAAATGGCACCTCGGATACAAGGACGAGTACAACCCGCTGCATCGCGGCTTCGACGAGTACTTCGGCGAGCTGCTCGGCCACGCCGATTTTTATCGCCACAAGTACTACGACGGCACCCACGCCCTGCGTGACGGCCTGGAGCCGGTGGAGTTGGAGGGTCGATACTTCACCGACCTCGTCAACGAGCGCGCCGCCGCCTTCGTGAAAAAACACGCCGGCCAGGGCAAGCCCTTCTTCCTCTATGTGCCGCACCTCGCCGTGCACGCGCCGTTCCAACCGCCGGACGCGCCGGAGACACCGATGGTGACCAAAGAAAACATGCTCACCGGCAGTCGCGCCATATACAAAGCGATGCTGGAGCGGGTCGATCAAGGCGTCGGCATGATCCTCGACGAGCTGGATGCCGCTGGTGTGACAGACGACACGCTGATCGTATTTTCCAGTGACAACGGCGGCGAGCGCTGGGCCTCAAACCTGCCGCTGTTTCATCATAAGGCGACACTCTGGGAAGGCGGCATCCGCGTGCCATGTGTTTTGCGCTGGCCGGGCAAACTCGCGCCCGGCACCAAGTCCGCGCAGCCCGGCATCACCATGGACTTGACCGCCACCTTCCTCACTGCCGCCGGCGTCACGCCGCCGCTGGACAAGCCGCTGGACGGCGTCGATCTCGTCCCGTTGCTGACTGGCGCGCAACCGCCGCTGGAGCGCAGTTTTTTTTGGCGCATGGGACGCAGCAACCGCACCATGAAAGCCATGCGCCACGGCAAGTGGAAATACGTGAACGACGGCAACACCATGGACCTGCTTTTTGATCTTGAGCAGGACATCGGCGAACGCCGCAACCTCCACTTCACCCACCCTGAAATCACCGCCGACCTCAAGCAGCGCCTCGCCGCTTGGGAAGCGGAAATGGACGCCGAGGAGAAGCAGATCCTGGTGCGGTAAGGTGGCGCAACCATCCTGGTTGCCGCCTGCAAACCAAGGGCAAGCTGGAAGCTTGCCCCACCTTTTTTGCAAAGGAACCGCGCTTTTCCGGCGTTTAAGCGGTCCATGAAAAAGCTCCTGCTCCCGCTCCTGATCGTCGCCAGCCTGACCGGCTCCGCCTTTGCCGACGCCGCCATCACCCTCAACGGCGTGCACAACTGCTGCGGCGGTTGCAAAACCGGCATCACCAAAGCCATCGAATCCGTCAAAGGCGCCACCGCGCAAGTGGAGGGCGAGACGGTGACCATCACCGCCAAGAACAGCTCCACCGCGAAGAAAGCCCTCGAAGCGCTGCTCGACGCCGGCTACTACGGCAGTGGCGAGGACAGCGAAGCGCCGAAGACCGCCGCCTCCGCCAAGGTTCTGAAAGGCGCCACCGTCAGCGGCGCGCACCTGTGCTGCAACAAGTGCGTCAAAGCCGTCGAGCAAGCCGTCGCCAGCGTCAAGGGCGTTACCGGCTCCAAGATCGAGTCCAAAGCCAAGGAGTTCTCCGTTGAAGGCGAGTTCAGCGAGGGCGACCTCATTGCCGCGCTCAACCAGGCCGGATTCCACGGCAAGGTGAAGTGAGATTGGCTTGCGTGCCTGGGTCCGGGTTCCATGCCGGTCACACTGGGAAAAGAGCGTTTGCGCGTGCCCGGCTGCCGTTGCCAGTTTTCCAGGCTGGCGACGGCAACGGCTAGGAGCGGGCGCCAGCGTGTTTTGCAGGTTTTGCCGGCGCGTTACGACTTGGCGGGCCGGGCTTTTGCCTTGCCCTTGTTGCCCCCTTTGCCTTTGGCCTTTTGGGAGCCGTCGTTTTTTGCGGGCATGGGGGCCTGGATGGCGGCGCGCCAGGCTTTCAATTGGGCGTGCAGTTCGGCGGCTTTTTCAGGGTTGGAGGTGGCGAGGTCGTGTTGCTCGCCAAGGTCTTCATCGAGCCGATAAAGTTCGAGGCGGCCATCCTCGAAGAACTCCATCAGTTTCCAGTCGCCTTCCTGGACTAAGCTGACGGGCGTGGTGCGCCAGTGATCCTTGCCGATGCCGAGGTAGCCGGGGAAATGCTGAAAGATGGGGCCGCGCGCGGGGGGCTCGGCAGGGGATCGAAACACAGGCACCAAGCTGGAACCGTCCAGCGTGTAATCCTGGGGAGAGGTCGCACCGGCGATCTCAAGCAAGGTGGGGTAAAGGTCCACATGGATGCCAGGCGCGTTGCAGGTGGTGCCAGGAGGGATGGTTCCCGGCCAGCGCGCGATGAACGGCACGCGGGTGCCGCCTTCGTAGAGGCTGCCTTTGCCGCTGCGCAGCGGGGCGTTGTCGGTGACACCGCCACTTTCATCCTTGGCGATGCCTTCACGCGCGTAACCGCCGACGCCGCCGTTGTCGCTGGAGAAGATCAGCACGGTGTTGTCCGCGAGCTTGAGTTCGTCGAGCAGCGCCATGATCCTGCCGACGCTTTCATCGACGGAGGCGATCATGGCGGCATAGACAGGGTCTTTGTGCCCGCCCACTCCGGGTTTGTCTTTGAAATGCGCGATCCATTCTGCCTTAGCTTGATACGGGGAATGAACGCCAAAGTGAGGCAGGTAGAGGAAGAAGGGTTTGTCTTTGTGGCGACGGATGAAGCCCTCGGCCTTGTCGGTGAGGTAGTCGGCGAGGTAAAGATCATCCGGGATGTCGTGGCTTGGGTCGGTGACGAATTTGAAATGACGGCCCGCGGTGACGATGGCCTCTTCAAAACCGCGTTTGGAGGGGTGATAGTCGCCGCCATTGCCGAGGTGCCACTTGCCAAACATGCCGGTGCGGTAGCCGTTGTTTTTGAGGGCCTGGGCGATGGTGATTTTCTCCAGTGGCAATTCGGTCACGTTGTCCACGGGCCGCAGTGGGCGTTTGCTCCAGTCGAAGCGGTTGATGCCGCCGACGGTGTAGGTGCCGGTGCGCGGCGCGTACTGTCCAGACATCAGCGCGGCGCGCGTGGGGGCGCAGTTTTGGCAATGATGATAGCTGGTGAGGCGGACGCCTTGCGCGGCAAGGCGATCGATGTTCGGTGTCTCATAGTACTGGCTGCCCTGGCAGGCGAGGTCGGTCCAGCCAAGGTCGTCGGCGAGGATGAAGACGATGTTCGGAGGCGACGCGGCCTGGGTGGTGAAGGCGGCAATGGAGAGCAGGGCGAGAAGCAGTTTCATGGTGGTCGGCAGGAAGTTGCGCCGGAAACGCGGGCTGCCGCTGGAGCTATCGTTTCGCGATCAAAAAACCGGGCAAAGTATCGGCGAGGATGCGCTGGATGTGGGATCTTTCCGACTCGCCCAGGTATTCGTAGCGCTCATCGGCGGACTCGCCGGCCAGGACGGCGGCAAGCCGGGCGAGCACGGTCTGCTTCAGGTGCGGTTGCAGGTGCTGGAAGGTGATCGAGTGGATCATGAAGCTGCAGCGGTGTTTGAAGAGCCGGGTGAGGAGTTGGAAGTCCTTGAGGCTGCGGCCATCGGCGCTGCGCTGCGCATTTTGCGCGAACTGCTCCTGAAAGGCGGGGTCGCCGTCGATGCCGCCCTCGGGCAGCGCGGCCTCGTCTTTGAAAAGCAGGGCGTCGAGCACCTGGGTGGCGGCGTTGTCGATGATACGGAGGGCGGTGCCGGTCGGTTCTGCGAGCACGGGCTCACCCAACTCGCGCTGCAGGCTCTGCTGCCGGTGCATGGCGCGCAGCGCGGCGTGATGCGCCTTGGTGAGGATGTTCTGGGTCGAGGTCTGATGCTCCAGCACCATGAGGGCGACGATGTCGCTGGTGGGCGTGGGATAGGGCTTGGTGTCAAAGAAGGCGGACAGGTCGGTCAGATTGGCGCCGTGCTCGGGGTCGATTTCATCGCTGTCATCGCGCTCGTCGAGGGTGGCGTTGCCGCGATGCCGACCCTGGCCATGGGCGCCGGTGACGTACCAGCCGCCCCAGCGGTCCTCGAAGGGGGTGGTGGTGCCGACGACGGTGCTGCCCCGGCTCATGATGGGGTGCCCTTCACGGCCGGGAAAAACGGAGCGCACCAGCACGCCCGGCACATCCGGTGAGAACGGTCCGCCGTGGCAGCTCAGGCAGCTTTGGTCGCGCTCGAAGACCAGCGGTTTGTGGGGTCGTGTGTCCGGTTCGAGCAAGTAAAACACCGGACCGAGCAGGGGATCGACGGTGGCGACCTCGATGGAGCCGCCGAGGCAGTAACCGAGGTAGGCGTTGTCTCCGAACCAAATCAGGCGCGGGGTCTGCGGGTCGATGAGGTGGTTCTGCTTGCTGGTCTTGGAGAAGACGAGCACCTGGGAAGCCTCGGGGATGTCGAAGTGGTGGCGCAAATCGCGCAGCACGGTCCAGGCATCGCTGCGGTCGATTTTGACACTGCCGTTGGCCATGCGGCGCATGAGGTCCTGGGCGGCGTCTTTCGGTTGCGTGGTGGAGTAATGGATCGGCGCGTTTTCGTAATCATTGGCCGCGCGCGCGACCACGCCGCCAGCCAGAGTGGCGGCGAGTGTGAGGACGCGGGTTGGGTTAAAAAGCGGGCGCATGATTTTGCGGAGGCAGACGGCAAGATAACGGCGGCGGGGCGCGCCAGCCTTCAGCCCTGCCCGCATTCGCCGGCGAAACACCCCCGATCTTGCGCGCCGTGGGGCGTGGCTTGTCATGAGGCTTGAAATCCCCGCTGCCAGCCGAGTCTCGTGAGGACGTTGGATGGGGTCGATTCGCGGCTGCCAGGGAAATGGGTTCGCAAGTTTGCCGCCCGGCGCGCGTTTCCAGCAGCAACCCGTTCCAATCATGAAAAACCTTTTCGGGATTGCGGCCACCCTGCTCGGGATCGCCTTGCTTGCACGCGGGGAAACGCCGAACTGGCCGCAGTTTCGAGGCGCGGCGTCCGACGGGCTGGGCGAGGGCGCGACATTGCCGGAGCATTGGAGCGACACGGAAAACGTGGTGTGGCGGGTGAGGGTGCCGGGATGGGGCTGGTCCTCGCCGATTGTGTGGGGGGACAAGGTTTTCGTGACTGCGGCCGTCGGCGAGAAGGAGCTGCCGACGCCGCATGTGGGCGGCTATCCGGGCGGCCATGTCGCCAGCGGCGAGGTGCATCGCTGGATGCTGTATTGCTATGACTTCGAGTCGGGGAGGCTGCGGTGGGAGTTTGAGGCGCATCAAGGTGTGCCGCCGCAAATGCGGCATCCACGCGGGTCTTTTGCCAACGAGACGCCGGTGACGGATGGCGAGCGCGTGTATGCTTACTTCGCGAACATTGGGCTGTTTTGCTGCGACATGGACGGGCGCAAAGTGTGGGAGCGCCGTTGGCCGAGCTATCCGATGCGCGACGGCTGGAACACCGGCACCTCGCCCGTGCTGCATGGCGGGCGCGTTTTCATTCAAAATGACAATGATGAGGCGTCCTTTCTGGAGACGGTGGACAAGCTTTCCGGCAAGACCTTGTGGAGCGTGCCGCGCGAGGAGCGCAGCACCTGGTCCACGCCTTACGCATGGGAAAGCGGCGCGCGCACCGAGTTGGTCACCATCGGCATGAACAAAATCCGCTCCTACGCGGTGGAGGATGGCGCCCTGCTCTGGGAAATCCGCGGCACCGCCGGTCTCGTGAGCCAAATGCCGCTCGCCAAGCACGGCCTGCTCTACGCGGGGGCGGGCTACCATTACGGGCCGTTGTATGCGATCAAACCCGGCGCGCAGGGCGACATCTCGCTCCAAGACGACAAGACCAGCAACGAGTTCATTGCGTGGTCGCAGCGGCGCGGTTCCAGCATCCATCCCGGTTACCTCATCAGCGGCGACCGCCTCTTTGTCTGCTACGACTCGGGCCTGCTCGGCTGTTTCAACGCGAAGACCGGTGAGGAGATCATCCCGAAGACGCGGCTGAACACGAAAGCCGGCCGCTTTTATGCCTCGCCATGGGCCTACAAGGGTCGTGTCTTCATGCTGAATGAAAACGGCGACACCTGGGTGATCGAGGACGCGCCCGAATACAAGCTCGTGTGCAAAAACAGCCTTGGCGACGTCGCCTGGGCCACGCCGGCCATCGCGCGCGGCAGTTTGTTCATCCGCACCTACTCGTGGCTTTACCGGCTGCAAACCCAGAAGTGATCCGCCATGAACCTCGCCCGCCCTCTCCTGCTTTGCGTCGCTTTCACTGTCATGTCGCATGGTCAGGAATCGCAAACGCTCAAGCAAATCAAAGACCGCTCCCAGCGCGGCACCTTGAGTGACCAGCGCCAGATCGTGCGCGGCGACACAGGCAAGTGGAACGACATGGCGATGCTGCTGCACGCGCCCTCGCCCGCGGAGAGGCCGCAGGGCATGGCGCTGGATGATTGGATCGACGAACTGGGCGGGCAACAGGCCGCCCTGACCGCCGATCAGGAAAACTGGCTGCTTTTCCGCACCCGCCAGCTCGATGACAGCGACCGCGTGTGGATCGAGAAGATCGAGCGCAGCGGCAATGCCTTCACCATCACCATGCACGAGGCCATCTGGCAGGGGAACTATTCCAAAACCTTCACCTACTACGAGGTGGATGCCGTGAACCTCGGCAGGCTGCCGCCTGGCGATTACACCGTGACCTGGATCGTGAAGCCGCTGGTCTTCAAGCAGCTCGAAAAACCTCGCGAAGCCCAGCGCGACTACCAGACCAACTGGCCCGCCGACGACCAGCCGGGGAGCGCGAAGCCCGTGGAGATCAAAATCGTGTTTTCAGTCAAATAAAAGCGCGCAGCCAGTCGAGGTAGGCGCGGGCGCAGGCGTCGAGGTTTTCGAGAGAACCGCCACCGCGCAGGGGCGAGCACATTTCAAATGTGGCGATGCCGTCGAAGCCGCCGTCCTTGAGGCCGTTGAAGAAGGCGGTGTAGTCGATGAAGCCGGTGCCGAAAGGCACGGCGCGCACCCAATCAACCGGCTGGCGCTCGTAGTTCACCCATTCCGGGCGGTAGCGATGGCGCGGCACTTTGAGGTAGTCGGCGTTGGTGGTGATGGCGGTGTGCGGCGCGGCGACCTTGGCGGCTTCGTAGAGGTCCTCGCCGCGCAAGGCGGGCGACCAGGCGTCGAAGCCGAGCTTGCAATTGGGCCGGTCGATGTCCGCCAGCAGTTCGAGCAGGGCGGCGGTGTGCAGGGCGATGTCGTGATGGTTTTGAATGGCGAGGGTGACGCCATGGCTGGCGGCGCGATCCGCCATTTCCCGGATGGCCTCGACGCAGCGCCGCCACTGCGTCTGCGGGTCCTGGCCATCGATTTCATAGGCGGTGAAGAGGCGCACGCAACGCGCGCCGAGTTCGGCGGCGGCGCGGGCCAGCGACTCGACGTAGGCGATCTGAAACTCCAGGTGCGGCACCTCGCAGCCGGCGCCCGCGGGCTGGACGAGGTTGGTGTAGGCGCCAAGCACCTCGCCACGCACGCCGGCGGCGGCGAGCGCGCCGCGCAAGGATTGCAGCTTTTCAGGCGTGGCGTCCAGCGGCGAGAGATGCGGGCGTTTGCCGGCGATCATCACCGCTTCATAGCCCAGGCTGCCGGCGCGGGCGATGAAGTCGGTGAGCGGCAAAGAAGCCTGGCCCCAAAGGCCGGCGTAGCTGATGGAGAATAAACAGGTGGTCATGGCTGGAAAGCGTGGCGGCGTGATCGCGGTCATTCCGCGGCTTCGGCGAGGCGCTGGCGATACACCTGCCGCGCGTGTTCGTAAGCGGCGATGGCGTCCTGCATCTCGGCCTCGGCATAGGTGTCTTTTTTCGATTCCCAGCAGCGATCCACGCTGTCGAGGCACCATTGCAGGCTGCGTTTGTCGGCGCGGATGGGTTTGCCGCCGACGAGGATGAAGACGGGGTTGCTGTGGGAGCTGGGAAATAGGCGCAGGGCCACCCAACTGCTCTTTTCGATGGGCACTTCGAAGCGGATCTCGCGCGTGCTGCCGTCAGCGGGGATGATTTTCTTCGCGACCGGGTAACCGTTGACGATAACTTCGACGGGCACGTTGCGGGTTTCTCCGATGCGGGCGCGTTCGAGATGCCAGTAAGGCTTGCGATAAAAGGCGTCGTATTGGCGGCCCATGACGAGGTTGGCCGTGTCCGGCGGCGCTTTTTGCTCGCGCAGGGAGGCATCGGGCTGCTCGGGAAGGAGCGCGGCGATGTCGGCGCGCACGGTGACGGTGGCGGGCGCGTCGAGGCGCAGTTCGCTGCCTTGCTCGCCGAGCGGCACGTCATTCACGCGCATGTCCATGAGGTGGCTGCGGCCATCGCCGACGTAGCAGCGGCCCGTCTCGATGCCGGCGCACCAGGCATCGTAAGTGAGGCGGCCATCGACTTTGATGTAGCTGCGGCCCATGCCGACGCGCTCGCCGTAGATGCAGGGGAAATCGGTCTCGCCACTGATGCGGGTGCGGAAGCCGGCGTTGAGGGTGTGATACCAGATGTTCAGCTCCCACAACGGCGCGGTGTCGGCGGTGGAGATGAAATCGACGGCGGGCACCGGTTTGCCCTCAGGGCCCTCGACCTCGTGCGTGACGGCCATGATGTACTCGTTGGCGCCGATGCCGTCGAAGGGCGGGATCAAGTAGTTCGGCAGCTCGTCGGAAGGCACGCCGAGGCCGGTGGCGGAATGCGCGGGACCGCAAACCGCGCCTTGCTTTTGCGCCCAGCGCAGGGTGTTGAGGCCGAGCGTGGGCCAGTGGTCCATGGAATCGCCGCCGGGGTACATTTGCTCCTTGAGGCGGAGCAGGCAAAGATGACCGCTGCGGTGGGAGCCGAAGCCGCTGACCTCGATGTCATAACGCAGAAGGAAAGGATAACGCGAGGCTTTGTCCTCGGCGCCAGTGAAGAACTGCTTTTGGTAATCGAAACAGGGTCCCCAGGTGAGGTTGGCGCCGATTTTCAAATCCTCGCCCTGGCAGTGGCGGGCCATGTCCGGGGCGTGCACACCCTCGGTGGGGGAGGCGTAATGCTTGCAACCGGCGGCGTGAATGTGGTGGTCGCCGCTCCACCAGCCGCGCGCGGCGGGATCGATCCAGCGTTGGACCTGGAAGCTCCATTCCTTCGCGGCGGCGTCCACTTTCACGGTGCGCGTCTCGGGCAGCGACTCCGGGCCGCGCTGGAATTCGATCTCGTATTCGCCATCGGGCAGGCGCACGCTCTCGCCATCGCCGCGATAGACCTGCTGCTGGAAGCCGAAGTCGGGCGCGAGTCGTTTGATCTGCGAGGGATAGACGCGGCCCGCGCGGTCGCGAATGAGGAAGGAGGCGATGCAAGGCTCGCCTTTGTCATCGCGCACGCGCAGGGTGATCGCGCGCGCCGGGCGGCAGTCGAAGAGCGCGCTGGTCTCGCCACGGAAGCCGAGGTCTTGCGTGCCCTGGCCGACATCAAAGGCAAAGACGGCCTCGCGTTTGCCCGCGTCGCGGCTGTAGATTTGCACGATGCGGTATTCGAGTTCGAGTCCGCTGAGCGTGGGGCGCAGGGGCGGGCCGTCGAACATTTGCACATCCGCCCAGCGCGCGGAGTAAGGCGGCACGGCCTCGGGAATGGGGTCGTTCATCTTGCGTGGGGTCTCATGCACGGGGCCCGCTTGCGGACTGCCCACCCGCAGCGGCGCGGTGGTGCCGGCCTCGTTGACGACGCGCACCAGGAACTGCCGCCAACCCGCCTCGTCGAGTTCGGGTTTGGCGGTTCCAGTCTGCACATTCACGCGCTGCTCAGGATTGATGTGGACGTGGAAAAGCGCGTGCGAATCGAGCAGGGCGCGGGCTTTTTGCACCGCCTCAGCGTCGTTGGCCTGGACGCAGTCGCGCAAGGTTTGCTGCTCGGCGGCGCTGAAGGGAGTGCCGAGAAATGCCATCGCTTGGATGAGGCGCTCAGTGGCGGCCAGAAAGGGTTGCGGCTCGGGATCGCGGGCCAGAGTCAGGCCGGTGAGCAGCGCCAGGATGGCAAGGGGACGCGTCATCATGCCGCATACAACGGCGCGGCGAGGTCGCGCATTGCTGGAAGGAGTCAACCCTTTCGGCGAAAGACGCCCCCTGCCGTCTCAGAGAGACCACCTACGGCAGAACGCCGGTGAGATGGCAGGAGTGCTGCTGCCGCAGCCCGGTTCTGAGACCCGGCATGGTGGCCAAGGTCGAAATGCCGGCGGAGTTTCCCGTCAGAAACACAACATTTGCGAGCCTCGAATCCAACAAAATCGAGGCATGCAAACTGTGTGTCTGTAACATAGTTTGCAATCTGTGCCCGGACAACACGCGCTTCGTCGAGTCGCTCAAGAGTCAGCGCAGGCTCGACCTATGCCTGGAACAAGGGGCCAGCAAGGGGCGCAAAGGTAGTGCGTGCCTGGAAAACTGATCAACAAATCCCTGTCCCTCCCACTTTTTCCGCGCACCTTGGCCGCATGTTCGATGTCAGGGAAAAACCGAATGTGGTCGAGCGCGCCTTTCTCATCGGCGCGTTTTTTGACCGGCGCGCGGCGCCGGAGGCGGCGGATTTGATGGAGGAGTTGAAGGAACTGGTCGGCACGCTCGGCATCGGCATCGTCGGGGCGGAGCTGGCCTTCGTGCGCGAGACCACGCCGCGCTACCTGCTCGGTACGGGCAAGACCGCCGAGCTCATCGAGCAGGCGCGGCAGCTGCAGGCGGACTGCATCATCTTCGACAACGAGCTCTCGCCCGCCCAGCAGCGCGCCTGGGAAGCGGACGCGAAACTCTGCGTGATCGACCGCCACGAGGTCATCCTCGACATCTTCAACATGCGCGCGCGCAGCAAGGAGGCGCGTTTGCAAGTCGAACTGGCCCGGCTCGAATACTCCATCCCGCGCCTGACCCGCATGTGGGCGCACCTGGACCGCCAGGGTGGCGCGGCGGGCGGCGCCGGCGGCGGGGGCGCGGCCGCCGCGCGCGGCGAGGGCGAAACCCAGCTTGAAGTGGACCGTCGTCTCGCCTACAAACGCCTGGACCGCGTGCGCGCCGAGTTGGAGGAGGTCAAAAAGCAGCGCGACACCATGCGCAAGGAGCGCAGCCGCGTGCCGCTGCCGCATGCCGCCATCGTCGGCTACACCAACGCCGGCAAGTCCTCCCTGCTCAATCTGCTGACGCAGGCAGACGTGCTGGCCGAGGACAAGCTGTTCGCCACGCTCGACACCACCACCCGCCGCCTCGAGCTGCCGGACGGTCAGGCCATGCTGCTCACCGACACCGTCGGTTTCATCCGCAACCTGCCACACGATCTCGTGCAGTCCTTTCGCGCCACCCTGGAGGAGGCGGTGCTGGCCGACTTCCTCCTTCACGTCATCGATGCCTCCTCGCCGCATGCGTTCGACTTTTACCAGACCACCACCCGCGTGCTCGGCGAGCTCGGCGCCGCCGACAAACGCACGCTGCTGGTGCTGAACAAAATCGACCTCGTGGACGACGCCCGTCTCAGCGAGTTGCTCCGGCTTTTCCCGGACGCGCTGCCCGTTTCCGTGCGCACCGGCCTCGGCATCGACGCTTTGCTGCACCGCGTGCACACCCTGCTCATTGACCGCGTCGTGCGCCTGCACGTCGCCATTCCGCTCGACCGCATGGACCTCGTCTCCCTGGCGCACAACGAAGGCAAGGTCCTCTCGGAAAACTACGACAGCGGCCTGGCCGAGCTGCAATGCGTGCTGCCGAAGCGATTCGAGTCGCGTTTCACGCCGTTTGTCACGGCGGGTTAAATCGACATCAGGCCGGCAAACAGAGCCTGCTAAAGGAGGCTTGCCTCCGCTGCAAGCCTGCCACGGCTGCCGCTTTACCGCGCGGGATTTTGCACCTATCCCTTTGACCCCATGTCCGAATCCACCGTCTCCAATCGCATCGACGCCTGTTTTCAGCAGCTCCACGCCGCCGGAAAGAAGGCGTTCGTGGCCTACATCTGCGCGGGGGATCCGACGCTGGAGCGAACCCTCGACGTGGTGCTGGCGCTGGAGGCGGCGGGCGCGGATGTCATCGAACTGGGGGTGCCTTTCTCCGATCCGCTGGCGGACGGGGTGGTCAATCAAATGGCGGCGGACCGGGCGCTGCGGGCGGGGGCGAGCACGCAGGGGGTGCTGGACATGATCCGCCGCCTGCGAGAGCGCAGCCAGGTGCCGCTGGTGCTCTTCACCTACCTGAACCCGGTCTATGCCTTTGGTTACGAGCGTTTTCATCACGAGGCGGCGGCAGCGGGCGCGGACGGGGTGCTGGTGCTGGACCTGCCGCCGGATGAGGCGGCGCAAAACGCGGAACTGAAACCGGCGCCGGACTTGCGCCACATCCAGCTCATCGCGCCGACATCGTCACCGGAGCGGATACGGTCGATCTCGGCCTGCGCGGAGGGGTTTATCTATTATGTGTCGCGCCTGGGGGTGACGGGGGCGCAGACGAGCGTGGCGGAGGGCATCGCGGAACAGGTGGCGGTGATCAAGTCGGCGTCAAACGTGCCGGTGTGCGTGGGCTTCGGGGTCTCCAACCCAGAACAGGCGGCGGCCATCGCGGCGATGGCGGACGGGGTGGTGGTGGGCAGCGCGATCGTGCGTTTGATCGAGCAGCACGGGACGGACGCGGATCTGCCGGAGCGGTTGACGGCTTTCGTGAAACCCCTTGTCGAGGCAGTGAAGGCGGTGTAACCGAACGCCCCCCTTTTTCCAAGCCATGCAATTGCAGTTCGTCAAAATGAACGGCGCGGGCAATGACTTCGTCATGCTCGACAACCGGGACTTGCGCCTCTCCCTGAGCCGCGAGCAGATCGCGCGCCTGTGCGACCGGCATCGCGGCATCGGGGCGGACGGCTTGCTGCTGGTGGAACCGGCGACGGATGGCGGCGACTTCAAAATGCGCTACCACAATGCGGATGGCGGCGAGGCGGAGATGTGCGGCAACGGCGCGCGCTGCTTTGGCCGCTTCGTCAATCACCTGCACGGTGGCACATTGCGCGAGGTGAGCTTTGAGACGCTGGCGGGATTGATCTCGGCGGAGTTTGAGGGGGAGCAGGTGCGCATCAACATGAGCGCGCCGCATGATTTGAAGTTGAATCAAACCCTGCCGGTGGCGGGGCAGACGCTGACGGTGCACAGCGTGAACACAGGCGTGCCGCACGCGGTGGTGTTCAGTGATGATGTGGACGGCGTCGAGGTGCGCAAGCTGGGCGCGGGACTGCGCTACCACGAGGCCTTTGCGCCGAAGGGCACGAACGCAAATTTTGCCCAAGTGCTGGGGCCTGACAGCATCCGCATCCGCACCTACGAGCGCGGGGTGGAGGACGAGACACTGGCCTGCGGCACCGGCATGGTGGCCTGCGCGTTGATCCATCATGAGTTGACCGGGGCGCCCTCGCCGATCCGGGTGAAGGTGCAGGGCGGCGACACACTGGCGGTCGGTTTCGAGGAAACCGCGCCGCACCACTACCAGGACGTGACGCTCTTCGGTCCCGCGGATTTTGTGTTCAGCGGGACGGTGGAACTGTGAGCGAAGCCTCCCATGCCTCCCGTTATTTTGACAGGATTCACAAGATGAACAGGATGATGACTCTTTGAATTCTCAACCCCGGCCTTTGCTTTTGTAAATCCCTCCTGTCCCTCCTGCCAAATCCTGTCTCTTTTCATTCGCAAACACTCCATCCCACCATGTTCGCCGGCACCCACACCGCCATTGTCACCCCCTTCAAGAACGGCCACATCGATGAAGCCGCGCTCAAACGCGTCGTGGACGAGCAGTTCGCCGGCGGAGTGAGCGGGGTCGTGCCCTGCGGCACCACGGGAGAGTCGCCGACGCTGGATTACGAGGAGCACGAGCGGGTCATCAAGCTGACGGTGGAGTTCACCGCCGGGCGCGGTGTGGTGATGGCCGGCACGGGCTCGAACTCGACGCGGGAGGCGGTGCAAATGACACGCGAGGCGGAGGCGGCTGGCGCGACGGCGATCCTGCAAGTGGCGCCCTATTACAACAAACCGACGCCGGAAGGGCTGTTCCAGCATTTCAAGGCGGTGGCGGAGGCGACCAGCCTGCCGATCATGCTCTACAGCATCCCCGGCCGCTGCGGCATCGAGATCCCGGTGGAGACGGTGGCGCGCCTGGTCGAGGTCTGCCCGAACATCCAGGCAATGAAAGAAGCGGGCGGCAACCCGGAGCGCGTCAGCCAGATGCGCATGGTCCTGCCCGCGAGTTTTGAAATCCTGTCCGGCGACGACTCGCTGACGCTGCCCTTCATGGCGGTGGGCGCGGTCGGCGTGGTCAGCGTCGCCTCCAATCTCATCCCCGGCCCGATCGCGGAGATGGTGCGGCTGGCGCTCGACGGCCGCTTCACCGAGGCGCGCGCGATTCATGAGCGTTATTACCCGCTTCTGTCCGCCTTCCTGAAGCTCTCCACCAACCCCATCCCGATCAAAACCGCGATGGCGCTGGCCGGCAAGATCGACGCCGAGTTGCGTCTGCCAATGACGGCGATGGAACCGGCCAAGGTGGACGAGCTGCGCGCGGCGATGGCGAAGCTGGGCTTGATTTAAGGTGGGGCAAGCGGCGCGCTTGCTGTTTTCATTTGTGCCAGTTCCTGTTCAATCCTCACTCCCCCACACACCACAGATACTCCTGCCGCGCGGGGCTGGTTTTGGCGGAGCGGAGGTAGATGCGGTTGCCGCAGATGGCGGGGGTGCTGAAGCATTCGTCGCCGAGCGGGTTTTGACCGAGCAGGGTGAATTTCTCCGGCGTGGCCTCGAAGACGGAGGTGATGCCGCTTTTGCTGGTGACGTAGATGCGGGAGTCAGCCATGACGGGCGAGCCGAAGAACTCGCGGTCCACTTTTTCATTCCAAAGCTCCTCGCCCGTGTCGGACTTCCAGCAGACGGCGCGGCCGGCATCGCCGACGGCGAAGACGTGGCCGTTTTTCACGATCATCGACGGCACATAGGTCTGCGTGATGTTCTCCCAGGCAATCTTGCCGCTGCCATCAGCCTCGACCGCCATGGTGTGGCGTTTCGGATAGCCGCCGCCGAGGAAAACGCGGCTGCCGTCGCTCACGGCAGTGACGACGGTCTCCTCGGTGCTGCCGTCGATGCTCCAGTGCTTCTCGCCCGTTAGCGGATCAAAGCTCTCCACCTTGTTGCAGCCGGCCAGCACGGCTTGCACCTTGCCCGCAGCCTGCACGATGCCGGGTGTGGCGTAGTTCGCCACCGGCGGGCGGTCCTGCTGCCACACGATCTCGCCCGTGCGTTTGTCGAGGCCGGTCATCTTGCCACCGCCGCGATGGTCGGCGGAGACGAGCACGATGTTTTCATGCACGACCGGCGAGGAGCCAAAACCCTGATGCACTTGAAAGTCGCACACACGACGCTGCCAGAGTTGTTTGCCCGTCATGTCGAGCGCGGTGGTGAAGATGGCCTCGTCGTTGAGAAAATTCACGAACAGCCGCTCGCCATCGCTCACCACATCGGACGAGGCCTGGGAGGAGACCTTGTGGCCTTTGGTGTTGAGCCTTTCACGATGCACCACCGCCTCCCAGCGCGGTTTGCCCGTCGCGCGATCAAAACTGAGCACAAGCTGCTCCTCCGTCTCCATGTCCGCTGTCGCCAGCAGGACCTGATCGCCCACCACCACTGGCGAGCCATGACCGCGCCCCCGCACTTCGGCTTTCCACACCAGATTTTCGTCCTCGCTCCACTGCACCGGCAGTTTTTGTCCCGGAGCCGCATGACCATCGCCCGTGGGGCCGCGCCAGGCAGGCCAGTCACCGGCAAAAAGAGACGCGTTGGCGAGGGCGAAGGCAAAGAGGAGGGAGCGGAGTTTCATCGTGAATGCCATGGATAACGCCGCGAAAGCAGCGCCGCTGTCATGGCGCAACTCCAAGCTCCCGCAGGTCTTGCAAAATCCGCGCCTTTCTCGTTCTAGCGACCGGCCTAATGAGTGGTTCGACAACCTCACTGAGGCGAATGTAACAGGCGCTGACTTGCGCGCTTCTACTTGCAGAGCGGACAGAAAGAATTCATGGGGCATTCTCCCAGATCAATGGGGGCGACGTAAAAGACGCTTTTCTCCGCCTGGTTGGATGAAAAGTGGCTTTAGAGGAGTGAGGCGACTGGTTTGTTACACTTTTTTGCACTTTTTTGCTGAATAGACGGTGACACCACGGTGTCTTACGACTTGGTCCAAAAGACCCCTTAACACGAACAACACCACTATGAAAACCGTCAAAAATCTGATCTCAGCGGGGTGGCAACTTCCGGCACTGGCCAGCATTCTTCTCTTTGCGAGTGTCTCGCCGTCCCATGCGGATGTCACCCTAAAGGGAACGGTGGGCGCGCAAACGATCGATGACAATGTCGTCATCGCCTCCAACACTTCCGCCGTCCTGCGGAAGACCGTCATCAAGGGCAACGTTCTGGTGAAGGAGGGCGCGAAGCTCCTGACCCTTGGCGCGATTATCGATGGCAACGTCCAGTCGGAGGGCGGGTCCCTCATTGACTTGCGGGCTTCCACTCGGGTGAAAGGCGACGTGCAGGGCAAGAAAACCCGTTCGGTCAAAGTCCGGGGCTCCACCTTCGTTGACGGCAACGTGCAGGTGCAGGAAGCGGTGGCGCCGAAGAAGGTGTGCGCCCTGCTGGTGATCTCCGCTACGGTGGAGGGAGACATCCAAGCGGAGAAAAGCACCGGCATCATCAAGGTGGTGAACAGCAGCGCCGACGGCAATCTCCAGGTCGTCGAAAACAGTCAGGGAACTTCCAACTTAACCAACAACCGCATCAAAGGCGACCTGCAGTTCTTTAAGAACCAGGGGCGAGGCAGCATCATTGGCAACCGGATCGGCGGGAATCTCCAGGTCAAGGAGAACTCGCCCAAGCCGGTGGTGAAGAAAAACCTCGTCGAAGGGGACACTGAAGTGGAGTGACGAGGACAGCACCTTGGCTGTGATCTCTTCTATGCAAAAGGGTTACGGGTATCGGGAGAGGCCGGAGGCCTGCAGCAGTTCCGCGCCAGCAGCCGTCAGCTCTGGCGGCAGGGTTTCTCCGGCGGCGCGCAGCCGCTCCAGGGCGGTGACGAGTGCCGGGGCGTGACGGGCCGCGATGGCGGTTTCGGCGAGCCGGAGACGGAGGCTGGGGCTGGCTTGCGACGGGGACAGCGACAGCAGGTGGTTGACGGCGGCGCGGGGTTGGCGGGCGCGCTGCCAGAGGTCGCAAATGTGGTGGTGCGCGCCGCTGTCGCCGGGGTGGCGGCGCAGGTGCTGTTTCCACAGCATCACGGCTTGCAACAGCGGCAGAGTGTCGGCGCGGACGCGCAGCAGCAGCCGGGTGGCAGCCAGATCTTGCGGATGCCGCGCCAGGCGCGCCTCCAGCAACGCGCGGGCGCTCTCCGTTTGACCCTGTTCCATAGCCAGCGCGGCCAGCGTGAAGGCATGAGCGCCAGCGGGATCGGGTCGCTCCTCGTCGAGACGCTCCAGCAGGTCGAGCACCTCCCCCAGGCGATCGAGACCGACGGCGGCGGGCAGCACGGACAGCAAATGCCGGGGATGCTCCAGCCAGGCAAGGTGCAGATGCATCTCGACCGCGCGCGCCTCGTTGCCGGCGGCCTGGCAGGCGGTGGCAAGCCGGCGCAGGCCGGTCAGGTAGGCGGGCGCGGGCGGCGGCGCATCCGCCAGCTCGCGCCAATGCAACTGATGCGGTGGATGCGGCTGCAAACCGGCCTCCAACGGCTTCACCATCGAGGCGGTCTGGCCGGCGCCGGCGGCGGCGTTCCAGGCCAGTTCCAGGGTGCTGTCGGCGGGCGCGGTGGCGTTGTTCAGCAAAGGTTGCAGCATCGCCCAGGCGTTGGCGGCCTGGTTGTCGAGCAGCAGCAGCCGCGCCAGCGCAGCGCGCGCCCGCTCATGCTCAATGGTAGTCGCTGCCGAGGGGGGATCGTCCAGCCAGTCTTGCAGCACCTCCACGGCGGCGGCGGTCTGGCGCTCGCTGGCGGCGGTCTCAATCAGGACGGCCAGATGTTCCCAGCCCGCGCGCGGATGACGGGCGGCGGCGGCCAGCATTTCGAGTTCGATGGCGGTGTCGTTTTCGACGGCGGCATGGCGCGCGCAGGCCATCAGCAGATGGAGTCGCAGCGAATCGTCTTTGGCCAGCGGCAGTTGCTGAAAAAGGCGGGGCAGCTCCGGCAAAGGCGCGGCGTTGTAACCGGTGAGGCTGGCTTCCAGCAGCGCGGCAAAAAGCGCGCCTGCTTTGTCCAGCCCGGTGTCTCCCAGGGTCAGCGGACGCTGCTCCGGCTCGATCGGCAGCCAGTCCAGCGTTTTTTTGAGCTGCGCCGGGGACAATGCGGTCAGTTCGTGCAACGCGCCTTCCGACGCCGCCTCCGGCAGGCTTTCGAGGTACTTGGCAATGATGACCCGGCCCAGTCGCAGCCATTTTTCATCCGGCGCGCTGACCGTCGCCTGCCGCGACCCCATGCCGGGCGCCATCACCGCCAGCCCGAGGCCGCAGGCCAGACTGCCGTAAAGAAGGACCCGGCCCAGCCGGCGGGCTTCAACGCGCGGCATAAGGTTTGCCCTCAAGCTGGCTGGGTTGGAGGTGAAGGGTGACCAGGGGCGGCGCTTGAAAGGTCAGTTCGCCGTCCGCGTCCGCCTGCAAACGCGCCTTCGAACCGGAGGCCTGGACGAGATACCAGTCGCCCGCCGTCAAGCCGCCCAGGGTGACGACCGCCGCATCGCGACCCTGCACCCGGAAGCGCGCCTGCGCGCGCTCAAGCAGAAGAAAATCCACCTGCCGGTCCGCCTCCACCAGATGCAAATGCGGCGGCTGGCTGCCGGCGGGGATCAAAACAACCTCGCTCACCTCGCGACCCGACAGATGCAGGTAAAGCTGGCCGGCGTGAACGCGATAACCGGTCACCCCGCGACTGCGCGCCAAGTCGGGCAGCCCGCGACCGGCCGGCAGGCGCAGGGTCAGCGCGCGGCCGGACGAAACCACCCGCCAGTGGTTTTTACCCACCGTGTCGATCCGGCAGGCGGCGGCATCGGCCAGAAAACGCGCGTAACCGGCGGCGGTCATCGGATGCCAGGATTGCTCGGCGCACCAGGACCAGATTTGGCGCAGCGCCTCGACGTTGACCGTTTTTTTCAAGTCCTTGAAGGCAAAAGCCAGGTGGGCCGGACCGGTGCGGCGCTCGTTGTCGGCGCTGCCCTGCATGGCGATCCAAGCTCTGGCGATGGACTCGGCGCTGCCGGGCGGCCCTGCGGCGGTCTCGACTTGGTGGTCGTCGCCGCCGAGCGTCCAACCTGGCTGCCAGGAGTCCGGCAGATGCCAGCCGCCTTGCGCGGCCACCAGGGCGGTCGCATCCGCTCCCGGCGCGCCGCCCTCCGGCCAGAGCAGGAAGGCGGCGGACTTGCCCGGCGGCAGCAAACGACGGCGCACGAAGTCCAGCGACCCGGCGATCTCGCGCCCGGCATCGAAGCGATCCTCCGGAATGACCGCGCGCAGCGGGCCGGCTTGAAAAGCCTCCGGCTGCCAGTTTTGCGGCCGGCTCAGGGTGTTGGCGGCCGGTTCCACCTGCGGCAGGGCAAACAACGCGCGCGCCAGCGCCTCGTAGCGTCCCGCCTCCGACGGCTCGCTGGCGGCGGACCAGCCGCGAATGTCCGCCTCCGCCACCGCCACTGTGACCGGCAGACCCGGCACCTTGGTCAGCTCATCGCGCAGCACCTCGGCGCAAAGACGACCGCCCGGCAGCCAGGACGGTTCGCAGAAACCCTGCCCCTGCACCGTGGACAAAAACACCCGCCGCCCCGCCAGCGTGCTGGTGTCCGGCACCGGCGCCGCTTCGCTCCGGTGCAGCGCCGCCTCCACAAAACGAAACGCGTCCACCGGCGCGCCCGCGTTCCGCGCCAGCCACACACCGCCCCAGGGCGCGGTGAACACCACGTCATAGCGCCGCGCTTCCCCCGACTCGTCCACCCGCCGGTAGCTCAGCACCCGTTCCGCGTCCGCTGGCGCGCGCAAGTCCGCGCCGAGCAGTGCCCGTTGCTCGGGCGGACGGTTCGCCGTGAACCAGTCGGCGTGATAACCGGACAACGTCAACTCGCCCGGACCGCTCAACTCCTGGCCGTCGCCCTCCAAGCGCAGCGCCCGCGCCAGCCGTCCCCAGGCGGCGGCGGTTGTCAGCGGTTGCGTGCCGAGCAGCAGCGGCGTGCCCTGGGCCGCCGTGGTTTCCAGCCAGCCCGCCAGCTCCGCCTGCCAGCCCGCCGGCACCACGCAATCGGGATCAATCAACACGCCCGCCAGCGCCAGCGGCAGCGCCTGATCCTGCAAAGTCGTCCGCCATTCCGTCACCGACAGGTAGCGCGGCTCCAGGCCCAGCCATTTCAACGCCGGCCCCAGCTCGCGCGCCGTCCAAGTCTGGCCCGCCGGTTTGGTCGCCACCCCTTCCTGCGACGGCTCCCAGCCGTGCAGCACCAGCACCGTGCGCGACTCCGGCAAATGCGGACCGAAAACCTCGCCGTTGAGCTTGCCGCCCGTCACCACCACCGCGCAGCCAATGCCCTGCAACCGCCCGGCGGCCTCGCGATTGATCCGCGGCTGGGCCGCATCCCCCGGCTCCGCCACATAGACCTTCAACCCGGCGCTCTGCGCCACCCGCACGTTCACCTCTGATCGCGCCGCCTGCGCCGCCGCGACCGGGCGCGATTTTCCGTCCGCGTCCAGTTCCCGGAAGAGACCGTCAAAAAACACCCCGTGCAGCACATCGTGCAGCGCCGGCAGCAGCTCCCAACCGCGATGCAGGACCAGTTTTTTGTCGGGAAACCGGCGCTGCAATAGGCGCACCATGTCCGTAAACGCCTTGCTGCGCGCCTGGTGCTTTTCCGGTTCGAGCGCCGCCAGCTCCATCAATTGCGCCGCGCCCTCGATGACGAACCCGTCGAAGCCGCGCTTGGCCGCGTTCAAAGCCTGGACCTCGATCACCTCGTCCCGCCAGCCTGCGCGCAGCGGATCAAGCAGCAGCCGGTCCCAGGCCGCCGCCGCCGCCGCCGCCAGCACCCAATCTCCACGCGCCGCCCGCTCCCCCGCCGCCGATCCGGGAGCCACCGCCAGCGGCGTCAACCGCGCCAGATAGACATGCCCCAGCCCGCGCCCCAACCCGAAGTCGGTTTCGCACTCGGCGTCGAGCAGGCAGACCGTGTGCGCCAACAGAGAGGTCGCCGCAGGCCGGGGCGAGTAATCCACATACAAGCGGACCTCCTTCTGCTGCAACGGCCCGCCTTGCGAATCCGCGACCACCAAGGCCGCGCCAGCGAGAGCTGCCAGACGCAGGAGGCCTGAAGACCGGTGCAAAAAGAAGAAGCGAGACATGGCGCGCAGTAGGGAATCCTCAAATTTGATACTTTTGTCATAATAGCAACTCAAATTATAGATACAACATAAAACGCTTCGATTTACAAAAGCCTTACCTTTGACGCATCTGCTGAATGCACTGGGCACCGGGCGAAGGATTCAGAGCAGCCAGTTCCACCCCAACCCCCCCAAATTCCCCATCCTTCCCATTTTCCTGCCCATCACTCCCTCACCCTGCTTCGACACCGGCTTGGTCAGCTTCTTCCGCCCCCTTTATTTCTGCCTGCCACTCCCGCTCCCCAATCCCCGCGCCGAACTTTCCCAAAAGAACCCCTCCTCCCGCGCGTTTCCCCTCAAAACCTCGCCGCCTCATGCACCCCCGCCCTTTGCTTCCGCCACGCTTTGATCGCCGTGCCCTGCTGCAAAAAGGCGGCCTCGGCCTCGGCGCCACCGCGCTCGGCTCCTTGCTCGCCCGCGACCTGCCCGCCGCGTCCGCCTCCGACCCCACCCTGCCGCGCGACCCGCACTTCGCTCCCAAGGCCAAGCACGTCATCTACCTGCACATGATCGGCGCGCCCTCGCAGCTCGATCTGTTTGATTACAAACCCGAGCTGCAAAAGCGCGACGGCCAAGTCTGCCCGCCCGAACTGCTTGAGGGCAAACGCTTCGCCTTCATCGGCACCGAGAACGAGCTGCAAGGCTCCCCCTTCAAGTTCAAACAGCACGGCCAGAGCGGCATCTGGATGTCCGAACTCCTGCCGCACCTCTCCACCGTCGCCGACGACCTCTGCGTCATCCACTCCCTCCACACCGAGGAAATCAACCACGCCCCCGCCCAGATGTTCCTGCACAGCGGCTTCGGCCAGGGCGGGCGCCCCAGCTTCGGCGCCTGGGTCACCTACGGCCTCGGCAGTGAGAACAGCGACCTGCCCGGCTACGTCGTCCTGCTCTCCGGCCCGCCCGGCGGCGCCGGCACCGCCTTGTGGTCCACCGGCTTCCTGCCCAGCGTCTATCAAGGCATCCAATTCCGCTCCGAGGGCGACGCCGTCCTCTTCCTCAGCAACCCCGAAGGCCACAGCCGCAGCGACCGCCGCCACGTCCTCGACGCCGTCAAAGCCCTCAACGAACAGCGCCTCGGCCTCCTGCGCGACCCCGAGATCGCCACCCGCATCAGCCAGTATGAAATGGCCTACCGCATGCAGGCCAGCGTCCCGGATTTGATGGACATCTCCAAGGAATCCCAGGCCACGCTCGACCTGTATGGCGCCGTTCCCGGCAAAGCCAGCTTCGCCAACAACTGCCTGCTCGCCCGCCGCCTCGTCGAGCGCGGCGTCCGCCTCATCCAGCTTTACGACGCCGACTGGGACCACCACGGCGGACTCGACAAACGCCTGCCCGCCAAGGCCAAGGACGTCGATCAAGGCATGGCCGCCCTCATTCGCGATTTGAAGCTGCGCGGCCTGCTCGATGAAACCCTCGTCATCTGGGGCGCCGAGTTTGGCCGAACCCCCATCCGCCAGGGTCAGAATGGCGACGGCAAACCCACCGGCATCGGGCGCGACCACCACAAGGACGCCTACACCATGTGGATGGCCGGCGGCGGCATCAAACCCGGCCTCACCTACGGCAAAACGGACGAGTTCGGCTTCAACGTCGCCGAGAACCCCGTGCACGTGCACGACCTCAACGCCACCGTCCTGCACCAGCTCGGCCTCGACCACGAGCGCCTCACCTTCCGCTACCAAGGCCGCGACTTCCGCCTCACCGACGTGCATGGCGAGCTGGTGAAGGGCATCCTCGCCTGAGTCCCCAGCGTAGTGCGAGCGGCTCGCTCGCCGGGGCTTGGGTGGTGCAAGCATCCTGCTTGCACTCATTCAATCCTGGGCAAGCAGGATGCTTGCCCCACCTTTCCCTCCACACGTAGCGGCAAACGTGAGTTTGCCCTCTGCGTAGGATCGAAATCGGGAAGATTGACCTTGTCCACTACGCCCCGCCGTCAGCGTGGCGCAAGCGGCCCGCTTGCCCTCCCCAACCACCGGGCAAGCAGGATCACCGAGCAGACCAAGAGGCAGGGCTACTTGGGAAGCTGGGGCTGTCGCGAAAACAGCATCAAAATTAAATGCAGGTGTTGAGTTTGATGAATTTAGAACTTGGGTTAAATTCACAAAACGAGATTGGTGAACTTTTAATTCCAGGAACATGCACATGAAAATCGAAACCTTCGAACCCGGCAGCTTCCGCCAGCAGTTCCAGTATCGGAGCTTCACCCCGATCGAGATCAATGGTCCGTGGACCTGGGAATCCCCCGAGATCCACCAACTCCTGGCGGAGGCCAATCGTCACCTTGGCGAGCTCAATGGCCTCTCCCTAATCGTCCCGGACGTGGACCGCTTCATCCAGATGCACGTCATCAAAGAGGCGCAGACCTCGAGCCGTATCGAGGGCACCCAGACCGAAATGGAGGAAGCCCTTGAGGACGACCCGGATCAGATCGATCCCGAGAAACGCGACGACTGGCAGGAGGTGCGCAATTACGTGGCCGCCATGAACGACGCCCTGGCTGCCCTTGAGCGCCTGCCGCTGTCTAACCGGCTCCTCTGCGGGGCTCATGCCACCCTGCTGAAAGGCGTCCGTGGCGAGGGCAAAACTCCGGGGGAGTTCCGCCGCAGCCAGAACTGGATCGGCGGGGCGACCCTGGCGGATGCCGTTTTCATTCCGCCGCATCATGAAGAGGTGCCCCACTTGATGGGAGACCTGGAGGCCTTTTGGCACAACGAGGCCATTTTTGTACCAGAACTCATCCGCATCGCCATCAGCCACTACCAGTTCGAGACCATCCACCCCTTCCTCGATGGCAATGGCCGTATCGGGCGCCTGCTCATCGCCCTCTACCTGGTGAGCAAGGGCCTGCTGCACCGCCCCTGCCTCTATGTTTCCGACCACCTGGAGCGAAACCGTGCCGCTTACTACGATGCCCTCACCGCCGTGCGCACGCGGGGCGATCTCGCCGGCTGGGTAAAGTTCTTCCTGGTCGCCATCAATGAGACCGCCAAAAAGGGCGTGCACACCTTCCAGGCCATCCACAAGCTCAGGGAACAAACCGCCGCCCAAGTGCAGACCCTCGGCCGCCGCGCCGCCAATGCCGCACGGATGGTGGACTCACTCTACCTCCGGCCCGTCACCACCAGCGGGTCATTGGCAATGCGGCTCGGCATCAGCCAGCCGACCACCGACCGCATTCTGGCCGACCTCCAAATGCTCGGCATCGTCGCCGAGATGACAGGCCAGCGCCGCAACCGCGTCTTCTGCTTCCGGGAATACTATCACCTCTTTCTCTCCTGACCACGCTGCCGAACGCCAACATCACCCGCCTCGAATCCGAACTCATCCCCGAGCTGGCCAGGAGGCAGGCTTTAGACCGATTCTCGAAAAGATGGTCCTTTTGATCCGGCGAGCGCAGTGGCCTCATGGGCAAGAAAGTCGCGCAGCCCGCTATCAGAACGATAACGGGCAAGCGGCTGACGCAGCCCATGAGGCCGCTCCGCCGCCGGGCAAGGCGACAGGAATTTCGAGAACCGGTCTAGCTGGAGATGAAAGCCAACGCGGCGGCAACAAACCCGGCCTCACCTACGGCAAAACGGACGAGTTCGGCTTCAACGTCGCCGAGAACCCCGTGCACGTGCACGACCTCAACGCCACCGTCCTGCACCAGCTCGGCCTCGACCACGAGCGCCTCACCTTCCGCTACCAAGGCCGCGACTTCCGCCTCACCGACGTGCATGGCGAGCTGGTGAAGGGCATCCTCGCCTGCCCCCCCCGTGGGCCGCGTGTCCCGCAGGGCGCCCGGCTTTACCGCCGCCGCGCCCCGATCAGCTCGTTCACCTTGTCCACGATGGACTGCACCTCGCTCTCCGTGGGCGGATCGCTCACCGTCAGGGAGAGAAAATCCACCGCGTTGCTGTTCGCGCTGGTGCCGGCGATGGCATCGTCCAGAGCCTGCGCCGGCACCTCGCCCTCCTGCCCGGCGGGCCGGGCGGGCACGGCATCGATCTCCGTGCCTGCCTGCGGGAGGGTGGGGTCGAACATGGAAGTGACGTGTGATGAGTGAAGTGTGACGAGAAGGAGATGGAAGCCGGGGTCGCTGACCCCGGCTTGGCGGCCTCAGCGCGGCCACCTACAGCAGGACGCGGCCTCACGGTCCCACGGTGACGATCTGCACGTCGGTCCACTCGCCGGTGGG
>VFQQ010001002.1_pt1 | contig 44598 bp, 42 predicted proteins | sample 3512341 | NCBI WGS metagenome assembly VFQQ01 (sample SAMN10412373, study PRJNA504923) | tailings metagenome | isolation source: Relicate 2 Philex TSF1 revegetated site | place: Philippines: Tuba, Benguet | collected 2017-08-29 | reverse complement strand
CCCGAGATCATCTTCTTCGACGAGCCGACCACCGGCCTCGACCCGATCATGGCCGACGTGATCAACGACCTGATCGTGCATTGCGTGGAGCAGCTCGGCGCGACGACCTTGTCGATCACCCATGACATGGCCTCCGCCCGCAAGATCGCGACCCGCATCGCCATGATCTACAAGGGCAAGATCATCTGGACCGGACCGGTTTCCGAGATCGACAAGTCCGGCAACCCTTTCGTCGACCAGTTCATCCACGGCCGCGCCGAAGGGCCGATCCAGATGGAAGTGCGGCGCCCGTGACGGCAGCCGCCCGTCCCTGACATGGCCTCGGCCCGGGATCGCTATGTCTGTCGCGACTGCGGCGCCGTCTACGGCAAGTGGATGGGCAAGTGCGAAGGCTGCGGCGGCTGGAACACGGTCGAACTGGAGCCGCAGACGATGGTCGGCGGCCGGGCCACGGCGCGCGGCAAGGCACTGAGCTTCGAGACGCTGGCGAATACCGGCCAGGACGTGCCGCGCATGCTGACGGGCATGCCGGAACTGGACCGCGTCACCGGCGGCGGCTTCGTGCCCGGTTCGGCCATCCTGACCGGCGGTGATCCGGGCATAGGCAAGTCGACCCTGCTGCTGCAGGCGGCGGCCTTCCTCGCCCGCCGCGGTGTGGACTGCGCCTATATCTCCGGCGAAGAGGCAACCCGCCAGATCGCGCTGCGGGCCAAGCGCCTCGGCCTCGCCGATGCGCCGGTACGGGTGGCGGCGGCGAACGAACTGAAGCAGATCCTGGCCAGCCTCGAGGCGCAGCCGCAGCCGAAGTTCGTCGTCATCGATTCCATCCAGACGCTGTACTCGGATTCGATCGAGGCGGCGCCCGGCACCGTCACCCAGGTTCGCGCCTGCGCCGAGGCGCTGATCCGCTTCGCCAAGCGCGGCGACACGACCATCGTCCTGGTCGGCCATGTGACCAAGGATGGGCAGATCGCCGGTCCCCGGGTGGTCGAGCACATGGTCGACGCCGTGCTCTATTTCGAGGGCGAGCGCGGTCATCAGTTCCGCATCCTGCGCGCGGTGAAGAACCGCTTCGGCGCCACCGACGAGATCGGCGTCTTTGCCATGACCGATGCGGGCCTCGCCGAAGTGAGCAACCCCTCCGCCCTCTTCCTCGGCGCCCGGTCGGGCAATGTGTCCGGTGCTGCCGTGCTCGCCGGGATCGAAGGGACGCGCCCCGTCCTGGTGGAGGTGCAGGCACTGGTGACCCCCGCCCCGCCCGGCAGTCCGCGGCGGGCCGTGGTGGGGTGGGATTCGGGCCGGCTCGCCATGGTCCTGGCGGTGCTGGACGCGCGCTGCGGCCTCGGCCTCTCCTCCTTCGACGTGCATCTGAACGTGGCGGGCGGCCTCAGGATCAGCGAGCCGGCGGCCGACCTCGCGGTGGCCGCGGCGCTCCTGTCCTCGCTCGCCGACGCGCCGCTGCCCGACGATACGGTCGTCTTCGGCGAGATCAGCCTGGCCGGTGAGGTTCGGCCCGTCGCGCAGGGCGACGCCCGGCTCAAGGAAGCCGCCAAGCTCGGCTTCACCCATGCGATCGTCCCCGCCGGGATGTCGGAGCGCAAGCAGCCGGTCAGGATTTCGGAGTTCGACCGACTCGCCGATCTCCTGCAATTCTTCCCCGACCTTCGTCGCGCCGAGAGGGCCTGACGCCCATGCAGTCGCTTCCCGTCAACGCGCTCGACATCGCGATCCTGGCGATCCTGCTCGTTTCCGGCTTCTTCGCGCTGGTCCGAGGCTTCGTGCGGGAGGTTCTCTCGGTCGCCGGCTGGGTGGGCGCGGCACTGGCGACCGCCTATCTGTTCGAACCCGCCCGCCCCTTCGCCCGCGACCTCATTCCCTCGGCGCTGCTCGCCGACATCGCCACCGGGGCGGCGATCTTCGTCCTGACCCTTGTTTCGATCTCGATCGTGAGCCATCTGATCGCCGAGCGGGTTCGCGGAAGCATGATCGGCCCGGTCGACCGGTCGCTCGGGTTCGTCTTCGGCCTGTTCCGGGGGGCTGTCCTGTGCTGTGCCGCCTTCCTGCTGTTTGCATGGCTGGTTCCCACGGAGGACCGGCCCGCCATGGTGACGAGCGCCCGCGCGCTCCCGCTGCTCGAGCGAGGAGGAGAACTCTTGCTGAACATCCTGCCGGAATCCGCCCGCAAGGACACGCAGAAGGCCGTCGGTCTCGGCGCCGAGCGGGTCAAGGACGCGGCGGCCGGCGCGGCGGCGGTCAACCGGGCCGGCGAGGCGCTGAAAGGCGTCACGGGCGCTGACTCGGGCAAGGATAAGGGCTATAAGACCGATGAGCGGCGCGCCCTCGACAACCTCATCCGCGGCAGCCAATAGGGTCATCCATGAACGGCTCGGATCGCGTCTCGCTGGACGCCGCGGTCACCAATCCCTTTGATGACGACAAGCTGCATGAGGAATGCGGCATTTTCGGCATCTTCGGCGCGGAAGACGCGGCTCCCCTCGTCGCGCTGGGGCTGCACGCGCTGCAGCACCGGGGCCAGGAAGGCGCCGGGGTCGTCACCTATGACGCCGGACGGTTCCAGGCCCACCGGACCCTCGGCCATGTGGGCGGCAGTTTCTCGAGCCCCGCCGTGATGGCCCAGCTCAAGGGCAAGTCCGGCATCGGCCATGTCCGCTATGCCACCACCGGCGAGACCGTGCTGCGCAACGTGCAGCCGATCTTCGCCGAGCTCGACTTCGGCGGCTTCGCCGTTGCACATAACGGCAATCTGACCAACGCGCAGCAGCTGCGGCGCGAACTGGTCCGCCGCGGCTGCATCTTCCAGTCGACCATGGATACCGAGGTGATCAGCCACCTGGTCGCCACCTCGCCCTATCGCACCCAGGTCGAACGGCTGATCGACGCGCTGAAGCAGGTCAAGGGCGCCTATTCCTTCGTCATCCTGACGAACGATTCGCTGATCGGCGTGCGCGATCCCTATGGCGTGCGGCCGCTGCTGCTGGGTCAGCTGAAGGGCGCGCCGATCCTGTGTTCGGAGACCTGCGCGCTCGACATCATCGGCGCCGAGTTCGTGCGCGACATCGAACCGGGCGAGATGGTGGTGATCCGCGACGGCAAGGTGGAGAGCCACCGCCCGTTCCGCAGCACGACGAACCGCTTCTGCATCTTCGAATACGTCTATTTCGCCCGCCCCGATTCCTCGGTCGAGGGACGCAGCGTGTACGAGGCGCGCAAGCGCATCGGCGCCGAACTCGCGCGCGAGAGCCATGTGGAGGCCGATGTCGTGATTCCGGTGCCGGATTCCGGTGTCCCGGCGGCTATCGGCTATGCCGCCGAGAGCCGCATCCCCTTCGAGCTCGGCATCATCCGCAACCACTATGTCGGCCGCACCTTCATCGAACCGACCGACCACATCCGCCATCTCGGCGTGAAGCTGAAGCACAACGCCAACCGGCACATGATCGAGGGCAAGCGCGTCATCCTGGTGGACGACTCGATCGTGCGCGGCACAACCTCGATGAAGATCGTGAACATGGTGCGGGAAGCCGGCGCCCGAGAGGTGCACATGCGCATCGCCTCGCCGCCGACCACGCATTCCTGCTTCTATGGCGTCGACACGCCGGAGCGCTCGAAGCTGCTCGCCGCCCAGCACGACGTCGAGAGCATGGGCCGGATCATCGGTGTCGACAGCCTTGCCTTCGTCTCCATCGACGGTCTCTACCGCGCGATGGGCGAGGCGAAGCGCGACGCAGGCAAGCCGCAGTTCTGCGACGCCTGCTTCACCGGCGAATACCCGATCGAGCTGACCGACCAGCTCGGCGGCGAGGTGGCGCAGCTGTCGCTCCTCGCCGAGAGCGCCTGACGCGCCGGCGTCGGTGTTTCGCGATCTCTTTCTCGGCCTCTGGTGTTGCCTCTTCGCCGCCGTCCTGTGTCAGGCACCCGAATACTTCCAGCAGTATCTGCAGCGTCTGGGCGGCCATGTCGACGAGGCGCGGCGGCTGGAGCGACAGCTGCCCACGGTGGCGGAGCGGGTTGCCGACCTCGCCGCCGGCCAGGAGGCGCTGGCCCGGGCCGACGCGCTGACGCGGCCGTTCATCTTCATCCGCCACATCAAGACGGACATCGCATGGAACACCCTCGCCGCCTACAAGCCGGCCGTGCCGCTGACACCCGAAGCCGGCGTCTATGCGCTGATCGGCATCCTGCTGGCGGTGGCGACCGGACGCCTGCTTTCGACGGCGCCACGGCCAGCCCGGCATTGAGGGGGGAACGGCGTTGAGCGGGTCGCTGGAGGGCAAGGTCGCCGTGGTCACCGGCGCCAGCCGCGGCATCGGCGCCGCGGTCGCCGAGCGTTTCGCCGCCGAGGGCGCGCATCCCGTCCTGATCGCCCGTACGGTCGGCGGGCTGGAAGAGGTGGACGACCGCATCCGCCGGGCCGGTCATCCGGGCGCCACGCTGGTCCCGCTCGACTTCACCAAGCCGGCCGATATCGACGGGCTGGCGGCGCCGCTCCTCGAACGATTCGGCCGGATCGACGTCCTGGTCGCCAATGCCGGCATGCTGGGGCGTCTGACCCCGGTCGCGCAATTCCCCCCCGACCTCTGGGAGCAGGTCTTCGCGGTCAACGTGCACGCCAATTGGCGCCTGATCCGGGCGCTCGATCCGCTGCTGCGCGCCTCCCCCGCCGGACGGGCGATCTTCGTCACCTCCGGCATCACCCGCCACCAGGCGGCGTATTGGGGCGGCTATGCGGCGAGCAAGGCCGCGCTGGAAGCCATGGTCAACGCCTATGCCGCCGAGACGGCGCAGACGAACCTGCGGGTCAACCTGATCAACCCGGGGCCGACGCGCACGGCCATGCGCGCCGCCGCCTTCCCGGGAGAGGATCCGGGCAGCCTGCCGGCGCCGGCCCAGCTCGCGGAGGCTTTCCTGGCCCTGGCGACAGACCGGACGGGAATGCACGGGGCCTGGGTGGCGGCCGACGCCTGGATCCGCCGCGAGGAAATCGCGCACTGACAGCGCCGCGGTCGGGGGGATAGACTGGCCCGAAGAAACGGGAGGGCCGGAAAAGATGGCGCAGTCAGCACCGCGTCTCGTCGACGCGACGAAGCGGATCGCCGAGGCGGAATGGCGCGTGCGGGTCGATCTCGCCGCCTGCTATCGCCTGATCCACGACTTCGGCATGACCGACCTCGTCTACAACCACGCCACCGCGAAGGTGCCGGGGGCCGAGCACCACTACCTGATCAACCCCTACGGCTTCGCCTATGATGAGGTGACCGCCTCCAGCCTGCTCAAGATCGACCTGCAGGGTCGCCTGGTCGAGCCCTCGCAGCATGAGATCAACCCCGCCGGCTTCGTGATCCACAGCGCCGTGCACGAGGCCCGCTCGGACGCCGCCTGCGTCATCCACACGCACAGCCGCGCCTCGGTCGCCGTCTCCTGCCTGGAAGACGGCTTCATCCCGATGACCCAGGCGGGATTCCAGTTCCACGATCGTGTCGCCTATCACGACTATCGCGGCTTCGCCCTCGACGAGGCGGAGAAGCGCGAGCTGGTCGATGATCTGGGCTCGCATCACACCATGATCCTGCGCAACCACGGCATCCTGGTGATCGGCCGCTCGGTCGCCGAAGCTTTCCGCCGGCTGTACTACATGGAGCAGGCCTGCCGCATCCAGATGGACGTGCTGCAGAGCGGGCGGGCGGTGCGCCTGCCGGCGCCGGAGATCCGCGAGCATACGGCGCGGCAGTGGGAGGGAGGCGCCGCCGGTATCGGCACCGAGACCTTGAGGGAATGGCCGGCGCTGCTGCGCATGCTGGACCGCAAGTACCCCGGCTATCAGTCCTGACGTCACGAGAGGAAACGTCGCCGTGAAAGTGATCGCAGAAGGCCTCCGCTTTCCCGAGGGGCCCGTCGTTTGTGCCGACGGCAGCGTGCTGCTCGTCGAGATCGAGCGCGGCACGCTGAGCCGCGTGCGGCCCGACGGGCGGGTCGAGGTGGTCGCCACCCCCGGAGGCGGACCGAACGGCGTCGCCATCGGCCCGGACGGCGCCGCCTACGTCTGCAACAACGGCGGCTTCGAGTGGCACCGCGAGGGCGGCCTGCGGCCGATCCTGCAGGCGAACGACTACGTGACCGGACGGATCGAACGGATCGACCTGAAGACGGGCAAGGTCGAGCGCCTCTACGACAGGGGGCCGAACGGGCCGCTGAAGGGTCCGAACGACATCGTCTTCGATGCGCATGGCGGGTTCTGGTTCACCGACCTCGGCAAGTCGCGGCATCGCGACATGGACCGCGGCGGGGTGTTCTATGCCAGGGCGGACGGGTCCAAGATCGAGGAGGTCGTGTTCCCGATCCTGACGCCGAACGGCATCGGCCTGTCTCCCGACGGCCGCAGTCTCTATGTGGCGGAGACCCAGACCGGGCGCCTCTGGGCCTTCGACGTGGAGGGTCCGGGACGCATCGCCCGGCGCCCGTGGCCTTCGCCCAATGGTGGACGTCTCGTCGCGGGCCTGCCCGGTTTTCAACTATTTGACTCGCTCGCCGTCGAGGCCGCGGGCAGTATCTGCGTGGCGACCCTGATGAACGGCGGGATCACGGTCGCCAGCCCCGATGGCGCGACGGTCGAGCATGTGCCCTTCCCGGACACATACACCACCAATATCTGCTTCGGCGGGGCGGACATGAAGACCGCCTATGTGACGCTGTCTGCCACCGGGCGGCTCGTCGCGGTCGACTGGCCCCGACCGGGACTGAAGCTGCACCATCAGGACAAGGCCTGAACGCAGCCGGCGCCCGAAGTGGGGGGTGATGGACGCAGAGTCCCGATGTAGCGGTGTTTCCGTCGATTGGCACCAGGCCGAGCTCCTATTCGCCCATCCGAACGCGGCGAGCTATGCCACGGCGATCGAGACCGCCGTCGCGCAGGGAAACACGAGGTTCCGGCTGCATCCCGGGGGAGAGCCAGCCCTGCGCGAGGCGGTGTCGGCCATCATCGAATCGCATCTCGGCCCGACCGCCCTGGCGGAGGGGGACGCCGTCGGGTGCGCGCAGGTGCATTTCGACGCGAGGCCCGAGACCTGTTCGGCCGAGCTCATGCGCTATGTCGACCGGCCTGCGACCATCATCGCCCCCCGCACGGCCCATCACGCCTCGAACCGGGCGATCTTCCTGGTGGCCATCCCGAAATCGGGATTCCATCTTGTCAGCCGCATGCTGTCCGACATGGGGATCGCGCATGGCGGACGCTGGACCGGCACGCCGGTGGCGAACTGCTGGCACACGCTCTACTACGATCACCCGCACCTGCCGGCGACCGATCTGTTCGCGAAACTTTCGGCGGAAGAGCGCGGGGGAGTCGATTCGGCAATCTTCCGGCACCCGGTGGTCTTCTGCTATCGCCACCCTGCGGATATCGCCGTTTCCGAGGCGCGCTACTATGCCGAGCGCGACGCGACGGCGCTGGCGCACTACTTCTCCGCGCTCCCCTTCGAGCGGCGCCTGCTCGAACTGATCAGCGATACCGGCGTGGTCGGGACCCTGCGCGACAGGGTCGCGAGCTATCGCGAGTGGATGGAGCTGCCCAACGTCATTCCGATCGCCTTCGAGGAAATCGTCGGCGAGGCGGGAGGCGGGACGAGCGCGTTGCAGCTCGCCACGCTGTGGGCACTGCAGCTGAAGCTGCATGTGGCGGGACGACCGCAGGAGTTCGCCCGCCACCTCTTCGGCGAACGCAACCGAACCTTCCGCAGCGGCCGTATCGGCGGCTTCCAGGACGTGTTCGGTCCCGCCCATGTCGAGGCGCTTCTCTCCATCGAGCGGACCGACTTCCTGGACAATTTCGGCTATCGCTTCGACATGGCCGATCCCGGCAGCGCGCTGCCCGCCCGCTCCGCCGAACTCCGGACCCGGCCGCTCACATTTCCGGGGCCCGCGGATTCAGCCGGGAGCGAGCCGGATACCGACATTCCCCTGGAGGACGAGACGCTCTATCGCTGGCACGGGTACCATGTCGGGCGGGTTCGCGGACGATATTGCGCGATCGAACCCGGCCAGCCCCGTTTCGATCCGTTTCGCGACGATCCCGAAGCGCGCTGGTTCCTCGCCTCGCGCGCCGATGCGCTGGGCCGGATGCTGGCCGCGGCGCCCCTGGCCGACGAGCCGGACCCCGTCCCGGCCGCCGAAGCCGCCTACGAGGACGTGTTCCGTACCCGTCTCGTCGTGCACATGCTGGATCCGGACTTGAATCAGCACGCGCTCGTCCGGGTCGGGAAACGATATATAGGCGCGCCGCACGGCCAAGGGGAACTCGATCTCGGCGAGATCGACCTGGAAAGGCAGCCCCAACTCATCGTCGGCCTGGACCGGGAGGAGGTGACCGCCCGCATCCGCGCCGTCCCGCTGCCGCCGCGGCTGGCGCTGGGAGGCTATCACGGACACAACATCGTCGAGTACACCGGCACCTATTATGCGATTCCCATCGCCCTCGGCGCCGTCGATCTCGAGCAGGCCGAGCATCGCGACGATCCCGCCATCCCGCGCGACGGCGACCTGGAAGCACTGAAGGCGCGGCTGGTTTCGGCCACGGCCGATCATCCCGAAGACGGCCTTCCCCGCCTCGTTCGCGAGGGCTATTACGGTTTCAACATTCTGCGCTTTGCCGGCGCCTATCATGCGATCCCGCAGGCGGCGGGTGCCGTCGACCTGACCGTTCGCGACCCGAGCACCGTTCCCGGGTCGCGCAGCGCGCCGACGCAGGAGGCGCTGGAACGGCGGCTGGCGGACGACCTGGTCGCGCCCGGCGCACCCTGCCCTCCCTTCCCCTCGTCCGGCGGCGACGAAAGTCTCGCGGCGGCCCTGCGCTGGGCCATCGACCGGCTGGAGACACATGGTCAGCGCGTCACGCGATCGGAGATCGGGATCGGCGACCTCAGGGCCGAGATCGCCCTGCTGCGCCGCACGCTGGAGCGGATGCTGAACGCCGAGCCCTCCCCTCCTCAGCCGAGCGGCGAGGAGAAGGCGTAGTAGCCGTCCTGGTAGACCAGCGGGGCGATCTGCTCACGCGACAGCGCACCCGTCACCTTGGCGACACAAATCGTGTGCGTCCCGTAATCGGTCAGCAGATCGGCCGTGCAGAAGATGTTCGCCTGCGCATCGGACAGGTAGGGCACGCCCACCGCATCCCGGCTCCAGGCGCCGACCGTGAACCGGTCGGGCCCGTCCATCTTCCCGCTGAACACCCGCGACAGTTCGGCGTGGTCGGTATGCAGGAGGTTGATGCAGATCTGCGAGCCGAGTTTCAGCGGGCCATGCAGGCTCGCCGACTTGTTGACGCAGAAGAGCAATGCCGGCGGTTCCGTCGATACCGAGGCGACGGCGGTGGCGGTCATGCCGTGAGGGACGCCGTCATCGACGGTGGTGATGATGGTGACTGTGGCGGCCAGCCGCCGCATGGCGAGCCGGTAGGCCGTGGAAATATCGACGTCGGACATGCTCATCCTCTCAATCAAAGGCGTTTCCGCCCTCGCTCGTCAATCGCCTCGACGCTTGGCCCGCGCGGTCGGGACTGCGCTGAGCGGGTCCTCCGGCCAGTGGTGCTTGGGGTAGCGCCCGCGCATCTCCCGCCTCACTTCGGCATAGGCACCGCGCCAGAAGCCGGCGAGATCGGAGGTGACTTGCAAGGGGCGGGCCGCGGGCGAGAGCAGATGCAGAACCACAGCGACCCTGCCCCGGGCGAGGCGGGGCGTATCCACCGCACCGAACATCTCCTGCAGCCGCACGGCGAGAACCGGCACCTCCCCGGATTCATAATCGAGCGCGACCTGCGAGCCGCTCGGCACCGTCACATGGGTCGGCGCCTCGGCATCGAGGCGGCGGCGCTGTTCATAGCTCAGGGCGGCAGAGAGTATTGCCGCCAGATCGATCCCTTCGAGCTGGCTGCGCCGGCCGATGCCGTGCAGATGGGGGCCGAGCCAGTCCGCCAGGCCCCGAAGCAGCGCCGCGTCGCCGAAATCCGGCAGGTCGCTTCCCTCCCCCTCGGCCCGGCGCAGGAACTCCACCCGCCGGCGCAGGCGCAGCGCGGCGGCGGACCAGGGCAGGACATCGAGCCCGGTCCGGGCGATCCAGGCGAGCAGGGCCTCAAGCACCCGATCGGCCGCCGCATCGCCGAGGGGTTCCTGCGCGATCACGATCCGCCCCAGCCGGCGCTCGCGGGCGGCGACCACGGCCCCCGCACGGTCATCCCAGGCCACGCGGTCCTCGCTCACGATGGCTTCCGCATGCAGCGTCTCGACGGTCTCGCGCGTAATCGGTGCGGCGAGGAAGACGCGGGCCTCGCGGCGGTCGCCATCGGTCGCGGCGATGGCAAGCCATTCGGCCCGGGCCAGCGGATCGGCTTCGTCCAGGGCGGCACCGCCGCCGCCCGATTGCTGATAGCGTCCGGGGCCGCCACGCCGCCGGCCGATGCGATCCGGATAGGCGAGCGAGACCAGCGCGCCGGCATCGTCGACATCGCCGTCGCCTCGGGCATCGCCCCCCGGCAGGCGGCGCCGCAGATCACGGGCGACGGCGCGGATGCGGGCCAGCACCGTCTGATCGGCGCCGGCATCGCGCAGGCCACGCAGCACGGCCACCCGGTGGCGTAGGTCGGCGTCGCGGACCCGGCGCAGGATGTCGCGCTCCTCAATCAGTCCGGCGAGATCGCAGGCGAGACCGCCCATCCCCATGCCCGCCCCCGCCAGCACCATATGGGCGAGCCGCGGATGCAGGCCGAAATCGAGCATGGCGGTACCATGCGGCGTGATGCGGCCCGCCCGGTCGAGAGCGCCGAGCCCGCCGAGCAGCGCCCGCGCCATCGAGAGCGCGGGTGCCGGCGGCGGATCGAGCCATGAGAGCGAGCCGGCCTCGGTCGTGCCCCAGCGGGCCAGTTCGAGCGCCAGCGGCGCCAGGTCGGCCGAGAGGATTTCGGGCGCGTTGAAGGCGAGCAGGCCGCGATGCTCCGCCTCATCCCACAACCTGAAGCAGACGCCCGGGGCCGTGCGGCCGGCCCGTCCGGCCCGCTGCGCCGCAGAGGCCTGCGTCACACGTACCGTTTCCAGCCGGTTCATCCCGGCCGCCGGATCGTAGCGGGCCACACGCGACAGGCCGGCATCGACGACGATGCGCACGCCTTCGATGGTGAGGCTGGTCTCCGCGATGGCAGTGGCGAGGATCACCCGCCGCGGCCCGTCCGACCGGAACCGCACGGCTTCGTCCTGTGCGGCCGCAGGCAGATCGCCGTAGAGCGGCAGCGCGACGGTGCCCGCCGGCAGCCGGCCGTCCAGATGCGCGACCGTGCGCCGGATCTCGGCCCCGCCGGGCAGGAAGGCGAGAAGATCCCCCTCCTCCTCCCGCAACGCCTTCAGCACGGCCTCCGCGACGGCCGCCTCGATCCGCGGGCCGGCGGGACGGCCGAGCCAGCGTTGTGCGACGGGCCAAGCCCGACCCTCGCTGCGCACCACCGGCACGCCTCCCAGAAGGCCTGCGATCGGTTCCGCTTCCAGCGTCGCCGACATCACGACGAGCCACAGGTCGTCGTGGAGCGCGCCGCGCGCCTCCAGCGTCAGCGCCAGGGCGAGATCGGTATCGACGGATCGTTCGTGGAACTCGTCGAACAGGACGGCGGCGATCCCGGTCAGTGCGGGATCGGACTGCAGACGGCGGAGGAACAGACCCTCCGTCACCACTTCGATCCGCGTGCGCGGGCCGACCCTCGATTCAAGGCGAACCCGATAGCCCACGGTCTCGCCGACAGATTCGCCCAGGAGATCGGCCATCCGGCGCGCCGCCATGCGCGCGGCGATGCGGCGGGGCTCGAGCACGATGATCCGCCCATCGCCGGACCGGGCGTGATCGAGCAGCGCGAGCGGAACCAGCGTCGTCTTGCCGGCACCCGGCGGCGCCACCAGCACGGCGGCCCCGGCGGAGTCGAGCGCGGCGAGCAGTTCGGGTATCGCCGCTTCGACGGGCAGGCCCGGCTTGTGATCCTTCAGCATCGCAGCCCGACTAAGGCAGGCGTTGTGACATCGCAAGAAGAACCCGCCTTGCCTCTGGCATCCGTCGGCGTGGCCGCTAAGCTTCGCCGCATAGAGGAAACGTTCATGAACCCGACCGACTACCGGTGCCTCCGCCTCGCTTCGGCCGCGGGCGTGGTCACGCTGACCTTCAACCGTCCCGAAGTGCGCAACGCGCTGAACCAGCCGATGATGGAAGAGATCGGCGACGCCGTGGAACGGCTGGCCGAGATGGACGAGGCGCGGGTGGTGGTCCTGCGGGGTGCGGGCGGACACTTCTGTGCCGGCGGCGACCTCAACACCATGCACAACCCGCCGCCCCCCGGACCGAACGGCGAAGATCCGGCGATGCGCCGCTATCGCGGCTTCGGCGACGTGCTGCAGCGTCTGAACCGCCTGCCGCAGGCCGTGATCGCCGTGGTGGAGGGCACCTGCGTCGGCGGCGGCTTCGGCATGGCCGCCTGTGCCGACGTGGTCATCGCCGGCGAGAGCGCCAAGTTCGGCCTGCCCGAGCCCCGGCACGGCTTCATCCCCTCGCAGATCATTCCCTTCCTGGTTCGCCGGCTGGGCGAGGCGGCCGTCCGGCGCATCGCCATCACCGCCAATGTCATCGACGCCGTCGAGGCGCATCGCATCGGGATGATCGACCTGCTCTGCCCGGACGATGCCATCGACGCCGCGCTGACCCGCGAACTGGCGACCCTGCATCGCGCCGCCCCCCGCGCGGTGGCGGCGGTGAAGGCCGTCGTCCTCGCCTCCTCCGAGAGCCCGCTGGATCAGGTCCTCGACGACGGTGCCCGCGCCCTGATGGAACTGCTGCGGGGCCCGGAGGCCCGGGAAGGCATCTCGGCCTTCCTCGGCAAGCGGCGGCCGAGCTGGGCCTCCTGATCCCTTTCCGTATCGATCGAAAAGAAGGCAACAGCATGACCCGCCCGCTCGAAGGAATCCGCGTCCTCGACCTGACCATGATGATCGCCGGACCCTATTGCGGCAGGCTCCTGGCCGATCTCGGCGCCGAAGTGGCGAAGATCGAGCCGCCGGAGGGCGATTTCATCCGGTCGCTGGCACCGATCCGCGACGGGGCTAGCGCCTATTTCGGTCACCTGAACGCCGGCAAGAAGAGCGTGGTGCTGGACCTGAAGACGAAGCGGGACCAGGCGGTCGCGCATGCCCTGGTGGCGGAGGCCGACATCCTGCTCGAGAACTTCCGTCCCGGCGTGGTGGGCCGGCTCGGCCTCGACTATGCCGTGACATCGAAGATCAACCCGCGCCTCATCCAGTGCTCCATCTCCGGCTACGGGCAGTCAGGGCCGGCGCGGGACCGGCCGGCCTATGCGCCGATCGTGCACGCCTCCTCCGGCTACGACCTCGCGGTGATGGCACACCAGGAGAACCGGGACCGGCCGCAGAACACGGTCGTGATGGTGGCGGACGTCTTGTCGGGCACCTTCGCCTTCGGCGCCATCCAGGCGGCCCTGTTCGAACGCACGCGGACCGGCCGCGGTCGGCTGCTCGACGTGCCGCTGCTCGATTCCATGCTGCAGCTTCCGCTGATCGAGGTGCAGCGAGCCCAGTTCGGCAATCAGGACACCCGCATCGTCTACACGCCGGTGCGGACCAGGGACGGCTTCGCGGTTGTGGCGCCGATCACCCAGAAGAATTTCGAAGCCCTGGCCGACGCCGTCGGCCGCCCCGACTGGAAGCAGAACCGTTCCTACGCCGACCCGATCGAGCGGCGCGGAAACTATCGTGCGCTGATGGACGAACTGGAATCCTGGACCATCCAGCGTTCGGGCCAGGAGGTGGAGGACGTGCTGATGCGGGCGGGCACACCCTGCGCGCGGCACCGCACCATCGCCGAGGTGCTGGAGGACCGCGACATCCTGCCGGCGGATCGCATCGGCACCGTCACCGACAGCGCCGGCAGCTTCAAGGTTCCGCATCCGCCCTTTCGCAGCAGCGAAGACTTCGCCGGCGTGGGGGCCCATGCCCCTTCGCTGGGCGAGCATACCGCGGCGATCATCGCCGCCTGGACCGGCAAGGCGGCGTCGTGAAGCCGTCATCAACCTGATATCGGCAGGTCACCGTTCCGTCACGGACCGGCCATAGCTATCCCTGGTCCGGTCACGAGCCGGATTCGGAATGGTGACGGCGTGACAGGCCCGGAGAAACCCAGCCTCGTCGACAGGATCGACCAGAAGCTGTTCGACGCGATCTATTCCCGGTCGCTCGTCTACAACGCGTGCTGGGAGGACCCGGCGGTCGACCGCAAGGCCCTGAACATCGGGCCCGAGGACAGGCTGCTGGTCATCACCAGCGCCGGCTGCAACGTACTCGACTATGCGCTCACCGGGCCGGCGCGCATCCATGCGGTCGACGCGAACCCGCGCCAGACGGCGCTGCTGGAACTGAAGCTGGCCGGGATTCGCAATCTCGCCTACGACGACTTCTTCGCGCTGTTCGGCCAAGGCCGGCACCCGCGCTTTCACCTTCTCTACCGTGAGAAGCTTCGCGGCGAGCTGTCGACGTTCTCCCGCCGGTACTGGGATCGCCATGGCGTCTGGTTCAATCCGCCGGACCCGCGCGACACGTTCTATCATTACGGCCTCTCGGGCCGCGTCGCGCGGGCGTTCCGCGCCTATCTGCGCGTCCGGCCGCGGCTGCGCACCGGCCTGCAGGAACTGCTGACGGCCCGGTCCTTGCCCGAACAGCGTGCGATCTGGGACGGCATGGTCGCACCGCACCTGTGGAGCCGGCCGGTCAACTGGGCGTTGTCACGCCAGCTGACCATGAGTCTGCTCGGCGTGCCCCACCCCCAGCGCAAGGAAGTGCAGCGCCAGCATGCCGGCGGCGTCGCCGGCTTCGTGCGCGAGGCGATCGAGTACGTCGCCTGCCGCCTCCCGCTCTGGACCAACTATTTCTGGACCCTGTACCTCCAGGGCGTCTATGCGCCGGGAAACTGCCCCGAGTATCTGAAGCCGGCCAACTTCGCCGCCCTGAAGGCAGGACTGGCCGATCGTGTCGCGCTGCATACCTGCACCGTCACAGAGTTCCTTCACCGCACCGAGGAGCGGATCTCACGCTTCGTGCTGCTCGACCATATGGACTGGATGTCGAGCTATCATCCGCAGGCCCTGACCGAGGAGTGGAACGCAATCCTGGACCGCGCCACCGGCGGCGCCCGGGTGATCTTCCGCAGTGCCCATGCGGCACCCGCCTATCTGTCGGCCATCACGCCGGGACGGGGCGGGGATCGCCGGAGGCTGACCGAGATGCTGACCTTCCATGCCGATCTCGCCGCGCGCCTGCAGGCGGAGGACCGGGTGCATACCTATGCCGGCTTCCACATCGCAGACCTGCCGGCCTGACATGTCGATCCTCGCCGCGGAGGCCCGGGTACTGCGCCAGCTGTTGCGCGGCCTGTCCGGCGAGGGCGGCCATGCCGAGAGGCTGAACCGCTTCTATGGTCCGCAGGCGGAACACTACGATCGCTTCCGCGAACGCCTCCTGCACGGCCGCCAGGCCCTGATCGACCGCCTGGCTCCCGGTCCGGGCGAGCATGTCGTCGAACTGGGGGGCGGAACCGGACGCAATCTCGACTTCTTCGGTTCCAGGATCGCCACGCTGGGATCGGTCGGGGTGGTCGACCTGTGCCGGCCGCTGCTGGCGGTGGCGGAACGGCGTACGCGCGAGCTCTCGAACGTTCGGATCATCGAGGCCGACGCGACCCGCTACCGCCCGGAACATCCCGTCGACATCGTCTACTTCTCCTACGCACTCACGATGATTCCCGACTGGCGCGCGGCGATCGACAACGCGATCGCCATGCTGAAGCCCGGCGGCAGGCTCGGGGTGGTGGATTTCCACATCGCGCCCGGCCATGGCCGGCTTGCGCGCGCCTTCTGGCCGCGCTGGTTCGGACATGACGGGGTACGTCTGTCGCCCGAGCACCTTCCCTATCTGCTCGACCGTCTGGAAGCGACGGCATTGCAACAGGCATTCGGGCCGGTGCCGTATCTGCCGGGGCTGCGCGTACCCTACTACGTCCTGGTCGGCCGCAGGCCTGCGCCCGCCGGCGGTTGACTCGGACCTGCCCCACGGCCACCCTCCCACGGAGGGAAAACGGCTTCGAAACTGGGGTGGACAGGGCGGATGCTCGTTGTCGCGATCCGGCGCCTGATGCAGAGCGGCCTAGTGCTGCTCGTGATGTCTTTCGTGGTCTTCCTCGGCATCTATGCCGTCGGCGACCCGATCGAACTGCTGGTCAGCCCCGAAGCCGACCAGGCGGAACGCGCGCGCGCGGCCGCGGCGCTCGGCCTCGACCAGCCGCTTTGGCGGCAATACGGAACCTTCCTGCAGAATGCGCTGCAGGGCGATCTCGGACGTTCGTTCGTCCACAACGAACCGGCGATACAGCTCATCTTCCATCGCCTGCCGGCCACGCTCGAACTGGCGGTGATGGCACTGCTGATCGCCATCGTGATCGGCATCCCGCTCGGGATGTGGGCCGGGTACCGTCCCGACAGCCTGGCCGGGAAGACGATCATGACCGGCTCGATCCTGGGCTTCAGCCTGCCGACCTTCTGGGTCGGGCTGATGATGATCATGATCTTCGCCGTGGCGCTCGGCTGGCTGCCCTCCACCGGGCGCGGCGAGACGGTGAGCGTGTTCGGGCTGCAGTTCAGCGTCTTCACCATGGACGGGCTCGCCCATCTCCTCATGCCGGCGGTCAATCTCGCCCTGTTCAAGCTGTCGCTGGTGATCCGCCTCGCCCGCGCGGGCGTGCGCGAGGCCATGCTGCAGGACTACGTCAAGTTCGCGCGCGCCAAGGGCCTGCCCATGGGCCGTGTGCTGGGGCTGCACGTCTTCAAGAACATCATGATCCCGATCGTGACGGTGCTCGGCCTGGAATTCGGCGGCCTGATCGCCTTCTCCGTCGTCACCGAGACGATCTTCGCATGGCCGGGGATGGGCAAGCTGATCATCGATTCGATCAACCAGCTCGACCGCCCGGTGGTGGTGGCCTATCTCATGGTGATCGTGTTCATCGTCATCCTCATCAACCTGGTGGTCGACCTGCTCTACTCGGTGCTCGATCCGCGCGTCCGCCTGCAGGACATGAAATCATGACCGCTGTCGCCGAGGACGACCTGAAGGTATCGGCCGCGCCGGTGGAAACGCCGTTCCGCCGCTTCGTCTCGCAATTCGCCGAGAGCGGCCTCGCAATGTTCGGCCTGGGTCTGCTGGTGCTGATCATAGGGCTGGCGCTGCTGGCTCCGTTGGTGGCGCCGCAGAATCCCTATGACCTGAACCAGCTCGACATCATGGAGGGCAAGCTGCCTCCCGGCACGGCCGGGCAGGACGGGTGGACCTACTGGCTCGGGACCGACGACCAGGGCCGCGACATGCTGAGCGGTATACTCTACGGCCTCAGGATCAGCCTGGGCGTCGGTGCCGGCTCGACGCTGGTCGCGGTTCTGCTCGGCCTCGCCGTCGGCCTTTCGGCCGCCTATTTCGGCGGACGCACCGATGCGGTGATCATGCGCATCGTCGACCTTCAGCTCTCCTTTCCCGCGATCCTGATCGCGCTGATCCTGCTCGCGGTGCTCGGCCAGGGCCTGGACAAGATCGTCATATCGCTCATCGCGGTGCAGTGGGCCTATTACGCCCGCACCGTGCGCGGCAACGCGCTGGTCGAGCGGCGCAAGGAGTATGTCGAGGCCGCGCGCTGCCTGGCGCTCAGCCACCGCCGGATCCTGTTCCGGCATCTGCTGCCGAACGTACTGCCGCCCCTCATCGTGGTCGCGACCGTCCAGGTGGCGCACGCCATCGCACTGGAGGCGACGCTCTCCTTTCTCGGCCTGGGCCTTCCGATCACCGAACCGTCGCTCGGGCTTCTCATCTCGAACGGCTTCACGCACATGATGTCCGGCAAGTACTGGATCAGCTTCTTCCCCGGCGTGGCGCTGCTGCTCACGATCGTCGCCATCAACCTGGTCGCCGATCATCTGCGCGACGTGCTGAACCCGCGGCTGCATCGATGACGGCGGCACCGACGCTGGCCGTCGAAGGCCTGCGTACGCATTTCTTCACCCGGGCCGGCGTGGTCAAGGCGGTGGACGATGTGAGCTTCACCGTCGACCGGGGCGAGGTTCTGGGCCTGGTGGGAGAATCCGGCTCGGGCAAGTCGATCACCGGCTTCTCGCTCATGGGACTTGTCGACCCGCCGGGGCGCATCGTCGAAGGCCGCATCCTTTTCAAGGGCCGCGACCTGGTCGGCCAGACGGAAGCCGAGTGGCGCAAGCTCCGCGGCAACCGCATCGCCATGATCTTCCAGGATCCGATGATGACGCTGAACCCGGTTCTGCGCGTGGATACCCAGATGATCGAGGCGATCCGCGCCCATGCCGACATCGACCGGCAGACGGCGCGCGAGCGGGCGCGGGCGGCGCTGGCGCAGGTCGGCATTCCCTCCCCCGACGAGCGGCTGGAGTCATACCCCCACCAGTTTTCGGGCGGGATGCGCCAGCGCGTGTCGATCGCCATCGCTCTCCTGAACAAGCCCGACCTGCTGATCGCCGACGAACCGACGACCGCACTCGACGTCACCATCCAGGGCCAGATCCTGTTCGAGGCGAAGAAACTCGCGCGCGAGACCGGCACCGCGATGATCTGGATCACCCATGATCTCGCCGTCGTCGGCGGCCTCGCCGACCGGGTCTGTGTCATGTATGCCGGCCGGGTGGTCGAGGCCGGCTCGACCGGCGACGTGCTGGACCGGGCGGCGCATCCCTATACCGACGGGCTGATCGGCTCGGTGCCGAGCCGGAACCGCCGTGGTCAGCCGCTGAAGCAGATCCCTGGCATGACGCCGTCGCTGCTCGACCTGCCCGCCGGCTGTGCCTTCCGGAGCCGTTGCTCGCGCGCCGACGGCGCCTGTACCGCGACGCCGGAGACGACGCCGGTCGGCCCGGGCCATGCCGTGCGCTGCCATCACCCGCTGGCCGCGGTGGCCGCATGAGCACGGCCCCGATGCTCGAGCTGCGCGACATCTCCAAGCGCTTCGTCAAGGGTTTGGACCTGGCGCAGAAGATGGCGAATCTCGTAGGCGCGAAGGAGCGCGAGGAGGTCGTCCACGCCCTCGACCACGTCACCCTGTCGGTCAACGAGGGAGAGGTTGTCGGGCTGGTCGGGGAGTCCGGCTGCGGCAAGTCGACCCTCGGGCGGATCGCCGCCGGCATCATGGACCCGACCGGAGGCGACAGGCTCTGGCGCGGACGGCGGATCGCCGATCTCCCCGCAGCCGACGCGCGCAAGGTGGAATTGAAGATCCAGATGATCTTTCAGGACCCCTTCGCCTCGCTCAACCCGCGCATGCGGGTCGGCGACATCATAGGCGAGGCACCGGTCGCCCATGGCATCGTCCCCCGCGGCGAGGCCGGCCGGTATGTCGCCGAAACCATGCGCCGCGTCGGCCTCGATCCCGATTTCGCCCGCCGCTATCCGCACCAGTTCTCGGGCGGACAGCGCCAGCGCATCGGTATCGCGCGGGCGTTGGCGGTGAAGCCCGACTTTCTGATCTGCGACGAATCGGTTGCGGCGCTGGACGTCTCCATCCAGGCGCAGATCCTCAACCTGTTCATTCGCCTGCGCGAGGAATTCGCGCTCACCTATCTCTTCATCAGCCACGACCTGGGCGTGGTCGAGCATCTCTCCGACCGCGTGGTGATCATGTATCTGGGACGGATCGTGGAAGCAGCCCCGACCGAAGAGCTCTTCGCCCAGCCGAATCATCCCTATACACGGGCGCTGCTCGAGGGGGTGCCTCGCCTCGAGGCCCGCAATCAGGACTTCGCCCCGGTGAAGGGCGAGATCCCCTCGCCCCTCACCCCGCCGCCGGGCTGTCACTTCCATCCGCGCTGTCCGCACGCGATGGCGAAGTGCCGCGAGATCGCCCCGCCGCTGGTCGAGATCGCGCCGGGAAGGCTCGCCGCCTGCCACCTCAATCACCCTGCCTGACCCCACATGCCCTTCGTTCTTCCCGGCGTGCTCGCCCGCCACGACCCGGTCGCGCCCGCGCTGCCCCTGGTGCTGGACTCGCCGCATAGCGGCGACGTCTATCCGCAGGATTTCGACCACGCCGCCCCGCGGATGCTGGTCCGCCAGGCCGAGGACGCGTTCATCGACGACCTGTTCGGCGCGGCGCCGTCACTCGGCGGCACGCTGATCGCCGCCCTCTTTCCGCGCGCCTATATCGACGCCAACCGCTCGCTGCTGGACATCGACCAGGCGCTGCTCGATGCGCCCTGGCCGGGTCCGCTGTCACCCGGCGAGAAGACGCAGAGCGGCATCGGTCTGGTCTGGCGGCTGGCCAAGCCCGGGCTGCCCATGTACGCGCGCAAGCTCACCGTGGCGGAGATCGAGGCCCGCATCGACCGTTACTGGCGGCCCTATCACGCCGCGCTGAACGAGGCGACCGATGCCGCCCATGCCGCGCACGGGGCGGTCTGGCACATCAACTGCCACTCGATGAAGGCGGTCGGCGATGCCCGCAATCCGGATGCCGGCCGGCGGCGGGCCGATTTCGTCCTGGGCGACCGGGACGGCACGACCTGCTCCGCCGGCTTCACCCGTTTCGTGGCCGAGCGGCTGCGCCTGCGCGGCTATTCGGTGGCGATCAACGATCCCTACAAGGGCGTCGAGCTGGTGCGCCTGCACGGTCGCCCGGCGGAGGGGCGCCACAGCCTGCAGATCGAGGTGAACCGCTCGTTGTACATGCACGAGACGGAGATCGTCCGCGCCCCCGGCTATGCCCGGCTGCGCACGCATCTGGGCGAGGTCCTGGAAGAGATCGCGGGTTTTATCCGCGATCGGCAGGCTCAGGCCTCGTAGATCTTCGACAGCAGGTCGAGAAGCTGACGCCGCCCGGCCTGGCCGAGCCTGGCGACCAGGCGCGCCTCGTGCTCGGCCACCCGCCTGTTCAGTTCGACGAGCATCGTCTCCCCGGCCTCGGTGAGGAAGAGGGCATGCGAACGGCGATCCGTCGTGGAAACGACCCGCTTGGCGAGGCCGCGCTGCTCGAGCTCGTTCAGGACCAGGACGAGGCGCGCCCGCTCGATGCCCAGGCTGTCGCTGACTTCCGCCTGCTTCAGGCCGGGGTTGCGGGCGATCACGGTGAGGATCGAATACTGCGCCGGGCGGATCTCCGTCTCGCCCATGCTGCGAATGAAATCCTGGAACACGGCGATCTGGCTCCGCCGCAGGGCATAGCCCAGGAGTTCGGGCAGCGGCCCGCGATCCACCGTCTTGCCGCGCGCGTCCGTGCGCGACTTTCGCGCCGGCTTCCCGCCGCTGATTTTCGCCGCCTGACCCACCTGCGCGCGCCGCTCCCCTGTGCCAACCACTGCTTAGCACGATAGTATATAGTTGTTGACGACAACAATCCCGTCGGGAAACATCGTTGCGGGCCTTTGCCGGAGCGGCCGGCTGAACCGGTCGACGGGTCGCGAAGGCCAGGGAGAAAGGGAGGGTCCCTGATGCAGGGTTCCTTCACACAGACCGGCGAACTTTTCGTGCCCCCCGACCTCGACGTCCGCCGCCTGCCCGACGGCAGCATGGTCCTGACGTCGCGCCATGCGCTCCCGCCATTGCCCGATCACACGGGCGTCTGGCTCAGCCGCTGGGCGGAAGCGACGCCCGACGCCCCCTTCGCCGCCGAGCGCGATGCGGAAGGGAAGTGGCGGGCGGTAACCTACGGCGAGACGCTCGCGGCCGCACGCGCGCTCGGCACGGCCCTTCTGCGGCGGAACCTGTCGCCCGAGCGCCCCCTCGCCATCCTGTCCGGCAACAGCCTCGACCATCTCCTCCTGACCCAGGCCGCGCAATGGGTCGGCATCCCGGTGGCGCCGGTCTCGGCCGCCTATTCGCTCGCCTCCGGCGATCACGCCAAGCTGAAGGAGATCATCGCCGCGCTCACCCCGGGCGCCCTGTATGTCGAGGACGGAAGGCTGTTCGAACGCGCCCTCGCCGCCCTCGCCCTGCCCGGGGTCGAGGTGATCGCCGGTCGCCATCCGCCCCCAGGCGCCACACCGCTCGCCGCGCTCGGGCAGACGCGCCCCGCCCCCGCCGCCGAAGCGGCCCACGCCCGGGTCGGACCCGACACCGTGGCCAAGATCCTGTTCACCTCCGGCTCCACCGGCCGGCCCAAGGGCGTCATCAATACGCAGCGCATGCTGGTCATGGTGCAGGAGGCGGTCGCCTGCCACTGGCGCTTTCCCGGCCGCCGGCCACCCGTCCTGGTCGACTGGACGCCCTGGAGCCACACGTTCGGCGGCAACTTCGACACCGGCTTCGTGCTGCGCAACGGCGGCACGCTGCATATCGATGCCGGCAAGCCGATCCCCGGGCAGTGCGAGCCCACGCTCGCCAACCTGCGCGAGATCGCGCCGACCTTCTATCTCAACGTGCCCCGAGGCCTCGCCATGCTGGCCGATGCGCTGGAAGCGGACGAGGCCCTGCGACGGACCTTCTACTCGCGCCTCGACGCGATGCTCTATGCAGGCGCTGCGCTGCCGAAGAGCCTGTGGGACCGCTTCAGCGCGCTGTCCCTGGCCGAGCGCGGCGAGGTGGTCCCCATCCTCGCCGGCTGGGGCCTCACCGAGACGGCACCGACCGTGACCAAGGTCCACTACCGCACGGAGCGCAGCGGCAATATCGGCCTGCCCATCCCGGGAACGGCGCTCAAGCTGGTCCCCTCGGGCGACAAGATCGAAATGCGGGTGCGCGGACCCAACGTGACCCCCGGCTATTGGCGCGACCCGGCGGCGACCCGGGCCGCCTTCGATGCCGAAGGCTGGTTCATCACCGGCGACGCCTGCCGCCCGGAAGACGAGAACGACCTCGCGCGCGGCCTCCTCTTCGACGGGCGCACGGCGGAGAACTTCAAGCTCAGTTCGGGCACCTGGGTGACCGTGGGCATGCTCCGCCTCGCCGCAATCAGCGTCGGCAGCCCGGTCATCGAGGATGCCGTCGTCACCGGTCAGGACAGGGACGAGATCGGGCTCCTCGTGTTCGTGAACCAGGACGCCTGCCGCCGGCTCTGCGGACCTCTCCCGCTGCCCGACCTCGCAGCCGCGCCCCCCGTGCGCCGCGCCGTCGCCGAGGCGCTCGCCGCTCTCAACGCGCCGGGCCGCGGCAGTTCGATGCGCATCACCCGCGCCCTGATCATGACCGAGCCGGCCTCGATCGACGCCGGCGAACTCACCGACAAGGGCTATCTCAACCAGCGCCGCATCCTGTCCCGCCGGGCGGACGCGGTCGACCGCCTCTATGCCGAACCACCCGGCGCCGACGTCATCCTGGCGTCCGCCGACATCCTCCAGGGAACCGCCGCATGAGCCGCTTCGAGAACGTCCACATCCCCTATGGCGCCTACTGGTCCACCCCCTTCGCCCGCTGGCAGGGTGCCTTCGCGCATCTGCACGCGCTGCAGTTCGGCGCCCATGTGACGAAGCGCGAACTGGCCGCCCGCAACATCGACCCGAAGGCCTTCGACAACGCCATTCTCGGCCTCACCACGCCACAGCGATCCTCGTTCCACGGCCTCCCCTGGTTCATGAACCTGATCGGCGCGCCGGATGTCGGCGGCCCGCAGGTGGCACAGGCCTGTGCCACCGGCACCCGCGTGCTGCAACTCTCCGCCCAGGCGACCGAACTGGGCGATGCCGAGGTCTCCCTCGCCGTCTGCTGCGACAAGACCTCGAACGGACCGACGCTGATCTTCCCGGATGCCGGCGCCGGCGGCGGCGGCCGCCCGGAGACGGAGCACTGGATCCTGGACAGTTTCGTCGGCAATACGGCCGGCGTCGATTTCGCCGACGGACCGATCGTCGAGACGGCCGAGAACTGCGTGCGCGAATGGCAGATCACGCGCGCGGAGATGGATGACGTGACCGCGCGCCGCTATGAGCAGTACAAGGACGCGACCGCCAACGACCACGCCTTCCAGAAGCGTTACATGACGCTGCCCTTCGAAGTGCCGGACGCCAGGTTCAAGCGTACCCGCGCAACCCTGACCGGCGACGAGGGCATTCACGACACCAGCCGCGAGAAGCTCGGCGCGCTGAAGCCGGCGAGCCCCGGCGGCACCCTCACCTTCGGCAACCAGACCCATCCGGCCGATGGCAGCGCCGGGATGGTCGTCACCACCCGCGACCGGGCGGCCCAGTTCTCCAAGGACCCGAACATCGAGATCACGCTGATGGGTTTCGGCACGGCGCGCTCGAAACTGAAGTTCATGCCGGCCGCCCCGGTGCCGGCGGCGCGAAAGGCGCTGGACCAGGCCGGCGTGGCGATCGATCGCATCGATGCGGTGAAATCTCACAATCCCTTCGTCGTCAACGACATCGTCTTCGCCCGCGAAACAGGCTTCGACGTCATGAAGATGAACAACTACGGCTCCTCCCTGGTCTGGGGCCATCCGCACGGCCCCACCCCGATGCGCGCGACGATCGAACTGATCGAGGAACTGGTCGAGCGCGGCGGCGGAACCGGCCTGTTCCAGGGTTGCGCCGCCGGCGACACCGGCATGGCGCTGGTCGTCCAGGTCACCGACAAGCGGCGTTGAGGCGCGAAATCGTGATCAGCCGCCGTGAGCACATCATCGAATGGGGCCAGTGCGATGCCGCGGGCATCGTCTTCTATCCCCAGTACTACATCATGTTCGATTCCTGCACTTCGCTCCTGTTCGAGAAGGCGGGCTGGCCCCGGGGTACGATGTTCAAGACGTTCGACCTGCACGGCCACCCGCTTGTCGAGACGAAGGCGACCTACCGCGCGCCGCTCTACATGGGAGACGCGGTGGTGATCGAGACGCGCGTGGCGGAATGGCGGCGCACGAGTTTCGTCATGCGCCACGACATCCTGAAGGACGGCAAACTCGCCGTCGAAGGCATGGAGATCCGCGTCTGGGCCGGTCGGCATCCCGACGATCCGGCGCGCATGAAGGCGCACCCCATCCCCCCCGAAGTCATCGCGCGGGTCCCCGCCGTCGCCTGAGCGGTCACGATCATCATGTGGTCCGGCGCCGGTGGTGCCCGCAGAGGAGCGGCTTGAGATTGAGAACGATTGTCGTTATGAATTGCCTCAGCAGTGAGAACAAGTCTCAATCGCGCCATCGTCCTCAGGGAGTTACCACCGATGCGAAAGACGCTGACCGCCCTCGGCAGCCTCGCCGTGCTCTGGGCCGGAGCCGCCACCGCCGCCGAGCTCAATCTCTATACCGGGCGGCACTACGCCACCGACCAGGCGCTCTATGACGGCTTCACCAAGGCCACGGGCATCAAGGTGAACATGGTCGAGGGCAAGGAGGACGACATCATCGAGCGGGTGAAGCGTGAGGGTGCGGCGAGTCCGGCCGACGTGCTGATCACAGTCGATGCCGGCCGGCTCTGGCGCGCCGACGATGCCGGCCTCTTCGCGCCGGTGAAGTCTAAGGTGCTGGAGGAGCGCATCCCGGCGGAATTGCGCCAGCCCGACGGCCGCTGGTTCGGATTTTCCACCCGCGCCCGCGTCATCTATTTCGACAAGGCCAAGGTCAAGCCGGGCGTCGACATCAAGACCTACGAGGATCTGGCCGATCCGAAATGGAAGGGTCAGATCTGCGTGCGCTCGGGCACGCACATCTACAATCTGTCGCTCCTGAGCGCGATGATCGGCCAGGTCGGCGAGGCGAAGGCGGAAGCCTGGGCCAAAGGCGTCGTCGCCAACATGGCTCGTCCGCCGGCCGGCGGCGATACGGATCAGATCAAGGCGATCGCCGCGGGCGAATGCAGCGTCGGTATCGGCAACACCTACTACATGGTCAGGCTGATGCGTTCGCAGAAGCCCGACGACGTCGCGATCACGCAGAAGGTCGGTGCCTTCTTCCCCAACCAGGACACGACCGGCACGCATGTGAACGTGGCCGGTGGCGGCATGCTCAAGAATGCGCCGAACAAGGACGCCGCGGTGAAGTTCCTGGAGTACCTCGCCTCCGACGCGGCGCAGAAATACTTTGCCGACGGCAACAACGAATATGCCGTAGTGAAGACCGTGAAGCTCGAGAACCCGGCGCTCGACACGCTCGGGGCCTTCAAGGCCGACACCCGGACGAACATCGAGACGCTGGGCAAGAACCAGCCCACCGCACAGAAGATCTTCGAGCGGGTCGGCTGGAAGTAGGTCGCTCGCCGCGGCCGGGGGCTCAGCCCCCCGGCCGCGAACCGGCGATCAGCCGGGACAGAAGGATCACCGGGATCAGGCCGACGCCGACGATGGTGAGCGCCCCCGGCGCGGCTTCCGCCAGCCGCTCGTCCGACACCAGATTGAACACCTGCACCGCAAGCGTCTCCATGTTGAAGGGGCGCACGATCATCGTCGCCGGCAACTCCTTCATCACATCCACGAAGACGATCAGACCCGCGGTCAGAAGGCCGCCGGACAGGAGCGGCCGGTGCACCCGCCACAGCACGCCGGACGGCGTCTGTCCCAGCGCCCGAGCGGCATCGTCCATCGACGGGGTGACCTTCGCCATCGCGCCCTCGACCGACTGCAGCGCGACCGACAGGAAGCGGACGCAGTAGGCGTAGACCAGACCGACGAGCCCCCCGGTCAGCAGGAGACCGGTGGCGATGCCGAAGCTGCCGCGCATCCAGGCATCGAGTGTCAGGTCGAAGGCGGTCAGCGGGATGAGGACTCCGACCGCGATGATCGACCCGGGCACCGCATAGCCCATGCCGGCGAAGCGATTGATCGCCAGCCCGAAACCGCCGGGCCGAAGCCGCTGCGCATAGGCGAGGCCTGTCGCCAGCGCCACCGCCACGAGGGCGGCGACGGAAGCCAGCAGCAGGCTGTTGCCAGCGAAATGGAAGTAACGCGGGGTGACCGGCAGGGAGAGGCTGTCCAGCAGATGGGCGACCAGGATTCCGGCGGGCAGAAGGAAGCCCAGCATGATCGGTGTCACGCAGACGGCGAAGGCCGACCAGGCGCGCGCGCCGGACAGCTCGAAACCGGGCAGGGCGCGGTACCGGCGCGAGGTGTGGTGGAACCGCCGGTCGCCGCGGGCGCGCATCTCGATCGCGAGCAGCGCGAAGACGAAGATCAGCAGCAGCGCGGAGAGCTGCCCCGCCGCCACCGGATTGCCGAAGGCGAACCATGCGCGGTAGATGCCGGTGGTGAAGGTGGGGACGCCGAAATAGGCGACCGTTCCGTAATCGGCCAGCGTTTCCATCAGCGCCAGCGCCGCGCCGGCCACGATCGCCGGACGGGCGAGCGGCAGGGCGACACGGCCGAACACCGCCCAGGGTCCGCAGCCGAGGGTTCGCCCCACGTCGATCACGCAGACCGACTGCGCCAGGAACGCGCTGCGCGCCAGCAGATAGACATATGGGTAGAGCACCATCGTCAGCATGAGAGTGGCGCCGCCGACGCTGTGGATGCGCGGGAACCAGTAATCCCCCCGCTTCCAGCCCATCAGATCCCGCAGCGCCGTCTGCACCGGTCCGGCGTATTGCAGCAGGTCCGTATAAGCATAGGCCATCACATAGGCCGGCATGGCGAGGGGGAGCACCAGCGCCCATTCGAACACCGCCCGCCCCGGGAACCGGCACATGGTGACGAGCCAGGCCGCGGCCACGCCGCCGATCACGGTTCCCGCCCCGACCCCGCCCAGGAGCAGGAGCGAGTTGCCGATCATCTCCGGCAGCGCGTGCCGGAGTGCATGCTCCCAGTAGTCGCCGGCCGGGCGGCCCAGATTGACCAGGATTGCGGCGATCGGGAGTGCGACCACCCCGGCGACGGCGATCTGGAACAGCCGCCATCCGCCCGACCGCAAGCGCCTCGCGCCCGCGCGGTTCCGTCCGCCGAGCGGCAGCGTCAGGTCGGCCCTGCCCGTAGACACATTAATTCCCGTTCACGCAGCCCCGTGGGGATGCAAGTGATTTGCAATCCGCTCTTGTGTCAAGCGCGAGATGCGGCGGCGGCGGTTCGTCGCGCCTCGGCGCGGGCAACGACCGCCTGCTTGTCGCGCGGGGCGAGACGGACCCAGCCGGCGATCTCCTCGATGGTGCGGAAGCAGCCGGTGCACCATCCGCTTTGCGGATGGAGGGAACAGACCCCGATGCAGGGAGACGGCACGTCGGGCTCGGGTCGGAGCATGTCGGTCTTTGCTTGGCCGGCCCGGAACGCTAGTGTCCGCGCCCGGTCTGGAAGGGGTTGAAGGGGTTTGCGGCCACGCCTATCTAGCGCGCGGCGGCAATGCCGACCAGGGGCAGAAAGCAAACGATCCGCAGGGGCTTGTCGGGATGACGATGCTGGAGATTAGAAACCTGGTGAAGCGGTTCGGACCCTTCACCGCGGTCGATGACGTGACTTTCGACGTGTCCAAGGGCGAAGTGCTCGGATTTCTCGGCCCCAACGGGGCCGGCAAGTCGACCACGATGAAGATGATCGCGGGCTTCATCGTTCCAAGCGAAGGGAGCGTCAGGGTCGAGGGCAACGATGTCGCCGAGGCGCCCCTGAAAACCAAAGCCTCGATCGGCTACCTGCCGGAAGGCGCGCCGACCTATCCCGACATGACGCCGCGCAGCTTCCTCAATTTCGTCGCCGATGCGCGCGGAATGTCGGCCGCCGACCGCCGGCGGCGGACCGAGGAAGTGGTGGACCAGGTGAACATCGCGGATGTACTGGACCAGTCGATCGATACGCTCTCCAAGGGCTACAAGCGCCGCGTCGGCCTCGCGCAGGCGATCCTGCACGATCCGCCGGTACTGATCCTGGACGAACCGACCGACGGCCTCGATCCGAACCAGAAGCACGAGGTGCGCGAACTCATCCGCCGGATGGCACCGGGCAAGGCGATCGTCATCTCGACCCACATCCTGGAAGAGGTCGAGGCGATCTGCACCCGCGCCATCATCATCGCCCGCGGCAAGCTGCTCGCCGAGGGCAAGCCCGCCGACGGCGGCTGGCGCATCGGCCAGCATTTCGCCGAACCCGGGCGCCTGGATGCGGTGTTCCGAACCATCACGGGGACCGCCGCGAAGGAGGCCGCGTGATGTCGGGAACCTCGGCCGTCTTCAAGCGCGAATTCCAGGGCTATTTCTCAACCCCGGTCGCCTATGTCTTCATCTGCATCTTTCTTTTCTGCACCGGCATCTTCACCTTCTATGTGGGCAACTTCTTCGTCCGCGGCCAGGCCGACCTGAAGTCCTTCTTCAGCTTCCACCCCTGGCTCTACCTGTTCCTGATCCCCGCCATCTCGATGCGGCTGTGGGCCGAGGAGCGCAAGTCCGGAACGATCGAACTCCTGATGTCGCTGCCGGTCAGTCTGACCGGGGTGGTGCTGGGCAAGTTCCTCGCCGCCTGGGTCTTCGCCGGGGTGGCGCTCGCCTGCACCTTCCCGATGTGGATCACCGTCGCCTATCTGGGGGACCCCGACCACGGCATCATCGTGGCCGGCTATGTCGGCAGTTTCCTGATGGCGGGCGGCTATCTCGCCATCGGCTCGTGCATCTCGGCGGTGACCAAGAACCAGGTGATCGCCTTCGTGCTGTCGGTGGTGGTCTGCTTCCTCTTCACCGTGTCGGGCGCGCCGATGGTGCTCGACTTCTTCTCCGCCTGGGCGCCGCAGGTGCTGGTCGAGGCGATCGCCTCCTTCAGCTTCCTTCGGCACTTCAACGCCATCGTCGAAGGCGTCATCGACCTGCGAGACGTCGTTTTCTTCGCCTCGCTGATCGCGCTCTGGCTGTTCGCCAACGCGATCGTGGTCGAACTGAAGAAAGCGGGCTGAGGACCGACAATGAACCGCACCCTGATATCCCTCACCGGATTGCTCGTCGCCGCGATCCTGTTCGTCGCCGTCAATATCGTGGCCAATCTCGGTCTGCGTACCGCGCCCCGGATCGACCTCACCGAACAGAAGCTCTACACGCTGTCGGAAGGCACCAAGAACGTGCTCGCCTCGATCAAGGAACCGGTGACGCTGCGCCTGTTCTATTCGGGCAAGCTCGCGAACGAACTGCCCCAGATCAAGGTCTACGCCCAGCGCGTGCGGGACCTGCTGGAACAGTATGTCGCCCGGTCCGGCGGCAAGATCCGCCTCGAGGTGATCGACCCGGAGCCCTACACCGATGCCGAGGACCGCGCGGTGGCCGCGGGAGTGCAGGGCGCACCGCTGGACGCCAATGCGGCGACACAGTTCTACTTCGGCCTGGTCGGCACCAACACGGCCGACAGGCAGGAGGTGATCCCCTTCTTCCAGCAGGAGCGCGAGCCCTTCCTGGAATACGACCTGACCCGCCTCGTCTACGCGCTCACCGACCCGAAGAAGCCGGTGCTCGGCCTGATGAGCGAAATCCAGCTGCAATACGGTCCCGGCGGCATGATGGCCGCGATGCGCGGCCAGGGCGCGCCCTACATCCTCTACAACCAGCTGAAGGACGTCTTCACCGTGACGTCGGTCGCCCCCGACGCCAAGGCCATCCCGGACGACGTGACCGTCCTGATGATCGTCCATCCGAAGGCGATGAGCGAGGAGACGCAGTATGCCGTCGACCAGTTCGCGCTCCGCGGCGGCCGGGTCATCCTGATGGTCGACCCGCACTACGAATCCGACCAGAGCCAGCAGCCCGGCATGATGGGCATGCCCGGCATGGAGCCCAAGACCTCGAACGTACCGCGCCTGATGAAGGCCTGGGGCGTTGAGATGGACGACAAGAAATTCGTCGGCGACCGCAGCAATGCCATCCGTGTCAATGCCGGCGAGGGCAAGCGGGCCGCGGTCGACTACGTCGCCTGGATGCAGCTCGGTGCCGCCAACCGGAACCGTGACGACATCGCCACCGGCGAGATCGGGAACATCAACCTGGCTTCCGCCGGCGCCCTGAAGACCGTGGAGGGGGCGACAACGTCGGTCACCCCCCTCCTCTTCACCTCGTCCGACCAGGCGGCGCTGATCGATCTCGACAAGATCCGCTTCAGGCCCAACCCGGAGACGCTGCTCGCCGAGTTCAAGCCCTCCGGCGAGCGCTACACCCTGGCGGCCCGCATCTCCGGACCGGCGAAGAGCGCCTTTCCCGACGGTCCTCCTCCGCCAGCGAAGAAGGAGGGCGAGGAGGCGAAGCCCGAGGCCGGGAAGGACGAGCCCGCCCGCAAGCCGCACGTGAAGGAGTCCGCCGGACCGATCAACGTCGTGGTCATCGCCGATGTCGACCTGATCGAAGACCGCTTCTGGGTCCGCGTGCAGGACTTCTTCGGCCAGCGCGCCGCCTATCCCTTCGCCGCGAATGCGGATCTCCTCGTCAACACGGTCGACACCCTGTCGGGGTCGAGCGATCTGATCTCGCTCAGGAGCCGCGGCCGGTCGGACAAGCCCTTCGAGGCGATCGCGGCACTCCGCCGCGAGGCGGGTCAGCAGTTCGTGGCGCGCGAACAGGAACTGCAGAAGAAGCTCCAGGAGACCGAGAAGCAGGTGGCGGAACTGCAGTCCAAGCGCAAGGCGGGCGCCAACGCGCTGATGGCTCCGGAAGAACAGGCCGCGGTCGACAACTTCCGACAGGAGATGCAGCGCACACGCCGCGAGCTGCGCGAGGTGCAGTACAACCTGAACCGGAACGTCGAACAGCTCACGACCTGGATCAAGTTCATCAACATCGGGCTGATGCCGATCGTGATCGCCGTCTTCGCCATCGGTCTCGGCCTGGTGCGCCAGCAGCGCCGCGCGGCCGTTCGCGCGCGGCACTGATCGGGTCCTGAAAGAAGGAGGCAGCCATGCGAAGCCGCTCTCTCGCCATCCTCGCCAGCGCCGCCGTGATCGCAGTCGGCGCCGCCGGCTGGATCGTCATGCGCCAGCCGGAACAGGCCGGCTCGCAGATCGCCGCCCAGGGGCCCCTCTTCCCGGGCCTGTCGGCGAAGCTGAACGATCTCGCCACCCTGGTCGTCGCCGATTCCAAGCAGACCCTGACCATGGTCCGCGGCACGGGCGACACCTGGGTGCTGAAGGAAAAGGCCGATTATCCCGTGCGTGCCGACGCGGTGAAGAAGACCGTGGTCGGCATCGCCGATCTGCGCCTGCTCGAGCCGCGCTCGGAAAACACCGAGCAGCACCTCAAGATGGGGGTGGCGGAGATCACCGAGCCCGGCTCGGAGGCCGTGCGCCTGACGCTGAAGGACGGCAAGGGCGGGGACATGGCCACGCTCCTGCTCGGCAAGGTGAAGTCCTCCGAGACGACCCTGCGCCCGGCGGAGATCTTCGTGCGCAAGGCGGGAGAAAGGCAGGCCTGGCTGGTCCAGGGCCGGCTAGAATCCAAGGCCGACGCCATGTCCTGGATCGACAAGGAAACGCTGAAGGTGGTTCGCGGGCGCGTCATGTCGGTCGACATCGTGCAGCCCGACGGGTCCAAGGCACGCATCATCCGCACCGACCCCAGCAAGGACGAGTTCGACCTCGACAACATCCCGGAGGGCAAGAAGCCCAAGAATTCCGAGATCGGCGGCATCGCCGGGGGCCTGGAATTCGTCAATTTCGACGATGTCGCCAAGGCCGATACGGTCGACATGTCGCAGGCCGTCACCACCACCTATCGCACCTATGACGGGCTGGTGGTCGTGCTGAAGACGGCGAAGAAGGACGGCAAGCCCTGGATCCACTTCGCCGCCAGCGTGGATGCCGAACAGGCGGCCAAGAAGCTCGACGAGACCGACCCGCGCAAGATCCTCCTCCCCGCAGTCGAGGTGGAAAAGGAAGCGAAGGCGGTTAACGAACGCCTGTCGCCCTGGGTCCACCAGGTGCCCGACTACCGCTCCGACAATTTCGTCAAGAAGCCGGAAGACCTGATCCTGAAGGAGAACACGTGACGCTGCCGACGCCGGCGAGCCTCTTCTCGCTCGCCGGCCGGATCGCGCTGGTCACCGGCGGCTCGCGTGGTCTTGGTGAAGGCATGGTGAAGGCGCTCGCCGGCGCCGGCGCTCACGTCTTCGTGAACGGACGGGATCCGGCCGGCGTGGATCGGGCCGTAGCGGAGATTCGTGCGGCGGGCGGCGGCGCTTCCGGCCTCCCCTTCGACGTCGCCGACGAGGCCGCCTGCGACCGCGCGGTCGCCGGGATCCTGGCCGCGCACGGCCGCCTCGACATCCTGGTCAACAATGCCGGCGTGGTCGGGCGCGGACCGATAGAGTCTTTCCCTACAGACACTTGGCGCCGCGTCCTGGGCGCCAATCTGGACGGCGTATTCTACCTGTCGCGCGCCGCCGCGGCGGCGATGCTGCCCCGGGGCTGGGGGCGGATCGTCAACATCGCCTCGATCCAGTCGGTCCAGGCCCGGGCCGGCACCACACCCTATACGGTCAGCAAGCACGCCGTCGCCGGCCTCACCAAGGTGATGGCGTCCGAACTCGCCGGCCGCGGCATTACGGTGAACGCCATCGGCCCCGGCTATTTCAAGACCGACATGAATGCCGGGCTGACCGAGGATCCGGTCTTCGATGCACGGATCAGGGACCGGACTCCGAACGGCCGCTGGGGCGAGGCAGAAGACATGATGGGAGCGGTGGTCTTTCTCTGTTCGGCGGCTTCCGCCCATGTGAACGGGCACTTGCTGATCGTCGACGGCGGCTTCACGATCAGGATCTGATGCAGCTCTCCCCTCTCACCCAGCGGATCGCCGGCAAGGGCGCCGCCGCTTGGGGCGTTCATTTCGCGGCCGTGCAACGGCGCGCGGCGGGAGAAGACGTGATCCTTCTCACCGTCGGCGATCCCGACCAGTCGGGCCCCAAGGTCGTGGTCGACACCGCGATCGAAGCGATGCGCGCCGGCAAGACCGGATACTCGGGCATCCTGGGCCTGCCCGAATTGCGCACTGCCGTGGCCGAACGGGTCCGGCGGCGCACCGGCGTGCCGACGACGATGGAGAACGTGACCGTCGTCCCCGGAACCCAGGCCGGGCTCTACTGCACGCTGCAGCTGATCGCCGGGCCCGGCGACGAGGTGATCGTGCCGGAGCCGATGTATGCCACCTACGAGGCGGTCACCGGCGCCACCGGCGCGAGGCTGGTCAACGTCCCCCTCGCTTCCGAGCGCGGGTTCCATCCCGACCTCGACGCCATCGCCGCAGCGGTGACGGGCCGGACCCGGGCCATCTGGATCACCAGCCCGCACAATCCGACCGGCGCGGTGATGACCAGGGCGGAAGTCGAGGCGGTAGCGGCCATCTGCCGGCGGCACGATCTTTGGCTGGTGTCCGATGAGGTCTACGAAGATCTGGCGTATGCGAGCCCCCACGTCAGCCCCCGGACGCTGCCGGGCATGGCGGAGCGGACCATCGTGGTTTCGAGCCTCTCCAAGAGCCACGCGCTTCCAGGATTCCGGACGGGCTGGGTGGTCGCCCCCGCCGAACTCAGCCCGCACTTCTTCAACCTTATCCTCTGCCTCCTCTATGGCGGCCCGCCCTTCACCCAGCTCGGCGCCGTCGCCGCGATGACGGAAGATCTTCCGGAAGTCGATTCCATTCGAGAGGATTATCGCAGGCGCGCCGCCCTCATGGCAGCGGTCCTGGCGGAGGCGCCACAGGCCCGCCCGATTCCGCCCGAGGGCGGCATGTTCGTCATGCTGGACGTGCGGGGCACGGGTCTCGGTTCGGAGGAGTTCGCCCGGCGTCTGCTCGAATCCGAGGCGGTGGCGGTGCTCCCCTGCGACGGATTCGGGCCGAGCGCCGTGGGACATCTGCGTATTTCACTGACGGAGCCCGATCACATACTCAGGGTGGCGGGGGAGCGCATCGTCCGATTCTGCCGCAGCTTGAATCGGCACTCATAGTTCGGGAGGCGGAAAAAAAATAGCCCCCGGCGATACCGGGGGCTAAGTCAAACAGGGAGGCTTCACGTCTGGGAGACGTAGGATTTTCCACCAGGGAGGATGGAAAACCCGCTTCGAACCTCGCGGTCCGAACTCTGAATTTCCTTGCCGGGCCGCGCCGGAACCGGCTGCGCATCGGCTACAAGGGATATGTATGCCGGACCGCCGGCCGGGACCAGATCAAGGATGGAACGTGTGCTATGCACAATGCGCATGGCCTTCTCGGACCGCAGCGCAGCGAGAACTCAATACTGCCAGTCGGCCACCTTGCGTAACAAGAAATCCCGAAAGACGTTTATTCTCTTGGAATTCCGCAGCTCTTCCGGGTAGACGAAATAAGCCTCGCGCGCAGGCACCTCGACATCCTCTAGGATCCTGACCAAGCGCCCGTTCCCGTCCGCGATGTAGTCCGGAATCGAGGCGATCCCGAGACCGCTCTCGACCGCGCGCATGATGGCGTAGGCGTTGTTGACCTGCATGATCGGTGTGCGGCGCTGCGCACCGCCGCGGCCGACCTCCAGCAACCAGTTCACGTCGCGCAAAGGAGCCGGCGCCTCGTCTCCGTAGGAGATGAGCTGATGCTGGTCCAGTTCCTCCAGGCTCTTCGGCGCCCCCGCCCGCTTCACATACTGGGGCGACGCATAGATGTGATAGTGGAAGGTCATCAGCTTGCGGTAGACCAAGTCCGGCTGGACGGGCTTCCGCATGCGGATGGCGATATCCGCCTCGCGCATCGACAGGTCCACCTCATCGTCCTTCAGCAGCAGGACGACGTTGATATCGGGATAGAGGTCGATGAACTCCCGGATCCGCGGCGCCATCCAGACCGACCCGAAGGCCATGGTGGCCGTGACCTTGAGTTCACCACGGGGCCGGTCCTTGCTGTCCAGGAGGATGGCCTCGGCCATCGCGAGCTTGCCGAACACCTCGTGCACGGTGCGGAAGAGCACTTCGCCCTGTTCGGTCAGGATCAGGCCGCGAGCGTGACGGTGAAACAGCGGCGTGGCGAGGCTCTCTTCCAGGGCAGCGATCTGGCGGCTGACCGCCGACTGGCTCAGGTTCAGCGTGTCGCCGGCATGAGTGAAACTCCCCGCCTCGGCGACTGCATGGAAGATCCTGAGCTTGTCCCAATCCATCGCCACCGGCGAAAATCCCCCTGAACCCGAAACCGACCATCCGCCTCAGCCCGAATCAGCGCCAGTCTACTCCGCGGCGTCGGCCTGTGGCAGTTCCGCGTGGGCGAGAAACTTCTCGGCATCGAGCGCCGCCATACAGCCGGTGCCCGCCGCGGTCACCGCCTGCCGATAGATCTTGTCGGCCACATCTCCGCAGGCGAAGACGCCCGGGATGTTGGTGCGCGTCGACCCCGGTCTCGCCACCAGGTAACCCTCGGCGTCCATGTCGAGCTTTCCCTTGAACAGCTCCGTATTGGGCGTGTGGCCGATGGCGACGAAGAGGCCGTCGATCGAGAGCTCGCGCTTCGCCCCGGTCTGGGAATGGGCGAGCCGCAAGCCGGTGACCCCGAGCGGGGATTCTGTTCCCAGCACCGCGTCCACGACATGGTCCCAGATCACTTCCACCTTCGGATGGGCGAAGAGACGTTTCTGCAGGATCTTCTCCGCCCGAAGCTCGCTACGGCGGTGGATCAGGGTCACTTTCGTGGCGTGGTTCGTGAGGTACAATGCCTCTTCCACTGCGGTATTGCCGCCGCCGATAACCGCAACCTGCTTGCCGCGAAAAAAGAACCCGTCACAGGTCGCGCAGGCGGACACCCCGAAGCCCTGAAACTTCTTCTCGGTATCGAGGCCGAGCCAGCGTGCCTGCGCCCCTGTAGCGACCACGAGCGAATCGGCGACATAAACGTCACCGGAGTCGCCCCGGGCGACGAAGGGACGCTTGGACAGGTCGACATCCACGATCAGGTCGGAGATGATGGTCGTGCCCACATGGACGGCCTGGGCCTCCATCTGCTGCATCAGCCAGGGCCCTTGGATGACCTCGGCGAAACCGGGGTAGTTCTCGACGTCGGTGGTGATGGTGAGTTGCCCACCGGGCTGCATCCCATGGACCAGGATCGGCGCCAGAGAGGCGCGCGCCGCGTAGATGGCGGCCGTGCAGCCCGCCGGCCCAGACCCCAGGATCAGGACCTTGGTCCGATGCTCCGCCATGAGAGTGAGACCTCACTAGTTCGACGCGCGAGGGTGGGAAATCTATGGAGGAGCGGCCGGCGCGGCAAGCCGGCCCGGTGCGAATGTTCAAGCGGCCCCGCCCAAACCGGCGTGGAGCGCCTCCAGTCCTCTCAGTCAATTTCCAGAATTATCTTTCCACTCAATAGTTTATCTCGCCAACCTGAAGCCATCTTTCGCGCAAGAGCAATCTCTCGCTGAGGGATCCGATCCGACCCCGACAAGGCGCATGGTAGACATAGCGCCCTGACAACACTCCACGGGCTGCAATAGCGCGGCAAGGTACATGTCTGTACGGTTGAGCCATGATCGATTCGGCCTCCGCTGCGGTGAGAGCCGCCCGTCTGACGCGCATCGACTGGCTGGACCATGGGCTAAAGGCCCTCGCGGCTCAGGGCTTTACGGCGCTGAAGGCCGACACATTGGCCCGCTCGCTCGGCGTGTCCCGCGGCAGCTTCTACTGGCACTTCAAGGACATAGCCGATTTTCGCGGGGCCGTGTTGGAGCGATGGCGCGCGGTGGCGGCCGAAGGGGTGATCGCCGAAGTGGAACGAGACATCGCCACGACGGACCGATTCCATACATTACTGTTTCGTGCGTTTACGGCCGATCCCACGCTGGAACGGGCCATGCGCGCATGGGCCACCACCGATTCGCACGTGGCGTTCACCGTCCGGCGGGTCGACGAGCGCCGTGTCAGCTACCTGACGGTGCTGCTGCAGGCGAGTGGCGTACCAGGGAGCGTTGCCGCGGCGCGGGCACGCTTTGCCTATTGGGCCCATCTCGGGCGTGGGTTGGCAGCGGGCCCCGGCGCCCAGAGCCTGACGGAAGCCGATTTGAAGGATCTTTCTGATCTTCTCACATCCCCATCACCCGAGCGACGCTAACCGGAACAAAAGCATGTGCCCGTGGCTTCGGCTTGCCCGGGGGATTTGTCCCCTCTCCTCCGAAGGCCGAGAGGTTCATAGGCGCCATGTGGTTCAATACCCGCCAGTTCGAACGATTGTCCCGCCGCTCGGTGCGCGCGGTCATGACGGGTCAGGAGCTCGCCGCGGCGTCGTCGGCCGTGGTGCAGCGCCGTGTCGCCATCGGCGCCGCCGCGCTTGCCTCTCCCTCGAGCGCGGCGCTGCGCGAGGCGACCCGAATGACGACGGAGAAGCTCCCCGCGCTGGCCATGAGTGGCCTTCCCGCCTTGCGCGTCGGCGTCGAGATGGCGGAAGCCACGGTCGCCTTCGCCGCGTCCGAACTCGCAGCCTTCGCCGCGGGTGTGGGACGGCTTCCGTCATGCAAGACCCCCGGCGGCCTCGTCGCCCTGCAGGCCCGGCTGTCCGCCGAGTTCGCCGGCCGGCTGGCCCGCCACGGCCTTATCCTGGCCGGTCTCGCCCAATCGGCAGGCATCGCCGCGCTCAAGCCGCTCCATGCGGCGGCCCGCGCCAATGCGCTCAGGCTGACCCGCTAACCGTCGCGGGCGCGGTCCAGGTACCCGCGCAGGTCGACCAGGAACGGCAAGGCGGCTTCGAATCCATCGACCCCGAACGCACCCTCCAGTTCGGCCGTCGCCGGGCCTAGCGCCGCGACGGCGGCGTCACGCGCCGCGCGCCCTTCCGGCGTCAAAGTCACGCGCTTTCCCCGGCCGTCACGCGGATCCGGGTCGATGCGAATGAACCCTTTTTCTTCAAGCCGTTGCAGCGTACTGGTCATGGTGCCCCGAGTGACCTGGAACGCGCGCGCCAGATCGGCCGGACTCCGCTCGCCACCGAGCCGCGCGAAGTGATTGAGCACCGTGAACTGGGGCAGCGTGAGGCCTGCGGGCATCAGGCGTTCGAACAGGGTACGGGACAGCTGGGCGATGATGCCCACCTCGTTCAGAAGTCGAAAGGCGGCCGGATCCGTCATGCCCTTTCCACCTTCGATTCCATCGGCCAGCGCGGCGCGGGATCGACCTCCGGTCCGTAGCCGACGCGAGCCAGCATCTGCAGATGCTCGTCCTGACCAAGGCCGAGCGCAGCCGGCATGGCCTTGTAGGGTTCAGCCATCTCCGGAAACTCCTGCAGCGCCTGACTGACCGGATGGAGGCAAAGACCCTGGCGTGCCGTCTCCAGCGCGAGGCGCATATAGGCGCGGCCCGCGGCGATCTGGTCGGCTCGTCGGTTGGCCGGGGTGGCGACCCAGGCATAGGCGGGCGTCGCTTCCAGCATGTCGCGATACCGATCGACACCGCTCTTGAACGCCGTGGTGCCGACAGTGGCGATGCTTTCGCGGCTGACCTGACCAAGCAGCGCGAGCGCTTCGATCATCACGCCACCGAGCGCGATTCCGTCGGGGGACGCCTCGATCTCCTGGCGGCCGATACGCATCAGGTCGACGCTCTCCCGCCAGGTCCGGGAGGTTTCAGCCTCGATCATCCAGGCCGTCCAGGTGAGTGCCTTGACCCGGCGGACGAGCGCGGGTTCGGCACTCGCGGCGATACGCGCATCACTGCGCGAATGCCGAATAAGCGTATCCAGCGGAGGCAAGGGGCGAGCGAGGTCGAACGGTCGTTTCACCGATCGCCTGACAGTGATTGCAGGGAACAGGGGATCGAGCGGCAGGGCGCTGTCCGCGCTGAGCGACACGGCCGCCACTGGCCGGCCGTCCAGCCGCGGATGTGGCTCGCCATCCGGGAATAGAGAAACCTCGAGACGCAGTCGTCGTTCGGTGGCGGCAATGCGGGCGAGTTCGAGAAAGCAGCCAAAACCGATGGTTATTTGCCGGTCGAACGGATCCGTCTCAGGCAGACGACGATCGAGGTCGCAGAAGATCACTGCCTGATCGCGACCCGAGAAGCGAATGCGCCAGGGCTGCCTGTTGTGGGGGTTCGGCGCCAGGATGGCGTGGCGAAACACGAAGCGTCGCGAATCCGCGTCGAAGGTCGCGGCTTCACCCCAGGGGGCGAGCGCGCGGTCGGGGCGCCGGGTCGAGGCGAAGCCCCCCGCTCCAGCCGCCACGCCCAGGACCCCTGCCCCCAACCCATAGGCCAAATGACGTCGCGAGATCATCGCAGTGCACCCTTTAGTTCGATATCAAATTATATCGCTTGATATCGAACTATCAAGTCCGCGATGCGGGCGGTTTCGTTCAACGGTGGCGGGACCCAGCGCTCGAGCCGGCCGACGAAAGGACGCGCATGGCCGGCCTGGACCAGGGCGGCATGAAACGCAGCGTGACGGCGTCTCAGGCCGGGGCCCAGGATCTGGACCGGCCGGCCCGTCATGCATGCGTCGGAGAGCATGCCGATCGAATCGCCGCCGACGAGCAGGTGATCGGCATGGGCAAGGATGCCGAGGTAGGTGTCCCCCTCAGGTCCTGGGAAGACCTCTCGAAGGCGGCTACGAAGTTCGGGCGGCGTGCGGCGCGAAGTGGCGGTCCAGATTCCGGCCTGGAGCCGACCCAAAGCCTCCAGCGGGACCGGTCCGGCCCCGACCAGCAGTCCGACCAGCGGTCGACGCATCCCGTTCGCCGCCGTCCTCCAGGCTTTCGCCGCTCCGGCAAGTCGCGCATGGTCAGCCCGGCCGAGGGCGCCGAGAGTCGGATGGACATTCGGGCCGGACAGGCGATCGTGCAACGGTGGTATCACGAGGTCGAAATGCGAACTCCGGATGCGCGGGTTCTGCAGCATGACGGCGAACGCGCCTGTAGTGCGCCTCAGAAGCGCCAGCGGCACGGCCGTGCGACGTCCGCAGGCGATTGCAATGCCGGCACCCGGCGACAGCGGGGCCGGATCGGCCAACACCCGCGGCGACATCGGCCAAGCCCTGGCCGGCAGGGAGGCCCAGGGGGCCCGTATCTGCAGTCGGCAGAGTTCGATCTCCCCGCCGATGGCTTCCGCCAGCGCCAGTGCCTGATTCTCATGCCCCGGGAGCCCGTCCGACAGAACCCTGATCCTGCGCACTTTCATCCGGCCTGCTATGAGGTTACCCATGCGATTCGGACCCGCCAGCGCGTGAGCCTGGAAGCCATAGACCTCGGCTGCATCCGCGGCGAGCGCCGGCTGTTCCGTGGGCTCCACTTCCGCGTCGGCGCCGGAGAGGCGCTGATCGTCGAGGGGCCGAACGGAACCGGCAAGTCGAGCCTGCTGCGCATCCTGGCCGGTTTTCTCGAGCCTGCCGAGGGTTCGCTTCACTGGGACGGGACGGCCGTCGAGGCCGCTCCGGAGGCGCACCGGGCCCGTGTCGCCTGGGCCGGGCATCTGGACGCGTTGAAAGCGGCCTTCACCGTGCAGGAGAACCTCGCATTCTCGATCGCTGCCCTCGGCGAGGCGGCGGCACCGGCGAGGCTCGCCGAGGCGCTTTCGACGGTCCGGCTCGGCCATATCGCCGATTTGCCGGCACGCTATCTCTCGGCGGGGCAAAGGCGGCGGCTGGCATTGGCCCGGCTTCTTGCGTGCGATAGGCCGCTCTGGCTGCTGGACGAACCGACCAGCGCCCTGGACACCGACGGCGCGGCGATGTTCGCCCGCCTGTTGGCCACGCATCTCGCCGGCGGCGGGCTCGCCGTGATCGCCAGCCATCTCGATCTCGGGCTGGCCGGCATCCTGCGGCTCCGGCTCGGATGACGGCCTTTTTCGCCATCCTCGGGCGCGACCTGCGCCTCGGCTACCGTCAGGGAGGAACGGCAGCGCTCGCACTCGGATTCTTCGCTCTCGTCATCACCCTCTTCCCCCTCGGGGTCGGACCGGAGCGCGAAACGCTGGAACGAATCGCCGGCGGCGTGCTCTGGATCGCGGCCTTGCTGGCGGTCCTGATCAGCCTGGATCGCCTGTTCCAGGCCGATCAGGAGGATGGCAGCCTAGAACTGCTCGCACTGTCGCACCTGCCACTGGAACTGGTCGCCTTCGCCAAGCTGCTGGCCCACTGGCTCGCCTGCGGCCTGCCCCTCGTCCTCGCATCGCCCGTTCTTGCGCTGATGATGCAGTTGCCAGCGGAGGCGCTGCCGGGGCTGACGGTCGCCCTTCTCCTCGGGACACCGACCCTCTCGGCCATAGGCGCCATCGGGGCTGCCCTCGCCGTCGGCGTCCGCCGCGGCGGTTTCCTCCTTTCGCTTCTGGTCCTGCCGCTCTACATCCCCGTGCTGATCTTCGGCGCGGGCGCGACGGAAGCTGCGGTGAGCGGGCTCAATCTCGGCGCGCACCTCCTGATCCTGGCGGCGATGATGGTGGCCGCGCTCGGCCTCGCCCCCCTCGCCGCGGCCGCGGCCTTGCGGCTGGCACTGGAGTAGGAGATAAGCGAGCGATGGCCGCCACAAGCCTGCATTTCCTCGCCAATCCGGCCCGCTTCCTCAGGGTTGCGAGGATAGTGCTGCCGATCACGGCGGCGGCCGCCGCCGTACTTTTCGGACTGGGGCTGTACTACGGTCTCCTGGCATCGCCGATCGACTATCAGCAGAAGGACACCGTGCGCATCATGTATGTGCATGTGCCCGCGGCATGGATGTCGATGGCGGTCTATTCAGGCATCGTGGTCCTGAGCATCATGGGATTCGTCTGGCGGCATCCGCTGGCCGATCTCGGCGCCAAGGCCTCTGCCCCGATCGGCGCGGGCTTCACGGTCATCTGTTTGGTCAGCGGCGCCCTGTGGGGCCTACCTACATGGGGCACATGGTGGGTGTGGGACGCCCGCCTCACCTCGGTGCTGGTCATGCTGTTCTTCTATCTCGGGTACATGGCGATCTGGCAGGCCTATGACGACCCGACCCGGGCCGCTCGCGCGGCCGGCCTGCTTGCGATCGTGGGAGGGGTCAACCTGCCGATCGTGAAGTTCTCGGTCGACTGGTGGAACACCCTGCACCAGCCCGCGAGCGTGCTCACGATGCAGGGGTCGAAAATCGACCCCGCCATGCTGCGCCCGCTTTTCCTGATGGCCGGCGCCTATCTCGCGCTTTTCATCGTGCTGGTGATCCTGCGCCTGCGGACCGAAATCGCCACGCGCCGGGTGCGGGCACTAAGGCTGGCGCGGGCCGACGCCACATGAACATCGCGTGAGACAAGCCGTCGCGGCTAGCGGCTTCGCTGGACGGGGGTACGCTCATCCCTATATTCCAGGGGCATAATGGGCGGGTTAGAGGCTTTCTTCCACATGGGCGGCTATGCGGCCTACATCTGGCCGGCCTACGGCACGGCGGCGGTCGTGCTGATTGGCCTGTTGGCCACGTCCTTCCGGGCCATGCGCGAGGCCGAACGCACGGCGGAGAGCGAACGCCCGGCCCGTCCGCGACGCGGACAATCGACATGACGCGCAAGAAGCGCCGCATGTACATTGTGGGAGCGGGTGTTTCCTCGCTGGCGGTGGCGAGCGCGCTGATGCTGTTCGCCTTCCAGGACAACCTCACCTTCTTCTACAGCCCCTCCGACGTGATGACCAAGGGCGTGCAGCCGAACCAGCGCATCCGCCTCGGCGGACTTGTCGAGGCGGAAAGCGTGCAGCGCGACGGGCTGAAGACAGCGTTTCGGGTCACGGATACCGTCAACGCCATCGCCGTCGTCTACACCGGTCTGCTTCCGGACCTGTTCCGCGAAGGCCAAGGCGTCGTCGCAAACGGCAAGATCGGAGCCGGAGGCGTTTTCGTCGCGGATGAGATTCTGGCCAAGCACGACGAGAACTACATGCCGCCGGAAGTCGCGGAAGCTCTGAAGAAATCGGAACATTGGAAGCCCGGGGAGACTATGTCGCCCTCCGGCCGCCCGGCCGGCATGGACAAGAAGCCGTGACCCCCGAGCTGGGGCACTATGCCCTCGTACTGGCGCTCGCGGTCGCGCTGGTTCAGTCCACCGTTCCGCTGATCGGTGCCTGGACCGGCAACCGGGCTTGGATGGCGGTCTCGGGCACGGCGGCGTTGTCGCAGGCGGCACTGGTCGTGTTCGCCTTCTTCGCCTTGATGACGGCCTATGTAGGCTCCGACTTTTCGGTAGTGAATGTCGCGCAGAATTCGCACTCGTTGAAGCCGATGCTCTACAAGGTGGCGGGGGTCTGGGGCAATCACGAGGGATCGCTGCTGCTCTGGATCGCCATCCTAGCGGTCTTTGGCGCGGCGGTCGCCGTGTTCGGCCAAAACCTTCCGTTGTCGCTGCGCGCGCGCATCCTCGCCGTCCAGGGGATGATCGGCATCGGTTTTCTGCTTTTCACCCTGCTGACCTCCAACCCGTTCCTGCGCCTCGACCCCGCTCCGATCGAGGGCAATGGGCTGAACCCGCTTCTTCAGGACCCGGGCCTCGCCTTCCATCCCCCTCTTCTCTACTTGGGGTATGTCGGGTTCTCGATCGCCTTCTCCTTCGCGGTCGCAGCCCTGATCGAAGGCCGGGTCGATCCCGCCTGGGCCCGCTGGGTCAGGCCCTGGACCCTCGTCGCATGGTGTTTCCTCACCCTCGGCATCGCGCTCGGCTCCTACTGGGCCTATTACGAGCTCGGCTGGGGTGGCTGGTGGTTCTGGGATCCGG
>VFQQ010000991.1_pt1 | contig 45134 bp, 82 predicted proteins | sample 3512341 | NCBI WGS metagenome assembly VFQQ01 (sample SAMN10412373, study PRJNA504923) | tailings metagenome | isolation source: Relicate 2 Philex TSF1 revegetated site | place: Philippines: Tuba, Benguet | collected 2017-08-29 | reverse complement strand
GGTGGCTGTGGCGGTCACCTCTTCGCCCAGCCACCGCGGCGGCTGCAGCAGTGAGGTGGTGGTGGTGCAGCAGCGCCCGGCATCACCCCCGCCGCAGCCAGCCCGGCCGCGGCAGCAGCCTGCGGCAGGAGCCTCAGTGCCAGCGGGCACGCGGCTGACTGTGTCGCTGCCATCCAACGGCCACCCCTCCAGCTACAGCATCCGCGCAGATGCCAGCTCTGCTGCCGCGGCGGGCAGCGCAGGTGGCAGCCCCATCAAAGCCTGGCGGCCGGCCCAGCAGGCCCAGCAGGCACAGCTGTCGCAGCAGGTGCAGCAGGCGCAGCAGACCACCACCACCACCACTACCACCACTGTATCGGTTGATGTCGTGGCATCACCGCCGCCTCGCCAGCCTGGGGCACGTCCGGCACACCAGCAGCAGCAGCTGGAGCAGAGTCAGCAGCAGCCGGCAGCGGCCGATCACCTGCAGCAGCTGGCGGGTGAGATTCGCCGGCGGGAGCAGAGCTTCAACAGCCTGCTGGCTGAGCTGGAGGCCATCCAGCACAAGTGCGCCAAGCTGTCGGGACCCGCCTGCGCCAAGGCACCGGCAGCGGCTCAGGCAGGTGGTGCGGCGGCAGCAGGAGCAGCGGCGGGAGCTGCGGCGGTGGGCGGTGGTGTGGGGCTGCCTCGGCCACGCAGCGGGAGACAGGCAGCAGCGGCTGGGCAGGCTGGCACGGCGGGCAAGGGCCGGAGTGGGGAGAGGGACTGGAGCTGGCAGAGCCTGATGGACTTTGAGGCCACGATCCGGGAGCAGCAGCGTAAGGTGCGCAGGGCGGGGTATGCCATGGCTGCAAGGCTGTAGGATGTTAGTTGAGTGTGCATGTGTGGATTGAGCATAGAGCATAACTAGCATGCATGCGCCCAGTGTCGCTTCTGCTGCAAATGTTGCCGTCTTTGCTCCTCCCCGCCCTCCTGCGCAGCTGGTGGAGCAGGGAGTACTGCCGCCCGACTACCTGTGAAGCTGCCGCTGGCTCTTTAAAAAGCCAGCAAACAGGCTGGGAACAGCTGTACAGACGTGTGTGGCACTGCAGCAGGGAGCTTGACAAACTTCGCCTCTGGGGCCAGCTGGGCAGCTGGTTGTGTGTGTGATATTTAGGCAGCTGGTTGTGTTGCAGTTTTGCAGTCAGAAGCGGTCAAGGTTTGGGCAGTCAGAGGGTCAGTGCTGTAACGAAGAATCAAAGGAGGAGCAAGCAAGGGGAAGGGGAAGCGGGCAGGGATGAGCAGGAAGGGCAAGCACGCATAACCAGCCAAGCTGGGAGCAGCGGAGCGGCAGCACTTTTTCACCCACTGCCTCATGGCCAGCCAGTCGGCACGTGCTGCAGCTACGCGGGTGCAGGTGCAGGCGCAGCGCCGCTCTTCACTCCCAGCGCCGACAGCTGCTGCAGGAACTGCTCCCCCGCCAGCAGCTCGGTGGCGCCATACACAATGCGCTTGGCTGCTGGCTGCGCGCGGCTGGCCCAGCAGCTGCGGGGCGAGGGAGAGGGGAGCGGCAGGATACATGGCGGTGCTGTTGTTGGACTGCAGTGCTCTCATGTTGCTGGCACAGTGCACCTCAGCCAACCGTCCATCAGCCACTGGAGCAGCTGATACAGAGCTGCTCAGCAGCACCCACGGCCGGCCGTCGACGAGCCCCCATCATCCCAGCAACCCAGCCGATCAACGCCCACCTGAGCGACTCGTACTCGAGGTAGTTGCCGCCGCCCAGCATGAAGACGAGCGCCTCCTTGAAGGGGCCCGCCGGCCGCTGCGCGCGCCCCGCTGGCGCCTGTAGTGGAGGGGGCAGGGGGTGAAGATGCGAGGGTTGGATGTGGAGAGGGGAGATGTGAGGGGTGCGGGGAGATGTGAGATGTAAGGGTGCAGGGTGGGTGTGTGAGGCCAGGGAGGGAGGACAGCAGGGCGCCCAGTGAAGCTACCAGCGGCAAGGCGGGCATGCAGTGCAGGCTCAGCCAGCAATTCCCCTGACTTGCAAGCCAACCAACCACTGGCACCACGTCAGGGCTGCCTCTTGCCCAGCTGGGTCAGCATCAGCAGCGGCAGGTTTCACCTTTGGGTCGAAGGTGGCGTACGCGTCTGTATCTGGGCTGGGTCGCCCGTCCATCAGTGCCTCCATAGCCACCGTCACCGCCGCCTGCTGCTCCCCCGCCAACAGGTTCTTCACGCCTGCAGAGGGCGGTGGGGAAGTCGGTTGGTTGGCAGTTGTGCGGCCAAAGCTGACGCAGCATGTGTGTGCCCAGAGCTGTCCAAGCCTCGCGCTATGTGCCTGCCCCAACCACAGCGTGCGCAGCGCACCCTTGGTGAGCGAGGAGAGGCCCTGCCCGAACGTCGTGCCCAGCAGGCTGGTCAGCTGGCTCTGGGCGGAGCCGCCAAAGCCGCTCAGCCCCTCGTGCACCGACGCGCTGCCGGGCTGCAGGACAGACGAGGGCGGGTAGCCGCAGGTTGAGCGGTGAGTGGCTTGGTAAGCAGGCGTATCGACTGAGTGCTGATGGTTTTCCATTCGCGACCATACACACAGCAACTGAAGGCCATTCGGCAGGTAAAGCAGCAGCAGCAACGCAAGGCAGGCAACAGCGTCAGTTGCCACACACAGCAGCCCAGCGCCACCCCTGGCCACCTGCTGCTTGCCGGTGAGGTTGAGGCGGCGCATGCGCTTGGCGTAGTGCCAGGCCGCCATGTCAGCACCCGCAGCCGCCAGCAGGCCCTCCACCTGCTGGCACTCGCCCTCGGGAGGCACTGCACAGGGCGGGTGGGTGGATGAGGGCTAGAGCTGCTGTGCACAGGGTGCAGGGCTGCTGCTGCAAGCTGATACCGATCGCCAGCCCGCCAGCTGCCAATCACAGCACGTCGGGCCCAAGCAGCGGCAGCAGCGGGCGGCCCTCAGACCCTCACCAGACTCGCAGGTGAGCAGCCAGACGAGCGCGAGGCGCAGCTTGTCGGCGGGGGTGCCCACCGGCTGCTGCAGCTGGCGGCACACCGCCGCGCAGTCGGCCTTGTTGGCCAGGCAGTCCTCCTCCAGGGAGTAGAAGCCGTCCAGCTGGCGGTCCTGCAACAGGTGTGAGAACATAGAAGCAGCAGCGTGAGTGAGAACCTGGCTGCCACACAATGCGGGCTGGACACATATGCGGCAGGGTGGGAGGGTATGCTGTGCAACGCGCTTGCATCCAGACAACTGGTGCCTCGGATGCAGGCACCGCAGCCCCACACATCCCTGCTTGCCTTGATCTGCTTGAGCAGCGCGGTGGCCAGGTTGGTGTGCTTGTCAATCACCCGCTTGCGCTCTGTGTGGGCAGGGAGTTGAGAGCTGGAGCATGTGGGCAAACCAGCGCTACACCACTAGCAGCTGTGCATTGTTCGTCGCTTGCCAGCCCCTTCGCCACCTGTGATCCCCCCACCTATCACCCACCCGTCAGCTCCGGCAGGCTGCTGACCGCGGACATGAGGTTGCGTGTGGAGCTCTTCATGATGTCGTTGGGGTCGGCCAGCGGGTCGATGTGGCTGCCCGTCTTGCGGTTCAGCTCCTCAATCGCCTGGGGGTGGAAAGAAAGGTTGGCACAAAAGTGCAAGCTGTGAGATGGGAAGGCGTGCTGTGCAGGTTGTCCAAGGGGAGGCAGTGCTGGATGAGAGGACGGCCGCAGAACAGCCACTCATTTGTGCTTGGCATGTGTTCATCAACCGCAGCACCACGCAAGCACCGCCACATGCATAAACGCGTTCAAACCAAAATCAAAATACAGATTACAGAAAAAAATGGTACCTGCTTGTACTTGCCCAGCTCCACCTCCACCTGCTCCGCAATCTTTGGGAACGGCTCCCGCCCGTGGCCGCTCCAGAAGAAGTCGCCTGTGGAGGGAAAGAAAGTGGGGTGGGCGGGAGGCGAAGGGAAGGGGTCATTGACGTGGAGAGGAGGTTGGGGGTGGGGCGGCGTGGGCAAGTGGTAGGGCTGACATTTCGTACATCTTCTTGGCTGCGGCCATAAGCGCAGGCACGGCAATGATGCCGGCGTTCAAGCAATTTCGAATCCTAGCACTGCGGCAAACGCACCATCGTCCACTTCGTAGCTCTTCTTGGCGGCGGCGGCACCCGGCAGGGCGGGCGCCGCGCCGTTGTCGGGCAGCGTGATGCGGTTGAGCCGCATGGCCAGCACATCATGCACCTGCACGTGGAAAAAAATGGCAGCCAAGGGGGCAGGCTCTGAAGACGCAGGCAGCCACGCAATTTCCTGCTGCAACACTCAACTGACGACAGCTGCTGGGCGGGAAGCATCTCTTCCCACAGGCACTCGTCGCCAACAGCCAAGCACCTCAAAAACATCAACCCTCCGAATCATCACTCTCCCCACTTGCTCCCGCCCACCAGCGGCTTGTACGTCCAGGCATGCTGCAGCACCACGCTCAGCTCGAAGTTGCGGTCGAAGAGGCAGAGCAGGGGGCGCTGCAGCGAGGCGGCAAGCCCCGAGCCCGCGCCGCCCTCCGCAAACAGCGAGGTGCGGCCTGCCAGCGCATCACGCAGCTTGGCATCAAGCTGCGGAGGAGGTGGGTGGGTGGGACAGTGCATTTGCTTCAAGATGCCAACCCACATGTATAGCACGCTCCTACACAGCTTGCAACGACTGGCGCCTTGCCCTCCCCCGCAACAGCAGCTTGGCAGCCCCCTTCCCGCTGCCCAGGCCGCCGCGTCTCCTGCCAGCCCCCGCCCACCTGCGCGGCCACGTGCTCTGCGGCGCCGCCACGCGGGCAGCGGATGATGGGCACCACCCCCAGCGTGGCCAGCACGCAAAACAGGCGCTCCACCACCTCTGACACAGCCGCCTCGATCTGGGTGTCCTGGGCCGCGGGGTCGTTCAGCTGCGCAGGGGAGGGCGAGAGGTAAGGTAAGCGGTGGCTGTGACTGCAAGGTGTGGGCTGCATATGTACCCCACCCCACAGGGCTCAACATGTTGCCCTTGTGCTTGGCGAAGCACCATGGCAAAGCCCTAGCGCCAAATGGCATAATCCACAGCAGCGGTGGCAGCGGCAGCAGCAGCAGCACCACCTTTATGGCCCGAGCCCGAACATGCAGCAGCAGCAGCAGCAGCAGCAGCAGCAGCAGCAGCAGCAGCCGCATGCTCGTCTCCCCCGCCCCACCTGCAGGTACGTGTCGGGCAGGCCCAGGCTGAACAGCCCTCCCTCCAGGCTGAGAAACTGGTCGTGCTGGTCGTACACCTTAGCCACCCGGGCCGCCGCCGAGCCGGCCACCACGCCTGCGGCCAACGTGGCGGCGGAGGGGCGTCGGAGCGGTGTGGGGCGCTAGCGGTGCAGCCATTGGGGCAGCAGCAAGCCCTTTGTAAAAATAAGAGGCCCATTGCATTCGTTGCTGCAGCTGCGGAATGCACTCCAACCAACCAGTGTAAAGTCTCCACAGCCTCTCCACAGGCCTGCCCTTCCCCTTCCCCCCCACCCTCACCGGCAGCCAGCTTCTCCATAAGCGGGCGCGGCAGGTGGGTGGAGAAGTTGAGGTGGAAGGAGTCGTACAGGCCGCGTTGCACGTCCTCTGTGATGCGGGCAATCGCCGCCTCCGTGGGCTGGAGGGGAGGAAGCAAGGGAGAGGGGGGAGGGGTGAGGCTTGAGCGATTGGGCTGCAGAAGGAGGGCCTGCTGCTGCAGCCAGGTCGGATTGCAGGCCGCTTCTGCAAGCAGGGCTGCAGCTTTTCACTGATTTCTCAAGCACATCCGGCTGCATCTGGAGGTGCCATGCCAGCCCACCCAGCTGCAGCCCGATGTCAGGCGGGCACCTGCACGAAGTAGACCGCCGGCACGTCTGGGATGGGCTGCCGATCCGCGTCCAGCAGCATGTGCAGCGTCACGCCGTGCCGCCGCAGCTCGTTCACGTGCAGCAGCGGCGCCAGGATGTCCTGCGGCAGCGGCAGCGCACAGGGCTTGCAACAAGCAGTTGCAGGCGCAACAACTGTGAACCGCCGCCCGCGCTGCTGGGTGCCATGCAGGCTCCGTGGCCTCGTGCAGCTGCCCTGTCCCACCAGCAACGCCTCTTCTCAACTGCCGCCGCCTGCACATAAGCACACCTTGGTGTGGCGGTCCAGGATGAGCACCTTGTAGACGTCTTCGTCGCCGGCCGCCGCCTTGACGACGGGCGGCGCGTTGAAGTGCAGCATGCGGATCACCGCTTCTGCGGCATCCAGGAGGGCCTCAACATTGAGTAGCAGCACTGGGAGCGGGGCAGGGCGGGTCTGGCGGGCCAGGGGCCGACTTGGGCGCCTGAAGTCACCTTGCTGCTTCTTGCGGACGTCCAACATATCGCGGATCGCTTCTCCGTGCGCCTCCCTGCCGATCTACACCCGCTGCTGCAGGCTCCTTGCTGCAAACCGGGCCTTGGCCTTGGGCGCCTCGCAGTGCAGGCGCGCAGCGTCCAGCTGTGCTGCGATCGCGATTGAGGGCAACGATCTGGGCCGTTTCAGCAGCGTGAAGAGCGAAATGGGCAGTGGACTCTCATGCACGCGCTCGAGCAAGGCACAGTCCCCCTCTCTCTCCCAGCAATGCACTGAACGCTGATGCACAGCTGATCAGGCCAGCACCCGACCGCCCACACACCCTTTCCTGCCCACTCGCCCCTGCCTCCCGGCTTCCGCGGCCTCCAGGCGGCTGCCCAGCATGGCAGACGGCGATCTGGTGCTGTCGATCAAAAATCCCGGGCGCCCCACCGCCGAGGACTTCCGCCTCACGCTGCGGCCCAGCGCCACGGTGCGAGAGCTCAAGGCGGCGCTGCAGGAGCGCTACCCCGGCAACCCGGCGCCCGCCACGGTGACGGTGAGCTGCCGAGTGGAGGGCGCAAGCTGCCGCCGCCACCGCCGCCGCCGCCACCTCGCTGCCCCTGTACTGCCGCCGGTCCCTGAGCCCTGCCCTTCGCACTCATTGACATGCTGCAGGCCATCTACGCCGGCCGGGTGCTCAAGGATGACAATGCCGTGCTGTCCAGCTTCATAGTGCCGGTGAGGCGGGGCTGCCTTCCATTGATAGCTGGGCCTGCGGTGAGCCATCTTGCGGTGCTCGATGCGAACCGTCTGGAGCCAGGCTCAACCTGCGCTCGACACTCCGGCCCAATGAAACGCAGAACCAGGACCCTTCGGTGCCCCAGTCCCTCCACATTGTGATCAAGGCGGCTCCAGCGCCGCCGCCGCCGCCGCCTGCTGTAGCCACGCCCATGGCTCCCACGGCGGCTGCCCCCAGCAGCAGCGTGGCGAGCAGCACCGCACCCAGCTCAGCAGCGGCGCAGCCCGCCCCTCCTGCAGCCACTGCCGTAGCACCCTCAGCAGCCAGCGCCCCGGTTGCTGCCCCTGCGCCCGCGGCTCTGGCCGCCCAGCCCGCCGCTCTCGCTGCAGCCGCTGCTGGGGCCGCGACGCAGGCAGCAGCCGGCAGCAGTGCTGCTCCTGCTGCTGCCGCTGGAGCAGGCCCTGCAGACTTTGCAGCAGACGCTCCGCCGGCCTTCATGCTGCCAGGCATGCCGCCCCTTTTGTCGGGGCTGCCAGGCGGCTTTCCGGGTGCAACTCCAGCCATGTCGGCGCCCATGCCACAGCTGCCCGGCTTCGCCTATGCTCCCATGGCCAGCCCTGCAGCCGCAGCCTACTCCATGTACCAGCCGGCGCTGCAGGCGGCCTACAGCGCAGCCCTGCAGGTGCTGCAGCAGCAGGCAGCGGCCAGCGGCGGCCCGGCAGGCGCGGCCAGCGCTGCGGCTGCTGGCAGCACCAGCGCCCAAGCCGGCACCAGTGCCAGCAGCGCTGCGCCGCCGGCACCCGAGGCGGCGGCAGCTGCAGACGGTGCTGCAGCGCCTGCGCCGCCCGCCGCCCCTGTGGCCATGCCCATGCCTCAAGTGTACCCTCAGCAGGCCATTGCCTTTGTGCCAACCCTCATTCCGGTGCCCCAGCCCGTGCTGCCGGCCTACATGACAGGGGATGCGGCGGCTCAGCAGCAGCAGCAGCAGCAGCAGCAGGGCGCCGAGGGCGCCGCGCCGGCGCAGCAGGTGAGGCAGCCTGGTACTTGCTGTTGCAGCCACTGCACTCGCTTTCCTTGGCCGTGCTGTGCACCTGAGACATGTGACATGCTTTGTCCTGCGAACCTCCCTTGTTGTCAGCTCAGCTCACTGCCACATGCGTCTGCCCTGCCCGCCTGCAGGCGCTGCCGCCTGGCCAGGTGCTGATGGCGGCTCCCATGGCTGTGCCCTACCAGCTGCCGTACGGTGTGGCCGTGCCCCAGATGCCGCAGCAGGTGCGGGGTGCTGTGAGGCTGTCCTGATGTTGAGGCTGAGGCAGCGGCATTTGCATCTGTGTGCATGGGCGATTAGCTGCAGAGCCGAAAAGCCGCTGTTGGCTGCTACCTTGCGCTGTTTGAAAAACTGCTTGCCGTGCGGACCCTCCCTTCCGTGCAGGTCTTTGTGCAGGGCGCGCAGCTCCGCCACCGCCGCCGCCAGCAGCAGCAGGCGCAGCAGCAGCAGCAGCACCCCGGCATGCTGCCGCATGGGCTGGCCAACATGCTGCGCCAGCAGCAGCTGCAGCACGGCGCGCTGCCGCCGCACCTCGCAGAAGCGCTGCGCCGCCACGATGCCGCCGTGGCAGCGGCAGCTGGGGCCCCTGCCGCGGCCGGTGCAGCGGCGGTGGCGGGCCGTGCAGTGCCAGGGCAGGCTCCCCGCCGCCCCATGCTCAACGTGGTGGTGCGGCTGAACATGCGCGCCCTGCTGCAGCTGCTGGTGCTGACCGTGGTTGTGTACCAGCACTGCCCACCCGGCCGCTTCCTCATGCTGGTCGGCGCCGGCCTGCTGCTGTACCTCACAGCAACCGAGCCGGTGCGCCGCTTCCTCAACCGGCTGGCAGGCGTGCAGCAGCCGGTGCCGCAGGCGCAACGCGCCGCGCAGCCACCGCAGCAGCCCGAGGGCGCTGCGGCCGGGCCCGCCGCGCCTGGCGGCGCCGAGCAGCCCGCCAATGCCGCAGCCGCTCCTGCGGCGGCGGCCGGCCAGGCTGCTGCCGGTGCAGCCGCTGGGGCACCTGCTGCGGGCGAGCAGGAAGACCAGGCGAGGCAGCCGGCGGCGGGACAGGGGCAGGGGCAGAGGCAGCAGGCGCAGCAGGCGCAGCACCCTCACCGCGGCGGGCTACTGCGTGAGCTGCAGGCGCTGGTGGTCGGCTTCTTCACCTCGCTCATCCCTGGTGAGTTGCCGGCTGGGGAGGCTGCCATGAGCGGTGGGCTTGAGCGGTGAAGGCGGTCTGCTGAGCGCAAGCTTGAGACTCTGTGGCTCCTGTGTGCTGTGTGTGCTTGTGTCTGGTTGTGCTCGTGTGTCTTCTCCGGCTAGCAACTCTGCCCCTACGTTTCGCCGCCCACCGCAGGCTGGAACGTCAACCCAGACGATGCGGCCGCCATTGCCGCGGCACAGGCCATGTTTGCTGCTGAGGAGGAGGAGGCGGCCGCGGCCGGCATTCGCTGAGCCACTGTGGCCCAGGCTGGTGTGGCACGTGCTCACATTTAGAGAGGGCATGCGAGCTCAAGGAATCCCGCATGCCTGCCTCAATCTGCATGAGTGACGCAAGTCATCCATTGTGTTCTGCCTGCTTTCTGTGCAAACCATCTAGCTGGTGTACAGCCCTCACCCAAACGATTGAAAGCGGCTTGCCTGGCAGCCAGGTGCAAGTTGTAACGGCGAGCACGCATGCTGAGGCGCACGCGCAGCGGCGGCGCCCGTCACAGAGCTCAAAAACCTGCAGCCGGAACGCTTCCTGAGCAAGTCTGTGACCGCTTCAGCTCGCCAGCGCTGCAGGTTCGCGGGTTGGGGTGACTCGTACTCGTGAGGTGTGGGGCTGCGTGTCTTGCGGCTCGACCGCGCCCAGCGCAGTTGGCCACCTGTCTGCGCAGGTCCTGCGGTGTGATTGTTCAGAGGTGCAGAGGCCGCGCCCTTCCCTGTGCAGCCTGTTCAAGCGACACCCTGGTTCATCCCCTCCTGAAGCGCCCAGCGCCCTCCAGCTAGCGCGGCAGCCTGTACACAGTATGCGCGGCGCGGTTCTGGCTGTGGTGCTGGCCACAGCCCTTGTCGGGAACGCAGCGGCAGCGGCGGCGCCGACGGCCGACAGCCTGTGCGAAGCCCAGGGCTGGAATGTGATCAACCCAGAGGTGCGTGTGCCGCTTTTGTGCAGCGCGCGTTCTTGCAAAATGGTGCTGGCAGTCGGTGGACCGGCCATCAGTCGAGCAGTGCTCCCTCCATCCTTCCCAGACGGGTGTCTGCAGGACCTGGCTCCCGAACTGCTCAACCTCACTCTGACGGCGTTTGAAGCACAGTTCATCCCCTCTGAGAGCAACCCAGATGATGGCCAGCGCCCTGTGTGGGTGCCCTGCGACCAGCTGGATGCGCAGGTGGAGGCCGCATGCGAGCAGGTGGGTGCTGGCCAGTCCGTGGTGGCCGTGCCCCTGCTTTGGTGAGCGGCGCGTGGGCTTGCAGCATCTGCAGGGCACGCCCACCCCCTTGAAATGCAAGCATGCTGCTGCAGGCCAAGGACTTGTGCAGCAAGCCTGCCGACCTCCTCCCCTCCTGCTCCCCACTTACGCCTCCAGGTGGAGGGCGAGGTGGCGGCGTACCAGCTGCGTATGGCCGTGAACTGCACTCATGACGCCCCTGTGCCGCACTCCGACCTCGCCTCCTTCATTGCCAACGTGACGCTGGATGGGGACCGTGAAGAAGTGGTGCGGGGAAGGGCTGCGCCGCAGAGGCCCAGTGGCGCAGGCAGCCAGCTTGTACGGTGTGCTGTTGCGGCAGAAGAGCACATGCCCCTGCCCCCATTTCTGACCAGCCTCTCTGACTCTGCCTCTCCCCCTTCCCTGGTGCGTCAGTCCTTCATCGACGTGTTCATCGATTTAGATGCCAGCCACACCACCCTGGTGCGCTGCGCAACTCACATGCCTCCGGCCTGGCCTGGCAGCACCCATCAGGCTGATGCACCGACCATGCCGCTACTGAGCTCATTGATTCACCCCTGCTCTCGTCCTCGCAGCCCTGCGATGATGCGCTGTGCGCGCTGTGCGCCAGCGACGCGGCAGTGTGCGACGTGTGCCAGCCAGAGTACAGCCCCGACCCCACACCCAGCGTGTGCGCTGCTGCGCCGCAGCCTGCGCCCACGTCGGATGCCACGGCGGCTGTAGGCTCCTCCACAGGGCCGGCCAGGGCCAGCGCCAAGTCCTGCCCAGAGGTAAGCCATGCGCAAGGCTGCAGAGGGTGGAGACTGGGCAGGGCGGAGCGGTATTGTGGGCCGCGATGTCCAGGCAGGCAGCCGCTGAGCGGGTCTGGCACGAGACAAAGCAGCGCAGCTGGTTGCTGCCCTGGCCTGGTGCAACATCATGCTTCACGTTACACAATGCTCAAAGGACCTTCCAACTTACCGTGTGTTTATGTTGAACAAACTTGTGCTGCAGGGCCAGTACTGGGGGGCCTGGGACTCGGACGGCAAGGCGGTGTGCCTCGACTGTGAGCCGGGAGGGCGGCTGTGGGTTTGGGCTGCGCTGCTGCCGTGGCGACACAGCACTTGCTTGAGGGGCGACACAGCACTTGCTTGTGGACTGCAGCGGCATGATTGCGAGCACAGTGGAGAGCCGTTTGTTTGCCCAGGCAATGAGGAAGCACAGGGTGCCAGCGCACCCACGTCCCAAATGGCTGTGCTCATGCCATGCTGATGACTGCATGTGATGTCGGCCATGCCATGCAGGCTACCGCCCGGGCTGCAGCGACTGTGCCGCCTGCGACCCAGGCGTCTACGGGCCAAACTTCTGTTGGAATGGCCAGGTGAGAAGAACAGCGGGCTAGCCAGCGCAGGGGCATGCTGGGCAGGAGCCTCAGTGTGTGCCTGAAACGCCTGCCCGCCTGCACTCCTGCGCCAGCCTCCCGTTGGTTTGTCTGCCGATTGAGATCGTGGGTGCTCTCCTGTCCTGCTGCAGTACTGCATCCCGCGGGCCAGCGGCGGCAGGGCCTGCCTGGACGGCTACTTCTTCAAAAGCGGCGGGTGCAGCCTCTGCCGAATCACGATCCCCAACTGGTGTGTGCGTTGTGGAGTTTCAGGTGCCATTCAGCTCGTGGTGTGCAAAGGCATGCTTCGAGTGGGCGCCATACATTCCCGCCCCCATGTTCACTCCCACCCCCACTTCCCGCCCGCAGCGCCTTCTGCAAGTACTGCAAGAATGGCACGGCCAAGTGCATCAACGGCGCGCAGTGCGAGCAGTGCTCCCCCGGCTACAAGCTCGGGCCGCGCGGGTATTGCATCCCCAACACCTCTGTCAGGCGTGGCGAGTGACCATGTGCCTGCCGACAGGCCGACTGGACTAAGGAGGTGGGGGCTGCTACAGGCGCTTTCAATGTCAGGCCTGCTGTTCAGCCGCGGCATCGCCATGTGTGACACCGACCGGCACCTTCCATTCCAAAATTGATTTGACCGTGCCGTGCCGCCCTTCGCTGCAAACTGACTATCACAAACTATGGATTCTACTCAACATTTGCATCATTGCCATGATTGTAACAACAGCCCTGACCAAGTGCACCTGTGGCATGAATGATTCGTAGTGCAGCTCAGGCGCCGCCATGTGGCTCTGCGGCGAGCGCGGGCAGCGCACGCGGTGTGGCCATCCCAGCGGCCTGGCGGGGGATTCGCCAGTCACCGCGCTCTCTTTGGCAGCTGCGACACTCCACAACCCACAGATAACCCGCAAAGCCTCAGGCGAGCGAGGTGGGGACGGGGGCCGCGGGTGGAACGCGCTGCTTCACCCGGCCGTGCGGGCACTCTGCGGACTGGATTATTGCTCATTGGTTCACCCAGAGCGCGCGGGGCGGGTGCCTTGCGCTGCGGCTCCTCTGGGGGTGGTGTGGGCCGCTCGAGCGGGCAGACGGCCCTAAACCCCCAGCTGCGCCCCACAACCGATTTGTTTGCAGTTTCACTGGCCACAGGCGCCGCGAACATGCGCGCTGCTCTTGCAGCTCTGCTCGCCGTCGCCTTGCTCGCGGCCGGTGCCGCGGCGCAGGGCGATTTTTGCGAGGGCGAGGGCTGGGAGGCCCTGAGCCCTGAGGTGCGTAACCAGTTTGCGGCAACTTTTGAATGCACTGCAGCAGCAGCAATGGCAGCAGCTGGGCACTGACATCACAGCATCACCGTCTGCGTGCCGTTGCCGTCGCGCCGCTGCATGCCAACGCTGCTTCCCCCCCTGCTGCTCTTCGAATCCTGCTTTGCTGCAGGATGTGCCAGAGGAGGTCCTGAACATCACGCTGACCGACTTCAACAAGCAGTATGTTCCCTCCGAGGAGAACCCAGACGACGGTGACAGCCCCGTGTGGGTGCCCTGCGACACTGGAGATCTGGAAGTGCAGGTCTTTGTCGGCTGCCAGCAGGTAGGCTGCTGCTGCTGTGGCAGGGTGGGCGGTATGCGCTGGAGAAGCGCTGAAGGTCGCACTTTGGGCGCCCACCACTTGCAAGCGCCTCCATGCCAACGACACCAAGCCGCCGCACCCTGTTCCTCTGCACCCAGACCAACCTGCTCTTTGCCTGCCCTCCCGCCTCAGGTTGACGGCGAGGCTGTGCTGTACCAGCTGCGGATGGGCCTGAATTGCACGCTCACCTCGCCGCTGCCCAACTCCAACATCGCCTCGTTCGACGCCAACGTGACCATGGGCCCTGCCAGCGAGAGCGCCACCTTCTCGGATGTGTCCATCTCCCTGGATGAGGCGCAGACCCGCAACGTGAGGCGCTTGCAACAGAGCTGCCGCTGCTCCGGCTGCTGCTGTGCCGCTGCCGCCGCTGCTACCTGCGGCTGCCTCTCGGCCGCTGCTGCTGGACAGCGAGTGCTCTTGTGCATGTGGAGTGGCCGGCGGCCAGCATCATCGCCGCTTGCCAACTGCGCTACACCACCCACCCACCCACCCACCCACCCACCCACCCACCCACCCACCCACTCGCCCCTATCTCGCAGACTGAGTGCACGGTGGAGAACTGCGCGGCGTGCGAGGACCCCGCCAAGTGCGAGGCCTGCATGCCCGGCTACGCGCTGGACGACAGCGGCGCCTGCATCGTGACTGTGGATGACGGCTCCGCCCTGCTGGCGGCGGGCGCGGGCGCCACCCTGCCGGCGCCCAGCGACAAGGTGAGGGCGCTGTTGCGAGGGAGCGGGGGGTGGCTCCCACTCTTGCCTGTGACTGGGGGGCGGTCCACTCCTGCGCTGTGCCCCGGACGCGTAAGCACTCGGCAGCACATGCCTCTTGCGCAGCATTCACCCACCTCCCACCCACCCTCGCTGTGCCCTGCCGCAGTCCTGCCCCATCGGCTGGTACATCAACGGCCTCATGCCGTACAACCCTGATGGCAGCGTCAACTGCCTGCGGTGCACGCGCGAGGGCTGCACGGACTGCTCGTGGTGCGCGTCGCCGCCCATGCAGCAGGGCTGGTGCTGGAACAACCAGCAGTGCGCCACCTGGAACGGCGACCGCTTCTGCCTGGATGGATACTACTTCAAGTTCGGCGGCTGCGCGCAGTGCCGCATCACCATCCCAAACTGGTGAGCGCGTGTGCAGCGGCGGTCGGCAGCAAGCGCCATGGATGCGTGTGGTTGCAAGCCTGGCCGTGCACCGCTCGCGCTTGAGCGGTTGTGAGCAGCCCCCGGCCCGAATTTTAGCTGCATCGTCGCTCGTGCTTGCTGAATGCTGGCCATGCTTCCTTCAACACCCGGTAACCCGCCCGCCCTCCCCCGCACCCGCGTTCCTCCTTGCCCGCAGCGCCTTCTGCAATGCCTGCACGGCCGGCACGCCCAGGTGCATCAACGGCGCGCAGTGCACGCAGTGCGCGCCTGGCTACACTCTGGGCCCCGCTGGGTACTGCCCCAAGGCTTAATGGCCCAAAGAGGGTGCGCGTGCAGCACGATTGGGAGTGCGCAGCGCCCATCCTGAGTGGGTGCTTGGGTCGGCCGCCTCCCCCCACATATCACGGCCGCTTGGTTCAGGTGGATCCGTTGTCAGCTCTCTTGCTTGATCCCACTGTTCGCCTTTGATGTTCCCCGTGTTAGCCATCGCGGGCTCTCTGTTGTCATTGCATTGCACACATTCCCTGCTGAACCCCGCCCTGTGGGGCGGCCCTTCTTCTCCATGGCTGCCAGCCTTGATGCTGCAGCCCTGATCTTGACCTGAATGCCTCCTTTGTAACTAATCTTGAACACCGCTGGAAGCTATCAAAGTTCAATAGTCCGCTGGGGAGCGGCTTGCCTGCATGGCCGCCATGGCGTCCGCTCGCCTGCCGCTGAGCCGGACAGTGTGGCGGCGGCAGGGCAGGCGACGCAGGACGGCTGCAAACAGCGCTGCGTGCCGCACATCGCCGCTCATCACCTGCCTAGGGAGCAGAGAGGGGCGTGCAAGCGGGTCAACAGGGAAGGCCAGCAGCCAGCTGTGCAGACCGAGCGCTCAGGCCGGATTGCGTTGTCTTACCGGACTCCCGAAGCTCAAGTCAGCCTCTGGAACCATGCCGCGGGACATGACGGCCACCGGGCGGTGAGCAAGGAGAAGTGCCGCCGCTGCGGAGCGGCTTTGCCTCGTTTGCCTGTGATCGCGCGTCAGAACGCAGGCTGAGAGGCTGGCAGCCGCGCCGATGGGCCCAGGACGCCGCCAGCGGGGCCGCCGCCGCCGCCGCCGCTGTTTGCCTCGAGCCCACTCTTGTGCCACCCTGCAGGTACCCGCCCGTACCTGCCTTCCCACCCATCTCGTTCTACTCTGCGGTAAGTAACTGAGGGTAGCGCCTGGCAAGTTGCTTGCTGCTGATCGCTGACAGCTGCAGGCGTTGCCGCCTGCTGCCCTGCACCCCTGCCGCGGCGCCGGCGCCGCAGTGGCACCTCAACGAACGCCGCGCTGCTGACACACGCACTTCCAAAATGTATGCAAATGCAGGTACGGCTGGGTGACCCCGAGCAGCTGGCCAAGATCATGGACACCGACCCCTACTTTGTTACCCAGGTGGGGCCGGAATTCTTGCTCTCTTCTCGATGCTGAGCAACACGGCCAGTCGCGACGCATTTGCGCCTCCCCGCCGCTGCTGCCAGGTCTGCACAGTCGCACATCGAATTGCTGCCCGCAGTGTCCCACCTGCTGAACGTTTGCTGGCTGGCCTTGCAGGACAATGGCGCGGGTGCACCCATCCACTTTGCCACCACCTACAAGCAGCTGGACATGGTGGGTGGGAGGGGGCCTGTCGCCTGGCTGCAAGCTCTGATGCTGCAAGCCCGGCCTGCCTGCATGGCTGGCACTGCTACTTGCTTCATGAGGTTTGCGGGATTGACAGCGAAGCAGAGTCCACATTTCCACAGCAGCTGGGAAGAGGCCTGCGGGCATGAGGACAGAGTAGAGTGGCCCCCCGCACATCAGCACTTGCCGCCTGATGGAGCCATGCCTGATGGAGACACGGTGGCTTCATGCCTGACACGGTGGCTCCTTGGTACCCTCCCGCTGCCAGGTGCACCACCTGCTGAACAACGGGGCGGAGATCAACCAGCGCGACGACAAGGTGTGCATGCAAGCCCGTTTGTGTTTGCTTGGGCATGGTGGCAACTCCTGCCTGGGGGTTCTGCTTTTGGCGAGCAGCGGCTGGATGTGGTGGCAGAGACCTTGTGCTCCTTTAGCAGGCAGCAGAACCGGGGCTTCACAAGCTTTTAGACAGAGCGTATGTGAGCAATCTCGGCTCCTTGCATACCTGCCTGCAGGGCTTCACGCCGCTGCACCGCGCCGCCTACCTGGCGCACCACGACGGCTACCTGGAGATCTACGAGTACCTGCTGGTGCGTGGTTAGGGATCTTAACTGATTGGTTGGGTGAAAGGTTTGGTGTGTGACCGAGATCAATGAGTACCTGCTGGTGCGTGTGCGGGGCTCTGTCTGTCTCAATTATCGTATTGCAAGGTTGCAGTCCATGCTGGCTTGGGCGGAGCTTGGATGTACCATGCTCAGATTGTCTCTTTTAACTCTTGCCTGCCTGGCCGGCAGCAATCGTGCAACAGGCAGTCAGCAGCGGCGGCCGGTACCAGCTGATGGCCGCCTCAACCGCACCGTTGTACATTCACGTGTGTCCGCAGTCGCGCGGCGCCGACCCCTCCCTCCGCACCGAGAATTACGACCCCTACCTCAACCCCGGCCGCAAGTTGCCCGTGGAGGTGCGGCCTATAGTGGGGAGGGGCAGGACAGCAGGGTGTTGCCCTGTGGGCAGCATGCGACGCCTGTGGCATGGTTCGTATGCTCGCTTTCTTGCGCATGGACCGAGGCTGAGGTGCCGCTGCAGAGTCTGCCCTCGGAACGGGGCTCAACACATGTAGCTCAGCGTTGCTTGCCACAGGACACACGTCAAGTTCTGAATCACCTGCCGGTCACCTCCAACAGGTGGCGATTGAGGAGGAGGGCGAGAACGGCGTGCGCTCCAAGCTGCTGGCCCTTGAGAAGAAGTACGCGCACGTGCCCAAGAAGGGCCAGGTGGGTGCAATAGAGAGCGCACACCTTCATGGGCAGGTGGCACGTGGTCAGGCGGCCGATTGCATGCACTGGAATGTTTGGTTGGAGGTGCTGGCGAAGAAGTACGCGCACGTGCCCAAGAAGAGCCAGAGACGGTTCTGCTGCAACCCAACAAGTCACCAACCAACATGCCGTCTTGCCCTACGCCACCTCTGCACAGCCCCACCCCGACATCGGCTGCTGGTGGACGGTCTATGACTATGGTCTTGAGACTGTGCGGGGCTGGAACCCCGGTTACAAGCACCCCTATCCTGGTGAGCCTCAAGGTCTTCAAGGCGCCAGCTGGCGTGTGGGCGGCATATGCGCGCTGTGCTGTGCCATGTGGCGATGGCTTGGTGAACAGCCAGCGGTGCAGGTGTGGCACAGAGGCTCTCTGGCTGCAGCACCTACCTTGTTCAGCTCCCTCTTGCCCTCCACCCTGCCTTTGCTGCAGAGGTGATGAAGCGCCAGAAGGACGCCGCCCAGCAGAAGGCTGCCAAGGCTGAGCGGCGCAAGGCCAGGGCCGAGGCCGAGGTGGGTGGGCGGGGTGGGGCTGATTGGTGGGTGGATAGATGGGTAGTGAACGTTTCTCGACAACGAGTGGATGGCGGCAGGACGCACAGGCGGAGAACCCCACAGTTGCATGCGGCATCAGCTTGCCTTAATCGCCTGCCAAGCCCTGCCCAGTCCAACAGCTGTGCAATCCTGCCTCCCCTCGCAGGCGGCGGCCGCCGCCGCCCCCGCCAAGCCCAAGGCCGCGCCCTCCGGCCCTATTGCCTTCCTGTTCCCCGGCCAGGGCTCCCAGGCCGTGGGCATGCTCAAGGTGAGGAAGAGGAGGGCGGCAGCTGCTTGGGTCGGCAGCAGAAGGAAATGCTGTCCCGCCATCGGGGGTTGTTGTGCTGCACTTGCGCTGCCCAAAATGGCTTGAAAGCCGAGGGTCTCTTGCATCAACTGATTGGCCAAAGGATGCACTTAGATAAACCCTCCATTAACTGCTCCCAACACCAACAGGAGTCTGCCGACCTGCCGGCGGTGAAGAAGATGCTGGAGACGGCGAAGCAGGTGCTGGGCTACGACCTGCTGGAGCTGTGCAACGAGGGGCCTAAAGAAAAGCTGGACAACACTGTCTACTCCCAGGTGGGTGCTCCCTGAAGCATGTTATCTGCTCCGAAGCAGAAGCTGGACACCGGGTGGGTGCTCGTTCGTGGTTGTTAATTGGGCCCCAGGAGAAGCTGGACAACACTGTCTACTCCCAGGTCGGTGTTTGTTGATGCTCGCACTGCGGTTAAGATGCGGCCCGCTGCCTTGGGGTTTTCGCTTGGTCCTAAGGAGAAACTGGACAGCACCGTCTACTCCCAGGAGGCTGCGGGCAGTTAGTGACCGATCCTTGTATGAAAGTGCAGCGCAGTTGCGGCTTGGTTTGCAGCTTGGCATGGCTGCGCACGGTGGGAGCCTGTGGCTCAATCGAGTTTGACATCGACCCCCTCCCTCGCTGGCCCCCACCCTGCCCCCACCAGCCCGCGCTGTTTGTGGCGGGCCTGGCCGCCGCAGAGCGCCTGCGCGCGCAGAACCCCGGCGCCGTGGACGGCTGCGCTGCCTGCGCCGGCCTGTCGCTGGGCGAATACTCGGCGCTGGTGTTTGGAGGCGCGCTCAGCTTCGAGGACGGCCTCAAGGCAAGCAAGCGGCTGGGGCGGTGGTTGCTAGCCGTGTGGGTTGTAGGGGCAGCAGCAGGCCATTAGGCTTGAATAGGCTTCGGTTGGTGTTGAGCCATGGCCACGCTAGCTTGCAGTTTTAGTTGTGCTTCCTTCCAGTCGCGCCACAGCTCACCGCCCCCTCCCTTCACCTCATGCAAACAGGTGGTCAAGGTCCGCGCCGAGAGCATGGCGGCGGCCGCGCAGCAGGGCAAGCCGCACGGCATGCTGTCCGGTGCGCAGCGGGGTGTTGTTCGAGGATGGTTGGGTCAATGTAATGGCGTGCTCCCCCGCTGCAATGCTGGGTCTGATCAGCTACTCTTGATGAATGCCAGTGCTTTAATGGTATCTCTCGACTGCATTCATGCCTCACCCTCATCCTCCCCACCCTCCCTGCAGTGGTGGGCCTGAGCGACGCCGACCTGGAGGCCATCTGCGCCTCGGTGCGCGCCGCCACCCCCGGCGCCGTCTGCCAGCTGGCCAACTTTTTGTTCCCGCAGGGCCGCGTGGTGTCGGGTGAGCGGGGGGAATGTGTGCTGGTCAAGTTACGTGTGCATGTGCATTGGGTTGGAGTGCATCAGCTGCGCCATGTCTTGGCAGGGTGGGGTGGCTTTGCCTGGCTGCGTGTGTGTTGGTAGTGTGATTGCGTTGCATTGAGCAGCGGTTTCCTGTTCATCCTGTGCTGTGCAGGCCACAAGGACGCGCTGGAGGAGGTCCAGCGCCAGGTGGGGGGCAGCAGGGGCACTGTATAGGGTGATGCTGGCGTGGTGGAGCATCGCACTGCGCTGGGGGGGACAGGCAGCCTTGGAGCCGCTCCTTCACTTTCTGGTGGCTCGCTGCGGCTGTGACAGATCAACAGGTGTTGATGGAACTATGCTCTCCCTCACACACAGCATCCCTGCCCTGCCGCCCCTTGTCCCGTAGGCCACCGCCAAGGGCGCCCTCAAGGCCGTGCCCGTGGCTGTGTCGGGCGCCTTCCACACCGAGCTGATGCAGCCGGCGCGCGACGCGCTGACCGAGGCAAGGGCCAAATCTGCTCGGGGGACAGGCATTGGGGCTGCTGCTTGGGTGCCTTTGCAGCGCATGTTGACTGGTCCATGGCGGCAGGCTTGTTGCGCCGTGTGGGTTTCAGCAATTTGAGCTGCCACGCTAGCTGTCCGCATCCCACGCTTCTTTCTAACAGCAAACCTCTCTAACTTCCCCTGCCCTCCTGCCCCATCGCTCCCCTCAGGTGCTGGCCAGCGTGACGATCAACGAGCCGCGCATCCCCATCTACTCCAACGTCACCGCCCAGCCCTTCAAGGACGCCGCCGAGATCGCCGCCCTGCTGCCGCGCCAGCTGGTGGAGGCGGTGCAGTGGGAGGGCACCATCCGCGCCCTGCTGGCCGCGGGTGAGGGGGGAGCAGGAGGGGAGGGGGCAAAGGGGGAAGAGAGAGGAGGGTTCACAGCGCGCGCAGCGTGGGCGGTGCAAGGGGAGGTCAGGGTGTCTGTGCACAACTTGGTGACTCCATGCGTCGGCTGGTGGTGCTGCCGATGTGCCGTGCAGTTTCCCTACCTGCTTGCTGCCTGTCCTACTTCCAGCCCCGCTGCCCACCTGCGGTGTCTGCACCCTGACCCACCAACGTTTCCACCCATCTCCCCACCCCCCTTTCCCTGATTTGGCGCAGGCAAGAACCAGCTGCACGAGCTGGGCCCCGGCCAGCAGATCAAGGCCATGGTGCGCCGCATCGACAACTCCGCCTGGAGCGTCTTCAAGAACGTGTCGGCCTAAATGCGGCAGGCTGGGAGTGCAGCTGGGAAGGCACCGCTGTTTGCCCATGCCAGGCTGCAAAGCAATAAAGCCGGGCGCTGCCGTTGATGCCGTGCTTACAGCTCCACTATTTCCACACAAAAGCTGCCGCCGCTGGGGGGCAGCGCCGAATGCAGAATCGGTCCTCGCCTTCACTCTTTTCACACCGACGAGCAGCCTGCTGATTACACTCCTGCAAAATCAATGTGTCACCTTCCTACAGCTTGCTTTCAGGATCAAAGCGCTGCTTGCTGCCTAGCCCTGCCTAGCACAGCTGCCTTGAGTTGCTGCTATCCGAGCTGGTTGTGTAAACTGTCACTTTGCCACGTTCTCAGGTCCCATTCTCCGCCTCCTCACTTGACCGAATCCAGCATGGATTTGAGCTGGCCACCCAGGCTGGGGTCCATCGCATTCAGCGCGGCATTCAGCGCCACGCCGTGCACACTGCCCGCCGCCTCCAGCTGCTGCTTTGCAAAGGCGGACAGGGTGAGGTTGGCCACTGGGTCGGCATCCACCAGTGCCTTCTTGCGGTTGCACTCCCCTTCCGCCTCCTCAGAAGGCACCACTGTGTTTGGGTCGTCGCCATCCTGCACAGGAAGAGTGTGGTGGTGAAGTGGTCAGCAGCTGGTCGAAGGGCCACAGCAGGCAGTGCACAGGGCACAGCCAGCAGGCCCGCAGCGCGAAAGCAGCAGCACAGCAGGTGCTTCTGCATTTGCTGGCTCCTCCCACGCGGTTGCGACCAGCCATGTTGCGTGCATATGGGGTCCGCGCCCCAGGCCTGCCAACGCACCCGGGAGGCGCTGAGCAGCTCATACGCAATGGGCACGCTGCCCGCCAGGTCAGACCCCTCCACCTGTCGTAACAACGGAGTATTGTGTGACGCGAACAGCTGGGCAAGTAGATCCTGGGCACCCGCGGTGGAAGCGAGACGGTAGCTCAAGTGCATGCCCTGCAGTGCACTTCCACCCCGCCCCGCCCCGCCCTGCTCGTCCACCACATGCACACCCACCCACCTCGAACCAGACCGAGGTGATGTGCGTGACCACCAGCTCCAGCCGCTCCAGCAGCGGCGGCAGCGGCGCGGTCAGCAGCACCGCGAGCGCCAGCGCCGATAGCTTGCGTGCGGCGGGCTGGCCGATGGAGTCAAACTTGTCCAGCCAGATGTCCACCAGTGCCAGCAGCAGGCGGGCGGGCGGGTCAGCCCCAGGCGGAGCGGCGGCATCGGCGGGCGGCGCAACCCCCGCCGCCGCCGCCGCTTGGAAGAGGGCCAGGAAGGCGGAGGGGTTGTGCAGCAGCATGCGGGCAAAGACGCCCAACGAGGCCGCCACCACCAGTCCGGATTCGCGGCCGGACAGGAGGTCGGCCAGCAGGCACTGCAGCGCGGGCGCCAGCAGCTGCGGGCCCTCGCCAGGGAAGCACTGCGGGAAGTGAGAGGGAGGGTTGGAGGGAGAGAGTGTGCGAGGGAGGGTTGGAAGGAAGAGAGTGAGGGGTGCTGGTGAGGTTGAGGCAAAGGAGGTGTGCAGACAGCGGCTAACGTCGATACACATGCAGCTGCGTCACTCCATGATGAGCACGCTCTGCCCGGCGCTGACCTGGACCACAGCGTCCATGACGGGCAGCAGGGCCAGCATGCCGCGGTCCTTCACGTTGCCGATGAAGCCGCACAGGATCTGCACCAGCCCGCCGCCCTGCGGCGCAGCGACCAAGGCACGAAGGCAGCGATGAGGCAGGCACAGGCACGCGGTCTGTAGCCAGCAAAAGGCATGCTGGATAACACCTGGGCATCCGACAAGTGCTGAGCTGGCAGGTAAGCCAGGGTCACAGAGCATGCTATCAATCAACTGACCTGTGCCGCCAGGAACTCTCCTCGGCCCAGCAGCACGCAGGACAGCGCGATGCGCATGCCCACCTGCACGGCATGTGCAGGATGGATTGCAGGTGTGGACAGGCGAAGCAGACAAGCCATCAGGCTTTCTGGTGTGATGCTCCATGGCCCCGCAGTGTGCTCACAGCCAGATAGAAAAGCTGGGTGCCACCCACCGCAATGTGCTCTGTCGACTTGGCCATTGCTGCCACCAGGTGAGGGAACAACTCTCCCAGTAGACCGGGGTGCGGGCCCGGCGCATTACGCAGCGCCACCAGCCTGCAAGGCGGGGCACGGCAGCGGGGTGTGCAGCGGGTGAAGTCTCCAGCTGGCATGGCGGCGGGGAGCGCTCAGATAGCATGGCATGCCCAGCGCCAGCTGCTCAGACAGGCACATGCAAGACAATCGCGAAGCAACAGTCCTGCTTCTCCCTGTCCCGACAACACAAAATCTCCCTCACCACAGCTGCAGGCCGTCCTCCAGCAGGTTGAGCTCATCAGGTTGGTGCGGGTCGGTGCACAGCTTCAGCACAGGGAGCACCAGCGGGTAGGCGGCTGGCGACTCAGCGCCCAGCGCATGCACCAGCCGCTGCAGGGCCACCAGCACCTGCGATGGGTTGTGTAAAAAGTGGGAGACAGCTGCAAGGTAAGCAAGTGAGCTGAAGCTAGGATGCATTCTGGTGCCTGCCAGCTGAATATTGCACCAGTTTCGGGCAGCATTGGCTGGCCCCCCACACCACCCCAGCACCTTGCACGCCCACCCCCGCTTCTTGCCTGGATGCGCAGCAGGCTCTGCCCCTCCGCCTGCTGCCACACGCTGGGCAGCAGGGCCAGCAGGCCGGGGGCGTACGGCTTCACACCGTCGGCCAGCCGGTCCACTATAAGATCGAGGAGTGAGAAGGCCGCCAGCTGCGGGTGGGAGAGAACACCGAGGCAGGTGGTGGGTGCAAGGCAGGTGGGTGGTAAATATGCAGTTACTGCACAGGGGCCATTCCTGCCACGAGAAAGTGCAGATGCAAGCTGCACACGCTGCCATCCCTCAGCGCTTGCCTGCGAGTCAAATTCAGCAGCCGAGGACAGCAGGGCGGCCAGGCGCTGGAAGCAAGGCGCCACAAACTCCAGGAACTGGGCCTCGTCAAACTCCCTGGCGTGAGGATGAGGTAGGGTGGGGTGCGGAGCAGCATGGGTAGTGCACTTGAGACAGAAGGGGCGAGTTGCAGATAGGGCAAACAGGTAGGCAGTAGGCGCGGCGAGGGGAAACAGGTACAGCCCCTGGGCAAACAACCGCAGCTCAAAGCCTGCTTACCAGTCGTCCACTAGCGCGCGCAGGGAGGCCACTGCTGCCAGCTGCATGGCCGCATCCTCCTCCTCGCCCAGAGCAGCAACCAGGGCACGGTACACCTGCGTCAGGGCAGGCAGGGAGTCTGTCAAGCAAGTGTGGTCGGGTGGCAATACAGGGGCAGGCTGCCAGTCGTGGCGCAGCAACGGGTGAGGCACGCCATGCTGAGCGCACACTTTGCCCATTGAACGAGCCCTCAACAAAACCCATATGCCCAGCGCACCGCGGGCCGGTCCTCCTTCTTGAGGCGAGCCGCCCAGTGGCTGACCAGCTTGATGGCGCGGCGGCGCAGCGGGCGGGCCGGCGGCGAGCGGTCGCCCATCTCGGCCAGCAGGCTGCCGTGCAGGAAGCCTGGGAGGGTGGGTGTGGCGAGAGTCGGGCGGGCTTAGCAGGCTGCTGCACCCACACTGAGAAGGTGCCTTGGGGCATCTGGGATGAGACAGCACGCAAGCAGCTGCACCCCAGACCAGGCCAAGCAATGTGCATTCCCTTCCTCCAAACAGCAGCTGCCCCCCATACCCACCGGTGAAGTCGACATAATCATGCAGCTCGTAGGCCCCCGTAGCCACCGCTTGGTAGGCGGCCTCCTTGCGCAGCACTGCCGCAGGCACACCCTGCACCAGCGCCGCGCCTGGCGCAGCCGCCAGCTGTGCGGGTGCGCCGGGCGGGCAGGCATCGCTGGCCTCCTTCAGCAGTTGCACCACCACGGGGGCCACTGCCTCGCGGTTGGCCTGCGGCAGATGGGAAGGACACATAGCACAAAGATGGTGGATGGTCATGCGTGCCCACGAGCGCAGCACAGGGATCAGCAGCACACGAGCCCCTGCTACATTTGCAAATCCAGACAGGCATGCGATTTTGATGAACGCAAGCAAGGCAGAACCCCAACCACGCCAAAGCTACTGATGCCCCACCTCGAAGAGCGCGAGGTACGTGTTTTCGGCGCAGCCGCGCAGGCTCTCCTCCCAGGCCACGTTTTCCAGCTCGTGGTGGAACGACTCGGGGGCGTCCTCCCTGCCAAGCGAGAGCCGGCATGAAGTGAGCTGTCACGTGCTTGTGGCATGGTTGGAGCCAACACAGCCACCACACAAAGCATGCAAACAAAGCGCCAGCTGGCTTGCCGCGCAGGTTCGCTGTGCGCATGGCTGGGAACCGTCCCAACCCCGGCTGCAGGCGTGACGGCAGCAGCATGCATCACGAGAATGACCAACCATCAATGCTCCCTGGCTCACTCACCACTCCTGCAGCTCCTTGTCCGTGAGCGGCAGCAGGTGCTCCACCGCCGCCACCACAAACGCCTGCAGGCGCGCTGGTGACCAAAACGCGGACAGCGCGGGCGCCACCTCCGCCGCCAAGCTCTTCAGCTGCTCTATCTGGCTGCGCGCGCCGCTGTGCAGCGAGAGTGATGATGCGCTGCCCTTGTAGCTGCTGCACTTCTGCACGCCGTAGATCAGCAGCAGGCTCTGCACTACAAACTGCTGAGGCGCCGCACCGCCGCTGCCGCCGTTGCCGTTGCCGCCGCCCCAGCCGAGCACTTGGCTGCAGCAGAACTCCAGGCAGGGCACCAGGATGCCGCAGTGGAAGAAGCTCCTGCGGGAGCGGGGCGGGTGAGGGATGGATTGAGCCACTGGGTTCAGAGAGCGAAGCGCTGAAGCATCGCTGCCGCCTGCTGCAACGACAATGCAGCCCAGCCATGCGCGCTCCCGCCCCACAGGCAGCAGCAGCGCACCAGGGGTGCGTCTCCTGTATCTGGCGCAGCGTCTTGAGCAGCTTGAGGATGGCCCTGTCCAGCATGGCCTGCACCTGGTTGCGCTGCGCCCCCGCGCTGCGCCCTGCCCGCGCCCCCGCGAACTGCTGCAGCGTCTGCAGCAGCGGCGGCGCTATCTGGCCCACCGCCGGGACCTGCGCGAGGTGAGGTGGGGTGGCGGGCAGTCATCATGAGATGGTCAGCCACCGGCAGGTCGAATGGCTGTAATGCACCGCAAGCAGCATCCAGTCGAGCGGTGGCTGCCAAATGTGTTTCCAACCCCCGCCCTGCGGCCCACCTGCTGCAGGCTGCGTGCATCCGAGGGGAACCCAAAGATGACCATGCGCCGCAGCGCCTTGAGCTGCAGCAGCCAGCGCTCAAATGTGACGAGCAGGGCGTGCGCCGCCTGCATGGGCGCCTCCAGAGCCGCCGGCAGCTCGGATGCCACGGCGGCGGTGTCGGCCGCCCACTGCCTCCACGTGGGCTCCAGCAGCAGCTGCGTGACCTGCACAGCGAGGGAGGCGCAACGGCTGGGAGCAGGGTTGGCAGGAGGCTGCACACCGGCAGGAGCAGGCCTGCCCTGCAGGGCGGCAGGGCTGCTGCCCAGGTGCCAGCACAAGTGCTGCATGGGCGCACAGCTTCCGCCTGGGCATGCCCCCAACCCCCGCCCGGGCGCCCTGCCTGCTCAAAGTTGCGCTGGTCGGCGGCCAGGCGCTTGGAGGACAGCTCCTTGAGGATGTGGTGCAGCACCAGGTACACGCGCCGCTGCACCAGCTGGTTGGGACCCTGCACATGAGGCAGGCGGCAGCGGCGGCGGTGAGGCAGCGGAACCTGACAATGGGCTGGGCTTGCCAGATTGACAGGCTTACGCAATACGGCTCTCTTCATTCAACTGGCAACTAGACCTCCCAGCACAGCTGACCATGCCCCAGGCTGCACATGCGCACCTGCAGCTTGGCCAGCAGGTCTGAGAACAGGGTGGGCCAGGCCTTGGGGAAGTCGAAACGAGCCACCTTGGAGAACACCACCGCCACCTGCGCACAGAATGGCAAACCCAGGGAGCGGTCTGCTAACCGTGCAGGAGGACGCTGCACGAGTCTTCGGGTGGGTCCTGCTCCCATGCCTGCCAGCCAGGCCCCTCCATCGCCTGTCGCTGCCGCGCCACTGCCGAAGCGAGGTCCTGCAACCTCCCCATCTCTCTCGTTCGCACCTGCACCGCAATCTGCTGGTCCTGCTGCTCTACGAGGTCCAGCAGGCGCCCCCGCAAGTGCGCCTTCTCCTCCTCAGACAGAGAGCTGCAGCGTACAAAGCGGGCAGGGAGGTGCATGGTCAACAGGCTGGTGCGGGACACCTGCGCCCTCCTCGGGGAGCCCCCAATGGTCTGTGGCGCGCAGCCAGCCAAGTTACCGGCACACACCGTGTGTATCATGCGGCTGCCGGCCCCTGCAGCAACCAGGAGGAGCACCCACCCCGGCAGGCGCGAGCGCCAGTACTTGTTGCAGCTGTTCTTGAAGTGCACCGCGGCCAGCCAGCGGGCCGAGTGGTCGGCATCCTTGCTGGCCAGGATTTCCTGCGGGAGGTGTGCGGCGATGGGGTGCAAGTCGACCACCCAGCCGGCAGCGGTTGGCATGCAGGTGGGTGCAGGCAACAATGCGGCGAGCCAGAGGGTGGGACTAGCAGGTCCTTTGCAGGTGGTTGCCACAAATGGTACAGTTGACAGCCACACCAGGTGGGTGCAGGCGACAGCGCCCCAAGCAAGAGGCTGAACCTCATCTCCCTCTGCAGCTGCCCTCACGATCTGTGTTGCTAGGTAACCACTCCCCGCACAACACAACTGACACACATCTCGCTCGCTGCACCAAACAAAGCAGTGGCCCGCACCGCGAGGCAGGAGCAGAATCCGGGCCGCGCCTCCAGGTCCCTCAGCGCCGCCTCGGCCGCCTTTTGGGTGGCGGGGTCGTGGCTGAGCGCGGACCGCAGGCAGTCAAAGACCGCCGGCAAGTCCTGCGGCCCCAGGGCCGCCATGGCTGCAGGAACGGCAGGCGAGGCGCTGTGGCGGAGGCGGCGGCGAAGCCGACGCGGCGGTCAGAAGCGTCGGCAGCACCCCTGGCCGCTAGGGTGCGTCCTGATGATCGTAGGAATTGTCCAAAAGCTGGCCCCGCCTGCCCAAAGCGCCCAGGCTGCTGCCGACGGGCGACGACCGGCGGGGAGGAGAGCGAACGACCCGCAATGATCGACTGATGTCAAGTTTGCACCTAGCTGACAAGTGATCGCCAATCGACAAGCGCAAAGGCGGCCCAGCAATGTCGCATTTGTGGGCGTGCATTGCGGGGGCGGCTAGAGGCGGCGCACGCCATTCTGCAGCAGCTGCTCGATCGCATCTTGCACGTCTGTATCGCCGGCACACCCGCAGCCTGCGCTTGCACGCCATCACCGCTCGGGTGAGGCGCCTGGAGGGGTTTCCAGGCCCCGCTGCGCAATCCAGACACTCTTTGTACAGCGTGGGGCGCAGCAGCGTGGCGAATGGGTGCTGCAGCGCGCATGACCGCCGAAGCATGGCTCGGCTCGGCCCTGTGGGGCCCAGCGGGCTGCTCGGTCACGTCTGTGACTGCACAGGATGCAGCAGCAGCGCGGCCAGGCCGGCGCGGTGCCATAGCAGCTCGCCGAAGCGTCGCCGCCCGAGCTGCCGCCGCCGGCCGACCGACGAGCCACCTGCTGTTGCTCACGCGCTGCCCCTGCTCTTTTCCCTTGCTGCAGGTAGCGTAGCAACTGCCACAGGGAGCGGCAGCAGCCAGGCGGACGTGCGGCGGCAGCGGCAGCAGCAGCAGCGGCAGCGGCAGCCATGAGGCCGTATGTGCTGCAGGGCCACACGCGCCCGCTGAACCAAGTGCTGTTCAATGCGGAGGGAGACCTGCTGGTCACATGCGGCAAGGTGCGAGCTGGAGAAGTGGCACAGATGGTGGCATAGCAGGCCGTCACTCTTTCAGCTGCAGCAGCGGACTTGCAGCAGCTTGCCGCTGGCCCCCTGTGGCGGCACGGCCTGGCATATGGAACGACTTGCGCTGCGTTGGCTGCTGTACATTGCAGGACACGTCTCAAATTTGCTTTGTTCCATGCTGACCCTGCTTGCTTGCCCCTGCTCGCGCTGCCGCAGGATAGCAACATCAACCTGTGGTGGACGGACAACGGTGTGCGGGCGGGCAGCTTTGACGGGCACAATGGCGTGGTGTGGACGTGCGACATCACCTGTGAGCCCCTTTCGCGATTTTGTGTGCTTTTGAGGTCTCTTAACCGGCTATCTCGCTCGTACAGCATCCAGTTTGCAACGAATGCGTGCGACAAGCCAGGCAGAGTTGTTACTGCCTTGCCGCCTGCGGGCCCCCACGCCATGTGCTGGTTAGCTGTGCTTGCCATTGAAGGCTGTCTGCATGAACAAATTATGCACCCGTCCCGCCGCTGCTTGCAGACGACTCCAAGATGCTGCTGTCGGCTGCCGGCGACTCGTCAGCGCGGCTATGGTCCATGGAGACGGGCGAGGAGCTGTTCCGCTACCGCTTCAACGAGCCAGCCCGCGCCTGCAAGTGCGTGGAACAGTGCTGGCTTGGCTGGCTGGGAGCGATGCTGGCTTGGGAGCGATATTGGAGAGTGCTGTGGCAGTGGCTGCCGGACGGCTGCCATTGCCTACTGCTGCCGCGCTGGCCAGTGCTGCGGCTGGCGCGGCACGTGCCATGCTGTGTGTCTGGCGGCTGTCGGGGCCCTGGTTGCACGCGCACAGCACGCCCTCACCAGCCTTTGCTGCCGCCGCCACCCATGCCTCGTGCCTGCCGCAGGTTCAGCGTGGGCGAGCGGCAGGCAGCCATCTCCACAGACCCCTTCATGAACAGCGTCAGCGCGATCCGGGTGTTCAACATCGCGGAGAACCCGCGCGACATGCTGCAGGTGTGCTGGGGAGGGGCTTCTGTGCTGCTGTGTCCACCAGTCAGGCTGGGCGCTGCCTGCAGCGGAGGTGTGAGGCTGTTGTGGAGGTGCAGTGCGCTGTGGGCTGCATGCTGGACGTGTCTTGTTGGCCTGCCTGCCGTCTTTGGCAGTTCTGAGTGGTGCATTCAAAACAGGGCATGGCAAGCTGAAGATTGCAGTCCCTGCCTCCCATGCCTCTTGCCCTCCCCCTTCACAGACGGGGCCTGACGAGGTGATCACGCTGACGGGGCCGCGCGGCCGCATCACACGGCTGCACTGGGTGGACAACAACCGCCACCTGCTGAGCTCGTCCGAGGACGGCATGGTGCGTGTGCAGCTCTGTGGCTGGCGCTGGTCGGTTCTGGACTGCACTTGTTCCTGCCGAGCCGCACACAAAGCGTACTGCACACTGCATACCAGTTGCCGCGCGTGCTGCTTTGTAAGGTCTCCCAAGCATGCGCTGACCCATAAGCCCACATCTTCCCTCCTGCACTCCCTGCCCCCCGCCCGCAGGTGCGGCGGTGGGACGTTGAGACGGGCAAGGTGCTGCAGGAGGCGCAGCTGCACGACAAGCAGATCAGCGACATGCAGGTGCGTATGGCACTCTGGGGGGGCAGTCTGGAGGGGCAGCGACCGCACTTCTGGGGTGGCGGGCAAGTGGGACGGCAGTGCTGGCTAGCTGCAACCGGCTACCTCGTGTTGGCTTGGGCTTGAAGCTGGCAAGGAGGCATGGGGAGCCTGGTCTGTGTCCGCTGGTGGCGGGCAATGCTGTGCGCCTGGGTTGTGCTGCCCGCATGTAATGCACTGTTTCTGAGCCCCTGTCTTACAACCCTGCGTCCCACATGTTTGCGTGCGCAGATGAGCGTGGACGGCACGCACTTCATCACCGCCTCGCCCGACCGCACATCCAAGCTGGTGGACACGCAGGTAGGCTACTGTAGGGGCTGCCTGAAGTGCTATGTGCACATGCATGTTGTCAGCGCAACTGTCCAGCTGGGGTGCAGCAGCAATGTTGGTGCGGGCAGGCCACACCCACCGCAAATCTGCACGGGCGCCGGTGTTTCAGCAGCGAGTGCGATACCTTGCCTCATGTGTATGTGTGGTGTGCGTGTGTGCTACCCAGGCCAACCAACACCTGCCCCTCCTCTTCCTCCTCCTCCCCCTCTGCTCCCATCCAGTCGTTTGAGGTGCTCAAGGAGTACAAGTCGGCGGCGCCCATCAACTCGGCGGCCATCTCCCCCATCTTTGACCACGTGCTCATCGGCGGCGGACAGGTGAAGGGGACATGTGTTGCTGATGCGGCGGCGCCAGCCGGCTGGCCGGTGCTGGGCCTGAGCGGCAGGGCGCTGGCTCGGACCGGCAGTTGGTGTGGCACAGTACTGGCCATCAGTGGCTGCTCGCACGCAGCATGCCAGCGCGTGTTCAAGCTCGTTGCAGCCCTGTACTGCACTGCTGCTCAGCTGCATCTGCTGCCTGCCCACCAATGTCTGCCGCCTGCCCCTCGCACCCCGGCAGGATGCGGCGGCGGTGACCACCACTGCGGCCAAGGCGGGCTACTTTGAGGCCCGCTTCTTCCACAAGGTGCGCCTGATTACTGCTGCTGACAATGTTTGAAACACACTCCAGCCTGCGAGATGCCTGCATTTTCCGAGGTGCGCTTCTTCCACAAGGTGCGCTGCCGCTTGATCTGGTACGTTCAGTCCCTTGGCCTGCGGTCTGCCTCACTCTCTGCTCCGGCACTTCCCGGCTGTTCTGCTGCCGTGCAATGCACTGCATCCACTACTGTGCGTTGCACACCTGCACTGGGGGCGCTGTTGATGAGCCTGTGTTTGTCCGTACCATCCGACGCTCACTGACGATCAACCCACAGTGGAATCTCGTTAGCCTGAGGCGCCCCCACACACCCCTGCACCTGCACTGCATCCTGGGGCTCGGTTGGTCAGGCTGCTGGATGAGCTGCCGTGCTTCCACCTCGCCCATATTCAGTTCATCTTGCTTGGATGCTCCATCTGTCAATCCTGTGCTGTTTTCAACTGGGCACTAGCCCACCGTTTCAGCCTAAGCGCGTGCCAGCAAGCTCACACCTGCTCCCCACAAACCCCACCGACTGCAGGTGTTCTGCGAGGAGTTTGCCAACGCGCGCGGCCACTTCTCCCCCATCAACTCGGGTGAGGGCCGGCACCTATCGTACTGCCATGTGATGCACTGCAGGCACACTGTAGTGAGCTGCTTGGTAGTGGCGGCCGCAGCCGCCGCTTTGCCTCACCAGCCCGGTAACCAGCAGCGTCTGCTGCCCTGCCGCCCCCCTGCCTTGTGCCTGCAGTGGCCTTCAGCCCCGACGGCACCAGCTTTGTGACGGGCGCGGAGGAGGGCAACGTGCGGCTGCATCACTTTGATGCCGACTACTTCACAACGAACTGGGTGAGGCGGGTGGGAGGGGCTGCTGCCGGGCCAGCAGCTGAGCGGCGGGGAGGCTTGGAGGTGGCAGTTTAGGCGGTTTCCCTGTCCGCGCTTTGCTGGGTGCTATGATCCAGCAATGCAACCCGCCGCTAGATGCAAGGAATTGAGTGTTGTGGCCTGATGCTACCAGTTGTCTGACTGCATGCTCACTCTTGCCTTTTGTCCTGCCGCAGGACCGCGTCTGATTGTGTTGCGGCGCGTGGTAAAGCAGCGACTGCAGCCGTGCCTCTGGAACGATTGAATTCATTGCACCTCTGCTACTTACAATGTGCAACAACAGCTCAAACCAGGAGCAACAAGGCAGACAGGCAGTGGGCGCTGAGAGTTACTAGCAATTTGTGCAGACTGTTCAACAGGAGGTGGATTGGTGTGCGGTTGCGATGCGGCAGACTGCACTTGTTGGGGTGGCTATACTAGGCAGCTGGTCATCTGGGCAAGCCGCCACGGGATGCAAGGACTGTCATGGCTTCAAGATTGAAGCGTTCCCTTGCGATGTCGGAGGGTGTGCGCCCCTACACAGCAGGAGAACAAGAGGCAGCAGGGCTGCCACAACGATTGCTGCCCCTGTTCACAGCGTGCTTGGCTGCAACTTCATGACATTGGTGCTAGGACACGGCTGAACTACCCTGCTGATCAAGGCACTTGGTGCTGCAGGCCGCTGCACAGCGCGTCTAACTTGCCTTCAGGTCCGGGGCCTGGCTTGCTTGGGGGGTCGCCTTCAGGATGCGCAGCAAAATGCCGGCGTGGTTGTTGTCCGCAGCAATGTGTGCCGGCGTCGGCCCATTACCAATGCCATCTGCCACGCCGAGCGCTTCGCCGGGAGCGGCATCCAGCAGCAGCGAGACCACCTCTTCGTGGCCGTTCTCAGCTGCCAGGTACAAAGCGCTGGCATTGTCTTGGCGCCGCGCGCTGGCGGCAGCAGGGCAGGTTACAAGCAGCCGCTCCACTGCGGCGGTGTGGCCACGCACAGCCGCCTCATGGAGAGGTGTCTGGCCACGCATATCCTGATAGGCCGCAGCAGACGGGTCAACGGTCAAAATTGCGTCGAGCGCTGCTGTGTGGCCGTTGATTGCCGCCAGGTGCGCCGGCGTTCGTTCGGTGCAGTTGATCAGCTGGGTGGCTGTGGGCGCAACAGCAAGTATCTTGTGCAGACAGGCAACATGGCCCATCTCTGCCGCAAGGTGCCTGCAGCGTGGTGGGCGCAGTGGTGGGGCCTGTTCAGCGCACTCGAGGCAGGGGAGGCCACATGCACTTTGCAAGCGGCAGGTGAGTGTAAGATCTGCTAGCATGCTGCGTGGGCAGGTAAGCACGCAGAAAGGTGGGAGGCAGGCCAGGAAGCTCGCAAGCAACAAGTGCACAAGTCCCGTGCAGCAGGACGCCTTGACACCTCCCCACAGCTGCTCACGCTGGGGAGGAGCCGAACTGGGCCTGCGCAGTGGCGGTTGCAGGCGCTGCAGCAAGCAGCAGCTCGAGTATAGCTGCCTTGCCACCGCAAGCCGCGATGTGTGCCGGAGTGACCCCTTGTAAGGCATACCCTTCTGCGGTCGCACTGCCCGATTCAGGGTACACCGCCAGCAGATGCTGAAGGCTTGCTAGGCGGCCTGCCTGGACTGCATGGAATGCACAGTTCATCCCCTCGCCGTCCACATGGCCGGCTAGCTGCGGTGCAGCATGCAGCAGCAGCTGGAGAGCCGCGACATGGCCGTTTCGAGTCGCCCACGTTGCTGCCGTGTATCCAGTGGTTGTTTCAGCTGTGCGCACTCTGGAGCTGCATCTAACAGCAGCCTCAGCACATCAATGTATCCTTCTTGTGCAGCTGCAGGGCAGGGAGGCAACAATGGCAGGAGAAGTTGGCAGCATGCATGCGAATTCTCCACTAGTTGGGGTCCGTGCCCAGCTAATGTCACAGCACAACAAAGCTGCCGGCTTGCAACGTTCGCTAGCTGGGCATGAGAACAGCTGGCCATGCCTAGGTTATTTAAAAACCGCAACTATGTGCACCGGCAGCCAGCCATCGTCACCACAGGGCACCATGGCTGCTTCGGGAGCGGCCTCCAGCAGCACTTGTGCCACCTGCTCGCTGCCGCACAGCACGGCGAGCAGGAGGGCAGTGAAACCCCTCTCGTCTTTGGCCAACGCAGCGTCCTTGGGATTGGCGGCCGCAGCAAGGGCCTTGCGCGCCCCCTCCGCATTGTTGAGCAAAGCGGCATCATGCAGTGGTGACCCGCTAGGAGAAGACCCCTGCAGGATGGCCGTCAGCTTGTCCACTCTTTCTTCATCCTCCTCCTCCTCCTCATCCGTCGACTCTTCGTCCGATTTCATGCTGGCCAGCACCTGCTGCTGCTGCCGCCACTGCTGCTGCTGCCGCCGCTGCTGCCATCGAGCGAGGGACCAGCCGGCAGCCCCGCCGGCGGCAGCGCCCACAGCAGCTGAAGCCACCACTCGCACAGCCGGCACCATCTGCACAGCCGGCTGGGGCACAGGAGCGCCCCGCATGCTGAGGGCAACGGGCCTCATCGGGAAGGCTTCCCTACCTGCATGGGTGACAAATGCATCTAACTCAACAACTTTCATTGTGGACATTGTGAACAAACCGGATATGCACCGGCATATCTGTGGAGGAACGATGTTCAATCACGGCACCGCTGTGAGCAGAGCGGCGGCGCCGCCGTCGCTGGCTGGTGTCGCCAGTGGCGAGCTTCCGCGGCCAGCGACAGCTGTTGTTTTGCTTGCAGCGCTCCCAAGTAGCCCATGAAAGCGGCAGCGGCACGCTGCTACCCCGGGCGTGGCTGCGAGGTTGACGTCCGGCTCGGAGGACTCACGCGAGCACCATTCGCACCTGTATTGTGACTTAGGAGGCTGCGGAAGGCGAGCTGAAGCATCGATCACAGGCAGCGTAACGGCGTGTTTGCAAGATGCCGTGCTGCCTGCTGTGTTGCCGCTCCGCCTTGCCTTCCATCTGCATGCTCCTTCGTGCTGCCCTCCAACGTTTTATGGCTTACATTAACCAAACAGGGAAAATTTATGAACACATAAAAAAGGTCAAACCCATCTTCCAAGCTCAGCGCCGCCGGCCGCCGTCCCAGCCGCCCCGGCAGCCACCTCCAGCTTGCGCTGCCAATCGGCCACCGCCTTGTGCGCCTCCGCCACCGCCTGCTTGAGGCGCATGTAATCCATGATGGTTTGCCTGCCGTCAGCAGGAGCAGAGCTGCCGCCCCCAGAGCTGCTGCCGTCGGAATCGGTGCCGGCATCGGCATGTTCGCCGCCCGAGCCCTTGGCACCGCCGCTGCCGCCGCCGCGCTGCTGCCTCAGCCGAGCGCACTCCCGCTCCAGCAGGCCTTGCTCCCGCTCCGCCTTGCCCACCTCGCCCCTCAGCACCTCCAGCTGGCCCTCCCGCGTGCCCGCCTCCTTCCTCAGGGCAGCGGTGGCGGCAGCCGCGCTGCTGAGCGCCGCCCGCTGGTCCGCCAGGCGCTGCTGGGCGGCGGCAACTGCCGCCTTGAGGGAGATGGCCTCGGCTGTGGCCTCAGCCAGCGCGGCCTCCGCCTGCAAGACAGGGGAGGTGGTGGGGTGCTTAACAAGTTTGGAATGCCCGGCTCACGCAAGCGTTGCAAGTGCAAGTAACGGCAGCACACGTGGGGCCACAAGCATGGCCAAGTTTCAGCACAATGTGCTGCAGGCACTCACGCATGGCAGTCCATCACATGCCCGCCCACCTGGGAGTGCTCAATGCGCAGCTGCTCAAAGTCGACGCGAGAAAAGGCGGCACCCTGCTCCGTGCGCTGCGCCAGCTGGGCCTCCACTTGCGCCAGCTGCGCCTGCAGGATGCCACCACAATCATCAGGGCAAGGACTTGTTTAGAGAGAAATGCTGGTGATACGAGCGACGTGAGCTGCAGCAGCTGCCACAAGCTGTCCTTCTGCCCAGAACCCCCCGAGCTGTGGGACACGACCCCCCCAACTAGCGCGCCTGCAGCATGGCGGCGTGCGTGCGCAGGCGCTCCGCCGCCACGTCCTGCCGCTCCAGCAGCTCCTCTAGCAGGCGCTCAATCTGCCGCCCGTCCAGCTGGGCCCGCGCCAGCCGCTTGGCGGTGGGCAGGCAGGCTGCGGCTGCTGGCGCCGGTGAGCTAGGAGGCGAGGAGGCGCTGCTGGTGCCAGCTGGCTCGTCTGATGCTTCACCTTCGCCCACAGGATGGTCAGCGGCAGCGGCTGCCGCAGCGGCAGCTCCTGCAGCAGCGGAAGCTGCCGCCATGGCCGCTGCTGTTGCAGTGTCAGGCTGGGGAAAGCCCAGCAGGCCCAGCAGCGCGGCGACAGCCCGCCCCACTTCGGCCGCCTGGTGGGTGCGGCAGTCGGCTGCGGCGGCGGTGGCGCAGGCGCGCTCCAGCTCCCCTGCGGCCGTCAGTGCCTCGATCTCTCGCTGCACCGCCCCTGCCTCCACAGCGCAGAGCTCCTGGCGCTCCGCCAGCAGCAGGGGCTCGCGGCCAATCTCGTCGGCAGCGTCTGCGTCTGCGTCGGCGGCAGCGGCGGCGGCTCTGGTGCGCGCCTGCCCGCCCGAGACGCGCTGCAGCAGGTGCGCCAGGAAGGCATTCTCCAGCTCCAGCTGCGCCACGGCGCCGGCCAGCTCAAGAGAAGACAAGTCCAACGTCGGTGAACGAGGTTCCATGGCCACCCCGCGCGTTGACTGGGCCAGGAAACGATCTGTGGTATCACCCGGAGTGTCGGGAGATTAGAGGCAGCCTCCCAAGCGCCTCTAGCCACTGCACAGCGTGGCTCCAATGCATCCCTGCTCGCTGCACACGCAGCGCCGCATGCATGGCGCCAATTGCAACCTGCACTGCACAAATCTCATCTAGCCATCGCCGCACAGCCCTGCGGAGCACCACAGCGCGAGCTCGCTCTCCGCCCGGCGCCCTGCTGCACGGTCACGCCCCAGCGCCACGCTGATGGCCACCGCAGAAGAGGATGAGCGCTTGGCGCGCCTGCGCGCCGAGGCAGAGGCCGAGATGCGACGGCGGCTGCCGACCGACGGCGGCGGCCGTGCCGCCAAGCGGCGCAAGACCGGCGGCGAGGAGGCCGAGCGCCAGGCAGGAGGCCGGTTCGAGTACGGTGCCGTGCGTGAGCTAGCCACCGGCATCACCGGCTTTCTGCTCACCTGCCAGCTGCAGCGGTGAGTGGGTGGCCAGCTAAGACGGCGGGCTGCCTTGTAGCGCATCCGTGTCGACTGGTGCCCGAGATGCCTGCATATAGCCAGAAGGATGTGCTTCACTCCAGTTGCGCTCGGCCAGCTCCCCTGTATCCATCGCCCCCTTCTCACAGAGAGAACTCGGCCCGCAAGGAGGCGGGGCCTCTGCTGGCACACTACTTGGAGCGGTGTCGCGGTGGCAGTGAACCGGCGGCAGCGGGCAGCAGCGAGCAGGCAGCAGCAGAGAGCGCTCAGGCCGCAGCAGCGGCTGCGGAGGCACCAGCACAGGAGGGTGCGGCGGCTGGCAGTGCAGCTGCGGACGACAGCAGTGGGCCCAAGCCGGCGGCGCTGTCTGCTGTCAAGGTGCCGGTCCGCGGCCTTGTTGCCCTCAAGCTAGCGGCCCACCCTGCGCCCAGCGGTGCAGACGGCGTTGAGGGCAGCAGCCAGGGCAGCGCAGGCACGCTGGATGCAACCAGCGCCAACCTTGTGCACAAGATGGCGGCGGCTCTGCTGGCCGACATTGCGGCTGGGAAGCAGGCACGGCTGCAGCACGTGCAGCGCATCATGCCAGTGCAGACAACGTGCAAGCTTGGGGCAGCGGCTCTGCAGGCAGCTGGCGGCCAGCTGGCAGCGCTGGTGGCAGCAGCGGTGGCAGACGACAGCAGCAGCGAGCAGCAGCAGGCAGATGGCCAGCAGGAGAGCACGGCAGCAGCAGCGTCTGCAGCAGCAGCAGCAGGTGGCGAGGTGGCCAGCGAGCGGCCGCTCACATTTGGCATCGGCCTGAAGCAGCGGGAGATGAGCGGCAAGCCGGCCGCAGCGGCCCCTGCTGCAGGCAACGGCAGCAGCGCTGGGACCGGTGGGCCAGCACCGGCAGCAGCGGCTCCAATGGACCGAGGGGCCATCATCACATCCCTGGCTGGCGGGTTTGAAAGTGCGCTGCGGCAGCAGCACGGCACAGCAGCGGCAGTGGACCTAAAGGCGCCCGACTGGGTGCTCATCTGCGAGGTGGTGCCAGCTGGCGGCGAGCTGTACGCTGCGCTGTGTGCGCTGCCGCGCGCGCTGTGCACGCTCAAGCCCAAGCTGCACGTGCAGGCGGTGGGCCGGGCCGGCGCCTGAGCAGCGGCGGCGGGTTGCAGGCATTGGTGGCCAATAGGCGGCCCTGCTGCTGCTGTGCATTGCTCCTCCCATGTGCAGTCGTTTGCCTCTTGGCAGCTTGAGCGACTTCTTCTGTAAGTCCTGCCAGTAACTGTGCAATTAGAGAAGGGGTTGATCGCTCGAGAGATCGCTGGGGAATGTGGCCGTGCGCTGGGCGCCAGGGCTTCAACCCACTGCCCATCCTGCTGCCGGCCAAGCCTCAGTGCACAGCATCGGTTTACAAGCTCAGGATCGCTTCAGCGCCTGCCCAGAGCTGACCCCCCGTGAGAGCGAGGGGCGCAACGCCAGGCGAGAGGGCTGAGCTCTCCACCCTGTGCGCGGAGAAGACTGCAGGCCTTCGATTAGCCGCAGTATGAGCCGGCGAAAGCTTCCGCCTCTTCCCTGGCCCCGCCGCCCTTCCCGCCGCCGCTGCCGCCAGCCAGTTTCAAGGAGCAGTGCCTTTCTCACAATCCACCTCGTGCTGCTTGCTGCACGACACTTGCGGCGAATCCATCTGCATACACCTGTACCCATGGCTGCAGGCAAGCTACCGTTCACCTGTGTAGCGCTCCATGCCGGCCCACGAAAAGTATGTGGCTGACCAGGGGGAAGCGCAGAGCGGCGCATCCAGCCTGCTGTCGCTCATCGGGCAGTCCAAGCACGTCACTGGAGGCTTCCCCATCTTTGCCATTAAATCAATGTTGGTCAGCTTCAGCTCTGCCACGGTAAGCAAGGGGGCGGCGCTGACAAGGGTGCCTTGGCAGGGTTTTCATGCGGGGTTCGCTCTGGCTGTGCACGCCACGGGTTGCAGAACACCAGCACATGCTGGCTGTCAACAACGAGTGACTTCAATCCCTGTGCTTCAGGTCTTTGGCTGCGCCTCCTACATGCTCTTACACGGGCCCCTGGGGCCGGCGCTGAGCTTCCTGGTGAGGGAAAGAGGGGCTGGTGGCTTGTAAGTGGTGGTTGCTTGTGAGCTCTGATGCTGGCCGGCTGCAGCACCCTGATGGCCATGCTTGACAGGAAAGATGACATATTACGTAGGGCAACCCGTTCACAGCCGCCGCGGTCCCCTTCCTCCATTCCTCCTGCCGCAGTGCGGCAGCAGCTTTGGCTTTGTGGGCGGCTGTGTGCACCGGTGGCGCACCGACCGCACAGAGGCGCTCGAGGTGATTTTGTGCAGGCTCCTGTGCTTTAGCCGACCCTCTTGTTGGTAAATTTCGAGCAGAGGGCAGGCAGCTGGTGATGCCTGTGCAACCGCGCCGAGTGGCTGCTCATGAATCCATCAGTGCTGGCAATGCCTCTCCACAGCAAGGGAGCGGCGGCTCAACTCTGCGGGGTCACACCGTGGGCCTGCAACAGCGTGCCTCTCCACCCTGCGGGGCACACTACCGTTGGCCTACAGGTGGTGCGGCACTACCCCCGCCTGCTGGAGCACCACCTGCGGCTGTGTGGGGAGGCCAAGCACGAGTTCGATCGCCAGTCATTCGCCCAGTGGTCGGTGGACATCAAGAGCAACCCGCGAAAGCAAGGTGCGCATACGAAAGGGGCTGGAGAGGGCAGGCAGGGGGTTTCTGGATTATTGGGGAAGAAAGGTGCAGACATCGCTCTTGAAATCCAACGCAGGTCTGGCTATTGTGGCCATGTATGCGGCAGCCCCTGCCCTGGAGCGGATTGAGGCGGAAAAAGAGGAGGCAATCGTCACAGCCTACGCCTCGGGCGCCACCGATGAAGGCAGCGGCAGCTTTTGAGGCTGCACATGGCTGCACAGTTCTGGCAGTGTGTTAATTTGAATCATAAGAGAGCATCAGGCCAGTATGGTTTACAGTGTACGCGGCACCCCATTGCGACATGTTGAAGTGGCGGCAGACGGTGGATGAGCGCCGCCCGGCAGCTTGCGCCCGCCGCAGCAGGACATGGCGGCGCATGCAAGCGTGCTGGCTGGATTGTATTCAGCACCGTGGTGCCAATCTTGCTGTCTGCGGCTGAGGAAGGCAGCCCAGCGAGCAGCGGCTGGACCGCCCCAAAGCCAGGAGCGCTGGGCAGCCCAAACCCGTGCTTGTGTGCAATCGCAGTGATCCGTTGCGAAGAAACACACAGCCAGCTCGGTCACAGCCGCTGCAGGTCAGTGGCAGCAGAGTGCGGGCAGCGCTGTCAAGCCCTCCGGCCAGCTACCGCCCTGATGTGCCCTCCGCGGATCAGCGCAACCGATGGAAAGCGCTGCTGCCTCGCCGCCTTACCCCGGCGCCACCGCCGCTGCCGCCGCCGCTCACCGCCATCCTGTGCCCCTCCTGCCCGCTGCTGCTCCCCAGCCCCCGCCATGCCGCCCAAAAATAAGTACTACGACGATGACGACCTGGAGGATGAGTGGAGTGATGACGAGGACTACTATGATGAGGACCATGAGGAGCCGGCCCCCAAGGCGAGACGGGAGGGGCCCATGGCTGCTCGACAAGTGCCCATGTTGCTAGCTCACCTAAATGGCATTTACTGTGCCATTGGCATCTACATATGCTAGGCTTGTCACCGCCTGCGGACCCTCTGTTCCTCACTGTCTGGCTGCTGATCCCACCCCCTCCCCACCCGCCGCCTGCCCTGCAGCCCAAGCCAGCGGCCAAGCCAGCGCCCGCCAAGCCAGCCCCCAAGGCGGTGCCCGCCCCCGCGGCCGCAGCAGGTGCCTCTGCGCTTGCACGTGCACTGGTGGATGCGCCGCCGCGCCGGCCAGACGGCAAGCGGCAGTCGGGCGGTGCGTGGAGCGCGGGCGCCTGCGGCGGCGGCTGCGCTGAAGCCAGCTGCTGCTTGCACTGCTGGCCTGCTGAGCTAGATGTGCTCCGCACGGCTGTCCCCCTAAATTTGTTTCCTTCTTGTTTCCTTTGTCATCTCCTTGCCCAACCCGCAGCCAAGAAGCTCCCCCAGGCAGCCGCCATCAAGCAGCAGCCACACGAGCTGGTGCCCGAGGCAGCAGCGGCGGCAGCAGGCAGCGAAGTGCAGCGGTTTGCGTTTGACCGACCGTCGCCTGACGATGTAGTGCAGGCGGCGCAGCAGCAGAAGGGCCCTGGAGTGGCACCCAAGCCGTACAACCCAATCCGGGCGCAGCAGCAGGCGCAGCAGGCGCAGCAGACGGGCGAGCGGGAGGCGCAGCGGGCGCAGCAGGGGGCGGCAGACGCGGCGGCTGCGGGCTTGCAGGGCCTGTCGGTCGGCGATGCCGGCCCGCCGGCGGCACAGCAGGCACAGCAGGCACAGCAGCGGCGGCCGCTCAGCGAGTACCGTCCCGACGCTGAGCTGGCGGCAGCGTGCACAGCAGCAGCCACCGCTGAGCAGTCGGGGGGCGGCAAGCCGCGCCTGCACCTGGTGGTGCTGGGCCACGTGGATGCTGGAAAAAGCACGCTCATGGGGCGCATGCTCTACGAGCTGGGCCTCATCAGCGACAAGGCGGTGCACAAGACGCAGGTGGGGGGTGGGGCTGGGTGGGGCGCTGGGGCGGAATGGGTGGTGGGTGGTGGAGTGGGAGGTTGTGGGAGAGATGATGTCGTGTCGATGGCAGTCTGGGCAGCAGGGTTAGTGCCTTTGGGACTGCTGGCCCAGGTGGCGAGATGGGATCAGCCCTGACAGCCAGCATTGCACAGCACCATCAGCTCCCGCCACCCAATAGCGCGGCCTGCCCCCGCAGCGCGAGGCGGCGGCCACCGGCAAGGCCTCCTTTGCCTGGGCCTGGATGCTGGACGAGCGGCCGGAGGAGCGGGCGCGCGGCGTGACGGTGGACGTGGCAGTGACGCGGTGCGCTGGGGTGGCGCCTGGAATGCTGAGGCTGAGGCTGGTGGCTGGGCGGGTTGGGAGTGCAGATTGAAGGCACATGGTGGCGGTGACGCTGTGCGCTGGGCTGGAGGGCTGAGCTTTCGTGTGGCTGGGGCTACTGCATGTGCGGGTTGCAAGGATATGGTTGGAAGCTGGTCCTCGCACGCTCTACGTGCTGGTTGTCTTCCAGTTCACACAACACACACCCTGCACCCGCCTCACTCCCTTGTCTCCCTACCCCACCTGCTCAACTGCCAGGTTTGAGACGCCGGCCCGCAACGTGACGCTGCTGGACGCGCCAGGGCATCGCGACTTTGTGCCCAACATGATCACGGGGGCAGCGCAGGTGCGCACTTCGGCGAACAATTAGGTTGCCGGATGTAATGCCTTGCGCGCCTGTGCCCAACATGATCAGGGGGTTGGCCCAGGTGGGCAGCCGCTGGGGTTGGCTTGCCGGATGCGGGGTGCTTGCCGCTGTGGCTGCTCGTAGTGGCACAGCCACTGTATGCTTACGTTAGAAAGCAACAAGCATGGACCCAAAGCGCCTGCCTCTGCGCACCACCCTCCTACTTGCCTTCCACAGGCGGATGCCGCACTCCTGATTGTGGACGGCTCCCCCGGCGGCTTTGAGGCAGGCTTTGAGCCCGCTGCGCCCGGCAGCGCTGCCGGCGGTGGCCAGACGCGGGAGCATGCGCAGGTGGGTGGCTGTGGGTACTGCAGCATGTTGTTTGGGTTGATAAGTTGCCTGGTAGGCTTTGCAGAGCTGCTCGCAACTGGACAGCACCTCTCTCCAGTGTTCATACCACCCATCCGTCTGCCTGCATACACCACCCTGCACCCCTTGCTCCACCCTGTCTAGCTCCCCTGCTCCGCCCCTCTGCAGCTGGCGCGGTCCCTGGGCGTGGAGCAGGTGGCGGTTGTGGTGACCAAGCTGGACACCTGTGACTTTGACCAGGCCCGCTTCGACAGCATCAAGTGAGCTGATTGAAACAGCAATACCATGTTTGAGTGGGGTTTCCGCGTTTTATCGGGCGGGTGGAGGAATGCGACCAGGCCCGCTTCAACAGCATCAAATGAGGCTGAAAACTAGCAGCTGCTGAGCGCTGCCAGTCCGCCGGCTGCCCACTTTGTCCCCAGTGCATTGCACTGGGCAGCATGCTGGCATGCTGCGCCTGCCCACCACGCCGCCGTCCTTACCGGTTCCGCCCCAACCGGTTCATCCCCATCCCCACGCTCATTACTGCCCTGCCGGCTGCGCCGCTCCCAACCAACCAATCAACCCGCAGGGCTCAGCTGGAGCCGTTCCTGCGCACCTGCGGCTTCCGCGAGTCGGCCATCCAGTGGCTGCCGGCCGTGGGGCCCAGTGGAGAGAACTTGGCTAAGCCCGCCTCTGACCCGCAGCTGGCGGCCTGGTGGAAGGGTCCCACCCTGGCGCAGGTGCGGCGCAGCTGCTGCTGCTGGCTGCTGCTGCTGGAGCTTGTGTTGCTATTCCCCTGCCGGCCGGCCGTCCGTGGCGGGAGCTAGCACGCTCCATGCCTTGGCAGCGGTTGGTCGTTGCAAACCCCCTGTCATTGCTGAGCCGGCTTTCCAATGCCAATGTTTGCCCCCTTGCTTCCTGCGGCCTGCAGGCCATTGACAACTTCCGGCCCACGCACCGCCTGCTGGAGAAGCCGCTGCGCATGCCGGTCACAGACGTGCTGCGCAGGTAGGGATTCAAAGGGCGCCATGCGTTGTTGCGGGCGGCCAGTGGCTGAATAAAGCGCCCTGTGTGGCTGCGCCAGGCCTTGTGTGATGGCACGGCAATCGGGCTTCCCATATGCCCGCGAATCCAGGCATTTCCCACAAGCCAGCACCTTTTACCCTCTCTGTTGCCACCCTTTGACTGCTCATCTGCCTGCCTGCAGCGGCAAGGCGGGCGTGACCGTGGGCGGCAAGCTGGAGGGCGGCGCCCTGTGCCCAGGGTCCAAGGTGCTGCTCATGCCCGCAGGCCAGCCCGCCACCGTCAAGTGAGTGGGCAGCTGGTTGATACAGAGGGCGCGTCGCTTGTGACTGTCCTGCTGTCCACGCTCAAATGGCGGCAGAGTGGTATGGCTGCCCCTCAGCTACAGCCGGTTGCCTGCGCTGCGCTGTGTATCATCTCCAGCTGACCACGTGCAACAAGATCGGCACCAACGCAGGTCGATTGAGGTGGATTGCAAGCCGGCCAGCCTGGCGCGGGCGGGCGACAGTGCTGACGTGACATTGACGGGCGTGGACGCAACGGCTGTGTGCAGCGGCACTGTGCTGTGCCACCCAGACTTCCCCGTGCCGCTGGTGGACAAGTGAGCTGCAATTGGAGGTTGCGGTGGTACAGGAGGGTGGTGTGTCAGAAGCACTGTGAAGCCCCTTTCTCGGCTCAGAAGCCTGGTGGTTCAGCTCGAATTTGCTGCCTGCCTGCCGCTCTCTGATCTGTTGCCGCCAGGTATTAGTGCTTCCCACCCATCCACCGTGCCCGTTGCATGACTGGTGCACCCCCTGTTGCCTGGTCACACGCGTGCGCAGGTTTGAGGCGCGGGTGGTGGTGCTGGATGTGGCCATCCCTGTGCTGCGCGGCCAGCAGGTCACCATCCACGCGCACACCGGTGAGGCACTTT
>VFQQ010000990.1_pt1 | contig 45158 bp, 37 predicted proteins | sample 3512341 | NCBI WGS metagenome assembly VFQQ01 (sample SAMN10412373, study PRJNA504923) | tailings metagenome | isolation source: Relicate 2 Philex TSF1 revegetated site | place: Philippines: Tuba, Benguet | collected 2017-08-29 | reverse complement strand
AGCCGTCCTTTTCCATCTTGCGGGCGAGCCTGGTCGCCTCCTCGATGGTGCGGCCAAGGACGAACTGGCCGCCCAGGATCTTCATGGCCTGCAGCACGGCCGAGCGGATCACCGGTTCGCCGATGCGCTGCACGAAGCCCTTGATGGTGCCGGCGATCCCTGCCCCGCCATCGCGCAGCACTTCGCCGGTGAGCGTGAGCGCCAGAGTGGAGACATTGACCAGCGGCGAGTTGGCGCGATCGAGATGTTCGGACCAGCGGCTGGGCGCGATCTTGTCTTCGATGAGATCGTCGATGGTCTTGGTGTCGGGCACGCGCAGCAGCGCCTCGGCGAGGCACATCAGAGCGATGCCCTCGTGGGTGGAGAGCGTGTATTCGGCGAGGAAGCTTTCGAGCATGCCGCTCGACGAACCGGCGCGGACCTTTTCGACGAGTTCGGTGGCGCGCACGCCGATGGCGGCACGCTCTCCGTCGTCGAGCGCAGCATCGGCGACGAGCCGCGTCAGGGTCGTCGCCTCGTCGGCCAGAGTTGCGGCACGAATGGTTTGGCGCAGCTCGGCCAGCCGGTCCTTGGTCATGAAGTCTCCCGCAAATCAGGCGGGAATATAGGCGACCGATCGCCCCCTGCCCACCCTTGGCCCTAGCCCCGGCAGGATGCAGGCGAAAGGGGGGACATTGTGGCGAGGAAGTTAACAGAGGTGCGGACGCGAGGGTGACGACGCGCAAGCTTGCGCTTGCCCGTCGAAGCTGGCATCCAGCCAGACATGATCGACCTCGAGACATTGCCGCCCGACGCGCCCGTGGCACTGATTGCGGAATTCACCGCGCGGCCCGGACAGGGCGATGCGGTGGCCGACCTTCTGGCCGGCCTTACCACCGATGTGCGCAATGAGCCGGGCAATGTGGTGTTCGACGGGCACCGGCGGATGGATGATGCGACCAAGTTCGTCGTCTACGAAATCTATCGCGACCGGGCCGCGTTCGAGGCTCACATTTCCGCCCCTTATGGCGCGGTGTTCAACGCCAAGCTGCGCGACCTGATCGTCGAACCCAACTCGGTGCTGACCTTCCTGACGCCCGTGCCGGCGCGCTAGCGCCGCAGCCAGGCGAAGGCGCGGCGCAGGAAGGCGGCCGCGTCGGTGGTGACGGGAGCGCCGTGTGCCATCAGCACCTGCTCGACCGGCCAGCCGAGGATACGGTCGACGGCGGCGCGAGCGGCCGCCCGATCGCTAAAGGCGACGCGGAACTTGCGTGGCACCGATGGCTCGGCGCCGACCATCAGGTCGAGACGCGCGACGATGGCGCGCCAGCCACGGAACCAGCCGGGCAAAAACTGCTGCAGCAGATCGGTGAAGATCGCGGTGCCACTCGGACGATGGAAGAACACCACTTCGGTGGTGATGCGATTGCCGCGCATGAGCACGAGATCGAGGTCGTCGCCCCAGGCAGGCGGCGGGGTGTCGCCGAGATCGGCGGCAAAGACGATGTCCGGGCGCCGCTCGCGCAGGCCCGGCGGGGCGTAGACGGCGGCAGCCGGATAGGCGGTCTGCCATTGGGCGACAAAGCTGTCGTGCAGCGTGCTGGGCGGCACAAGATGCCGGACCTGGCCGAGGGCGTCGACGGCGGCGCGCAGATCCTCGGTCAGCGCGACTGGCGACCAGACGAGGAGATCGCCATTGGTGAGCCGGATGACCGCCATGCGGGTGGGATAATGGAAGCCGGCCGCGGCGGTGACCACCGGTCCATCGACAAGCCAGATCTGCGGACCAAACTTCTGCAACACGCTGTACCTCAACAATCTTTACACATGTGTAAATTTACACCATTGTATAGAAATGACAACGAAGCGTGTCGACCGATCGCGACTGCTGGTGCTGGAGGCCGCCGACGCGGCATTCCGCGAACTCGGCTTTGCCGAAACCGACATGGAAGAGATCGCGCAGCGAGCTGGGCTGACGCGGAAAACGCTCTACAATCTCTTCGGCTCGAAGGACGAGATCGCGCTCGAACTGATCGCCCGGGTAGAGGCGCAGGATGCCGGCTATCGCGCGCTGATGGCGGCGAACGCGGACGCGATCGGCCTGCTCGAACGCGTGCTGGGCGACAGCGCCGGCTGGTGCCGCGCCAACCCGGCGCTGGCGCTGCTGGCCCTGAACCCGGCGGTGCGACCCGGACTGCAACCGCCGGCGGATCGCCCGTCGTTTCAGGGACTGGTCCGGGACATCGTCGCGCTCGGCCAGCAGCAGGGCCGCATCAGGGCCGACGAGGATGCCGGCTTCATGACGCTGGTGCTGCTCGGCATCTACGGCCAGGCGATGCTGAGCGCGCTCGCCGGCGGCCGGGAAGCAGACGATATCGGCCGCATCGTCCGCATCGTGGTCGACGGCATCGGCCAGGCACCAAGCGGACGAAGCGCCCGTCAGGGCGGGGCCAGACGTCCGCCTGTGTGAGCGGCGCGCTCTGGCGCCGACATATGGAAAACACCTCGCTCCCGGTGAGGAGCGAGGTGTCGTTTGTTCAGGCCGCCGGCATCGGCTGGCGGCACGAACGACCTAGGCGAGGAAGGGCTTGGCGGCTTCCAGCACCTCTTCCTTCGTCTTGGGTTCGTCGAAGGCGCCGTCCCAGCTCTTCTTGCCGCCGATCTTGCGAACGATGGCGGCATGGCGGGCTTCGACCGAGTGTATCTGCAGGGCGGCCTGCAGGATGTCGTCGTTCTCGATCAGGTTGCCGGCCTGGCCCTTGTAGGCCGCGACGCCAAGGTCCTCGAAGGTCTGGCTGAGCGCCAGGTAGGTGTCGAAGTTGGTCAGCGCGTCGGCATATTGCCCGCCGGCCGTGAGATCGAGCTTAGGCCGCTCGATCGCCTTGGAGCCGAGCGCGGTGGAGAGGAACGCCACATGCGCCGCCTCGTGCTTGCCGATCTGGTTGAAGATGCCGGTGTACTCGGCCGGGATCAGACCTTCGGCTTCGAGACCCGAGCGGTAGAAGGCATCTTCGATGTGCTCGAGCGTCAGCGCATAGGTCAGCACATCGACGATGCCCTGCGGCAGATCCTGGCCGAAGGCCTGCTGGCTCGCCATGGCGAGGACCAGCGGAGCCGAGGCCAGGGCACCCAGCTTGAGGGCGGACGAGCGGAAGAACTCGCGGCGATTGGCAACGAGGCGTTCGGTGATGTCCGGATCGACGCCAGCGAGGATGGAAGTGTTCTGGTTGGTCATTGTCGTTCTCCTCAAACCAGCGCTTTGGCGGTGACGTCGGTGGTGATGAACGGATCGGCTGCCTTGAGCACGTCCGCCGGTTCCTTGGCGACGTCGAGGCCGTTCTCGTCGACGACGTCATCGCCGGCGAACGCCACGCTGTTGGGGTTGAGCAGGTCGCGGATGGCGGCGGCATGGCGGGCTTCGACCGAAACGATGCGGCCGGCCTGCAGCAGGTAGTCGCCGTTCTCGATCAGCTTGCCGGCGCCGTTATAGGCGGCGACGCCGAGATCCTCGAACGTCTGGGCGGTGGTGAGCACCGCCTCGCGGCTGGTGAAATCGACGGCCGAGAAGTCGACCTCGAGATCGGGGATGGCGCCATCGGCCAGCGCTTCCTTGAGGAAGTCGCGGTGCTCGACCTCATGGTCGCGGATGTCGGTGAGCCAGCTGGTCTCCTCATCCGTGATGCCCGAATAGGGGGCTTCCAGAACCTTGGTGTAGAAGGCGGCTTCGAGTTGTTCGAGCGCATAGGCATAGTTGAGTACGCCCACATCGCCTTCGCCGAGGTCAGCAGCCAAGGCGGCCGAGATGCCGAAGTTGGGAAGGATAGTGCCTGCGACCGCGACGCCTGCGGCTGCGCCAGTCCATTTGAGGACATGACGCCGGGAGAGTGTGAGATCGGTCATTTTCGCTTTCCAAGTTGCGCACACGCTTGCAACTACTTAGATGGCGGCCGATTAGTTTCGGCATTTTCCCGATCAAATCCGGCATTGCGCAAGCAACATTCTAGCGACAGCTAAGTTCGCGCGGGCATTGGAGAATTTCACACTAACCCAGGTTAGGAAGAGCGCTAGAAAAAGCCACCCTTGCCGGATGCGAAAACGCGAGCCGGCGATGGGCTCTGGAGCACCCGCATGGTGGGTGTGCCGACCATGAGGGTGCTCTAGCGGTAATCGACTAGAACTTCAGCTTGGTGCTGACGCGGAAGGTGCGGCCGGGTTCGAGATGCGGCGTGGTGCCGTCGAAATCCTGGCCGTAGCTGGCGCGGCTCGTATAGGCGGTATCGAAGATGTTGCGGACTTCGAAGCGGACCGAGAGGTTCTCGTTGTCGATGGGCTGGTACTCGGCGAAGGCGTTGAACACCTGATAGCCGGGAAGCGGCTTCTTGGCGGTGGCCGGATCGGTGGGATGGCGGGTCAGCGTGCGCGTGTTCTCGAGCGCGAACTCGGCGTCGCCGCCCAGCGTCAGACCCAGGTCGGGGAAGCTGTAGCCGGCGCTCAGCATGATGACTTCGCCGACCGGCGTCGTCAGGTAGCGCCCGACCTCGGTATCGGTCGGCACGCCATCCACATTGCTGAAGACGTTGGTGTATTTGGCGCCGATGAAGCCGACATCGCCCTCATACCTGCCGCCCAGCTCATAGCCCCATGTGTCGAGGTCGAACGAGCGGTTCGGCTGGCCGCCATAGAGCGGGAAGCGGGCGTTGCGGATGTTGGTGTTGAACAGCGAGGCTTCGAGCGTCACGGCTTCGAAGCGGGCGACAAGGCCGGTGCTGTAGGTGAGCGACGAGACGGGGTCGGGACCGTTGGCGCCGTAGGTCCAGGCAGCGTTCTGCACAAAATTCTCGGCCAGCGGGATGCCGCCCCAGACCTGCGCCGCACCGCCCTTGAGGGTGAGGAACTCCGGAACGATGTCGTACTCGCCCGAAATGTTGCTGCTGATCCCGGAATGCTCGAAGCGCTGGCCGTTGACGCCGGTGAAGGACTGGTGATCGAGGCGACCGCCGAAGGAGAGGCGATAGTAATCCTCCGGTTCGAGGCGAGCCTGCACATAACCGCCGACATTGGCGGCCTTTTCGACCGGGAACGAGTTGATCGAGAGATCGTCGAGGCTGGCGGCGTCATTGTAGAAATCGACGCCGGCGGTGACGCTGCCCAGACCGAAATTGAAGCGGTTCTCGGCCTTGCCGTTGAGGCTCGCGGTGGTGCCCAGCGTCTGCGCCGTGGCACCGGTGAAGCGGTCGGAATAGAGCGTGTCGATGCTGGTCTTGCTGTAGGCCAGCAGCACGGTGGGATCGAGCCAGCCATCGGCCTCGGTCATGGTGTACTGGAACACCGTGTTCTGCCGGTTGAGCTCGTAGTTCCGCAGCGTCGGCTCGAGACCGCGGCGGAAGTAGAAATTGGCGCGGTAGGGGCGCGGCGCGCTGTCCTTGACCTGCTCATGGCTGAGTTCGAAGCGATGGCGGTCGACCTCGTAGGCGAGCTTGCCCAGACCACTGAGCAGGTTGGTGCCGGTGCCGGGCATGACCTGGCCGTTGCCGGCGGTGTAGTCGCCGCCATTGGCGTAGTTGACATAGCCCAGATATTCGAGGCCTTCGGCGATGCCGTAGAGCGCGAGGCCGGTCTTGTAGGTGCGCGAATTGCTGTCCCACATGGCGGTGACGAAGCCGCCGAAATCCTTGCCCGGGTCGAGGAGATCGGTGGCGTCGACGGTCTCGAAGCCGATCGAGCCGGCGAGCGCCGCCGGACCGGCATCCGCCGGAGCCACGCCGGGCTGCACGGCCACGGCCTTGAGCAGCGCCGGATCGAGCAGATAGGTGCCGTTGTGGTGGAACACCTTGTTGTTCTGGCGCGAGCCATCGACGGTCACCGCCAGATTGGTCTCTTCGATGCCGTTAACGAAGATCTTCTGCGTGCTGGCAATGGCGCCGCCGATGGCGACGCTCGGATCGCCGGCGAAGATTTCCTGGATGTCGGTCGGCTGCATCCGTTCGAGCTGCTCGAAGGTGCGGGCGATGAGCTGGGTGCCCACCGTCGCCTCGGCGCCGGCGCTGACCTTCAGCGTCTGCAGGACGGTGCCCTTCGAGGCGGTGGACTGGACGACGACGACCTCCTCGTCATCGGTTTCCTCCTCCGTCGTCGAGGTCGCGGTCTGCGCGATGGCCGGCAGCGCGGCAAGGATCAGCAGGATGCCGGTACTGGCGAGAAGTCGGTCGCGCATGCGCATGAATAAGCCCCCAAGCTAGCCGGCGGACCGCCGGTCAGAGGCTGCATGCCACAGTTGCGGCATAAAGTTGACTCTATGAGTCATCTTTATGGATGAGACAAATTGTCCACATGTCGCATGGGCTTAAGCGCGAACGCCCCCACGGAGGGGGCGTTCAGGATCGAATGATGCGCCGACGATCAGCGGATGGTGGTCTGGCTGTTCGCCTGCTGAAGCTGGTCGAGCAGCTTGATCAGGGCCGACTTGACCTCCTGCACATGCTGCCGGCTGCTCGCCAGTTGCTGCTCGGCCTTCCCGTCGGCGCGGTCCATCTGCTGCTGCATCTGCTTCTGCTGGCTGTCGAGATAGTTGGCGGCAATGTTGGCACCGCGCTGCGCGTCGGTACTGGAATAGCCGGCCATGGCCTCAGCCATAAGCTGGGACAACGCGGTGGGCGACGCATTGGGATTGTTCGCCGCGGTCTCGAAGAGCGAGCCGATGGCCGACTGAACCTCGGGCTGCTTGGCGCCGAACTGGGCATATTGCTGGGCGATCTGCCCCTGCACCGCGCCCATCGGATCGCTGGCGACGGATTTCGGCACGCCCGCTGCGCCGGCCTGCGACGCTTCCTGCAGCGCATTCACATAGCCCTGGCGTTGCCGCTGGCTCTCCTCCAGCGCAGCGGCCAGGGCTATCGTCATCACCGATGACGGGTCGACCTGGCCGGCGCCGCCGCCGGAACTCTTGGTTGCGCCGAAAGCCACCAGTTGCTGCTGCGCCGCGCCGACCTCGCCGATCGGAGCGAGCTGCGTCGGCGTCTGCGAGGGCGGCTGCGACTTGATGCTGCCCGACGCTACCTGGCTGGTGGCCGACACCATGGCGGCGACCAGTTGCCCGGTCGCGGCCGCCATCTGCGCATCGTACGCGTCCCGTGCCGCCGCCTGCTGCTGATTGATGAGCTTTTGCTGCTTGGAGAGATAATCGCTGACGATCTGCCCGCCCTTGACCGCGTCATCCTGCGGGAACCGCCGCAGCACGTCGAGGATCTGCGCCCGGAGCTGGCGCTCCCGCGCCAGATCCTCCTGCATCGCGCCGAGCAGCGCGGCCATGACCGCCTGCACGTCCACATCGTTGGCGCCGAAGGCGGCATAGTCCTTGATCATCTGCGCCTGAATGGCCGCGGCCGGGTCTGTCGCGATGTCCTTGGGTACACCGGGCAGGCCAGCGGCGGCGGCACTGCCCAGCGCATCCTGGTACTTCTGTGCCTGCTTCTTGTTGTCTTCGAGCATGGACGCCAGCGCCATGGTCATGGCGCCCTGCCGATCGGTCGGCGGATTCACCGGCTTATTGGCGCTGCTCTGACTGTCACCGGCGCTGCCGGGCGTGATGAACGGATCGCCGACGCTGGAAGCGCTGTAGGACTGCATGGTGGCGCCAGCGCCGGAGCCCGGCGCCGGGTCAGGCGGCACGTAGCAGTTCGGGTACGAAGAGCAGTTCTGCGCCGAGGCGGTCGCGGCGGGCAGGATCATGAGGAAAGCCAGAACGGCAGCAAACAGTCTCATCGGAAAACCTCAGCCAAGGCGCAATGCACCGATGACTAGAGGAGGGGTACTGGTCAGTCGTCGCCCAAAAGGGTGACTGGCGCCAGACGTGATCGGTGGCGGTCGCGGCCCGTCGAGGGAGACCGACCTAGGCCATTGCCGCCGCACGACGCCGGCGCGGCCGCGGCCGCGGCCGATCGACTCCACGCGCAACGGCATCGAGCGGGATCGGCGCGAAGGGCACCAGCAGCCGCTGCCCGCTCCGCAGGACCGACGGGGTCGGCAGATCGTTGAGCGTGGCGAGAAACGCGGCGCACACGCCATAGGCAATGGCAATGTGATCGAGGGTTTCGCCTTCAATGACCGTATAGGTGCCGAGCGGGGCAGAGTGGGCAAGCTCGGCCAGCACCAGCGGCGTTGCCGTAAACGACCGGGCCGAAATTGCCGAGGCATTGTCCGGCGTGTCGGTGTGACCAGCATTGCCGAAGTCGAGAGGTTCCGTCGCCAGGCCGCGAGGAGAAGGAACAACGACCGGCAGCGGCGGCGACACTGCAGCGGACCGACGATCGAGACGTGAACCGCGCGCGCCTTTGGCCGGCATCTGTTCCGATGGCGACGCAGGCCGAACCGACACCTCGATAGTCTTAATCGCCGCCTCCGATTATTGACGCATGTTGCAGGCAACGGCGGAACGACTGCATCTCCGCCACCTCGACTAAACACGCGATTTGCTTGACACTTTCGTGAGTGTGGTACACCAAACATCGGCGGCGTGCCTGGCAAACTCTGACCCTATTTCGGCTAGCTGTGGATGACCGATAACTTCAGCCGCGACGCCCTCTACGCCCAAGCTGCAATCATCCGGGCGCACCCCGATTTTCCCAAAGCCAAGGCCCGGCATACGCATGTCGGCCTGGACGTGGTCGACGGCAAGCCGGTCATCGCCAAGCTGGCCTGCCAGACCTCGCGCTACGCGACGCTGGCGCTGATCCTCTGCCTCTACGACCTGAGCGACAGCGGCAAGGTGCGCGGCGGCGTCACGGCCACCACCGTGCTGGCGGCCATCGGCAGGACTCCGTTCGCCAGCCGCAGCTGGGCCAAGCTGATGGTGCGGGTGTTCCACCGCGCCGGAATGATCGACTATGCCGCCGAGAGCGACGACCGGCGGGCGCGGCCGTTCTACCCGACGCCGGCCTTGCTCGGCATGGGCCGTCAGGCCATCGGCATCTTCTTCGAGGCACTTGCCTTCGTGATGCTGCTGCCGGGTACGCCGCAGGAGCTTGCACACCGGCCCGGCGTGCTGACCGGCATGGCCCGCACGCTTGTGGACACCTATTTCGCCCACCGCTTCTCCATGCTCGAGCCGACGCCGGAAATGGGCGACCTGCTCAAGCGGGATTTCGGCTACCTGATCTTCATGCACCTGATCCAGACCATGACGCCGGATGCCACCGGCGTGGTCTTCGCCGCGGCGCCACTGGGTGACATGTCGCAGCGCTACGGCGTGTCGAGAGCCTCGGTGCGCAACTTCCTCGACCTGGCCGAGCACAAGGGCCTTATCGTGCCCGAGTCCAAGGGCGGCCATGTGCTGCGCTGCACGCCGCGTTTCATCGAGCTGGCCGACCACTGGCTGTCGGTGGATCTCGCCTGGTTCAGCTACCTGCTGCAGACGACACTGCAGCGGATGGGCGAGCGCCCTGCCCCGGCGCTCGCCGCAGTTGGCTAGCCGTTACGGCCGGACGATGCTGCCGTCGCGGCGGCGATCTTCGGCCATGTAGTAGGTCTTGGCCGAGAGTTCTGGATCGAGCAGCGCCGCGGCCTTCTTCTCGTCGATGTCGATGCCGAGGCCGGGCTGGTCGTTGCCGTAGAGATAGCCGGCATCGAGCACCGCATGGCCGGTGAAGATGTCGTATTCCTCGGGGCGGAAGTTGTTCTCTTCCTGGATGCCGAAGGCCGTCGAGGCGAGGTCGACATGCATGGCGGCCAGCTGGTTGACCGGGTCGTTGTCGCCGCCTTCCTGCCAGGCGGTCTGCACGCCGAACCACTCGCAGAGCGTCGCCACCTTGCGGGCCTGGGTGATGCCACCACCCTTGGAGACGCGGATGCGGACGAAATCGATCAGCCGCTCGGTGATCAGCGGCACATATTCGTGCGGGTTGATGAAGAGCTCGCCCATGGCTTGCGGTGTGGCGCATTGCTGGCGCACCAGGCGATACCACTGCACCTGCTCGGGCGAGAGCAGATCTTCGAGGAAATAGAGGCGATAGGGTTCGAGCAGCTTGGCGAGCTGCACGGCGTTGTGGGGCGAGAGGTGCTCATGCACGTCGTGGGTGAATTTCGGACCCCAGCCGAGCTTGTCGCGCAGGTGGGCGAACATTTCCGGGATGGCGTGGAGATAGGCGTCGTCGTCGAACGCCTTGTCCTGCGGCCAGTGGTTCTTGGGACCACGGGCATTCTCGCGATCGATGAAGCCGCCGCCGCCGTAATTGCCGAGCTGGCAGCGGATGACGGTGTAGCCCTCTTCCCAGTAGCGGCGGACATCGTCTTCGAGTTCGGTGAGGGTGTTGCCGTGGGCGTGCGCATAGGCCGCGACGGCGCTGCGCGTCTTGCCGCCGAGCAGCTGATAGACCGGCATGCCGGCCTCCTTGCCCTTGATGTCCCAGAGCGCCATGTCGATACCGGCGATCACGGTGTTGCCGATGGCGTCGTTGCGCCAGTAGGTCGAGGTGTAGATCGACTGCCAGGTGTCCTCGATGCGGCTGACATCGCGGCCGATCAGCAGCGGCGTGACGGCTTCGACTGCCGCCTGCACCACTTTGGGGCGATACATGTCGCTGGCCGAGCCGATGCCGTAAAGGCCCGGCTGGTCGGTCAAAACCTTGACGAACACCCAGCTGCCATTGGCGCGCGTGCGGATTGTCTCGATCCCGGTGATCCTGGTCATCTCATCCCTTTGAAATATATCTTTGGCCGGCCGCTCTGGAACCGTTGGAATGTTGCAATAGCACTTGCAGAAGCACACGCCAGCCCCCGTATGGAGGCCCGCAACCAAAGTCGGATGTTGGGCGCGATCCATCCCCCCGCGCCGTCATCCTCGGGCTTGACCCGAGGACCCATTTCTCACCTTGCGCGAGTGGACCCGTGGGTCCTCGGGTCAAGCCCGAGGATGACGGCGCAAGTGGTCAGAGCAGCGCTCGGACGCGCTACTTCAGCTTGCCTGCCCAGACCGAAACCTCGTCGCCGCTGCTGAGGTCGGGCTGGACGATGGAGTCGATCATGAAGGTCGGCGAGAAGTGGATGCCGTTCTGGCGGGCATAGCGGGTTTCCCACTTGATGGCCTTGTCGAGCTGCGGATTGTCGAAGGCGGCCATCAGGCTGAGGCCGGTATAGCCCTCGATGCGGCGGACGATGTCGTTGGGAGTGACGTCGCGGTTCGGGCCGGTGGCGTGATGCTCGAACTCGAACTCCTCGCGATGCGCACCGACCGCGGCCAGCACCTTCTTGGCGGCCGCCTTCCCCTCGGGCAGCGTCGCGGCGGCCATGATGGCGCGGACGATGACGCCCGAATACATGTGCCAGGGCTGCGACTGCATGCGGATCTTGATCGACACCTTGTCCTCGCCGGCCTCGGCGAGCAGCTGGTCGAGCTTGTTGAAGGTTTTCACCGAATAGGGGCAGGTCGGCTCGAGGAACACCTCGAAGACTTTCGGTCCCTTGCCCCACGTCAGGGGATCGATGAGCGGTGCGTCGGCCATGATTCAGTCTCCTCTTTTGCGCCGGGAGTTGAGCCGATTGCGCCCATCGCGGCAACCGGGCAGAAGGTTCAAATTGCGAGTGTGAGAGCCATGACCGACCTTGCCGCCATCGAAACCCTGCTGCACCGCGAAATCCCGCTGTCGCGCGAAATGGGCGTGCGCGTGATTGCGGCCTCGGCCGACGCCGCACGGATCTCGGCGCCGCTGACGCCCAACATCAACTATTCGGGCACCGGCTTCGGCGGCAGCCTCTATTCGGCCGCGGTGCTGTCGTGCTGGCTGCTGGTGCGGACCACCATCGAGGCGAACGGCTTCGAGTTCGACACACTGGTGATCCAGTCGGGCGGCATGGAGTATCTGAAGCCGGTGACGGCCCATTTCGAGGGCGAGGCGATATGGCCATCTGTCGAGGCGCGGGCGCGTTTCCTCGAGGGCCTGCGGCGGCGCAAACTGTTCCGCACCGAGATCGCCGCCACCGTGACCTCGGGCGGCGACACCTGCGCCACGCTGACAGGCCGGTTTGTGGCGCGGGTCAGGTAGCTTCCAAGCCGGACCAACAGTAGACCTCATCCTGAGCTTGTCGAAGGACGAGGTCGTTGCACCAGCGGTGAGCCCGCCCTCGTGGTTCGACAAGCTCACCATGAGGGCTAAGGGGCGCTAGATCTGCCCTTCCGCCCAGGCGGCGATGATGGCGCCGGCGATGGCGCCGCGGCGCGGCGCGTTGATCGAAGGATGGGTGCCGGCGAGGACGGATTTAACCTCCTCACGGGTGAGCCAGAGCGCGTGGGCCAGTTCCACGGGATCGACAGTGATGGCTTCGCTGGTCGCCTGCCCCAGGCAGCCGAACATCAGCGACATCGGGAACGGCCAGGGCTGGCTCGCCACATAGCTGACCGGGCCGACGGTGACCTGCGTTTCCTCGAACACTTCGCGGCGCACCGCGTTCTCGATGGTCTCGCCCGGTTCGACGAAGCCGGCGAGCAGCGAATACATGCGCTCGGGCCAGCTCGGACCACGGCCGAGCAGCAGCTTGTCGTCGCGCACGATGGCCATGATGACCACCGGGTCGGTGCGGGGAAAATGCTGCGTGCCGCATTGCGGGCACTTGCGCACCCAACCGGCATTTTCGACCGCGCTGGGCGAGCCGCAATTGGCGCAGAAGCGGTGCGTCTGGTGCCAGCCGAGCATGGCGCGGCCGGTGGCGATGCATTCGCCGTCGAGCAGGCTCAGCGACGGCATCAGGCCGCGGATTTCGACCAGCTTGCCGTCCGGGAAGCCGGGGTGGAATTGCGCCGTCTGATCGGTGAACTGGCCGATGGTGGCGGCATCTTCATGCGGGATGAAGTTCACCAGATCCGCGGCAAAGCGCGGACCGGCCTCGGTAACGCCGATGAACATCGGCGGCTCGCGGCAATCGGAAAGCGCCGGATGATCGAGGGCGATCATCATCGGCTGTTCGTCGGCGCCGACCAGCAGCTTGCCCTTCCAGAACACGAAAGTTCGGGCACTAGGTTCGGTGCGTGCGGTGTCAGCGGCGCGCAGATGCGCGGCCCGATCGAGCCCGCCGGGCTGGAATGCGTGGGAGAGTTGCAACTGAGGAACACCTGTCACGTGGACGGACAGGTTAGGCGCTCAGCCTATGGTGGCGCAAGCCTACGCTGCGGCGTGGTGCCGGCCGCGGGGGACAACCATGGGCGTGCCGGAAACCGGATCGGGGATCACCTCGGAGGTCATGCCGAAGACCTCGGAAACCAGCGCCGGGGTGACGATGTCGGCCGGCGTGCCCTGCGCGACGATGGCGCCGGAGCGCATGGCGATGAGGTGATCGGCATAGCGGCAGGCGAGATTGAGATCGTGCAGCACGGCGACGATGGTACGGCCGCTGCTGCGGACGAGATCGGTCAGCAGGTCGAGCACTTCGACCTGATGGGCGATGTCGAGGAAGCTGGTGGGCTCGTCGAGCAGCAGGAGGCCGGTTTCCTGCGCCAGCGCCATGGCGATCCAGACGCGCTGGCGCTGGCCGCCGGAGAGTTCGTCGACCGGGCGCTGCGAGAGTTCGAGCGTGTCGGTTGCGGTGAGGGCCTTTTCCACCGCGACATCGTCCTCGGCGGTCCAGCGCCGGAACCAGCCCTGATGCGGATAGCGGCCACGGGCGACGAGATCGGCGACGACGATGCCGTCGGGCGCGATGGGCGTCTGCGGCAGCACGCCGAGGATTGTGGCCACCTCGCGCGTCGGCATGGTGTGGATCGACTTGCCGTCAAGCAGCACCGTGCCGGCACGCGGGGCGAGGAGGCGCGCCATGCCGCGCAGCAGCGTGGACTTGCCGCAGGCATTCGCCCCGACGATGACGGTGAATTTCGTCGGCGGAATGCTGACCGAGAGATCGGTGACGACCTGCCGGTCATTGTAGCCCAGCGAGATGTGGTCGGCGGAAAGCGTATGCGAAGCGGTCATGTCATGCCTCGGGTCATCCGCCCCGGCCGGAGCGGTTGGAAACGATGAGGAGCCAGATGAGGAACAGCGCGCCGAAGCCGCCGGTGACGACGCCGACCGGCAGCTGGTTGCTGCCGAAGGCGAACTGCGCCACGAGATCGCCACCCACGGTGACGAGCCCGCCGGTGAGCGCGGCGGCATAGAAGCCCGAGCCATTCGGCCCGACCAGGCGACGCGCGATGGGGCCGGCGGTGAAGGCCACGAAGGCGATGGGGCCGACGACGGAGGTCGCGAAGGCGACCAGCGCCACGGCGACCAGCAGCAGGCCGACGCGGGAGAGTTCGACGCGGGTGCCGAGCGCGCGCGCAGAGTCGTCGCCGAGTTGCAGGGTCTTGAGCGGCCGCTGCAGCAGGATGGCAGCCGGGACCAGCAGCAGCATAGCGAAGAACAGCGGCGCGAGGGCCGCAAAGCTCGCGCCATTGAGACTGCCCACCAGCCAGGCCAAAGCCTGCTGCACGTCGTTGATGCGGGCGCGGGTGAAGAGGAACGAGGTGATGGCGTTGAGGATCGCCCCCATGCTGATGCCGATCAGCACCAGACGATAGCCGGAAACGCCCTGCCGCCAGGCGAGAGCGTAGGTCACCAGTGCGGTGACCACCGCACCACCGAGAGCCGCCAGCGAGACCGGCAGGCCGCTTAGATCGAAGACCAAAATGGCGGTGACGGCGGCGGTCCCTGCCCCCGAGGCGATGCCGATGATGTCGGGGCTGGCGAGCGGATTGCGCAGCACAGTCTGGAAGATGTGGCCGCCAATGCCGAAGGCCGCGCCGGCGCAGAGCGCGGTCAGCACGCGCGGCAGGCGTAGCTCGAGGACGATGAAGTCGTTGCCCGAGTCCGTCGCGCCGGTGAAGGGCGAGAACAGCGAGCGGATGACGCCATCGAACGGCACCGGGTAGTCTCCGATGGAGATGAACAGCGCCGCCAGCGCCACGGCAAGCAAGGCCAGCGCGAGTGTCACCGTGATCTCACGGCGACGGCGCAGGCGGCGGCCAGTGGCGATCAGCGAGCCGTCCATCAGAGTTCCGCCAGCTTCTGCCGCCGGATCAGCGCAATGAAGAACGGCGCGCCGAGGAAGGCGATGATGATGCCGACCTGCACTTCGCCCGGTGGCGCGATCACCCGGCCGACGAGATCGGCGGAGAGCAGCAGGATGGGCCCGAGCAGCATCGCGTAAGGCAGGATCCAGCGATAGTTCGGGCCGACGATGGCCCGCGCCACATGCGGCACCGTGAGGCCGACGAAGGCGATCGGCCCGGCGGCAGCGGTCGCGCCACCGGCGAGCAGCACGGCGACGAGGCCGGTGAGCGCGCGGTTGAGCTCGACCTTCTGCCCCAATGCCCGCGCCACATCCTCGCCCATGGCGAGGCCATCGAGCATGCGACCGCAGCAGAGCGCCAGCACGATGCCGACGCCGAGGAATGGCGCGACCTGGATCAGGATGTCGTTGGTGCGGCCGGCCAGCGAGCCGACCTGCCAGAACCGCATCTGGTCGAGCGTTTCGACATTGGTGACGAGGATGGCATTGGTGACCGAGACCAGCGCCGCCGTGACCGCCGCGCCGGAGAGCGCCAGCTTCACCGGCGTCGCGCCCTCGCGGCCGAGCGAGGCGACGCCATAGACCACCACCATGGCAAGGCCCGAGCCGATGAAGGCGAGCCAGATATAGCCGCCGAGACTGGAAACGCCGAACAGCATGATGCCCAGCACGACCGCGAGCGCCGCACCCGAATTGATGCCGAGGATCGAGGGATCGGCGAGCGGGTTGCGCGTCGCGCCCTGGAGGATCGCGCCGGAGAGGCCCAGCGCCGCGCCGACGATGAGGCCGATCAGCGTGCGCGGGACGCGCAACTCGAGAATGATGCGATGCGTGGTGGCCTTGCTGTCGAAGGCGAAGAAGGCGTTCCACACGTCGGTCAGGGCGATCGGCCGCGCGCCAACGGTGATGCCGAGGATCAGGACGACGACGAGCAGCGCGGCAAGAACGACGAGGCCGGCGACACGGGACGCCGGCCTTGTGGCGATGCTGCGGTGCCCCGCATTGGCCATCAGTCGCCGAGGTTTTCGTCGGCCGCATTGATGGCGGCGGTCAACTTGTCGAGCTCGCGCGCATAGGCGGCCGAATTGCGCAGCCAGAAGGCCGGCCAGTCGGACACGGCACCGGCCTCGGCGGCGCGGATGGCGGTCCACATCGGCTGTGCCTTTGCGGTCTCGAGCGTGGTGGCGGAGCGGTTGTCGACCAGCACCAGGTCGGGCTGGTACTTGTCGGCATTCTCCCAGCTCAGCGTTTCCCAGTAGCCGCGATCGTCGGCGACTTCCGGATCGATGAGCTTCAGGCCCCAGGAGGCGAAGTCGGAGAGTTCGGCAGCGCCGGCGGTGGCCGCGACATAGAGCGCATCAGCACCGGCCCAGACGGCGAGAACGTTGAGACCCGGCTTGGCGGCGATTGCGGCCTTGAAGCCATCGAGCGACTTGGCGAAGGCGGCCTTGTCGGAGGCAACCTGCGGCGCGGCGAGATCGGCGCCGAGCGAGGCAGCGAGCGTCTCGTAGTCCGCGATCATGGTGACGATGGAAGCGCCCTGGGTGGGGCCGGTGATCGGCGCGAGCTTTTCGAGCTGGGCGTGGAGGCCCGCGTCGTTTAGACCGCTCCAGGTTTTCTCCAGCGGCCAGTATTCGGCGATGATCAGATCGGGCTTGAGTACCGCAGCTTTCTCGATATCCACCTGGCCCCAGGCCTCGCCGATGATCTCGATGCCGGTGAGGTCGAGGCCCTGCAGCGACTTGTCGTCGCCGACCGGTCCGTCAACATAGATCGCCACCGGCCGGATGCCGAGCGGGATGAGGCCCGCAGCCGAGTTGGCATGGGCGATGATGCGAGTGGGCACATGGTCGAGCGCAACTTCGCGGCCTGTGCTGTCGGTATAGCTCCAGCCCTGCGCCAGGGCGGGCGCAGCGAACGAGAGCATGGCAATGGCGGCGAGAAGCGTGCGACGCAGCATGTCGTGACCCCAATCCTGAGAATTGGGGTCACCTATCGGGAATCAATCCTGATACGTCAAGTCAGCATTTGCCTCAGGCGAGGCGCAGCTAGAGGGTGACGACACCCTCGCGGAGCGCAATCGCCACTGCATCGGCGCGGTTGCGGGCGCCCAGCTTGTCGAGCACGGCGGTGACATGGAATTTCGCCGTGTGCACCGAAATATCGAGCTCGCGGGCGATGACCTTGTTGGAGGCCCCTTCCGCCAGAAGCGACGCGACTTCCTTCTCGCGCGTGCTGAGATGGAGCTTTTCGGCCATCTGCCGATCCGGCGTCAGCTTGTAGCCCGACGCCAGCACGGCGGCCGCCGAGAGGATGAAGCTCGGATCGAGGCTTTCGATCACGGTTTCGCCGTTGCGCGGCTTGTCGGACGAGCCGACCACCAGCACCTGCGCACCGTTCCAGTTGGTGAACTCGTGCGAGTCGGTGACGACGACGTCAGCGGAATTGTCGTTGGCGGCGATGAATTCGGGACGCAGCACCAGCGCGGTGCGCAGGGCATTGCCCAGCTCATCGTCGGAAACGGAAATGGCGAGACGGTGCGACAGCGACGTCAACGGCCAACGGCCCAACTGCGGCGCGACACGCGTGGCAGTCGAGTAAAGTGGCATTGCGACCATGGTCACCCCCTTGTTCTAGTAGGCATCATATTTGGTGACGAAGCACCCCGAAGCCAAGCCCCAGCGTCGCCCGCGCCGATCACGATCGAAACCTGCCCGGATGGGTAGGTGGGATTTCGGCGTAATCAGCGTCCAAATGCGTCCTACAGACCTTGTGGGCTTTCCCGCTTACGCCTCCCCACACGCCGTCATCCTCGGGCTTGACCCGAGGACCCATTTCTCAGCATGCGCAAGTGGATGCATGGGTCCTCGGGTCAAGCCCGAGGATGACGGTGGTTGGGGTTGGAGCGCCGCAAGAGCCGATAGATCAGCAGATGAGTGGATTCCCGCCTTCGCGGGAATGACGGCGGAGAGTTTGAGAGCAGACACACACTTGCCAAGTGCTCCACCGTGCGCTCTTAGTAAACCGGTTTACCAAATCCAGCGCGAGCGCCTCATGACCCTGCCCGACGACCTCATTCTGAACGCGGCCGATGAGGTGACGATCCGGCAGAACCTGTTGCTCGTGAGTCTCGGCAAACGCCCGGCGGACCTCGCCATCGAGGTCGGCCGGCTGCTGGCGGTGCATTCGCGCAAGTGGCTCGAAAAGCAGGAGATCATCGTCTCGGGCCGCCGCATCGCCTATGTCGGGCCGATCGGCTCGTACAAGGGTGAGGTGAAGCGGCGGGTGCAGCACCACGAGCTCAGCGCCGTGCCGGGCTTCGGCGAAGTGCACAAGCATATCGAGAGCACGCACCTGACGCCGGAATTCGAGGCCGCCCTCGTGCTGCCGCGCGGCAACACGTGGACGTGTGAGGCGAGCCACGAATTCGCCAATGTGAATGGCCCGAAGAACACCGAGTTCTGGCAGAAGGCCCGCCGCGCGGGATCGCAGCTGAAGGTGTTCATCCAGCCCGGTTCGGCCGTGCCGCCCAGCGCCTGGGAAGAGAGCGGCGGCTATTACGGCTATGACGAGCAGGCGAAGTCCCTCGCCGACGAACTGTCGGTCACCAGCCTCGACGAGGTGATGGACTGGCCGTCCGTGTGGGACCCGCAGAACCCCGGCTACCAGCGCATGTGGGGCATGATCGGCGCCACCTTCGCGCAGCGCGGCGTGGTGGAAGGGCACGGTTCGGGCCTGACCGACCTGCACGACATCTCCGCCTTCGTGGCGGCGGGCCTGTCGTCGGACCATGAGGTCTGGGCGCTGGACGAGGCATGGGACCGGCTGAGCCTCGGGCTCTTCGTCGAGCTGCGACCGTTCAGCTACGACGTGATCATGCCGGGGTTGCTCGAGCGCGGGCTGGAGGACTGGAGCAACGTCGCCTTCACCACCGACGACCGCAGCGCCAGCGAGACGCTGGAGATCGGCGCCGCCGATCACAATGTGCGCCACGCCATCCACTATGGCCTGGCGCCCGAAATCGCCATCCAGTGCGCCACCATCAACCCGGCGCGGCACATGCGCATCGACCAATGGGTGGGCTCGATCGCCCCCGGCCGCTATGCCGACGTCGTGCTGCTCGACGATGTGCAGAGCCTCTCGATCAAGCATGTCTATGCCGATGGTGAACTGGTGTCGGAAGGCAAGCGCTTCACCGCGCCGCAGCCGAAGATCGACTGGCCCGAGTGGGCCACCAAGACCATGAATATCGGCCGCAGACTCTCGGCGGCCGACTTCGCCATTCCGGCCGAGCCGGGGCGCACCACGATGCAGGCGGCGGTGACCCGTCCGTTCCACTGGAACGAGGACTTCATCGTCGAGGAGATGCCGGTCGCGGACGGACAGGTGCAGCGCAAGCCGGACACCACCAAATGGGCGGTGATCGACCGCTATCGCGGTGACGGCGCGCTGGCGAAAATGTTCTGGACCGGCTGCGGCCCGGTGGATGCGGACACGGCGCTGACCTGCTCGGTGGCGCATGACAGCCACAATGTGTGGTGCATCGGCTCGAGCGACGAGGCCATGGCGCTGGCGGTCAACCGGCTGCAGGAGATCGATGGGGGCTGGGTGCTGGTGCACAAGGGCAAGGTGGCGGCCGAAATGCGCTTCGAGGTCGGCGGGCTGATGACGGCCCGCACCGCCGAAGAGTTCGACCATGACATGCAGGCCTTCTACGCCGAGGCGGCGAAGGTCGAGTGGATGTACAAGCCGTCGGCGCTGAACCTCTGGAAGCCGGGTTTCCCGGAATTCCTGAAATTCGCGACGCTGACCTGCAGCCCCTGGCGCTGGGTGCTGGTGGCGCCGAGCAAGCTGGCGCCCGAGGGCTTCGTCAACGTGCAGACCGGCGAGACCCACAAGGTGGTCTGGTGAACCTCCGCGGCAAGCGCGTTCGCGGCACCTTCATCCATGCGCCGACACGCGGCGCCATCGAGGTGCTCGACGACGCGGTGATCGCGGTGGGGCCGGATGGCGCCGTCGCAGGCATCGATACTGGCGATGTGGACGTGACACTGCCGGAAGGCATGATCGTGCTGCCGGGGTTTGTGGATACGCACATCCACGCGCCGCAATATCCGCAGCTCGGCCAGGCGCTGGATGTGCCGCTGGAAATCTGGCTCGGCAAGTACACGTTCCCGCTCGAAGCGCAGTATGCCGATCTCGACTTCGCCCGGCCGCGCTACACCGCGCTGGTCGACGACCTGATCGCCAACGGCACCACCACGGCACTCTATTTCGCGACCGTACATCTCGACGCGACGAAACTGCTGGCCGACATCTGTGCCGCCAAGGGTCAGCGCGCCCTCGTCGGCAAGGTGGTGATGGACGACCCAGCCGCGAACCCCGACTATTACCGGGATGCCTCGACCGAGGCCGCCCTCGCCGACACGCGGGCGGTGATCGACTATGTGCGGGCGCAGAGCACCGAAGGCCGCGTGCTGCCGGTGGTGACGCCGCGGTTCATCCCGTCATGCACCGACGCCGGCCTCGCCGCGCTCGGCGCGCTGGCGCAGGACTGCGACTGCCATGTGCAGACACATGCGTCCGAGAGCGACTGGGCGCATGGGCATGCGCTGGCGCGCTACGGCAAGACCGACACCGAGGCGCTGGACGGGTTCGGCCTGCTCGGCCGCAGGACGGTGCTGGCGCATGCCAATTTCCTCACCGATGCCGATATGGATCTCATCGCCGGCAAGGGCGCCGGTGTAGCGCATTGCCCGGTGTCGAACATGTATTTCGCAAACTCGGTGTTCCCGCTGCGGCACGCGCTGGAAAAGGGCGTGCATGTGGGGCTGGGCACCGACATTTCCGGCGGCCCGATCACCTCGATCTGGGAGGCGGCGCGCGGTGCGGTGCAGGCCTCGCGCATGCTGGAGGATGGGGTGGACCCTGCCCTCCCGGCAGATCGACGCGGTCGCAAGGACTCGCGCATCGATATGGCGACGGCGTTCTACCTCGCCACCGCAGGCGGCGGCGAGACGCTGGACCTGCCGGTCGGCACGTTCGCGGTGGGACAAAAGTTCGACGCCATGCTGGTCGACCCCAAGGCGGCCGGCGGCACGGTAAGACTATTCGGCGAGAGCGACCCCATCGCCATTCTGGAAAAGGTGCTCTACACCGCCAGCCGGCCGAACATCGCGTCGGTCTGGGTCGATGGATTGCGTATCGGAGGCGCCGCATGAGCGTGAGAGTGTATCTGGCCGGGCCGGATGTGTTCCTGCCCAATGCCCGCGAGGTGCTGGACAAGAAGATCGCGCTGACGCGCGCGGCCGGCCTCATCCCGGTGACGCCCGGCGATCTCGAAATCCCCAAGGCGCCGACCAAGCGGCAGTTCGGCGAGAACATCTCGGCGATCGACGAGCAGATGATGAACTCCGCGCAGGCGATCATCGCCAATTTGACGCCGTTCCGCGGGCTGCATGCCGACACCGGCACGGTGTTCGAACTCGGCTTCATGTGCGGCCAGGGCAAGGCGGCGTTCGCATACTCGAACGTGGTCGCCAACCACTACCAACGCATCGTCGACTATTATGGCGGCAAGATCGCCACGGCCGCCGACGGCAGACTGCGCGGTCCGGACGGCCTCTCGGTCGAGGATTTCGAGATGAACGAGAACCTGATGCTCGACGGCGGCATCGCGTCGCGCGGCGGTTCGTGGGTCACGAAGGATGCACCCGAGGGCGCACTGTATTCGGATACCGCTGCCTTCGAGGAGATTCTGGCGATAGCGGCCAGAAAGCTGCTGCAGCAGTGAGAGGAGCGGGCTACTGCCCGCTCCGCATCCGCATCAGCTGCTGGGCGCGGTAGCTGAACAGCACCAGCGCCAGGATGGTGACGATGAAGGGGATCATGCGGATGAGTTCCGCCGGGATCTCCTTGAAGAGACCAGGCATCACCACCGCGAGGCCTTCGAAGGCACCGAACAGCAAAGCCGCGAGCAATGCGCCGACCGGGTGGCGGGCGCCCAGCAGCACGGCGCCGAGAGCGATAAAGCCACGGCCGGCGGTCATGTCGCGGGCAAAGCCCACATAGTTGAACATGGCGAGCTGCGCGCCGCCGAGGCCGGCGAGAGCGCCCGAGACGATCAGCGACCAGGTGCGCACCTTGTCGACCGGGATGCCGGCGGCTTCCGGCGCGGCCGGGTACTCACCCACGCCGCGCAGCCACAGGCCCCAGGGCGTGCGGTAAAGGAAGTACCAGATGGCGAAGGTGATGATCGCCGCGATCCATGACAGTACGGAGTGGCCGGAGAGCAGCGCCGAGAGCGTCGGGCCAATGCCGGGAATGCCGGAGAGGAACGTCAGGTCCAGCGCCGGGATGGCCTTGGACTGCAGGTTGATCGAGGTGCCCTTGTCGCCGCCGGTCGCCATGGCGAGGGCGAAGACCGTGCCGCCGGCCGCCAGGATGTTGATGGCGAAGCCGACCAGGATGATGTCGGCCTTCATCCGCAGCGCGAAGAACGCCATCAGGAGCCCCAGCAGCGCACCGGCGCCGAGGCCGGCGAGCACCGCGACGTACCAGGGCGCATAGACCGAGACGATCACCGCAGTCAGCGCCGCGATCAGCATCTGGCCTTCGAGCGCCACGTTGAGCGCACCGGAGAGATCGGCGATGAGGCCGCCCATGGTGGCGAGCAGCAGCGGCGTCGTGGTGCGGATGATGGTGACGAAGAAAGCCGCCGAGAAGACGGTGATGAAGAGTTCCATCATTTGGCGGCTCCCTCGGCGGTGACAGTCGCGGCCGTCGGCGCCCGCTCACGCTGGAACAGGCGCTTGATGAAGTTGAGCGAGAAGGACGAGGAGACGAGCAGGATGATGATGGCGGTGACGACGCCGATCACTTCGGCCGGCACGTCGGTGCGGATGTTCATCAGCTGTGCGCCCTGGCGGAGATAGCCATAGGCCAGCGCCACGAAGGGAATTGCCAGCGGCCGCGCCCGCGCCACGATGGCGACGAGGATGCCCTCGAAGGCGAGGCCACCCTCGAACAGCACGGTGATCTTGCCGTAGGTCTGACCCTGCACGAAGATCGAGCCGAGCAGACCACCGAGCATGCCGGACACGGTCATGGCCGACACCATGATGGTGGTCGACTTGATGCCGGAATATTCGGCGAAGCGTGGATTGTGTCCGACAAGCCGGAGTTTGAGACCCCAGCTGGTGCGATAGAGCAGGAACCACACCAGCAGCACGGCAACGATGGCAAAGATCAGCGCCAGGTCGATGCGGGTGCCGGCGATGATCGGCGGGAACACCGCGCTTTCCGGGAAATCGGGGCTGGTGAGCACACCAGGCTTCGAGCGGAGCTGGATGCGGACGAGGTAGTTGCAGATCTCGATGGCGATGTAGTTGAGCATCAGCGACGAGACGATCTCGTTGGCGCCGAACTTGGCCTTGGCGTAGCCCGGGATGAAGCCCCAGAAGCCGCCGACCAGCATGGCGGCGACGAGGCCGGCCACGAGCCCGAAGGGCGTCGCCCCGAGCGGCGACAGCGCCACATAGCTGGCGGCGACGGCGCCGACATAGACCTGGCCCTGCACGCCCATGGAGAACTGCCGCGCCTGGAACACGAGGCTGAAGGCGAGACCGGTAATGGTGAGCTTCACCGCATCGTCGATCCAGAGGCCGATGGTGCGGACGCGCGAGATGGGCGCGGTGAGCAGGACGTTGAAGGCGTCGAGCGGCACTTTCGAAGTAAAGAGGATCACCACGAAGGCGACCACCAGCGCCGCGACGGCGGCGAACAAAGCGCGGCCGGTTTCGCGGCGGATGACAGTCCAGCGGGACTGCTTGGCAAGGGAAGCGCCGGCGCTCATTTCAGCCCTGCCTTCATTTCTTCGGCCGTCTGCGTCTTGAGGCCGAGCATGTAGGTGCCCAGCGTCTCCGGACTGAGATCGGGATCATTGACGAAAGCGGCGACGATGCGGCCACGGTAAAAGACCAGCAGCCGATCCGAGAGCGCCATCAACTCGCTGAGGTCGGCCGAGGACAGCAGCACCGCGGTACCGGCATCGCGCGCATCGGTGATGGTGCGCCAAATGAACTGCGTGGCGCCGAGATCGACGCCGCGAGTGGGCTGGTTGACCAACAGCAGTTTGGGTTGCTCGGCGAGTTCGCGCGCCACCACAACCTTCTGCATGTTACCGCCCGAAAGTGTGCCGACTGCGTAGCTCGGGCCGCCGACGCGGATCGAGAACTTTTCGATGAGTTTTACGGCCTCGGCCTTGATGGCCTTGAGGTCGAGCAGGCCGCGACGGACATAGCGGCTGTCGTTGAGTCTCGTAGCGACGATGTTCTCGGCCACCGTCGCGCCGGTCGCGAGACCATCCGACAGGCGGTCCGGCGGAATGGAGGCGAGACCGCGGGCGCGACGCTCCAGCACCGTCATGCCGGCGATGTTCTCGTTGGCGATGGTGATGTCGCCGCTGGCCGCCGGGCGAAGGCCCGAAATCGTTTCGAGCAGTTCGGACTGGCCATTGCCCTCGACGCCTACGAGGCCGACGATCTCGCCGGCATGCACCTTGATGTCGAGATCGGAAATGATGTCGGCGCCGCGCGCATTGACGACGCGCAGGCCCGAGCACGAAGCGACGAGCTGGCTCTGGTCGGTCGCCTTGCGGTCGACGCGCAGGACGACTTCGCGGCCCACCATCATGGCGGCGAGGCTCTGCTCGGTGACCTCGGACGTCTTCACCTGCCCGACGGTCTTGCCCTGGCGCATGACCGTGATGGCGTTCGAAATCTCGAGCACTTCGGGCAGCTTGTGGGCGATGAAGATGACGGTGCGTCCCTGCTCGACCAGCGAGCGGATGGCAACGAACAGCTCCTGCACTTCCTGCGGCGCGAGCACGGCGGTCGGCTCGTCGAGGATCAGCACGCGGGCATTGCGATAGAGCGATTTGAGAATTTCGACGCGCTGCTGCTGCCCCACCGGCAGGTTGCGCACCGGCTGGGTCGGATCGACGCCCAGCTTGAATTTATCGGAGAGCGCCTGGACTTCCGCGATGGCCTTCTGCCGATCGAAACGGATACCGGCGCGGGGCTCGGAGCCCATCACCACATTCTCGTAGACGGTGAAACTCGGCACCAGCGAGAAATGCTGGAACACCATGCCGATGCCGGCATCGATCGCCTGGCGCGGATTGGAGAAGGTAACCGCCTTGCCGTCGAGCATGAGCTGTCCCGCATTGGGCTGCTCGATGCCGAACAGTATCTTCATCAGGGTCGACTTGCCGGCGCCGTTTTCGCCGACCACGGCGTGCACTTCGCCCGGCTGGACGGAGAGGTTCACCCCGTCATTCGCCACCACCCCGCCGGGATAGACCTTGCCGATCCCGATTGCTTCAAGAAGCGCTGCCATCTGCCCCGACCCGCTTGCCTTCAAATAGAGATCGGGCGCCGCGTTGCCACGGCGCCCGGATCGATTACTGCATGTCGGTGGCGACGGTGATTTCGCCCGACGCGATCTTGGCTTCGAGGCCATCGATCTCGGCGCGCAGGTCGGCCGGCACCAGCTTTTCGTACTGGGCGTTCTTGGAGATGCCGACAGCACCGTCCTTGAGGCCGAGCAGCTCGCGCTTGCCGTATTCCTGGGTGCCTTCGACGGTGCCCTTGAGCGCCAGGAACAGCGACTCGCCGACCTTCTTCTCCACCGAGGTGAAGATCACATCAGCCTGGGCCTGGTCGCCGCCAGCGGCGAAGATGGTGGCCTGGTCGCTATCGACGCCGACGGCCAGCTTGCCGCCACCGGCTTCCTTGATCGCCTGCAGGGCGCCGATGCCGGTCGAGCCGGCGATCGGGAAGATGATGTCGGCGTTCTGGCCGAGCTGGGCGAGACCGATTTCCTTGCCCTTGGCCGGGTCAGAGAAGGTGCCGGCGACGGCGTTCAGGATTTCGATGTTGGGATTGGCATCCTTGGCGCCCTGGTCGAAGCCGACCTTGAAGTCGGTGACGGTCGGGAATTCCATGCCGATGATGGTGCCGAGCACGCCGGTCTTGGAAAGCTTGGCGGCGGCGTAACCGGCGAGGTAGCCGGCGGTCGACGTGCCGTACATCACCGAGAGGATGTTCGGGTTGGCGCCGCCCGAGAAGTCCGGCGAGTCATCGAAATCGATGAACTTGGTGTCGGGATATTCGGCGGCGGCTTCGACGATGTACGGGGTCATATCGAAGGTGCCGGCGATGATGACGTCGTAGCCGGTGTCGGCCGCGTCCATCAGGCCCGGCTGCCACTTGGCGCGGTCATAACCGAGTTCAATGATCTTCACTTCGACCGGCAGCTCGGCCTTGGCCTTCTCCATGCCAGCGGCAGCGGAGTCGAAGAAGCTCTTGTCGCCCAGGGTGCCGTGCAGCACGAGCGCGACCTTGAGCGGGTTGTCCTTGGTGTATTCCTGCGCATAGGCCGGAATAGCGGCGGTCATCATGCCGGCGGCCAGGGCGACCCCGGCGGCGGCTTTGCCAAAAGTCTGGAAGAAAGACATGCGCACTCCTGTTGCGGTGTTTCTCAGTTTTTCGGATTGTATGCGGCGGATACGGCGTAAAGCTTGTCGATCTTCCCGATATCGACTTCCTCGACGAACGTAATCTTTGGGGTGCCGAGGCGCCCCGAAGGATCGACCAGCGTCATGCCGCGCGTAAGGCCGGGCGCCAGCGCGACACTGGAAGAAGCGTGGATGGATTTCTTGACCATCGTTGGATCGAGCACGACGGCCGCCGCCAGCGGATCGACATAGAGGAAGCGGTCCGGATTGCCGCGGCTGACGCTGTTGTTGCGCGCGTGCTTGGCCAGCGCCTCGGACATCGCCTTGAGCGGCGAGGCCGCAATGCCGGCGAACAGCGCGTCGACGCGATCGCCCATCATGAAATGCGTGGTGCAGGGCTCCCACGGGATGACCACGGTCTCGATGTCGGCGGTGAGCACGACATGCGCGGCCTCGGGATCGGCATAGATGTTGAACTCGGCCGCCGGCGTGGTGTTGCCGCGGCCATAGACATTGCCGCCCATGATGGTGAGCGTGCCAATGCCCGACAGGATCGACGGATCGAGGCGCAGCGCCCAAGCGAGGTTGGTGAGCGGGCCGATCATCAGGATATCGACCTTGTCGCCTTTGGCCGCCGCATCCTTGAAGGTGCGGATCAAAACCCCGATGGCATCGTCCGACGCGTGCTGTTCCTGCCTGGCCGGACGCGGAGCGCCGCCAAGACCGTCATCGCCATGGACATACTTCGCATCGATGATGGGTTGTACCATCGGCACGGCCGCACCGCGATGGACGGGCACCGAAACGCCGAGGGTCGACAGCACAGCGAGGAGATTGGTGGTCGCCTGGTCGCGCCCGACATTGCCGAACACGGTGGTGACGATGTCCGGCACCTTGCCGTTGGCGACGAGCATGATCAGGGCCTGCGCGTCATCCACGCCGCCGTCACTGTCGAAAATAAACATACGCTTGGTCAAACTAGGCGACTTCCCTGTTCTTCTTGGCTTCTTCGACGCGGTCCCAGAAGCTTCTATAGGTCTCGGAATAATTGGCGCGGATTTCTGCAAAAGGCCGGCGGGTGAGCTGCCGGTCGCGGACGAGCTGCTCGCCGGCCACCCAGACATGGCGCACATCGCGGCCGCTGCCCGAGTAAATCAGCAAAGTCTCGGGATCGGGAGTCTCCGAATAACCCGGCCCACTGAGATCGAACGCGGTGATGTCGGCGGCCTTGCCAACCTCGATGCTGCCGATTTCGTGGTCGAGGCCGAGCGCCGTGGCGCCGTCGATGGTGGCCATGCGAAGGAGTTCGCGCGACGACAGCGGCTGCGCCCTGCCCTCGCGATGGCTGGCGACGAGCCCCGCTACCCGCATTTCCTGCACCATGTCATAGGAATTGTTGGCCGCGACATTGTCGGTGCCGAGCGCCACGGTGACGCCGGCCGCCTTGAGTTCGACCGCCGGACAGATGCCCTCGCGACCCGAGCGCAACCCGGCCGTGGCATTATAGGACACCGAGGCATGCGGCGCGCGGGCAAAGACCGCGATATCCTCGGGCGACAGATCGATGCAGTGCGCGGCGTGGATGCGGCCATCGAAGAAGCCGATCTTTTCGAGCGCCACTGCAGCCGTCGTGCCATAGCGGCGCTGCGTCTCCTCGTTGTCTTCTGGCCCGCAGGCCATGTGCAGGTGCAGGCCGACGCCGAACCTGTTGGCGACTTCGACTTCCGCCAGCAGCAGGTCCTCCGTATTGTCGACATAGGGCGCGTGCGGCCCGAACCAGGGGATCACCCGGCCGTCGGACGAGCGCTGCTGCTCGAGGAAGGCAGTGGCCTTGGCCAGTTCTTCCTCGCCGCGCGCCTTGTCGCCCAGTTGCACGATGCCATAGGCGATGACGGCTCGAATGCCCGCCTCTTTCACCGCCGTGGCGATCTCCTCGGCAAAGAAATACTGGTCGCAGAACGTGGTTGTGCCCGAGAGCAGCATCTCGGCCGCCGACAGCGCCACCGCTGGCCCGATATCGGACGAGACCAGCGACAATTCCGGCTCGCGGATGGAATTGTACCAGCCGTCCATGGTGAGGAGGCTCTGCCCCTCGGACCGGCCGCGGAACAGCACCATCGCCGAGTGCGTATGGGCATTCACCAGTCCCGGAATGACGAGGTGCCGTGTCAGGTCGGTCACCTCGTCATATCCGGACGGGTCGGGAGTCGTGGCCTTTGGACCAACGCCACTGATCCTGCCGTCGCGGACAGCTATCCAGCCCTCCGCGAAAGAGCGATTTTCAGTGTCCACAGTGAGGATAGTCCCACCGTGGAAAAGCGCTGAACCCATTTGACCCCCGTCCGGTAAACCGGTTTACCTAGGGAGCTAACGACAGGTGTCACGAGCTTGTCAAATGCTTTTGCTGGCTAATCCAGAGGGCCGAGTTTGAGCCACAATCCGTTCACTGCCGACACGACGATACGTGACCGCATTGCAGCCTTGGTGCCCAAAATCGGGGCAGAGGTCAGCGCCGCGGTCCACCAGGCGCTGAGAGCCGGGCACAACCTGGAGAGCAACCTCGGCGGCGTGCTGGAAAAGCCCGAAGTCGATCGCCTGACTGCCGCTTTTTCGCTCACCGGCGTGGAAGACCTGATGCTGCTGGCGCTGACAGCGGCACGCGAGATCGCGCACCCGCCGATCAGCGATTTTCATGTCGGCTCCGTGGGGCTGGAGGCCGAGACCGGCAATCTGGTGCTCGGCGGCAATGTGGAATTTCCGGGTACGCATCTGGGGTACACGGTGCATGGCGAGGGATTCGTGTTCACCCGGGCGTTCTCGCGCGGCACGTCCATCAAGACCATCGCCATCGGCGAGGCGCATCCCTGCGCGCATTGCCGGCAGTATCTCTCGGAATTCGCGGCCACCCGCGATCTGGTGCTGATCGACCCGCTTGGCCACCGCCTGACCATGGCGCAACTCTATCCGTGGCCGTTCGACCCCGACTATCTCGGCGAAACCGGCGCCGTGCCGGGGAAGAAACTCTGGTCGCTGGCAGCCGACGATCAGCTGCTGCGCGAGGCCGGCGAACGGGCGCATACGCCCTACAGCAAGTGCCCCGGCGCCGTGGTGCTGACGCTGAACGACGGCAGCCGGGTCCGCGGCTCGGCCATCGAAAGCGTCGCCTTCAACCCGACGATGGGCCCACTGCAGGCGGCGCTGATCGATCTGATAGCCCACGGCCGCAGCTATGACGAGATCGTCTCGGCCAGACTGGGGACAGTCCGCGGCGGCAACGTCGACTATTCGATGAGCACCGACGAACTGCTCGGCAAGGTGGCGCCGCAGACGACCCTTGAGGTGATCGATTGGGCGCCCTGATCGCCGACCGCGCCAGCTGGCCGGAGGTCGAGGCCGCCATTGCCCGCGGCCTGATCGCGGTATTGCCGGTCGGCGCGCTGGAGCAGCACGGCCCGCACCTGCCGCTGACCACCGACACGGTACTGGCCTCCGGCGTAGCGGCCCGCATCGCCGAGGCGACCGACGCCCTGTTGCTGCCCGCCATCGCCTATGGCGATGCCTGGACCGCCGAGGGCTGGGCCGGCACGCTGTCGCTTTCGCCGGAGACGCTGCGAGCGACCGTCACCGATATCGGCCGCGGACTGCAGCGGATGGGGGTCAAAGGCCTCGTCACCCTGAACGGCCATTTCGGCAATCGCGAGCCGATCGCGTTGGCGGCACGGACGCTGAGCGAAGCCGGCTTCCGTGTGTTGCACCTCGACTACCCGAAGCTCGAAGCCTTCGCGGCGGAAGTCTGCGACAGCGAGCCGGCCGGGCCGGGCTTCTATCACGCCGACGAAGTCGAGACTTCGATGATGCTGGCGCTGGCGCCGGACACCGTGCGCCTCGACAAGGCCGCGCCGGAATATCCGAGTTTCCCCGAAACCTTCGGACTGGAACCGATGCGCCTCAGCGCCTTCAACCGTTCCGGTGTCTTCGGCGACCCAAGACCGGCCACGGCCGAAAAGGGCGAGCGGCTGATCGCCGGCATCGCGGCGGAATGCGCCCGCCTGATCGGCATCTGGAGAACGACGCTGTGACCGCCCTGCCCGACGATCTGCTGATCAACGCCGCCGACGAAGTGCTGATCCGTCAGGATCTCGCCCTGGTCGCACTCGGCAAGCGGCCGGCGGACCTCGCGCTGCGGGTAGGCAGGCTGCTCGATGTGCATGGCCGGCGCTGGCATGACGATCAGGAGATCGTCTTCCGCGGCCGCCGCATCGTCTGGGTCGGGCCGGCCGGCAGCTATCCGGGCGAGGTGCGCGAACGCCGGCACGAACCGGCGCTGAGCGCCGTGCCCGGCTTCGGCGAAGTGCACAAGCATATCGAAAGTTCGCACCTGACGCCTGAACACGAGGCAGCGCTGACCCTGCCGCATGGCTGCACCTGGACCTGCGAGGCGAGCCACGAATTCTCCAATGTCGACGGTCCGCATAATCTCGAATTCTGGCTGACGGCCCGCCGCGCCGGTTCGCCCACCAAGATTTTCCCGCTGCCCGGCTCGGCCGTGCCGCCCACCGCCTATGAATGGGGCGGCGGCCATTTCGGCTATGACGAGCAGCGGCAGTTCCTGCGCGAAAGCCTGCAGGTCGCCGGCCTCGACGAAGTGATGGACTGGCCGGCGGTGTGGAACCCGGAGAACCCGAGCTATGGCCGGCTCTGGGGCATGATCCGCGCCACCTTCGAGCAACGCGGCGTGGTCGAGGGCCATGCGGCGGGGCTGCGGGCGCTGCCCGAGATCAACGCCTTCGCCGCCGCCGGCATGGCGTCCGACCATGAGGCGTGGACGCCCGACGAGGTGCGCGACAAGCTCCGGCGCGGATTGTTCATGGAACTCCGCCCACATTCTCTGCCCGAGATCGTCCGCGAAATGCTGGCCGACGGCCTCAGCGACTGGTCGAATTTCGCGCTCTGCACCGACGATCGCTCGGCCAGTGACACGCTGAAGATCGGCGCCACCGATCACAACGTGCGGCTTGCAATCGAGAATGGCCTCGCACCCGAGATCGCCATCCAGCTCGTCACCATCAACCCGGCGCGGCACATGCGGCTGACGCCCTGGGTGGGTTCCATCGCCCCCGGCCGCTATGGCGATGTCGTGCTGCTCGACGATGTCGAGAAGCTGTCGATCGCGCAGGTCTGGGCGGATGGCAAGCAGGTATCCGAAAAGTCGGGCTACATCGGGCCGCTTCCCAGGATCGACTGGCCGGACTGGGCGACGAAAACCGTCAACATCCAACGCCAGCTGACCGCCGGCGACTTCGCCATTATAGCTCCGGCTGGGCGCGAGACGGTGCAGGCGGCGCTGCTGCGGCCGTTCCATTGGGCCGACGAGTTCATCACCACTGAACTGCCGGTCGTGGACGGGCACGTGCAGCGCGACAGCGACCGCAACATCACCAAGTTCGCCATCGTCGACCGCTTCTCGGGCGAAGGCAAAACCGCCAGGATGTTCTGGCTCGGCACCGGCCCGAAGACACCGGACACGGCGCTCGCCAGTTCGCTCGGCCACGACAAGCACAATATCTGGGTCACCGGCTCGTCGGACGCCGCGATGGCACAGGCGGTGAACGCCCTCCACGACATCCAGGGCGGCTGGGCGCTGGTGCGCGAGGGCAAGCTCGTCGCCACCGTGCGCTACGAGATCGGCGGGCTGATGACCGCGCGACCAGCCGCCGCATTGGATGCCGAGATGCAGGCGCTATACGCGGAGGGCGCGAAGGTCGAGTGGATGTACGAGCCCACCTTCTCGCCCCGCTGGTGGCCGGGCTTCCCCGAGCGGCTGGCCTTCGCGACGCTGACCTGCGCGCCCTGGCGCTGGGTGCTGGTAGCGCCCTCGCCGCTGGCGCCGCAGGGCTTCGTCAACGTGCAGACGGGCGAGACTCATCCTGTCGTCTGGTGAGTTACGCAACCGCTTTACGAAACCGCTTTACTAGATCGATTTCCACACCTAGGTTGAACCGGCGATTGGGGGAGAGGCATGGCGACGATACATGACGTGGCACTGGACGCGAACGTGTCGCCCACGACCGTGTCCCGCTACATCAACAATCGCATCGAGCTGCCCGCCACCACCGCCGCCCGCATCGACGCGGCTATCGCCAAGCTCGACTATCGCCCCAATCTCATGGCCCGGCGCCTGTCCACCGGCCGCACCGAAGCCATCGGCCTCGTGACCCCCGAAATCCGCGAACCGTTCTTCGCCGAGCTCGCTTCGGCGGTGGAAGACGAGGCGGACCGGCACGGCTACACCATCTTCATGTCCTCGACGCGCTCGGACCGGCAGCGCGAGATCGCCTGCCTGAACCGGCTGCACGATCGCCATGTGGACGGCCTGATCATGATGACCAACATCCCCGACGATGGCACGCTCGCTGCGCTGATCGGCAAGCGCCGGAACGTCGTGCTGATCGACGAGGATATTCCCGGCGTCGCGGTGCCACGCGTCTTCGTCGAGAACGAGATCGGCGCCTACAAGGCGACGCGCTACCTGATCGACGCCGGTCACGAGAAGATCGGCTATGTCGGTGGACCGGACGGTCTATACTCGGTGGAGCAGCGCCGTTCCGGATATCTGCGGGCGATGAAGGAGGCCGGCCTGAAGGTCCGCGCCGAGCACGTCGCCGGCGGCAGCTTCGCGTCCGACTTCTCACGCAAGGCGACGCTGGAATTCCTGAAGACCCGCACCCCGCCGACCGCCATGATCGGCTCCAGCGACTATATCGCCATCGGCATCATGCAGGGCCTCAAGCAGGCCGGCATTTCGGTGCCGACGCAGATGTCGGTGGTGGGCTTTGACGACATGCCGCTGACCGAACTGTTCAACCCGCCGCTCACCGCCATTCGGCAGCCGATAGAGGCACTGGGGCGGCAGGGTTTCCAGGCGCTGTTCTCGCTGCTCAGCGGCAAGCAGCCGCCGATGCTGACCATATTGCCGGTACAATTGATCGAACGGGATTCCGTGGCCTCGCCACGCAAAGGAGGGTTTTGATGGGTAAGCGCGTATTGATCGCGGGCGAGTCGTGGACCACGCATTCGATCCACCAGAAGGGTTTCGACAGCTTCACCACCACCGAATACAACGAGGGCGTGCGCTGGCTGCGTGCGGCGCTCGAAGGCAGCGGCTGGACGGTGGACTTCCAGCCCTCGCATATCGCGGCCCGCGACTTCCCGCAGACCGCCGAAGCGCTCGCCGCCTATGACGTGGTGATGCTCTCCGATATCGGCGCCAACACGCTGCTGCTGCACCCCGACACCTTCGTGCGGTCGATCTCGACCCCCAACCGGCTCTTTGCCATTCGCGACTACGTCAAGAACGGCGGCGGCCTGGTGATGATCGGCGGCTACATGACCTTCCAGGGCATCGACGGGAAGGCCAAGTATGCCGGCACTGCGGTCGAGGAAGCACTGCCCGTGCTGATGGAAAACAGCGACGACCGCATCGAGTCCCCGCAGGGCGTGCTGCCCCATATCGGCGACCCCGGCCACCCGATCCTCGCCGGTCTCGGCGGCGAATGGCCGGCGCTGCTCGGCTACAACAAGGTGATCGGCAAGCCCGATGCCGACGTGCTGGTCCGCGTCGGTGGCGACCCGCTGATCGCCGTGGGCGAATACGGCAAGGGCCGCTCGGTCGCCTTCACCTCGGACTGCGGTCCGCACTGGGCGCCGCCGGCCTTCTGCGACTGGAGCGGCTATGCGCAGCTCTGGACCAACATCGCGAACTGGGCAGCCGGGGAATAGCCATGGTCAAGGTCAAGCAGGCGCCGGATCCCTGGCAGCGCACCACCACCGAGAACGGCTTCCCGGCCGACGAGATCATCTCGGCCCTGCAGAAATCCATCCGCCGCGGCATGGTCGACAACGCCCTGCTCGTGGCCTGGGAAATGTACATCACCAGCCCCGAGATGGAAGAAATGCTGTGGTCGCGCCTCTGCGTGATCTCGGTCGAGGATGTCGGTGCCGGCAACCTCAACGCTCCGGTGCTGGTCGAAACGCTGTTCCAGATGCACAAGCGCTACCCGCGTCCGATGCATGACCGCTTCCTGTTTGCCGCCCATGCGGTGCGCGTGATGGCCTCCGGCCCGAAGGACCGCACGACCGACGACATGGTCAACTGGGCCAAGCAGTCGGTGACGCTCGGCGAAAACCTGCCCGAAGTCCCCGACATCGCCATCGACATGCATACCGGCCGCGGCGAGGCCATGGGACGCGACTACCGCTTCTTCATGGAGCACGCCAGCAAGGTGATCCCCGAGATCCCCGACAAGCAACAGAAGTACCGCGACTGGATCATCGCGGCGCTCGATGCGGGCAAGCTGACCTAGCCTCGCGCCAGCAGCGCCTCGATCTCGCTGAGCATAGGCATCGATGGCGCGGTGCCTGGCCGGGTGACCGAAATACCGGCCAGCGCCGAGGCGAAGCGTGCCGCGTCCGCCGGCGCATCGCCCCGCGCCAGTGCAGCGGCAAAGCCGCCGTTGAAGGCATCGCCCGCGCCCGCCGTCTCGACCACGGCGCCGGCGCGGAAGACCGGGATATGCACCGAGCCATTGCGGTTGTGCAGCAGCGCCCCGTTCTCGCCCAGCGTGATCAACGCCGTACCGACGCCTTTGCCGAGGAACACGTCAGCCGCCTGGCGCGCATCGTCGATGGTGCGGACGGTGACACCGGTCAGCAGCGAGGCCTCGCTCTCGTTGGGGGTGACATAATCGCAGAGCGGATAGATCGCATCCGGCACCGGTTCGGCCGGCGCGGGATTGAAGATGGTGGTGACCCCGGCCGCCTTGGCGATTTCGAGGCCGCGCATCGCCGCATCGACCGGCTGCTCGAGTTGGGTCACGAACACCGCCGCCGAGCGGATCGCCTCTGCGGCCGCATCGACGTCGGCCGGGGTGATACTGGCGGCAGCGCCGGGCACCACGATGATGGCATTCTCGCCGGTCTTGTCGTTGACATAGATGAAGGCCGCGCCGGTCGGCTGGTCAGCGAGCTGCTGCACATGCGGCACGATCCCTTCGCGCTCCCATGTGCTCAGCGCCACGGCGCCGAAATCATCCTTGCCGAGCTTTGAAATGAACGACACCCTGGCGCCGGCACGAGCAGCGGCGACTGCCTGGTTCGACCCCTTGCCACCCGGTCCCATCTTGAAACCGGAACCGGCAATGGTCTCGCCGACCGCCGGCATGCGGCCAGCGCGGAAGGCGAGATCGGCGACGAAAATGCCGAGGATGGCGACGCCAGAAGCCATGAAGTGTCGGCCTCCCCGCCGATGGTCTTATTGTTGGCGGGGAGCCTATCACTGGGCGCGCGCGATGCGGAAGAGCCCGCCCTCGATGGTGGTGTAGTAAAGCTCACCGGCGCTATCGAGACCGAACGAAGTGATCGCGCCATTGCCGCCAAGCTGTTCCGTCCAGTCGGTGAGATCCGCCGCAGCGCCATCGGCATAGCGGAAGCTTTCCACACGTCCGCTGCAGAAATCGGCGAAGAAATAATGCCCGGCGATCTCCGGGATGGCGGCGCCACGATAGACATAGCCGCCGGTGAGCGAGCAGCCGCCGGTATCGGCGTGCGAGTAGCTGTGCACGGGCGCCACGAAGCCTGATGCGTCGCAGGTGTCGCTCTCGAAGCAGACGGGTCCTTCCATTACCTTCCAGCCGAGATTGGCGCCGGCCTCGGTCGCCGGGATCACCGAGATCTCCTCCCAGGCGTTCTGGCCGACATCGGCGATGTAGAGGTCGTTGCCGTCGAAACTGTTGCGCCACGGATTGCGCACGCCGGTGGCGAAGATTTCGGGCGCCGCGCCCTCGGCATTCACATCCATCCGCAGCATCTTGCCCAGCAGCGTTTCCGGGTTCTGCCCATTGCCCTGCGGATCGCCGCCGCTGCCGCCATCGCCCATGCCGACATAGAGCAGCCCGTCCGGCCCGAAGGCGATCCAGCCGCCATTGTGGTTGGCATAGGGCTGGTCGACCGAGAACAGGGTGCTCGCCGAGGCCGGATCGGCGGCATCGCCCGTCGCGGTATATCCGACCACCTGGGTGTCGCCGCTGCGGTCGGTGTAGTTGACGAAGAAGCGGCCATTGCTGGCGTAGTCCGGGTGGAAGGCGAGGCCGAGCAACCCCTGCTCGCCTCCGCTGCTCACCTCGTCGCGGAGGTCGAGGAACGGCTCGGGCTGCACCGCGCCATCGCGGAGGATCAGGATGCGGCCGATCTGCTCGACCACGAACAGCCGGTCGTCGCCGGGCGAGGTCGCGAACACCGGCTGTTCAAAACCCTCGGCGACGGACTGCGCGGTCAAGGTCACGGGTTGGGCCAGGGCCGCGCCCGGCAGCAGCGCGAGGGCGAAAGCGAGAGCATATTTCATCGGTGTCCTCCGTTAGCCAAAGGCTAGCATCGGCAACGGACGGCGGTCGCTCACAGTTGCGTGGGCCGGGTGCGGCAGATGCGCCGCATTACCCTATTCGAGGAACACCTTGACCTTGTCGGAGCGGCCCCGGGAGTCCACCACCGACAGCTCGACATAACCCGGCCCATCCGGCCGCCACGCGTTCTGGCGGGCAAAGGCAGTGCGCCCGATCGGTGCGCCATTGGCGAAGTAGGTGAAGGGCGGCTTGCCGTTGCGTATCTTCATGATCAGCGGCGATTCCGAGCCCGCCGTGATCCCGCCATCCGCCGGGAACGAGATTTCGGGCGCCGGATCGCGCTTCACCTTCTGTTCATCGGGATGGCGGAAACGGCGGAGCGGCGACGGCAGATCGGAGTTGAGCGCCACGATGGCACCCTTCGGCGCCTTCGGGAACGGCGCCACGGCCTGCCCCATGCGGTCGAATGCCTCGAACAGGATCGGCGCGGCGGCCTTGAAGCCGGTAATGCCCGGCACCGGCACATTGTCCGGCCGACCGACCCAGACACCGATCACGGTCTTGCCGTCATAGCCGATGGCCCAGGCGTCGCGATAGCCGTAGGACGTGCCCGTCTTGAAGGCGATGCGGCCGGCCGTGCCGGTGGTTGGCGGCGGCACGTCGCGGAGAATGTCGGTGACATACCAGGCCGCCAGCGGATCGAGCACAGGCGCGGTCTGGGCATCCTCAGGCGGCACCGCATTGACGCCGTCCTTGAGGTAGACCGGCGAGCCGCCGCGGGCGATCGAGGCGTAGATCGAGACAAGGTCGCGCAGCGTCACGCCGACGCCACCGAGGCCAATGGCGAGACTGGGCGCCGTGTCGTACGGCAGCAGCGGATTGGCATGCGCCCGGCGAATGCGGGCCACGAGCCGCGCCGAACCAACAGCGTCGAGCACCACGATGGCCGGGATGTTCAGCGACTCCGTCAGCGCCTGCCGGATGGTGACGGTGCCGCGGGTGAAGTTGTCGAAGTTGACCGGGACATAGCCGTTGAAGGCCGTCAGCCGATCTTCGATGAGACTCTCGGGATGGGCGAGGCCGAGTTCGAAGCCGAGACCATAAATCAGCGGCTTGAGCGTCGAGCCCGGCGACCGCACCGCGGTGGTCATGTCGATGAAGCCGTCGCGCTCGGTCTGGAACAGGCCGGCCGAGCCGACCGAACCGAGAATGTTGCCGGTCTTCTGGTCGGCGACCACGATGGCGACGGAAATCTTCGGGCCGAGTTCGGCGGCACGGGCGGCGCCGAGCGTCTCCAGCGCCTGCTGCAGCCGCTTGTCGACGGTGAGCTGGATATGGCGCGCCCGGGGCTGCGCCCTGATGGCCTCCTGCGCCAGATGCGCCGCCAGCATCGGGAATTCGCGGCGGGCGGTGGGGATCGGCTCGCTCTTGGCGGCCTCGGCCTCTTCCACTGAAATCAGCCCGGCATGCGCGACGCGGTCGAGCACCTGGTTGCGGCTGGCCAGCGCCGCCTTGGCGTCGCGATCCGGCCGGCGTGCTTCCGGCGACTGCGGCAGCGCCACGAGCAGCGCCGCTTCGGCCGTGGTCAGCCGTGCCGGTTCCTTGCCCAGATAGGCGAGCGAAGCGGCGCGAATGCCTTCGATGTTGCCGCCATAAGGGGCGAGCGTCAGGTAGAGAGTGAGTATCTGTTCCTTGCTGAGGTTCTGCTCCAGCCAGTCGGCATGCACCATCTGGCGGAACTTGGCGCCCATGTTGCGGGTAGACTGCTGCTCGACGAGACGCGCCACCTGCATGGTGAGGGTCGAGCCGCCGGAAACGATACGCCCGCCAGCACCGAGATACTGAGTGGCGGCGCGCAGCATGCCCGACCAGTCGATGCCGCGATGTTCGGCAAAGTGCTGATCCTCGTAGGTGATCAGCATGTCGATGAAGCGGCGATCCACCTGCCCCACCTCCACCGGCAAACGCCAGCGCCCGCCATCCGTGGTGAACGGCCGCAGCAGCCGGCCCTGGTTGTCGACCACTTCGGTCGATACCGGCAGGCTCGCGAGATCGGGCGTCGCCGGCAGTGTGTCGCGCACGTCGCGCAGCACGGCGAGACCGTAATTCGCCACGATGAGCCCGACGAAACCCAGGACGATCAGCGATGCGGTGAAGAGGCCCGGCGCGCGAGATGCGCGCCGGGCCTTGGTGTTGGTGCTCACTTGCCTGCCGCCGAGACCTCGAGCTGACCCGCGTCGGTATTGCCGCGCAGTTCAGGCCGATACATGTCCTCGACCGTGGCGCCCGGCAGCACGAAGGTGCCCGGAGTGACGGCGCGAGCCAGGTAGGCCGTGGTGACGGTGGCAGTCGTCGAGGTGAAGCGGAAGGCCGCCACATACTGGTCGGTCCGCGCCTCGAAGTGCGCCGGTTCGTCGACGGTCAGCCACGAGAGATCGGCCACGCCGGAGCCTGCGAGCAGGTTCGGGTTTTCGATCTCGAAGCCGGCCGGCAGCGGATCGGCCACCACGTACTGGCCCGAACCGAGCGTGGTCGGGGTCACCGTGATGACGACCACGAAGCGGTCGTTCTGCTTGACGTCCTCGAGCGTGATCGGCTCGCCGGTCGGCGTGTAGTAGTCACGCTGGATGGCGAAGCCCTCGTTCGAGGCCGGCGGCGGCGTGGTCGGGATGCCGGTCACCGTGATCTTGGCTTCGGTCGGCTTGTTGCCGCTGTTGACGATCTCGACCGCACCGACATCGGTGAAGTGGGTATCGTCGTAGCGGCGGTAGACCGCGCCGGTCAGCGCTTCGCCATCGACCGTCACCGACCCATCGGCCGACTGACGGCCAAGGGCGGAGGCGGCGATCAGCGTCCACGCATCCTCCTGAGTGGAGGTCCAGCGGGCGCCGTCACGAAGACGCGCGAGATCGGCGGTGAGGCCGGCGAGATCGACGCCCGAGGGTTCGAACTCGGCGGCCAGCGCCAGCACGGCTGCGGTGTCACGCAGCTTGCTGCCGTAGTCGCCGCGATACTCGGTGCGGTCTTCACGTGCCTTGAGGCTTTCGACAGCCGCCTGGAAGGCCTCGGCGGCACGGGTGCGATCCCCATAGAGGGAGAGCGCGGCACCGAGCTGGGCCTTGGCAAGCGGCGTGGCGAAGGCATCGAGGCGAGCCTCGAGGTAGTACCGCAGGTCGCCGATGGCGGCCCGGCCGGCGCGAGCCAGGTCATAGAGCGCGTACGCAATGTCCTGACCGCCATTCGAGAAGTCCGAGGCGTAGCTGACCTGGTTACCCAGGTTGTCAAGCGCACGGCTCAGCGCCACATCCGGCACGTCATAGCCCTCGGCCTCGGCACGGAGCAGGAAGTCCGTGACGTAGGAGTCGAGCCACATGTCGGTGTAGGAGAACGGACCCCAGAGACCGAAGCTGCCGTTCGACGCCTGCTTGGAGAGCAGGTTGGCGATGGCATCCTTGATCGTCTGGTCGAGCTTGGCGTCGTCGCCCAGCCCGATCATCTGCGCCACCTCGTTGAGGTAGAGCAGCGGGAAGGCACGGCTCGAGACCTGCTCGGCGCACCCATACGGGTAGCGGTCGAGCGAGATCAGCAATGCCGGCACGTCGAGGCGGGCGATCGGACCGATCGCTGCCGTCAGTGCCCCCGAGGTCGGGATCAGGTCGGCCACATAGCTCTGGTCGATCGAGACGGTTTCACCCGGCGCGATGGTGACCAGCGAACTGGTGGTCTGCGGGCCCGATGTCGGACGAACGCCCAGCACCTGCTCCTTGATGAGCTGGTAGTCGCCCGGACCGGTGATCAGCAACTTGAGCGTATGGTCGCCCAACTGCTCCGCCTTGATGGGAAGGTCGAGCGACGTGCGATCGCCGACCGGCAGGTTGACCGTGGTTTCCAAGGCGGTGGTCGAGAAGCCCTCGCCCGTCACCAGCTCGATCTTGTAGTCGCCGGCAGTGCCCGAGATGTTGTTGACCTCGACCAGCATGCGGGACTCGTCGCCGACACGGAGGAACCGTGGCGGGCTGACGTTCACGACCACCGGATCGCGGACGATGACATCGGCTTCGGCATGACCCACGGCGCTGGCCGACCAGGCCATGGCCATCAGGCGCACGGTGCCGTTCCAGTCCGGCATGTCGAAGGTCACGGTCGCCGTACCATCGGCGGCCACTTCGACGATGCCCGAATGCTGGGCGACGAGCACGGTGGTGGGGGGCGGCGTGCCGAAGCGGCCGCCATCCCCGTCACCACCGACGCGCAGCGCACCGGCGAGACCCTGCGTCGGATCGATCAGCTGGCCGTAGAGGTCACGGAAATCCATGCCGAGCTGACGCTGGCCGAAGTACCAGCCATCGGGATCCGGCGTCTGGAAGTTGGTGAGGTTGAGAATGCCGAGATCGACGGCGGCGACGACCACATAGGCCTTCTCGCCGGCAGCGACGTTGCCAAGCTTCACGGTGGCCGTGAACTCCTGGCGCGGCTTCTGTTCCTTGGCGACATCGAAGCTCACATCGAGCTTCATGTTACCCGGATCGACGTCGGCATATGCGAGGCCGAGCGCACGCGCCGGCATCCGCTTTTCGGTAGCATCGGACGGCCGGTAGAGAATGGCCGTCACATAGGCGCCCGGACCCCAGGCTTCGGTGACCGGCAGGTCGACCGAGGTCCCTTCGGCAGGTACGTCCACCGACTTGATGTCGATGATGCGATCATCGACGACCATCACGAGGGCCGTACCGGCGAACTGCGGATCGAGCTTGAGGACAGCCGTGTCGCCAGCGCGATAGGCTTCCTTGTCGAGCGCAACCTGCAGCGTGTCAGGAGTGTCCGACCCGGCTTCCGGATAGTAGTAGCCGGCATAGAACTGGTAGCTGGTCGACGTCGCGTTCTCGCCCGAGCTTTCGATCTCGAACAGATAGCTGCCCCACTGGACCGGCGCGGAAACCGCGACCGGACCGGTGGCCGTGGTATCGACCGTGCCATCCGCCACCTGGCGGGTGGTGGTGATTGCTTCCCACTTCCAGGTGCCGCTATCGCGATACCACTGGTAGTTGGTTTCGACGCGCGACAGCGTCCATGTGAGCCCTTCCGAGGCCACGGCCTCGCCTTCCGGCGACACGGTGATCACGTCGAAGCCGGCCTGGGTGCCTTCACCGAGGCCCGCGCCGTCGTCGAAGCGCGGCTTGATGCCGATGCGATCGCCATCGGCGACGACCGGACGAACGACGCTGCGCTGGATGGTGCGGCCATTGGTGTCGACGAGACGCAGGTTGATGCGCGCCTCGAGCGGCTTGGTGGTCGACTGCGTTTCGGGCAGCACGATCTCGGCGACGGCGTTGCCGTCGTCATCGGTGGTCGCCACCACGCCGAGCGGCTCGTACTGGCTCTCGGTCGTGTCGTCGGCCCGGCCGAAGATGTAGCCCGGGAATGCCGCCATGGCGTTGATCGGACGGATCAGCGCCTCGGCCTCGATGGCGAGACCCGGTGCGGTGGCGCCGTAGAGATACTTGGCGGTCACGTCGATATTGGTGACTTCACCCGGCGTCATCGCACCATCGGGCGCACTGATGTTGAAGGCCAGCCGTTCGGGTTCGAAATCCTCCACGAGGAAGCTGGTGCTCGACAGGGCTTCGCCCTTGGGATCGGCGAACAGACGAATCTGCCACGAGCCGCGCATCGCATCGGCGACGAGCGGAATCTCGGCGACATAGCCGCCCTCGCCGCCATCATTGATCACCTCGGTCTGCGCCACGACACCATCGGGACGCTCCACCGTCATGGTGAGCGGCAGGCCGGTGACGGACTTCGCCTTGAGATCGCGCAGCAGCGCTGTGAAGTATACGAACTCGCCCGGGCGGTAGACGCCGCGCTCGGTCGTCGCGAAGACGTCGAGCGGACCCGGCGTCGGACGGCCTTCCACACCGCGATCGGTGAGATCAAAGGCCGGCTTGTTGACGTCGAGGAAGGCATAGTCGCCCGCCGCCGTTTCGACGGTGATGAGCTGCGGCGCACGGCCGCCTTCGCCGCGGGCAAGACCCGGGGCAAAGTCGGCGCGGCCGGTATCGTCGGTCGTGGCTTCGCCAAGAATCTCGTTGTTGACGGCGACGAGCTTCACCTTGGCATTGGCAACCGGTGCAGCATCGCTCAGCGTGCGCACAAAGGCATGCACGCCATCTTCGCCGCCAACCGTGGTGATGCCGAGATCGGTGACGATGAACCACTGCGTGGCCATGTCCCGCCAGTATTCCTGGTTGGAATTCTTGACCTTGGCGGTGATCACATAGGCGCCCGGCTGCGTATCGGTCAGCACGTCGCTGACCGGCACCGCCGTAGTCACCATCTGGTTGGGCTTGGCAAGACCGAGCGCCAGCTCGCCTTCCCACACCTTCTCACCGGATGTATTGGCGACGTCCTCGGCCGAGTAGCCGTCGAGAGTCCGCGCGAACAGGCCATTGCGAACCGCGGTCGCGATCGAACGATCACCGACACGGTAGATCACGACATCGGCCACATCGGCATTGACCGAGGTGATCGGCAGGCCGCCGCCGAGGCCAGCCGGCATGACGTAGGCATTGTTGGCAAAGCCCACGAAGGGCGAACGGTCGGGAACGTAGACGTTGAGCTCGACATCGGAGCGCAGCTCTTCGCCATTGGCCGAGGGCAGGCCGGCGCGGAGCTTGATGTTGTAACGGCTGCCGAACTCGAGGCCGGTCAGGCAGATCTGGCTCGATTCGGTTTCGACCGCGACCTGCGGGTTGTTGCCGACGACGACATACTGGCTGAGGTCGGTGGCCGGCAGGGGATCGGAGAACACGGCGCAGATGCGCGGCGTGGCGGATTCGCTGTCCACCTGATTGTCGGTGACACGGAAGCCGTGCTCGGCGACAGTCTTGTCCAGACGCGCGACGAGATCGGCATTGTCGACGAGGCCGGTTGATGCGCGGTAGGTCGCGATCGCTTCGCGCCACATTTCGCGGCGTTCCAGCGATCGGCCCAAGAGGCCCAGGGCTTCGGCGCGTTCGGCCAACACGGTGGTCTGCAGCAGCGCATTGATCGCCGCATATGTGCCGGTGACGGCGAAATCATAACCTTCGGAACTGTTGCTGGTGGTTTCGGCCCGCTCCATCACGGCATGGGCCAGCTTGAGCCAGAGTTCCGGATCGTTCGGGTTGATCGCCAGCGCCTGGCGATAGGAGACCAGCGCACCGGCCGGGTTACCCTGCTCGGTCGCCGCATCGCCCGAAGCGACGAGATCGACATAGGGCACATCCTTGGGCGGCGCGTCGGTGGTCGGGAGGGTCGAGGCAAAGTACTTGGCGCCATCGACAAGGTCCTGCGCCGGGAACGGGATTTCCGCCTGTCGCACGGCAGCGGTCACGTCCGCGGCAGGGACCAGCGTGACCTTGCCCGAGGTGGCGCCCTTGAACGGCGCTTCATCCTTGGAGCCGGCCTTGAGGAAGCACCAGCCCGCCTTCTCGTTGAAGGTGAAAGCCCGGCAGATTCGGTCGTCGGTACAGGCCTGCTGGCACTGGCCGAGATCGACTCCCTTGACCACCGAGTAATCGAAGCCCGGCAGGTCTACCCCCTTGAGGAGTTGCACCTTGCTGTCCTGGGCGTAAGCCGCCGACATACCGAACACGAGAAAAAGGGCGCTCATGAGCACCCAGACGGACTGAACCAGCCTCTGCATATTCCTACCCTCAATGCCCCTTAGCACTCTATGGCCACACGAGTTTGTGGCTTTTCTTCGCCTGGGGGCACGATGGAGGCAACATTTCGGCTGAACCGATGATGAACACCGGTTCAGCCTCGCCTGCGTCAGCTTTGCGCCACAGCCGGAACCAGTGGATTTCCGGCGGCCGGAGCAGATTTCGATCGCCAGGGCAGCCCGAACAGCGGCCGCAGTGGCGGAATTCGCCGGATGATTTCGTAGCCGATGGCGCAGCCCGCCACGGTTCCGACGACCACCACCGAGACTTCGCCCCAGTACGGCAGTCCGGTGGCCCACATGCCGAGGCAGACGATCAGCGTTTGATGCAAAATGTAATACGGGAACACCGCATCGGTCAGATAGCGCAACACTGGTCCGGTGCGATTGAGATGCCGCTGCGCGAAACCCAGCAAGGCGGCGATCAGCGCCCAGGTGAAGACGATCCGCACCAAGTCCATCGCGTCGCCCCAGATGCTCAGAGGGAGCAGCGACAGCGATCCGGCGAGACGGATGCCGCCCGCGACAAGCGCCA
>VFQQ010000989.1_pt1 | contig 45176 bp, 40 predicted proteins | sample 3512341 | NCBI WGS metagenome assembly VFQQ01 (sample SAMN10412373, study PRJNA504923) | tailings metagenome | isolation source: Relicate 2 Philex TSF1 revegetated site | place: Philippines: Tuba, Benguet | collected 2017-08-29 | reverse complement strand
ATTAGCTACACCCAAATCGTTTTTATTTACCACGGTTTTGCCAATATAATCTATGGTTTGATCTAATCCGGTAGAACCGCCTAAACTAACCAGTTGTTTGCCAAATTTAACATCAAAAGGTTCGGTATTAATGCGGCCATTTACAACATTAAACTTAATTTTTGCATTGTTTACGGAGGCTTGCTTGTATTCTGGCTTATTAAACAAATCGGCAATTTTATCTATCGATTTTATTTTGCTTATAGTAGCATTAGGTATTTCTATAAATCCGTTTGCAACCAAGGCTGTCATTTGAGGTTGCATGTTTTGCGTTAAAGGCGTGGTTAAATTAAAACTGGCATTAAAAAAACCGGCAATATTTTGTGCAGCCGGAGCAAGTTTTTGCACTGTATTAAAGGTTTCAAACGACTTTTGAATATCCAGGTTATTAATTTTAAAATGAATATCGGCAATAGGTTCTTTAGGATTTTCCGTACTGTAATAACCATCCATTTTCATGCTGCTTCCCAAAGTTTTTAAAGCAACTTCGTTAAACGACAAACGGCTATTTTTTACAGTAACCATGCCTTTAAAGTCTTCTATTACCATATTGGTGTAAAGCAACTTATTTATGTTACTTGAAAATGTAAAATCAATATTTGCGGGTATTTCAATAACAGATAAAGAGGCAGTGTCTGTGGCAGCTGCAGTTTGCGTCGTTTCATTTTCATTCGAAAGCCATTCGTTGGCATCTAATGTACTGCTGTTTAAATTTAACGATGCAATTAAAACGCCATTGTTAAAAACGTAGGGTAAAAAATCTACAACTTTACCATTTAATTGCATGTCGCTATTGCCAATTTTAATTTGCAAATCGTTTAGTGCATATGCTTTGGGCGTAATGGCCATATCGGCTTTAATAATATGCAGCGACTTAGGTAAATCGGCAGCAGCATATTTCATATTATTAATTAAAATTTTACCACCTGTATTAAACTGTTCGTATTTTTTATTGGTTATTGTACTTACTGCGCCTTTTGCAAACACATCGGCAATTAACAAACCTGTTAATGTGGTGCCGCCCGGTAAAGGCACTAATGCGCCTAAATGATCGAAATTAATGCTTCCATCGGCAATAAAATCTATGTTGGGATCAGACATAGGCTTTGTAACCATTAATTTCATAAAAAATGGATTATTTTTAATGCTAAAAGCCAACTCTTTTAAATTTACGGTAAGTAAATCCAAATTACCTTCGGGTTTTTCAATATTTAAATCGAGGTTTACTTTTTCCATTGCAGTTGGCATATCGGCATGTTTGAACCAACCTTGATTAATGCCAACTTTCAATCCAAATGCCGGGTAATTATTTTCGTTTAAAACACCTTTTGCAAAGCCATTAAAAGCCAAGTTGCCCTTTGCATCAAGTTTGTTTAAATCGGCTTTATAAATGGCAGGGATAAGCGATAAAAAGTTTTTGAATGTATTTTCTTTTACATCAAAAGAAAGGTCTAGCATCATGCCATCTTCCAACAAATTTACACCACCATTAAATGCCAATAATAAGGCATTTAATTGTACAGTATTTTCTTTAAACAAAAAAGATTGTTTGGTTAAGTTGGCATCTATGTTTGCATTGGCCTTAACAGCAACATTATTTAAAAATGAAATACCATCCATTTTAACAGTAACACCAGCAATATCAAGCAGATTTTCAATTGTAAACTCATCTTGAGAAAAATCGCCTGTAAGTGTATAATTTAAATCTTTTACAGCTGCAAAAGTGCCGCCATTTAAATCGTTATAGCTAATGGTAGCATTAGTAACAGCAAACCTTTTGAGTTTAACATTAAAAGCAGAAACTGTTGTATCTGCAACTGTGCTTAAAGAATCGGCACTAGGTTTAGCAATATCCCAATTGGCTTTGCCATCCTTAAGTACAATAGCATGTATTGTGGGTTCAACCAAAGTTATTTCGTTAATTTGTATTGAACCACCTTTGATTACGCTTATGATATCTAATGTTGCCGAAAAAGATTTAAGTTGTAGCAAGGTATCTGCACTAAATTCGTTGATGCCCACCACCTGCAAATTATTAATGGTAAGTCCAAAATCCGGAAAAGTTTTTATTAACGACAGCCCAATATTGTTATCGAAATTAATGGTGGCATTAACTTGTTTGTTTGCTTGTTGTTTAATTAACTCAACAATTTTAGATTTAAATAAAAACGGCGTTGCAATAAGTAATGCAATAATTACAATTAAAAAACCGGCTAGGTACTTTACTATCTTCATGGTTTAGGTTTAAGAATAACGATGCAAAATAAATAAAATTATGGCGTTTTGGTGTTATTGTAAAATTTTCGGCCGAAAACCCTTATAAAAGCTGTGGTTGTTAATTTTACATTAAAAAAATTTGGCAACTTGGTAACAACGTGTATATTTGTTTGTTACAAACTATGATGAAAAGATTTTTTACATTAATGGGTGTGGCTTTTTCTGCCACCTTATTTGCACAAGTTAACGAAGCACAAATAGCACAAAAAGTTAACGAAAACATTGCACATGCAGCTGGTAATTACAATATAGAGCACCAGCATACCGATAGACGCGGTTTTACGCATGTTTACTTACGTCAGACCTACAATGGTAAAGACATTTTTAACGCCTATGCAGCCATACATTTAAACAAAAACGGTGAATTTGCGCACAAAACCGGCCAGTTTTTTAATGTTAAAAGTAGTCCGGCAAAAGCAACCCTTGCATTTAATACAGCCATTGAAATGGCCGCAGCAAGCAAGCATTTAAATGTACCAACCGCTTCGTTTAAAACGCAGCAAGTAATAAATGGTAAGATAGCCATAGAAAGCAGCAATACCTCAACCGAGAAAATTTTAGCCAAAGAAGGTTATTTATTTGAAAATGGAATATTAAGGCCGGTTTGGCAGGTAGAGCTTTATGAAGATGCTACCAACGATTGGTGGTGTATGTATTTAGACGCAAACAATGGTGAGAAAATTGCAGAGCACAGTTATACTACACATTGTAATTTAGATCATATTGTATCATCTAATCCACATGCAATAGGTTATAATTTTACGTTTAACGACGAACCCGAAGCATTAACTTTGGGAAAAAATGCTAATAGTCCAAAATACCGTGCATGGGCATTACCTTACGAAACACCTGCAAAAGGACAAAGGAAGCTATTAAACCATGATTTTGATGCAGCGGCATCGCCATTTGGCTGGCACGACACCAACGGTGTTGCAGGACCTGATTTGTTAGTTACCCGTGGTAATAATGTTTTTGCTATGGAAGACACATTGGCACGCAATAGCTTAAACAACTATTCACCAAGAGCAGATAGTAATTTTGTTTTTGATTTTCCATACGACATAGATGCAAGACCTCGTGAAAATTTAAATGCTGCCATTACAAATTTATTTGTTTGGAATAACTACATACACGATATTATGCATCATTATGGATTTAATGAGGAGAGTGGAAATTTTCAATACAAAAACTATTCTGGTAAAGGCATGGGCAATGATTATGTAATGGCAGAGGCACAAGATGGCAGTGGTACCAATAATGCCAACTTTTCTACTCCGGTAGATGGGCAGCGTGGTAGAATGCAAATGTATTTATGGCCACCAAGCAGCATGCCAACTACAAATTTATCTGTTACATATCCGCAATCGTTGGCAAGAGCATACAATTCCCCTTTATCTGTTTTTGGAGGCCGTCTTGGGGCAACGCCAATTACCGGAAAAATTGTTTTATACAGAGATACCAATGCTACTACAAATTTAGCTTGTGTATTACCAGCCAATGCCTCAGAGTTAGCCGGCAATATTGCGCTAATAGACAGAGGAACTTGCGCTTTTACCAATAAAGTTTTAGCCGCACAACAAGCAGGCGCTATTGCTGCCATTGTGGTTAACAATGCTACAAATGCTACAGCAATGACTGGAACTAACTCTGCCATTACCATTCCGTCTGTAATGGTAACATCTACAGATGGTGTAGCAATAAAAGCAGCCTTGCAAAACGACAGTGTGGTTGGCAGTTTAACAGATGCTACGCGCAATACACGAATATTCGACAGTGATTTTGACAATGGTGTAATTACCCACGAATATGGCCATGGTGTTTCTATTCGTTTAACCGGTGGTGCTGCCAACAGCAGTTGTTTAAATAACCAAGAGCAAGCCGGCGAAGGCTGGAGTGATTTTTTAGCATTGGTTTTAACTACACGTAAGTGGGAAGGCAAACAAACATCTAGAGGTATTGGTACTTTTTTAATAAACCAGGATACCAATGGCTTAGGAATAAGACCTTTTAGATATAGTTATAACATGTCGGTTAACCCTGCCACATATAATAGCACCCGCACACTTTCTGTGCCGCATGGTGTAGGATTTGTTTGGGCAAGCATGTTGTACGATATCATGTGGGATTTGGTAGATGTTTACGGATTTGATGACGACATTTATAATGGTAAAGGCGGCAATAATATTGCCTTACAATTGGTAATTGATGGTTTAAAACTACAAAAATGTCAACCAGGTTTTGTAGATAGCCGCGATGCCATTTTACTTGCCGATAGTTTATACAATGGCAATAAAAACCGAGAATTACTTTGGAAAGCTTTTGCCAGAAGAGGGCTAGGATATAGTGCTAATCAAGGCCTATCTACTTCAAGAAGCGATAATACCGAAGCGTTTGATTTACCGCCGGATTTAGCATCTACCTCTGTAAGCCAAGTTATTGGAAGCAATAACCAAATCAATTTGTTCCCAAATCCTTATCAAACCGGATTTACAGTGAGTTTAACCAACAACAGCGCCATTAAATCTGTAAACATTATGCAGTTAGATGGCAAATCGGTTCAAACGTTAAATCCAACCGAAGGAAATTACAACTATTATGTAAATACCGAAAACCTGCCTGTTGGCTTTTATTTAATAAAAGTAGTTGCGCAAAACAACGAGGTATTTTATATTAAAACCGTAAAACAATAAGCTAATCTAAAATTATAAAAAGCCTGCTTAAACAAATGTTTGGGCAGGCTTTTTTGTTGAACCAACTTACTAATTGAATGTGCGGGTAAAACAAGTCTTATATCGACTTACGCCACCGAGAAAAACGCATGCCAATCCCTTTTAAATATGAAAAGTGTAAACGCAAAGCAAATTTCTTAAAACAGAAATTTAGTGTTTTGGTGTTTTTTTCTTAAATTGCTCAACAAATGTTAGTTACTTATGAAAAACATTTTGCTTTTTGCCCTATTATTCACTTATGCCATACAAGCAAATAGTCAGTCGTTTGCTTTTGATAAATCTTTTAATGCTATTGATTCTATAGCCAACAGGGGTTTGTTATTTAACAATGGTGTATCTGCATTATGCAAAACGCCGTCTGGTAAAATTTTAGTAGGAGGATTATTTACGCTATTTAATGATATGCCGGCTTCAAGGATTTTGCAGTTAGACGAACATGGCGAGGTAGATTATTCATTTAAAGCACTTCCATTTAATGGTGAAGTTTCGGCATTTGCAACACAACCTGATGGAAAAATATTAATTGGTGGTAATTTTACATCATACGCCGGCCAGCATAATAGAATAGTAAGAATTAATGCAGACGGATTGATAGATACAAGCTTTCATGCAGGGCTGGGTGCCAATGCAAGTGTTACAAAACTTTTAGTATTAAACAATGGAAAAATACTCATTTGCGGCAACTTTACTTCCATTAATGGAATTAACAGAAATAGAATTGCTCGTTTAAATGCTACCGGAAGTGTAGATACTACATTTAATCCGGGAACCGGAGCAAATGCTATAATTTCCGACATGGCCATTACAAATGATGGAGAAATTTTAGCAGGCGGATTATTTACAACATTTAATGGTGTTAACTTAAGTTATATAGCTCGTTTAAATAACGATGGTAGCATAGATAACAGATTTTCGCCAAGCATAGGCCCGAATAATCAGGTGCGTGCTATTTTGCCTTTACCTGATGGTCGTATTATAATTGGAGGTAATTTTACAACATACAATACATTTACAGCAAACAGATTGGTTTGTATTAATCCGAATGGCAGTTTAAACAACTTAATTCCTGCTGCCAATGGCACAAACGGCGCAATACATACAATAAAACAATTACCAGATGGTAAACTACTGTTAGGTGGTGAATTTAATAGGGTTAATGGCATTACTAAAAATAGAATTGCACGTATATTATTAGATGGTAGCATAGACACTACATTTAATATGGAGGGAGGATTTGACCCAGACAACCTGCAAGAAGTACAAGTAAAAGCCATCATAACACATAACAATAAGTTAATAGTTGGTGGTACATTCAGGTTTTATAAATCAACACAGCGACAAAGAATTGCATTTTTAGAATACAATGGAGATATCGACCAATCATTTCAATCGTTTACAGGATTTCCAATTACTACTCATGCTGTAAAAGCACAAAAAGATGGCAAAATCCTTGTAGGTGGCGACTTTATAACCTATAATAACATAACCAGTAACAGACTGATAAGAATAAACAAAGATGGCACGATAGATACAACCTTTAAAATTGGTACAGGATTTAATACATCGGTTAGCGATATTATTTTAACAGATAGCAATCAAATTTTTGTGGTTACAAATTTCAGTAATAATCTTTCAATTGCTAAATTAGATTCAAACGGAATTAGAGATAATAACTTTAAACCGCTGGTTACAAATATTAATGGCAATAGAACCACCTATGCTGTTCAAAAAGATGGGAAAGTTCTTGTTGGAGGCCATTTTACTGTTTATAACGGCTTTTCAAGAAATAGAGTTGTACGTTTAAACCAAGATGGGTTGGTTGATACCAGTTTTGTTTTATTAAACGGGGCAGACAATAGCGTTAATAAAATCGTGGTTCAGCCAAATGGAAAAATACTTATTGGTGGAACCTTTGCAACTTTTAATGCTGAAAGATTTAACAAAATAGTTAGGCTAAATGAAGATGGCACGCTTGATACAACATTTAAATATACAAATCATATTCAATTTAATGTTTTAGATATTTCATTACAACCGGATGATAAAATTCTATTAACAACAAGCGATTTGCGCATGATTAGATTAAATGAAGATGGCACACGCGACAGCACATTTAAATTTAATCCATTTGGCAACACCAATAATATACGCAAATTTAGCGCTTTGGCTGATGGAAAAATTTTAATTGTTGGTTCGTTTACCAGTTTATACGGAGTAGCTGTAAACAGAATTGCGCTTTTAAATAACGATGGAAGCTTGGTTAATAAATACGACACCTACAAAGGAGCCAACAATACAATTACATCGTTTGATATTGATAACGATGGAAATATAATGATTGTAGGAAACTTTAGCCGCGTTAATAATTTTGCAAAAAACAGAATAGCAAGGTTAATCTTTTGCAAAGAAGAAAAGTACATAGAAAAAATAATTACCTGCAACACTTACACATGGCCTAAAGACAACAATACTTATGGTTTGTCGGGAAATTACTACAAAGTATATGAAAACATGGCCGGATGCGATTCTGTATACATGTTAGATTTAACCATTGGCACACAGCTAATCAATCAAAATGTATTTTCGTGTAATAGTTATATTTGGAATATTAACAATATCCAATACAACGAATCGGGAATGTATAGCGAAAAATTTACCAACCAGTATGGTTGCGATTCGATTTATGTTTTAAACTTAACCATTCAAAAAATTAATATAGAAGTTTCCCGCCATGTTATTTTGCCAAACCAATTAATTGCTACACAATCAAACGCCCAATACCAATGGGTAGATTGCAATAAAAATTATGCATTTATACTTGGTGCTACAAATAAGAACTTTACGCCTTCTGCAATTCCGGGCAATTATGCTGTTATAATAAGCATGAATAACTGCACAGATACGAGCGACTGTATTGGCGTATGGCCAGTAGGTTTAAATGAGACACGTAATAACGCCTTCTTAATTTATCCCAATCCGGCAAATACTTTATTGCATATAAATATGAGTAAACCATTACCTTTAGAAATATATGCTTTAGATGGCAAACTATTAGAAAATCATGGACAATCAAACCAATTTAATATTGATGTTTCTAATTACTTGCCGGGCATCTATATACTTAAAACACCAGAAGGAGTTGCAAGATTTATAAAGCAATAGTTTAATCTACTTCGTAATAATTTAAATCTTTGCTGAAAGATTCTTGCACGTAAATGGTAGACATTAGAGCAATAACCAAGCAAATCGTTCCAACAATTAATGCAGCAAATGTTACGCCAAAAGAAGGCAATAATGCTTGAAAACTTAAAGTAATTGGCACAACTGCACCACGTACAAAATTTGGAACGGTATTGGTAACTGTACTGCGAATATTTGTACCAAATTGTTCACTCGCAATGGTTACAAACAGCGCCCAATAGCCAGTGGCAAAACCTAGTAAAAAGCTCATCACTTTAAAATAAGTTACGCTAACATTGGCATTAAACAAATATACTAATAATAATATGGCACTAAAAAATAAGTAACCTAACACCACTTTTTTACGACTCTTTAATAGCTGACTTACTAATCCACTGGCTAAATCGCCAACGCTTAAGCCGATGTAGGCAAACATTACACTATCTGCTACATTAACTGCATTTCCTAAACCCAACGATTCGCCAAACCTGTTGCTTAAATTAATTAATACACCAATTGTAAACCAAATGGGTAAGCCTATTCCAATGCAGGCTAAATATTTAAACAATGATCTGCGTTTGGTAAAAATGCCAATAAAATTTCCTTTTTTAATATGTGCATTACTCTTTAGTGTGGCATACATACCACTTTCGTAAGCGCCGGCACGCAATAATAATAAGGCCAAGCCCATGCAGCCACCAACAATATATGTATTTTGCCAACCAAACGATTTACCAACTAAGCTTGCAACAACAGCACCTAATGCTCCAAAAGTTACAATTATCATGGTGCCATAACCACGTTTATCTTTATGCATGTTTTCGGCTACCAAAGTTATGCCTGCACCAAGTTCTCCGGCCAAACCTATTCCTGCAATTAAGCGCATTACTGCATATTGATTGATATTGGTAACAAAAGCGTTGGCAATATTAGCTATAGAATAAAGAAATATTGAACCAAATAATACAGACACCCTACCCTTTTTATCGCCTAAAATGCCCCATAAAATACCACCTATTAACATGCCCGACATTTGTAAGTTGAACAAATAAATTTCGTTGCGTTTAAGGTCATCGCCCGAAAAACCTAGAGCCATTAAACTGTCGTACTTAACAACATTAAAAACAATTAGGTCATATATATCTACAAAATAGCCCAGCGATGCTACTAGAATCAACAAGTTTACACGTTTTTTATCGTTCATTTTATTAAAAACTACGAAGCTAAAATATATAATTTAGGTATTAAACCAATACCCTATGATTTTTTGCCACTAAACAGAATTATGGAAAATTGGCTATACCAGGCATTTTAAGCAAATGCAAAAAGTGGGTTCAGCCAAAGTACAAAATGTTTTATATTCGATTAAAAGTTTATGGTTTGAACCAACATTTCTAGGTATAATTTGTCGGTTTCATCGAAGGAATTAAATTGTTCGCTGTCTATGTCTAAAACAGCCACAACCATATTGTTTTTAATAATTGGCACAACAATTTCTGAGTTACTTGCAGCACTGCAGGCAATATGCCCCGGGAATAAATGCACATTTGGCACAATAATGGTTTGTTTTTGTTGCCAAGCGGCACCACAAACGCCCTTACCACTATCGATGCGTGTGCAAGCAACAGGGCCTTGAAATGGACCTAACACCAATTGGTTATTTTTAACAATATAAAAGCCAATCCACCACCAGTTAAATGCCTGTTTAAGTGCGGCACAAATGTTGGCAAGATTGGCTATTAAGTCAGGCTCTGTTTCTGTTAACGCTTGAATTTGCGGAAGCAAAGCACTGTATATTTCAGATTTTTCGGCTAACGGATTAATCGTAACCTGTTCCATTGCTTACTTGGTTTCGGCAGCCGGAGATGCAGCTTCTACTTTAGTAGAATCGTTTGCAGGTGCAGCGGCTTCAGACTTAGGCACATCAACATTTGCGCGGTTTACTGAGTATTCTGCTTTTTCTGATTTGTATTTTTCGTTTGCTTCAAGCGTTTCGCGAGCTTCGCCTTGTAAATAATGACAGGATGATAATACTGCCGATACGGCTAATGCAACAACTAATTTTTTCATACTTTTAAAATTTTAAGTGGGCGAATATAATAATTTATGGTTATGCTGTTTTACTTTAACTCAAAATCTGACTTACCAATTAAAAAACCCTCGCAATACAATTCAGCTTTGTAGTTTCCTTTTAAGAAATCCGAACCTTTTGTCCAATAAATGGCAACTTGCTGGCCTTCTTGTGCAAACTCAATAACCGATTTTCTGCTATAAAGGTATTCTTCGTTTTGGTGTTTAAATGTGCCGCTTCCGGCAGCTTCGTTATAAACGGTAGCGCCATCCGGACCAATAATTCTAACAAATATTTCTTTAGCCCCTTTTTCGGCTACATAATTTTGTTCAAGGTAAAAGCTAATTTTTAATTGCTCTATTTGAGATACGCGCATGGTTTCACGCTCTTTGCCATTGCTTCGCATTTTAATACCCGTAACAAATACGTTTTGGGCGTTAAGTTTTGCGCCAATTGCCACTTTTGTGCTTAACCTAACGTTTTCCATGGTTAGGTCTTCGTATTTGCGTTTTTGTCGGTTAATATCTGTTTTTAACGTTTGGTTTTCAGTGTTTAAACTAACAATTACCGTATTTAACGAATCTATTTGCGATAAATACTTCTTTTTGTAATAGCGTAATTTATCTAATTCGTCGTTTGCCTGCGCCAATTGCATTCTTGTAACTTTACCTTGTTTCAAAAGTGCTTCTATACGGTCGGCAAATTCTTGTAAAGAATCATTTTTTTGGCGTAAGAATTCGTCTAACTCGGCATTTTTTCCTTTATATTGCTCCAATTCCAAATCGGTGTATTTTAAAATGCTATCTAATTCTGCTCTAGCATCTTCGGTACTAACTAATTTTTCTTCTGTATCAAGCAGTTGATGATCTGTTTTAAAATAATTGTAAGCAAAAAATGACAATAATAACAACAGCACAACATTTAAGGCCGATTGTATAATAATAATTAAACGCTGTTTTTGTTGCTTTTCGTTATTTGGTTGTTGTTCCATAAATCGGGGCAAAAATAATTAAATATAGCTATAACAATAGCAGTGTTATAAACAATGTTTGGTTATTGGTTCAATTTTATTCAAAATTTAGGATACATAGGGCGTGTGGGTTCAAAAAAAAAGTAAAAAAAGCAAAAAAAATGGCCAACTTTATTAGTTTTGAACAAAAATTAACTCGGTTTGAAAATTAGTAAAATATTTATGGAAGGGCCATTGGTAATTGAGCCCCAAATTTTTAAAGACCCAAGAGGGTATTTTTTTGAAAGCTATAACCAACAAAAATTTATAGAAGCCGGCATTAGTGCCACATTTATACAAGACAACCAAAGTTTGTCGCAAAAAGGAGCAATAAGAGGTTTGCATTTTCAAGCCCCTCCTTTTGCCCAGGGTAAATTGGTTAGGGTAGCCGTTGGAGCAGTAAACGATGTTGTGGTTGATATAAGAAGAGAATCGCCCACGTACGGCCAGTTTTACAGCATTACTTTAACCGGCGAAAATAATGTAATGTTTTGGATTCCGCCTGGTTTTGCGCATGGTTTTGAAACGTTGGAAGACAATACACTTTTTTTATATAAATGCACCAACTTATACCACAAAACCAGTGAAGGAGGCTTGTTTTTTAACGACGAAGCAATAGGCATTAACTGGCAAAGCAAAAATCCAATTGTTTCTGAAAAAGACATGGTTTTACCATTATTAAAAGATTTTGTATCACCTTTTTAACAAATTCAACATGGGCGAGAATATTGATGACGATGTTATTAAACTAGTAGACTTATTAAAACACAAATACGAAGAAAATAGTCAAGATTTTAAAGCATATCTTGAGGGACTTGTTTATCAAGAGTACACAAATTATTGGGATTATATACAAACCGATACTTTGCTTACACTGCAAAAGCCCCGCACCAATATTAAAGACGAGTTAATTTTTATTATTTACCACCAAATTACCGAACTATACTTTAAGCTAACATTGCACGAAATGGAGCAGTTAGCCGAGTTAAAAGGAAAACTGAGCGCCGATTTTTTTACCAGCCGATTAAAGCGTATAAATGCTTATTTTAGAAATTTAACAGCCAGCTTTGAAATAATGGTAAATGGCATGGATAAAGAGCAATTTTTAAAATTTAGAATGAGCTTGCTTCCTGCCAGTGGCTTTCAAAGTGCACAATACAGAATGGTAGAAATTATGGCTACCGATTTTAAACGCTTGGTTTCGAAACAATTTAGAGATAGCTACAACGACAATAGTAAAATTGAAGACATGTTTGAGCATATTTACTGGAAAGCAGGCGCTACAGAAATTGCTACGGGTAAAAAAACATTAACACTTACGTTATTTGAAAAGAAATACAGCGATAAATTAATTAGGCTAGCAAATACACATAAACAAACCAATTTGTGGGCGCTATATAAAAGCTTACCTGAAGCTGAGCAAAATAATACCGAATTAAAAGCTGAGTTAAGGTTATTTGATGAAAATGTAAACGTAAACTGGCCTTTGGTTCATTATAAAAGCGCTGTAAGGTACTTGCAAAAAGACCCCAATGATATTGCGGCTACCGGAGGTACAAATTGGCAAAAATACTTGCCTCCGCGTTTTCAATTACGCATTTTTTATCCGGATTTTTACAGTGCAGAAGAATTAGAAAATTGGGGTAAACACTTAAGCTAATGGCGTTTTTTAGGCAATTGTTAGCCATTTTTTTAATTGTAAAAGTTTGTATTGGCACATTAGTTGCGCAAGACATAAAAGATGGCATGGGAAAAACATTTTACGACGCTGAAAAAAAACAAGTAAAAGAAATTTACCACTACATTTTAAATTACTCATTTTTGCGCGATCCGATTTCAAATGAAATTATAAAAGATACTTCCATAATGGTTAAAAATGGGCCCTATTTATTATACCATAAAAATGGCAAGTTGGCCACAAGCGGTAGCTATAATAATAACCAAAAATCCGGCACTTGGAAAACATATAATACCAAAGGAGAGTTAATAAACACAGAAAACTTTTAATGCTTATGAGATACCTGCTAATATACTTATTTATTTTAGGGTTGAACCCATTGTTGGCTCAAACTGCAACACAACAGAAAAACCTTGAAGTAGGAGGCGATATTTATATAAAACCATGTAAAAATGGGCAAAAAGAAATTTTAAGCATGGATATTTATAGCCGAACAAAACCATACAATAAAAAGAAAGTAAACAAAGCAACCGGAGAAGGATTTTTTGATGAATTTTTTAGCGATAAAAGCATTGATGCAAAGCCTTTACCCTGCGTAATGAGTGGCAAAAAATACAAAGTAGCGGCCTTACAAGAGTTTAATGTAAACGGGCAATATAAAAGAGTTGTATTATGTTACTCGGGTTACGACTTAACCGTAATTTGGATAGAATTTGATCAGGCTTTATTAAAAGGTGAAATTAGTTTTTAAGCTTTGAACGTAAACATTTACACCGATGGTTCCTCGCGCGGAAACCCGGGTCCGGGGGGGTATGGCGCTATTTTACAATTTGGACCACATATTAAAGAAATATCTGAAGGGTATAAGCTAACTACGAATAACCGCATGGAATTAATGGCTGTTATTAAAGCTCTTGAAGCTTTAAAATTTAACAATTTAAACATAACCATTTATACCGATAGCAAATACGTTTGCGATGCAGTAGAAAAAGGCTGGTTAAAATCTTGGATAGCAAAGAATTTTAATAAAGTTAAAAACCCGGATTTATGGCAAAAATACTATAGGTTAAGTGTAAATCACCACATAAAGTTTAAATGGATTCGTGGGCATAACGGGCATCCACAAAACGAACGTTGTGATGCACTGGCAACTGCTGCAGCAATGAATAATCCAAATCAAATAGATACCGGATATGTAAAAGAAAGCGTACTATTATAATTCCGCAATTTTTTCAAAAAAAACTTGACAATTAGCAAAATAATAGTACTTTTATCGACATAAAAACACATTGTTATGTTAAACATTTTGGTACCTACAGATTATTCAAGCGATGCAAAAAATGCATTGAAGTATGCTTTTCAGTTTGCTAAACAAACAGGCAGTAAAATAATTGTACACCATACTATGCCCATAACTGTTCCTGTATCTGACATACCATTTGAAAATTACTACATAAGTGAAGAAGAAGAGCTAAACAATTTAAAAGATTCAGTAAATAATTTTTGCATTCAAAACGAATTAAAAATTAGCGATGTAAACATAAAATATCATATCAACAGCAGCGATAGTATCTCTGAATCGATAAGTAAAGCTTACAAAAGCACCAATGCCGATTTAATTATAATGGGCACACACGGTGCCAGCGGATTTAAAAAATTCATCATTGGTTCAAACACATCACGATTAATTGCTTCATATAATGTACCCGTTTTAGCAGTACCTGCCAATTATGTATTTGAGCCTATTTACCATATTGTTTATGCATCAGATTTAAAAAAACTTGCTTCTGAACTGGCATTTATGGTGCCTGTTGCAAGTATTTTTCAGGCAGTTTTAGATGTATATTACTTTGATTATGCTAGTCCGGAAAGCGAAAAATTAATGTTGCAAGCCGAACAAGTTATTAGAAAAAATGCATACAAAAACATTAAACTAACTGTTATAAAAGGCAAATTGGAGCAGCCTATCAGCGAGCAAATTTTAAACAATATAAACAGCAGCAATACACAGCTTATAACATTGTTTAGAGGCACGCAAAGTTTATTGCAGAAATTACTTACCGGTAGCACAACGCAGCAAATTGTTATGGAAAGTAAAGTTCCGGTATTGGTAATAAAAAAATCTGAGGATTAATTTGAAACAAATTGTTTCACCCTTAAATTAAACTGTTGGGCCTTTTCTACTTGAACCAAATGCCCGCAGTAATCAAATAAAACCAATTTACAATTGGGTATTTTATCTGCGGCCGTTTTGGCCAGTGCCTCTGTAGAGGTAAATAAGTGTATAGCTCTTATTGGAATTAAGGCATCTTGTTTCCCAAAAAATACCAAAGTGGGCAATTCCAAGTGCGGCAAAAACATACTTACTTGTTCATCTATCATAGCATAAATATTTGCCTCAACCATTTTTTGCCATTGTTGGGTATCAAAGTCATCCATAAATTGGTATAACGTTTTCAAATGTTTTTGAACCCAGGTATTGTTGGCATTATAAAAACTACTTTGTAATGCTGCTTTAAGGCTTAACTTATCGCTAACAATTAATTTGCCAAAAGACAACATTTGTTTAAACACTACGCGCTCTGTTTCGGTAAAATGTTCGAAGCCGCTTGGAGCTACCAGAACAAGTTTTTCTAGCAAATGCGGGTAACGTAATGCTGCAATAATACTAATATGGCCGCCCATACTATGCCCAACCAATGTTACATATTGCAATTTTAATTTTTCAATAAAACGTGCTACACATTCGGCATAAAAAAACATGGTATAAGGATAATCTCCCCTGGTACTTTGTCCGTTACCCGGTAAATCTATAGCAATGCAAGAATACTCCTTACTTAAATCGAGCATATTTTGGTACCAAACCGGCCCATAATTGGCTAATCCATGAATAAATAAAATTGTTTTACTGCCTGAACCCATTTTGCCATATGCTATTGAAATATCATTTCCAATATTGCAAAAACTAACTTGATACGGGTATTGTGTACTATGGTGCATAAGAGTTGCAAGAATAAGCTATATATTTGAACCAATAAAATCTTAAGATTGAAAAAACGCATTTTAATTATCAGGCTAAGCTCTATTGGCGATATTGTATTAACAACACCCGTGGTGAGGTGTTTAAAAACACAAACAGGTTTTGAAATACATTATTTAACCAAGCTAGCTTATGCTGATGTATTAATTCACAATCCATATATAGACGTTTTGCACATTTTAGACAAACCCCTTTGGCAAAAGGCATTAGAATTAAATAGTATTGGGTTTTACGCAATTGTAGACTTACATAACAACCTTCGAACAGCGATATTAAAATCTATTATACAATGCAGCATAAAACAATCGTTTAACAAATTAAATATTGAAAAATTTTTAGCTGTTGCATTCAAGCAAAAGAGCATATTGCCAAACATTCATATTGTAGATAGGTATATAGAGGCTGCAAAAGTATTAGGCATAAAAAATGATGCATTGGGATTAGATTATTTTACCGGGCAGGCCGATGATGCATTTGTTTTTACAATTAAAAATCTGGCCAATAAGTATGCTATATGGGCCATTGGAGCACAACATTTTACCAAAAAACTTCCAAAAGAAAAAATTGCAACCACACTGTTACAAATTAGAGATGACATACAAATTGTGTTAATAGGCGATAAACAAGATGATGAGATAGGGAATGAAATATGTGGTTTGGTTCAAACAAAAAACATATTGAATTTATGCGGTAAATTAACCATAAATCAATCTGCTGCCGTAACCAAGCTGGCGTTATTTGCAATAGCCAACGATACAGGATTTATGCATATTGCAGCGGCATTTAAAAAACCAATAATTTCTATTTGGGGCAATACAATTAAAGAGTTTGGTATGCAACCCTATTATGGGGAATTAGAAATTAAACAGCAAATAATTGAAGTTAACGATTTAACATGCAGGCCATGTAGTAAAATTGGTTTTAAAGCTTGTCCGAAAAAGCATTTTAAGTGCATGAACCAACATAAAGAATCTGAAATAGCAGAACATATAAACACTTTTACACAACATAAACAGGCTTATTCATAGGCAGCAAAAAGTTTTATCAACACGGGTATAATTGTTAAGCAATAAGGGTTAATTTTGGTTTTTTATTTCCTTTTATAACTGTTATATGAAATTTTCGCATTTACACGTACATACACAATTTTCGCTTTTGGATGGTGCCGCAGAAATAAGCAAAATATACAAGAAAGCTATTGCCGATGATATGCCTGCCATTGCCATCACCGATCATGGAAATATGTTTGGTGTATTTGATTTTGTAGCACAAGCTTACAAACACAAAAACAGCGATGGATCGTTAAAAGTTAAACCCATAATTGGTTGTGAATTTTACTTGGTAGAAGACCGACATAAACGTGCATTTACAAAAGAAGATAAAGATAAACGTTACCATCAACTATTTTTAGCAAAAAATGAAATAGGGTATAAAAACCTAACCAAACTTTGCAGCTTGGGATACATGGAAGGGTTATATGGTAAATACCCGCGAATTGACAAAGAATTAGTGCTTAAGTACCACGAGGGTTTAATTGCTACTACATGTTGTTTAGGTGCTATGGTACCACGAACCATTTTACGAAAAGGCGAGGAAGAAGGAGAGCAAGAGTTTAAATGGTGGCTAGATATTTTTGGTGAAGATTACTATATTGAATTACAAAGACACAATATTGAGGATCAAAATAAGGTAAATGATGTTTTACTAAAATTTGCAGCTAAGTACAATGTTAAAATAATTGCATCGAACGATTCTCATTATGTTGATAGAAAGGATGCCAATGCGCATGATATTTTATTGTGTATTAATACCGGTGAAAAACAATCTACACCATCATTAAAAGACTTTTCGGATGATGATGTTTCGGTTAAAGGAAAGCGGTTTGCATTTGCTAATGATGAATTTTTCTTTAAAAATACGGCAGAAATGACTGCATTGTTTAGCGATATTCCGCAAGCCATAGACAATACCAACGACATTGTAGGCAAAATTGACACATTAGATTTAAAGCGAGATATTTTACTACCCAACTATCAAATTCCAACCGGTTTTTTAAATCAGGATGACTACTTAGAACATTTAACTTACGAAGGTGCTAAAGCCCGCTACGGCGAAATTACGCCAGAAATAGAGGAAAGGTTAAAATTTGAGCTTCATACCATAAAAACCATGGGTTTTGCCGGCTACTTTTTAATTGTAGCCGATTTTATAAAAGCCGGAAGAGACTTGGGCGTATTTGTTGGTCCGGGAAGGGGCTCTGCTGCCGGATCGGCGGTGGCATATTGCATTGGAATTACCAATATCGACCCAATAAAATACGATTTACTTTTTGAGCGTTTTTTAAATCCGGAGCGCAAAAGCATGCCCGATATAGATACCGACTTTGATGATGAAGGACGCGAGAAAGTTATAGATTATGTGGTAAAAAAATATGGCAAAAACCAAGTGGCACATATTGTTACCTATGGCACAATGGCTGCTAAAATGAGTATAAAAGACGTGGCACGTGTATTAGACTTGCCATTGGTTGAAAGCAATGCCTTGGCAAAATTGGTACCGGATAAGCCCGGCATTTCTTTAGATAGGATAATAAACGCCCCAATAGATGGAGATGGAAGTTTAAAAGAAAAAGAAGGACTTGCATCGGAAGACATTGAAAATATAAAAAAGCTAAGAGACATACACCAAGGCAGCGACTTAGCTGCTAATGTATTAAAGGAAGCTTTGGTTTTAGAAGGATCGGTTAGGGGAACCGGCATACATGCTGCCGGAATAATTATTGCGCCACAAGATTTAACAGATTTGCTTCCGGTAGCTACTGCCAAAGATGTAAATTTACTTATTACACAATTTGAAGGCAAGGTAATTGAGGACAGTGGTGTAATTAAAATGGACTTTTTGGGATTAAAAAACCTTACGATTATAAAAAACGCATTGTTATTAATTAAGCAAAATCATGGTATAGAAATAGATATTGATGCCATTCCGCTCGACGATAAAAAAACACTGGAACTTTATGCACGTGGCGAAACCAATGGTACTTTTCAGTTTGAAAGTGCGGGGATGCAGAAATATTTAAAGGATTTAAAACCCGATAGGTTTGAAGATTTAATTGCCATGAATGCTCTTTACAGACCTGGCCCATTAGCTTATATTCCAAATTTTATAAATCGTAAACATGGTAAAGAGCCCGTTTCTTTCGACTTGCCCGAAATGGAAGAGTACTTGAAAGACACGTATGGCATTACTGTTTATCAAGAGCAAGTAATGTTGCTGTCGCAAAAGCTGGCCGGATTTAGCAAGGGAAAGGCAGATATTTTGCGAAAAGCTATGGGTAAAAAAGACCGCAAAACGCTAGATGATTTAAAAAGTACTTTTATAGATGGGGCAGTTGCCAAAGGGCATCCTAAAGATAAATTAGAAAAAATATGGACAGATTGGGAAGCTTTTGCTTCTTATGCGTTTAACAAATCGCACAGTACTTGTTATGCTTTTGTGGCCTTTCAAACAGGATATTTAAAGGCCCATTACCCATCTGAATATATGGCTGCCGTGTTAAGCAGTAACCAAAGCAATATTGATAAGATTACATTTTTTATGGAAGAATGTAAGCGCATGGGCGTTGAGGTTTTGGGGCCGGATGTAAATGAAAGTAATTTAAGTTTTTCGGTAAATAAACAAGGACAGATTAGGTTTGGATTAAACGCTATTAAAGGCGTTGGTGAGGCAGCAGTAGAAAACATTATTGAAGAGCGCGATAAAAATGGACCTTATAAAAGTTTGTTTAATTTAACCACACGCGTTAATTTACGATCGGTAAATAAAAAAACACTAGAAGCACTTGCCTATGCCGGAGCTTTTGATTGTTTTAGTGATGTTGACCGTGCGCAATACTTTTTTTCGGCAAATGGCGATGAATCCAATACCATTGAGAAAGCGATACGATATGGCAACTTGGTTCAAACCAATAGTAACAGCAATGCATTAAGCTTATTTGGAAATGCAAATGAAACGCAGGTACCAGAGCCTCCTATTCCAAAATGCGAACCATGGAATTTATTGCATAAATTAAAATTAGAAAAAGATGTGATTGGCATTTACCTTTCGGGGCATCCATTAGATACCTATAGGTTTGAGGTTGAAAAATTAACTACTACTACCCTATCTGAGCTTTCTGATTTAAAGAAATACTTAGGAAAAGAATTAAAAATAGCCGGCGTTGTTGCCAGTGCCGAGCATAAAGTTTCGCAAAAGGGAAAAAATTATGGCAGTTTTGTAATTGAAGATTACAGCGGCAATTTTGAATTTGCCTTGTTTAACAACGATTATATAGATTATAGAAAATTTATGGAGATAGGCTATAGTTTGTATATTAAAGGTAGGGTTCAAACCAGATGGAACAAAGACGATGATTTTGAATTTAAAATAAGCGGTATTGAAATGCTAAATGAAGCTAGGGATAAATACGTAAGCAAAATGATGATTCATTTAAATGCAGAAACCATAACGGCACATACAACCGAACAAATTACCCAGTTGGCAAAAAAATATCCGGGTAAATGCAATTTATATGTAAACCTTACCGACAAACAAAAATCGATGGCAATTAAAATGCTCTCTACCAAAGTGAAAATTAGTCCGCAAAACGAAGTTTTGGCAGTTTTTGATCAACTTGGTGTGGAGTATTCGTTTAATTAACTGCCATATTGAACCAAAATATCATTTTGGTGTTTATATTGCAACCTTAAATTAAATCTTATAAAAATGGCATTAGAAATAACAGACAGCAACTTTGAGGAAGTTGTATTAAAATCAGACAAACCGGTATTGGTAGATTTTTGGGCAGAATGGTGTGGTCCATGCCGCATGGTAGGCCCTGTTGTAGAAGAATTAGCTAAAGAATATGATGGCAAAGCTGTTGTAGGAAAAGTTAATGTTGACTTTAACCCAAAAGTTGCGATGGATTTTGGCATTATGAGTATACCTGCTTTGTTGTTTTTTAAAGATGGCAAATTGGTAGACAAGCAAGTAGGTGCTGTACCAAAGCATGTATTGGCAAACAAATTAGAAGCACAACTGGCTTAGTTTAATTTATTGTTGCATATATTGTGTAACTTTTCGTTATTGTAGCAGGTAAAAAAATTACCTGCTACTTTTTTTTATGGCCAAACAAACAATTACCGAAAAAGATATTATAGAAGCCGGAAACTTAGAATTGCTATCTAAGCACGTGGTAGAAGGCTTTATTACCGGATTGCATAAGAGTCCGTACCACGGATTTAGTGTAGAGTTTGCAGAACATAGGCAATACAATACAGGGGAATCGACAAGGTACATAGATTGGAAATTATTTGCCAAAACCAACAAGTTGTTTGTTAAAAAATTTGAAGAAGAAACAAATTTAAGGTGTCAGATTATTTTAGACATATCTGAAAGCATGTATGCCCCGGAAAATGGATTAAGCAAACTCCGATTTGCTGCAGTAGCCGCAGCATCTATATCTATGCTATTAAAAAAGCAGCGTGATGCGGTTGGATTAACCACTGTAAACCAAGCCATAGAGCGCCATATTGCACCAAAAAACAGTTTATTAAACCAAAAGCAAATTATAGAAACGCTAAATAGCGTTTTAAATAAAAAACCAAATACGGCTGTTACCATTGGAAATCTGGCCGCAAACTTGCATTTACTTGCCGAAACCCTGCATAAAAGAAGCTTGGTTATTATATTCTCTGATTTATTAGACAACACCAATGAAGCACTTTTTGACGCCCTAAGGCATTTAAAATACAATAAACACGATGTGGTAATTTTTCATATAACAGATAAAAAGTTAGAAGATGAATTTGATTTGCCGCAGCGACCGTTAATATTAATTGACAACGAAACAAAAGAGCAAGTTAAAATTCATACCAATGCTGTAAAAGAAAGCTATTTGTCGGATTTAAAAGCGTTTAAGCATGCAATAAAACTAAAATGTACACAGTACAAAATGGATTATTTTGAGGCACAGGTATCGAACGATTTTGTGCCACTGTTGCAACATTTTTTTGTAAAAAGAGGTAAACTAATGTAAAAAAGCGACAAAAACATTTTTTTTATGGATTTTTTGTCTACCTTTGAGGCATGAAAAAAACCTATAAAAACACACGTAAAAATGTAGGTTCAGAAAACAACCCACAAAACCTAGTTAATGATTTTGCCACGCCTTACGGATCTGCGCAAAATACATTAAATACACTTTTAGGCTTAAGCTATTCCCCTTCCAACCTAGATTTAATGCAAGTTACTCGAACTGGTATAAAAAAGCAGGTGTTGTTAAACATTGCAAATAAGTTGGGTATTACCCAAGAAAAACTTAGCAGTTTGTTGCATATTAACCAACGCACATTACAGCGTATTCAACCCACAGATGCCCTCGATGTTTTCTCCTCAGAGCAAACCATAGAAATGGCCCGTGTTATAGAAGCAGGCATGCAATGTTTTTCAAACCCCACAGATTTTCAAATTTGGTTAAATACGCCTTTGGCAGCACTTAATTTTAATAAACCCATCGATATCTTAGATACATCTTTTGGTTGTAATGCAGTAATTATTGCATTAAACAGCCTTAAACATGGTGTTTATGCATAATTTAACCGTTTATCGCATTTGCAAAAATGAATTTATAAACGACCTTTCCGGTGCCGGAGCAAAGCTTTATGGTGGGCGTTGGAATGCAGCCGGTATGCCGGCTGTTTACACATCGGGTAGTATTGCTTTGGCACTTTTAGAAATATTGTGCTATATTCCAATGCAATTAATTAAAAATAATTATAGCATTGCGGCCATTACAATAAAAAACGCTAATACAAAGGAAATATTACCAAAACATCTCCCCCATAATTGGCAACAAAACAAAGAAGTTTGCCAGCAGGTGGCTCAACAAATATTCCTTAACAGCAATTATCATGTAATTAAGGTGCCATCTGCTGTTATTGGGCAGGAGTGTAATTTTGTAGTGAATCCGAATGCCAAAGATTTAAACATTACTATATCAGAAATTTGGCCATTAACATTAGATTTGCGGTTACAAAACCAATCATAATGCTGGCATTTTCTAACTGTAAAATAAATATTGGGTTAAACATTTATAATCGGCTACCAAACGGATATCATAACATAGAAAGTATTTTTTACCCCGTAAATTGGTTTGACACTGTTGAGCTTATTGAAAACAAAAACAATTCTATTAAATACACAGGCTATGGTTTGGTTGTAGATGGCGATGTTGAGAACAACCTAATTGTTAAAGCCTATAGCATGCTAATGAAGGATTTTAAGTTGCCCGGAGCTGATTTGTATTTGCTAAAAAACATACCAATGGGTGCTGGTTTAGGAGGAGGCTCGGCAAATGCCGCTACTACTTTGCAGCTCTGTAATAATTATTTTGGCTTGAACCTAAACCATGCTGCACTTGAAAGTTATGCGGCAAAACTTGGCAGCGATTGTGCCTTTTTTATTAATAATAAACCGGCTTATACCTTTGGAGTTGGCAGCAATTTAACGCCGATAGATTTAAACTTAAGCAGCTATTATATTGGCATAGTTAAGCCAAATGTACACATAAGTACAAAACTTGCATACGATAACGCATTTAAACGAGGAGAGAAACAAACGAATATTGCGTTAACAGATTATATACATTTACCAATAAATGAATGGCAAAACTATTTTACCAACGATTTTGAGCCTTATGTTTTTAAGGAATTTAAGGAGGTTGCATTAATTAAAGATAAAATGTACGAATTGGGTGCATTATACGCAAGCATGAGTGGAAGTGGTAGTGCTGTTTATGGCATTTTTAAACAACAGCCCGAATTAAAAAAACATTTTAAGCAGCCATTTATTTTTAGCGGCAAATTGTAGTTTTATAAAGCTATTTTTTGGCAATTATCATTGCCGATACACCAAATGGAAATTTAAATTTCAACCTAAGCCAATAGTTTTCCAGCATAAACAAACGATATAGCAGGTTATTTAACCAATTAGGGTTATACATAGCAAAATCGCTACCCGATCCTTTGCGCTTAAACAAAAATGGCAATAATTTACCTGTTATTCTTACGGCAAAAATGGGTAAAAACAATAATGCATTAAAATAGCTTGCAAATGCTATCTTTCCTTTGTTATGCAGCAAGTTTTTTAATTGTAAAAGTGTATATCTGCGATAATGGTGATTAACTACATCGTGGTTACTCCAAAGCACCATAAATGCCGGAACAGTTATGAATACGAGTCCGTTTGAATTACATACCCTAAACATTTCGTTAACGGCCAATCTATCATCTTCAACATGTTCTATTACATCAAAAGCACAAACTAAATCAAAAGTATTATCATTAAACTTTAAATCTAAAATGCTACCTTGCTCTAAATCTAAATTTAAACGTTGTTTAACAAATTCGTAACAATCGGTATCGTATTCTATAGACTTTACTACACCAAATTCTTCAAGCATTTGCGATGTTGCACCGGTTGCTATACCCACATTTAAAATGCGAAGGTTGGTTCTACCATTAAAATGTTTTTTTATTTGAGAGGCAATAATATTTAAACGCGCCTTAAACCACCAGTTGTTGCGCTCTAAATCAAAATACTCAATGTAATAATTCTTGTCCATCTTTTAATTGCTTGTTGCAAATTGTTTTATCAATAATAAACAAAGGCCTGCCCTGCGATTGCTGATAAATTCTTAGCACATATTCTCCAATAATTCCTAAACTTATTAATTGAACTCCACTAAACATAACAATAGCAAAAATTAAAGCGGTAAACCCTGTTGGCACATTATTAAAAAACACTTTTTGTACCAATACATAAATTAAATAGGCTAACGCCACTATTGTAGCCATAATGCCTAATCTTGAAATAATTTTAACAGGTATATTGCTAAAGTTAAAAATACCGCTATAAGCCAGCTCAAATAGCTTTTTCCATGAATATTTTGTAACACCGGCAACACGAGCATTACGATTATAAGTAACGCCCATTTGTTTAAAACCAATCCAGGTGCGCATACCACGCAAGTAGCGGTTTTGTTCGGGCATGGCATTAAGATAATCAACGGCTTTTCGACTAAGCAATGCAAAATCGCCACTATCCAAAGGTAAATCAATATGGGCTATACTTTTCATTACGCGGTAATAACTCCAGTATGCTAACCGTTTTAAAACGTTTTCTTTGCGATTGGTTCTTATACCATAAACAACATCATATCCTTTATTTAACTCAATTAAAAATTCATGTATAAGTTCTGGTGGATCTTGTAAATCGCCATCTAACACCATAATAGCTTTAGTGCCTCTGGCAACAAACAACCCAGCCGTTAAAGCCAATTGATGTCCATGATTTTTACTTAAAAAAACAGCATGATAGGCAGCATTATCTAGCGCAATATTATTCATTAATAAAGGCGTACTATCTACACTACCATCGTTAACCAAAACCACCTCACAAGTGTACTTTAAGTTAAGCATAAGTTTATTTAACCGATGTGTTAATTCAGCAAAATTTGCTTCTTCGTTATAAAGCGGAATAACAAACGATATTTCCGGATTTTCATTCACCCTATTTAAGTTTTACTTTATGCAATAATCAATATCTTTTCGTTTAAAAACAATAAGGTTGTTTTGGCGGCAACATAGTTCAAGTAAAGTATCTGCTTGTAAATTACTTATAGCATTAGCAAAACGCTCCTCATCTAATGGATAATACGTATCGGGTTGCTCTAATAAAATATACAAATCGGCTCCGTTTCCGCTAAAAGGGAATTGATATATTGTATCTCTTGCAGAAAGGTGTGGGGCTAGTTGACTGCTGCAGGATACTTTAAAATGTTGCGGAACTTGGTTAATGAGTTTAATAACCAAATGTGTGTTAAACGAGCGTTTATAATGCTCCTTTTTAAATAAGTTTACGCGTTGAGGTGCATGCCATTTACTATATGGATTATAAAAAGAGTAAATAGTTACACTAACAGTGCTTACAATTAAAAAAACAGCTATGATTAAAGCCAATTTATGCCTGAACTGCTTTAAAAACATAAAAGATGATAACGTTATTAGTGGTGCAAATTCAATACTATATTGACCAACTATACCCCACTTTGCATAATCGTTATGAAATAACTTTTGGGCATAAATTACCAAACCCGACAAAGCAAAAGGCCAATTAGTAAACATAGCCCAACCGCCTGATAGCATTACGCTGGCATGCAATTCTGGCTTAATACCGTAAGTTAAATCCCGTCCTTTAGGATCAATAAATAAAAGGTTAAATACATAAAGAGGCTTGGTTATAACAGTATGTAATGCTTCAGAAAAATTTTCTCCCAAAACGCTGTACTCAAAATGTATGTAAGCTACTCCGGCAGGAAGCAATGCAGGTATAAACAAAAACATAACCAAATAAAAATACAAAAATGAAAATGCCATTAATCCAATGGCAGTTATTATAACAGGTTTATTTTTTCTAAACGATAGGGCTAGTGCCAGCAAAACAAATAGCCAATATAAGGCAATATTCTCTTTACAAATTATAGCCAAAAAAGTAGCCAAAAACATACCTGCTTTATTGTTTTTTACCGCAGCATAAAACAGCCAGGGAATAAACATAGCAGCCACAACATTGCTGTGGTAGTCGAAAGCCAATGCCGAATATATTCCCCAAATTACATAAAAATGCAACTGCCCCAATAAAGCAATGCTGTTGCTTTTTAAGTAATGCCTAAGGAATAAATTTACAGCTATACCACCTGCAACTACAGCGGCTATTTGCACTATTAATAAAGTGTACGAACCAAAAAGATAAAATAATGGTGAAATGATTACAAGAAACAAATCAAAATGATCGGCAAGTTGGTTACGGGCAGATACATATGGCAAAATTAATGGCGAGTAGTTGGCTTTACCATGCGCGTAGCTGTAAATGGCATTATTATATAAGCCCAAATCAAGGGCATAGGTTAATAAGTTAGCTGATTTACAATACTTATTAAACAATATACTACAGCAAAAATAAATGCCGGTAGCCAAACACTTGTATACCTTTTTAAATCCAATTTTTGATTAAGATTTAACCAATTTTACCGGCAATAGCATAACCGGAACCAGGAACAACACATTCCAAAACAAGTAATTATATGGCACCAAAACAAAGGCAAAAAACACATACAAACTAAAAAACAACATAACCGGCTGTAGCATGTATTTTACTTTAACCAGTTGAGCAGCAAACAACCATACCAATAAATTTACGGCCATTATTGCCAGTAAAATAAATTTCAACAAAGCAATTTTATCTATCAATTCGCCTTTACTAAACGAATAAAACCAAGATGCAAACCCAAAACCTCTAAACAATTGAAAAGGTAAATCGCCGGTTTTTTGCCAACTTTGTCCGCCCCATTCGCCTAAAGCTGCTGTATCGTAGGCACTTACCGCCTTAAAAAACACCAATGGATCTTCTCTTAAAAATGGTGCTACATATACAACTACAATTAAAAACACAAACAAGAAATAAACCAACCACCAATCTTTGCGTTTATACTTTATATCGTTTAGCAGTAATGCCGTTAGTATAAATACTACCACATACCTGCTAAGGGCAGTAAACATTAATGCAAATCCTTTTGTAACGCCACTGCTATGTGTAAGTAAAAGTACAGCAAGTAAAACATAATATCCGGAAGTTAACAACTCTACGGTATGAGCAATTTCGGTAGGTTGATGCAAACATACCAGCAATAGAATTATATAGGGTAATAATACTTTAAGAATTGCTTCTGCAAAGTGCAATTTAAACTTTAGTAATGCAAAAAAATAAAAACCATTAGCAACTAAAAAAAATATAAGAGAAATTAACCTTGGATCGAAGCCAATGATGTAAGCCGGAACAAATGGCAACCAATGCATAGGTAAATAATTTGGATACCAATTACCATATCCAAAACCCTCAATAGCTGCATAAACCTCCTGTCCGGTAACTAAACGCGTAAAATAGATATCATGTATTAAAGGCAGAATATCACTTTGTTTTACATCTATGGGATTATTAGCATAAATACTATAAACCAATGCTGTAATTAACAAATTGGCCAGTATAAATACCAAAATAGGTATGGTTTGATATTTTGGCTTTTTATAAATAAGGTTAGGTTCAACCCTGTTTAAAAGTAATGTGCAAAATGCTAAAACCACAATTGTTAAAACAATTGGAGATACAAACCATCCAAAAGCATTTGTAAAAGTTGTAATAAGCAAGATTATTGCCAAACCACATGCATAAACTGGTATATTTTTAATACTAATCATCGTTATTTGATTCTAATTGTAGTTGAAGCAACGAATCGTTTAAGAGGGAATCGTTTTTTACAATAAATTTTCTGGCTGCTCCGGTAATATTAACTAAGTGCGAGAGCCCTATTGTATCCTCTGGTTGAATAAATTGACGGTTTACCATTTTGGTAGCAATAAATCGAAACGATTTTTCAAGCCAATTTCTGGCAACGCCATTAGTATCGAAACGCCACATAAACTTTTTTGGACTTGGCACTATAGATGCAAGAAATAAGCTTTCGCTTAGTGTTAATTGAGATGGCAATTTATTATAATAAAACTTACAAGCTTCGCCAATACCATAAACATTAGGGCCCCATTCTATAATGTTTAAATACACTTCAAACATTCTATCTTTAGAAACAATGTAGTTGTTTTCTAACATGTAAACCAACAAAATTTCTTCGATTTTGCGTGCAATTGTTTTCTCTCTAGATAGAAAAACATTTTTTACCAATTGCATGCTAATGGTGCTGGCACCGCGCTTAAACTTACCGGTTTTAATATTTTTTACAATACTTTGCTTAAATGCATCGGTAACAAAACCCCTGTGATAAAAAAAGCTGGGATCTTCATTGGTTAAAACTGCTGTTTTCAGGTAGTTGCTAATTTCGTCTAATCCATAAAAATTATTGCTTTCGGCACTAACCAAAATGGGCCTAACAGGCTTGCCATTTTCTACAGGTACATGAATAAAGGCATTATTTAATTTACCAAGGTCGGCTTGCCCGTATTTAATTATACGCAAATTTTCTTTAACTAAATTACTTTCAAAAATCATATTTTCCGGATCAGCTTCATTTAAATAAAACTGAAGCTCGTAGGCAAATTTACCGGTGGCTTCCATACCTTTTACATTGTTAAACATACCATTAGGTAAGGCATTTATAAAATCGTTTGCTGGTGTTAAGTTGGTTTTAAGGTTTAACCAGTATTCTAATTCGTTATCTTTTTTAACTTTTACAAACGGATAAAAAGTATAACCATTAAACAGTATGCGCGAGGTACTATCTATAGCAATATAATTTGAACCAACTTTTATATCATAGTCAAATTCCGCTTCATTAAATACCACATCTGTAGATGCCAGTTTAGGCTGATTTATTACTAAATTACGCGTTCGGGCGTAGCCGGAAAAATTTAACTCGTCGTTGTTAAGTGTAAATTGGTTCAACACAAACCTTACCGAATCGAAGCCTAGAGACAAATTGTACTTACTTTGTAAGTAGGGTAAATATATTCCACCCGAGTCGAGTGTACTTAAAGTAATATCTGCCTGTTTTGTTGCAACATTTGTAAAACCATTAACCAACCATTTGCCATTATATGCATTTTGGTTAACTAAAACAGTGGCTTGCAATTTCGATTGCACCAGCGAAAAACTAGCCAATGAAACCGAGAAATTTTGCAAGCTATCTGAAACATAAACGGCCAGATTTTTTATGGTAACATCATCGGGCACTTGTTTAAGCAATTTATTAACCAGATTATAGGCTAGTTTGGCATAGTTTGTTTTGGCAGATTCATTAAAATCACTTTCATTAACAATGGTAGCATTAAGCGTATCGGTTTTCGATAAAAACACATCATAATTAGCTACGCTATCGCGTTTTACAAAGGCAATATAGCCATTGTTTAAGTTTACTTTACTAATTCTAATATTACCTAAAAGCAAAGGCCAAAGCCTAACACTAATTTCTATATTATTAATATTTACAAGTGTATCTGATGCAGCAGGCAGCAAAACCAAATTATTTAAAGCAACCGTGTTTAATCCAATAAATTGTGCATTGCCAACCGTTAAAGTTGTTTGATAACGGCTGTTAAACTTTTCAGCTACAACATTAATGGCTTTTTGCAAAGCATAGTTTCTAAATGCAAAAACCAACATTATGGCTGTAAACAAAACAACACCGATAGCAATTGCCACCGGTGTTATCAATTGTTTTATACGTTTAAGCATTTGGGCCATTGGGCTTGGTATGTTAAACAGTCATTAATTCGGCTTCTTTAGCAGCAGTTAAATCATCAATTTTTTTAATATAGGTATCTGTTGTTTTTTGCACTTGTTGTTCGGCTGCTTTGCATTCATCTTCAGGCACACCGTCTTTTTGTGCTTTTTTTATACCTTCATTAATATCTTTTCTAATATTTCTAATGGCAATTTTAGCGTTTTCCGATTCAGCTTTTACTTTTTTTACAATTTCTCGCCTGCGCTCTTCGGTTAAAGGAGGAAGGTTTATTCTAATAATTGCCCCATCGTTTGTTGGATTAACACCAAGATTGGCCATAACAATACCTTTTTCTATAGGTTGAATCATAGATTTTTCCCAAGGTTGCACAGTAATTGTTTTTGCATCGGGCGTGCTAACGTTACCAACCTGATTTAATGGAACCAGGTTACCATAGTAATCAACTTTTACAGAGTCTAACATACTTGGGTGTGCTTTTCCGGCTCTTATTTTAGTAAATTCAGATGCTGCATGGTCAATTGCTTTGTCCATTGCTTGTTTCATTTGATCAAATAAAGGCTTAATTCTAGGATCGTTCATAATTCTGTTATTAATAAGGCGCAAAATAATGCCACTTATTTAAAATTGGTAATGTAAACACAAAAAATGTTTGTATAAGTACTAAAAACTAACCGCTTAAACACGCGCGCACACACTTAACAAACTGTATTTCAAGACCACAAAAGCAAAGTAACCAAAAACAAAAAAATAAAAAGCGGGGTGCTATGCTTTATGTTTTATTTGAACCTACAATGATATTTACCAAACACGTAATTTAAAGTTTTGCTGTTTTTGTTCTTTTCTAAAAAACACCAAACCAACAAAAAACAAGTCAACGCTAGCAGTAACTTGCGGGTGATTGCAAATTTCTTTCCATGCATTTGTCATGCCCCTGCTCCAGTAAATGTCATCAAAGATAATACAACTATTATTATGCATATAGGGTAACAACCGATTAAAATAATCAATTGTTGCATGATAGGTATGGTTACCATCAATAAAAGCCAGATCGATTGTTTTATAACCATTTAGCAAATTAGGCAATACATGGTTAAAATTACCTAACACATAATTTACATGGTTATTTAGCTTTAAGTCGGCCAAATTTTTAATGGCAAATTGCTGTACATCTTTGCAACCTTCAATGGTAGTAACTTTAGCCTGATTAGCGCTAACCAAATAGGCGGTTGTAATGCCTAAGGATGTTCCCAATTCGAGGATATTGGTGGGTTTTAAATATTTGGTTAAATAAAATAAAACTTGGGCAATTCTGGCTGGTTTTAGGTGTGTTGCGGCTATTTTTTTTATGGTAAGTTTACTGCTGTTATTTAGTGCACCATAATCTGTGTAATAAATTACGGTATCGTTTTTTAGCAAACTTTTTCGTTGTGTTTCAATGGCAGTAAAAATTGGTGCAGGAGGTTGCTTTTTTATACAATTGTTGTATAAATCAAACACAAAAGGCGAGTGCAACACATCAATTGGTGTAGCACTCGCATAATGTTTTAAAGCCTGCCATATAAAATGTAGGTTCAGCAAAAACCTTAATTGGTTTTATTGGCTGAAAGGTTATTTTTAATATCCTTTAAAGCCTTTAATTTTTCTTCCAAACCGGCAATTTGCTTTTTAGCAATTTCTATTTTACTTTCTATTTGCTGGGCCATTGGGTTTGCGCTATTTCCCGATTTAAAGAAACCCAAGTTATTATCCCACGTATCGATATCTTTCTTTAAGCTTCTAATACGCTCTTGAAGAATTTTTTCTTCACGCTGCAATTTCATATTGCCATTAGGCGAAGTTGCCAACAATTCAAAGTGTTGCTTTTCGCGCTCTTCGCGCATTTCTTTATTTAATGATTTATATTTACCATATAAACCATCTAACAACTCGTTGTATTGCTTGTTAATGGCTTCTTTTTCTTTAACCGGCACAAATCCCAAAGTATTCCATGTAGTTTGAATATTCTTTAGTGTAGCAAAAACATTTTCTACTTGTTCGGCTTTGGCTAAATTTTCTAACTCTGAAATTAGTTTACGTTTTTCGTTTAAATTAAACGTTTGCTCCTCTTCTAATTTTTTGTAATGCTCGGCCTTCTTTTCAAAAAACAAATCGCAAGCAGTTCTAAAGCGTTTCCAAACAGCTTCGTTAACCTTATCAGGTGCCGGGCCAATGGTTTTCCATTGCGCTTGCATTTCTTTAAGCTCGTTGGTTAGTTTTGTCCAATCAATTGGGTTTTCGGCTATTTTTTCAGCACGTTCGCAAAGTAATTCTTTGGCTTTTAAATTAGCGCCACGCTCATCTTGTAATTTCTTAAAAAAGTTATTTTTATTCTGAAAAAATTGGTTTCTAAATTGTTTAAACTCATTCCATACTTCGTCGCGTACAGCAAGAGGTACATAACCAATTTTTTTCCACTCTTCCATTAGTTCGTTGGCTATGTTAGACTTTTCTAACCATTCTTTAGCTTTTAAGGTATTGGTTTGAGCCAACTCTTTAGCACGATCGATTAATGCACGTTTTGCGGTTAAATTTTGTTGTCTAACCTCTTCCATCTTGGCCGTTTGCTCTTTTATATAAGCAAAAACTTTATCAACTTCTGCCTTAAACCTATTCCAAATATCTTCAGAAGCTTCGCGCGCTACCGGACCAATATTTCGCCAGTCTTCCTGGTACTTTTTAACTGCAATAAGTGCTTTTTTAATACTTGCTTCCTCAACCAATTTAGAAACCTGAGCTATAAGCTCAATTTTTAAATCAAGATTTTTACTTCGATCTAGTTCTTTAAGTTCATTGTTAATTGATAAACGATCGTAAAAAATCTCATTATATACGCGGTAAGTTTCCCAAAGTTCTTCAACATACTCTTTAGGAACATTTTTTATGCGCTTCCATTCGGTTTGTAATTCTTTTAAAACCTTAAGCGAGTTTTCTGTTTCTTCTGTTTCGTTAAGTTTTTTTATTTCATCCAGAATTTCGCGTTTGCGTTTTAAGTTGCGTTCGCGTTCTTCCTCGGCAGCTTTAATTTCGGCATTTCGCTTATTTTTTAACGACTTAAAAGCCTCGCCAATCCACTCTTTTGAGCCGTCGTGCTTAAACTCAAAATCTTCTGCTGCTCCACCCTCTTCAATAAACCTTTGTAATGCTGCAGCTTCTTCTTCTTTTTCAAACTCTTCAACCAGTGGTTGAACTGCTTTTAAAATTTTCAGTGCATCGCTTACAGGTTTTTCGGCTACAGCTTGTTTAGCTAAAGCCATTAACTCAATTTTTGAAAGTTTGCCTAAATCAGGCTGCTCTTCCATTTCTTCAAGTTCATGTTCATCTTCAACATGTAGTTCGGTTATGCCAGCTTCGGCCATAACAGTAGGTTCAACCATCGAATCGGTAACATTGGTAACAGTCTGCCCTGCGTTTAATTCGGCAGCATTACTGTTTTGAACTTCATCCAATTGCGCTTCACGGTTTACGTTTTCGTTCAATTCAGTCATTGTAGAAATACTTACGGTTTTAAATTGTTTTGTTTAAAATTTTAAATGGACGTCAAAAGTAGGGCATAAAAAGATATTTTTGCGTAATTTTATATTAAATTTTGGCTATGAACCTAAAATTAATCGAATGTCCGAGAGACGCCATGCAAGGAATGCACAACTTTATTGCAACCCAAGATAAGATACGTTATATCAATGCCTTATTAAAAGTTGGCTTTAACACCATAGATTTTGGAAGCTTTGTTTCGGCTAAAGCAATTCCGCAAATGCGCGATACTGCAGAGGTTTTGGCAGGATTAGAACTAAACAATACCCATCTTTTGGCAATTGTAGCCAATATAAGAGGCGCTGAAGAGGCTTGTAAACATCCTGAAATTAAATACTTAGGTTTTCCATTTAGCATTTCAGAAACCTTTCAAAAACGTAACACCAATAGCAGTATGGTTGATGCTTTTGAACAAGTTAAAACCATGCAAAGCCTTTGTGTTCAAAACAATAAGGAATTAGTGGTTTATATTAGCATGGGGTTTGGCAACCCCTATGGCGACCCATGGAGTGCAGAAATTGCAATTAATTGGGTAAACAAAATGGCAGAAATTGGCATTACCATAATTAGTTTAAGCGATACAATAGGCATTGGAAACCCAAAAAATATTAGCTATTTGTTTGATAACCTTATAAATGCATTACCTCAAATAGAATTTGGCGCTCATTTACATACCACACCAGACACGTGGAAAGAAAAAGTAGAAGCTGCCTACAACAGCGGTTGTTTGCGTTTTGATGGTGCCATTAAAGGTTTTGGCGGTTGCCCAATGGCCGCAGATAATTTAACCGGAAATATGCCAACCGAAAATATGGTAGCTTATTTTAACGAAAAAAATCTTTTACCACAGTTAAACATGCAGGCTTTTAACAATGCTATGGCCATTGCATCAGAGATTTTTAAATAGGGCTTGTTGACTATCAATCAAATCATTAGTAATATGCTATTTAAAGACACTATCCAAAAAAATAGTTCTTCTGCAAGATAAAAAAAACAATTTTATTGAGCTTAGGTTATTTTTGCTTTGCAGAAGTTTTTTGTTTTCGCTAATTCAGCTCTACATCATCTTCTTCGTCAGAGCCTGGGCGGCTGCACCACAGAACTAACAAACAGACTTTTCCTCGAATCTAATGCAAATCAGAATTTAACACCAAGCCCTAAATAGGCTTGCTGCTTACTTTTTTATTAACGCTTTAATTTTTTCCTCTAAAGCAAATTCATCGCCTTCTACATAGCCACTATGTTGGTAAACAATATTTCCATTGGCATCTAGCAAAAAAGTATGTGGAATTTGCACCACATTCATAGCACGCTGAAAGTCTTGGTTAATATCCATTATAATTTCATACTCCCAACCTTGTCCATCAACGTAGGGCTTTACTTTGGGCACATTGCGGGCATTATCGGTACAAACTGCTACTAATTCAAGGTTATATTTAGATTTCCAATCATCGTATATTTCGTTAATATTGTTTAATTCTTTTTTACATGGCGAGCACCAAGTAGCCCAAAAACTAACTATGGTAATTTTGCCCGATTTGCTGTAATCGGCCATGTTTTTGGGTTTGCCGTTTACATCTTTTAAATTCATATCGGGCAGGGTTTGTAATTCTTTACCCTGCGCATTGGCAAAATTAATACCTAACCCAAGTAAGCAAATAATAGCAGCTATTTTTTTCATGTTTAATCAGTTTTGAAGTTTTTACAAATGTGCAAATTTCATTTGGTATTACAAATAGCTTGCCAAAGGCATTTATGCACAAACAACTAATTGTTTTTATTACAAAACAAGCATATATCGCTATTATTCAGCCAGTTTTTTAATTGTAAGCTATGCTTATCTAACAAATTCAGACTTTAACCCCATTGTGCCAAGGCCCTCAATTTTACAATCAATATTATGGTCGCCGTAAGTTAATTTAATAATTTTTACTTTGGCACCCGCTTTTATAGCCTTTGGCGCACCTTTCACAGGTAAATCTTTAATAATCGCCATTGTTTAAAACATTGTCGTTAGAGTCATTTACCACTATCTCATCTACTTCTTCGTTGTACGCTATGCTTTTGACATAGAAACATCATTCTAACTTTAACAATATTGACACAATAATTTCGAAAATAACTTTTTTAGCTTAAATTACGCAATAAATTTATTACACATTGCCATGCAACACATACCACATTTACGCACTCCTTTAAACAAACCAAATTCGGTAAGAGTTGCATTACATTATACTTAAAATTTAATAAACGAATAATTATGAAAACACTTTTATAAATTACAATTGTTTAAAACACTTTTACCTAGCTATTTTATTACTTTATAGCTGTTCTAGACCGGGTGATGAACCTCTTTACGGGGGAACAGATGTTTATTACAGATTAACTGAAGAACAATTAAAGCAAACACCTTATTTTACAAACCCTGATTTTGATACAGTAACATTTATTAGCAATAACAACGATACTTTAATATTTAAAAAAAACTATACCGACACTTCCTGGTATTCTGTTAGACCTTATTTTAATGCTAATTATTATGAATTATACCAAAATATAACTAACCATTATCAAACCATTAAGGGTGATGGAACTTTACAAGTAACCCATTTATTGCAAGAGTCTAATACATTAAGCCCAAGAATCATAATTGAATTTAATTTAATTAAATTTAGAATTAATCCCATATGGTTTTCACCAAATTCACCGTATTACATAGGTAGTTTTGTGATTGATGCTAATAATTATTCTAATGTATTTTCAATTAATTCAATACCAGGAGATACATCTACCTCTCTTTTATATTTTAACAACAGTTTTGGTGCAATTAAAATAATTGACAAAACTCGAAATACCAATTGGAAAATTATTGAGCCATAAATTAACAATAATTATGAAACACTCAAAATTAATAATAACAATACTTTTAGTAATTATTTCATTAGAACTAGTTGCCCAACCTTGTACTAATACAGAAGAATATTTGAGAAAACGTCATCAAATTAACGGCATGACTAATGGCCATCCTTACACCATTTTTGATAGACATAATGGTAAATCTGTTATGCAAACCTTAAATTCAATTAGAGAAAATATAATGAAAGATATATTAATTGAAGGTGCTCTTTCGGAAGGCTATTTAAAAATTTATCAAAACGCCACAAGCACCATGCCAACAGATGATGGATTAAGAACTATTGGCAGTACTACAACCTCATATAGCCAAAAAGCAGTTTGGGCAAAAAACAATGCCTTTGTGTTTTTAGTAGGTTTAGATGCTAGCGGCCGAAGATTGGATTCTTTAGATCCGACATACTCAAGTAGAAATGCTTTTAAAGACCGCGCTTTAAAGGCTTTTGATAGTTTAACAGGTACAATTACGCCACACGAGCCCTTTATTATTTATTTGAGCAATACAGATGATGGTAACATGTAGCACATACCACATTTACGCACTCCTTTACACAAACCAAATGTGGTAAGAGTTGCATTACATTTCGACTTAAATATTTTAATTAGATGAAAAAGGTTAATTACAAAACATTATTATTAATACTTGCATTAACACTTATTGTTAGTTGTAGGAAGGATACAACAGAACCATGTGGGGGTAGGGAATACTTTTATTATTTAAATGAAGAAGAAAAAAGTAAAATTGCTTACTCGGGTAATGACACTTTAGTGTTTGCAAATAATTTTAATGATACTGCTATTTGCATAGGCCAAGGCAAGAAACAATTTTATGTTAAATATTGCCCAAGCAGGGTTGAATGCGATCCCGATTGCTGGTATTATGAAGCATACCATTATCCTTTATAAACCAACCGGAAATATTCCTTACCAATTATCCTAATCCGTTTGGCGATAAAACTGTTATAGATTACCAAATTTGGCAGCCATTTAGCAATGCGGCATTAGTAATTACCAATACTTTTGGACAAGTAGTACATGAGCAAAAATTATATAAACCTATTGATAAAGTTTCAATAAACGGAAATGACTTTGCAAGCGGTCTATACTACTATTCAATTGTTGTTGACAATGCTACCAAAGTAACCAAAATGATGAGTGTTATGCATTAAAAAAATCCAACACACAAGGCAAGCACATGCAGCAAAGCAAAGCCGACACGCTAAACCCTTTGCTGCAAGAGCTTGCCTTTTTGTCTGGCTTCAAATTTGTGTTCTTTTCAGCATTGTGACGAAAACCCATATGAAAAAAGTAGCAAAGCCTACAACACGCGTTTGGGCAAGAAAGGGGTTGATGTTTAACAATCAAAAATCTGGCTACTATTTTTCATATCTGGTGGTTGGCTGTTTAGTTTTTCAAAATCCCCACTTCAACAAGCGAGCGAAAGTTAGTGGCAACCTGCGGCCATTCATGGTTGCAATCAGGGCAAATAAAATCTTCATCTAACGGGTAAGTATTGATAGATTTACATTTGGGACAAGCAGGAAATTCCATTGTTTTTTTATAATTGTTTGTATTCAAAGGTAGCTAAAGAAGTTAAGAATTGGCTAAACTGCCAAATCAAACAATTCGTTGTTCTTATAAATTTGTTTTCCGGGTTTAGCTTGTTTGGCTAATTTTAACATGGCTTTTGCAACAATTTCGGCTTTAATGGCTTTACCAACTTTTAGCGGCCCAATCATTAATGGGTTAATAACCTTAAACAAATATTGCGCTATTTGCTCTGCCGGTCGCATTTTTTTTCTTGAACCCAACAAAAGCGCCGGTCTAACAATGCTAATACTTGGGTAATTTAATTGCATTACAGCCTCTTCTGCTTCGCCTTTTAATTTGTTATAAAAAATAGTCGATTGTTTATCGGCACCCATTGCAGATACCATTATAAAATGCGATGCTTTATTTTGCAATGCAAGCTGTGCCACTGTTAGTGGATACACTAAATCTATTTTACGGTATAATGTTTTATCGGGCGTTTGTGCATTTGTGGTGCCTAAGCAACAAAAAACATCATCTGCATTTATCACATGGCTGTAATCAGCCAAATTATCAAAGTCAATAATATGTTGTTCTAGTTTTGGATGTTTTAGAACTAGGTCGTTTCTAACCAAAACAATCACCTTTAAATAATTTTTGCATTTTAGCAATTCAAAAACCAATGCACGGCCTACTAATCCAGATGCTCCTACCACCAACGCAGTTCTTATCATAATCTATTTAATATTTTTATGCCGATATTGTTTTAATTTGATGGGTAGTAAAAAAATTTACCCCTGTGCCCTCCATTAAAGCAGCTTTTACCATGCCTTTGGCCACATAATGTACATTTACAGGACGAATTTTATGCCAATAACCGGCAGATAAGGCATTTAACAAATTACTGCAAATTAACCTAAAAACCGGGTCTGATGTACTGCTTTTTTTAATGCCAGACACCAATACAATAGCCAGATTTTTAAAGGCAAGTGCTTGTAAAGCATCTTGCAACTTTCCGCGTAAATGGTATAAGTTATTGGCTGAACCAACCTGTGCAAAAGGCGTATTTAATAAAATTACCTGTTCTACTCCTGCTTGTTTGGCTAATTTTGACAAGCGTAAAGGCCAATCAAAATTTAATGCATCATCAGATGCTGTATCTTTTACATACTCAGAGCCCATGCAAATATAAAAGTCGTTAATGCCCTGTAAGCATGCTAAAATGGCTTCATCACTTTCAAAATCTAAAATGCATTTATAAAGGTTAAAACTTTTAAGCTTTCGCGAATCCTTCTTTAACAGCACCTTAACAACTTTGTACTGTCTGTTATTAAGCAAATAATCGGTAAGCGTTCTACCCACATAACCGTTTGCACCTAAAACCATTGCATTTCTCATCCGGCATCAAAAAAAAGCAATTTTATGGTAGGTTCAAACCGCTTAACCAAATTTTAATACCATTTATGCGTTGATTGAATATTTTTGAACCCACAAAATCTAAAATTATATGATAAACAACCACGAAATAGATTACCGTATTTTTGGTAGCGAAATGCAATGCGTAGAAATTGAATTAGACCCGCAAGAAAGCGTTGTAGCCGAGCCGGGCAGCTTTATGATGATGGGAACAGGCATACAAATGCAAACCATTTTTGGCGATGGAAGCGACGGTAACAAAGGCATTTTAGGAAAACTATTTAGTGCGGGAAAACGCGTTTTAACCGGCGAAAGTTTATTTATGACCGTTTATACCAATGTTGAACATGGCAAAAAACAAGTAACATTTGCATCGCCCTACCCGGGTAAAATTATTCCAATGGACTTAAACCGCTTAAATGGCAAGGTAATTTGCCAGAAAGACTCGTTTTTATGTGCTGCCAAAGGTGTTAGTGTTGGCATTGAATTTCAGCGCAAATTAGGTGCCGGATTATTTGGTGGCGAAGGCTTTATTATGCAAAAACTAGAAGGTGATGGATTAGCGTTTTTACATGCCGGCGGACATGTGGAGGAGCGCGAACTACAACCCGGTGAAACCCTTAAAGTAGATACAGGCTGTATTGTAGCTTTTACTAACAATGTTAACTACGATATTCAATTTGTTGGTGGTATAAAAAATACATTATTTGGCGGAGAAGGTGTGTTTTTTGCCACACTTACCGGTCCCGGAAAAGTTTGGATTCAAAGCCTTCCCATTAGCCGATTGGCCGGCAGAATTTTAACTTATGCCACACCCGGCCGAAGAAGAGAAGAAGGCGGCTTGCTTGGTGGCCTAGGCAATATCTTTGATGGTGATGGCATGTAAAAAATAAAATAATAATAGGGGGCTTGGCCCCCCTAATTTGTCGTACCACTATGTTATTGCGCAACAAACTTCTTTTTTTGTTTATCATTTGCCACCTTACCGGCTATACTCAAACCAATCGCTTTACAATAAGCGGATTTGTTAAAGATGCTGCCAGCAATGAGGTGTTAATTGGAGCCAGCATTGCTGCTCCTAAATATAAAACCGGAACTGTTTCTAATGCATATGGCTTTTTTAGCTTAACCATACCCAACGATTCTGTAGAAATTATTGTTACGTATATAGGTTATAAACCAAAAGCCTACAAACTGTTTGCAAACCAAAACACTTTTTTGCAAGTGTATTTATTAGAAAATACTGCACTTAACGAGGTGGTTATTAATGCCGATGAGGCTTTTACAAAAAATGCCGAACAAACTCGAATGAGTGTAATTGAAATCCCCATTCAACAAATTAAAGATATACCCGCATTATTAGGCGAAAAAGACGTACTTAAAGTAATTCAATTATTGCCTGGTGTACAAAATGGCGGAGAGGGCAATAGTGGCATATATGTGCGTGGTGGCGGCCCCGATCAAAATCTTATTATTTTAGATGACGCTGTTGTTTACAACGCCTTTCACCTGTTTGGCTTTTTTAGTTTGTTTAACGGCGATGCACTTAAAAATGTAGAGCTAACCAAAGGTGGATTTCCGGCTAGGTACGGTGGCCGACTTTCTTCTGTTATAGATATGCGCATGAAAGATGGCAATAGTAAAGCGTTTAAAGGCGAAGCGGGTATTGGGCTTATATCGTCGAGATTGCTTTTTGAAGGCCCCATAAAAAAAGGAAAATCTTCGTTTATAGTATCTGGCCGGCGTACTTATATAGATGCTTTAATACAGCCATTTATGAGTCAGAACAATTACGGAGGCTATTATTTTTATGATTTAAATGCCAAAGCCAATTACGAAATAAACGATAAAAACCGACTTTATGTTAGCGGTTACTTTGGTAGAGATAAATTTTATTTTGGTTTTAAAGAAAATGCCCAAAACAAAAACGAAAGCAACCTTAGTTGGGGTAATGCTACCGCCACCATAAGATGGAATCATGTTTATTCGCCTAAACTATTTTCAAATACCTCAGCCATTTTTAGCAACTATAATTTTGGGGTTTCTCAAGATTACACTTTCGATGGAAATAAGTTTTTCCTAAGTTACACATCGGGTATTACAGATTTTACACTTAAACACGATTTAGATTACCGACCAAACAATAGCCACAATATAAAAGCCGGTGTACAGGTAATTAACCATTGGTTTTATCCTTCTGCCTTTGTGCTAAAAGACGATTTTACAGGCGATAGAATGAATAGACGAATATTAGTTCCTTCTTTCGAAAATGCGTTATACCTAGAAGACGATATAAAAGTAGGTTCAAAAATAAGGTTAAACCCAGGCATTAGACTTAGCCATTTTTACGCCAATACTAAAAATTATTTTTTTGTTGAACCTAGATTTAACAGCAGTTATAACTTAAGTAACAATTTAGCCTTAAAAGTCTCGGTGGCCAATATGAATCAATTTGTGCACTTACTTTCAAATACCGGTGTAGGCTTACCAACCGATTTATGGATTCCAAGCAGCAATAAAATAAAACCGCAAAACAGTTGGCAAATTGCAGGTGGAGTGGCAAAAGATATACCAAAACATAAATTAAATATTAGTGTAGAAGGTTACTACAAAACATCTTCAAACATTATTGCATATAAAGAAGGTGCAAGCTTTTTAGATGTTGGAAACGATTTTGGTCAAGCAACCGCTTACGATTGGGAAAGAAATATTACATCTGGAAGAGGATGGAGTTATGGGGCCGAATTTTTGATTCAAAAAAAACAAGGTAGGTTAAATGGCTGGATTGGATACACCTTATCGTGGACACAAATGCAGTTTGATGAAATAAATTTTGGGCAAAAGTTTTGGGCACGTTACGATAGGCGGCACGATATTTCTATTGTTGGAATTTATGAAATTAAAAAACTTAAACCTAACGAAAATGGCATAAAACTAAGTGCCACATGGGTGTACGGTACAGGTAATGCCATTACTTTACCCGTTGCAGAATTTATTGCACCCATTCATACTCCCGGCCAAAGCTTAAACAATAATTCTGGCTTTTTTGGCGAATTTGTATCTGAATATACCGGCAGAAATCAGTTTAGAATGGCCCCTTTTCATAGGTTAGATTTAGGCATTCAGTTTGTAAAGCAAAACTTAAAAACCACCCGCACTTGGGAAATCAGCGTATATAATTTATACAACCGATTTAACCCTTATTTTTATTATATTGGCTACGAAAACAACTTTGGATTGTCTGGCAGACGCGTGCTTAAACAAGTTAGTTTATTCCCAATTCTTCCATCTATTTCTTACCACATAAAATTCTAATGGCATGAAAAACGTTTTAAAATTACTTATCCCCATTTTTATACTTGCTGCAACTTCGTGCGAACGCATTGTTACCGATGTAACACCACCTGTTACTAAACCCAAATTGGTATTGTTCGCGTTTATTAGTCCCAACGATACATTAACAGAAGCAATCGTTAGTTTATCTAATCCAATTTACAACAACAATGGTATGCCTACTATTATTGCCGCAGCACAAGTTTCTATTAGTAATAATGAAGGCGCATCGGCCAATTTAATATTTAATAACGGAACCGGCACCTACCAAATAGGAAAAAACACATTTTCGATTGAAGCAGGTAAAACATATACCCTTCAGGCTCGCTTTAGAGACTATTTTGTTACGGGTAATACAACTGTACCCATAGTACCCGGAGAAATAAGTAATATACAAATTATTTCAAATAACAACGTATCTACATCTGTGTTGCCGGCTTTAAAAATAATTACAACAATTAAAGAAAACGGCCTTAACAACCAATATTACAGAACCATAACCAATGGCAAACATAAAACGCTAAACAACTCGTTTACAGAGTTTTGTGGAAATAACTTGCACACTAGCAAAAACAGTACAACAAACACATTTAAAGTAGTTTGCGATTATTATAATTCCACAGAAGACGTAAAAGAAACATACGATAGCATACAAGTAAAATTGCTAACCACCGATAATGCCTATTACGAGTATCATTTAAGGCGTTTAAATTATTTCGGTAGCGACCCATTTTCAGAGCCCCTTCAAATGTTCAACAATGTTTCAGGAGGCTTAGGTTGTGTGGGTTCATACCTATTAACCACAAAAAACATTAAAATAAACTAAAGAATATCAGCGTTTTATTTTTTTTACATTAAAATTTCATTAAAACGCTTGCGTAATTGAAATCTGCACATTTATTTTGCTCTCAGATATGGGTTAGGGGTAGAGCCCATATTTGTTTCATAGGCTAAAGCCCGGTAGTTAACACTGCCGGGTTTTTTTATGCGTAAAGCATAAGCTTTTTTAATTTGTAGTTAATAACTGCTTTATATTGAAATAATAAATCGCTGCCAAAAACACCATCAATAGGATTAATTCCCAACATTTTATAAGCATCATTTACATGAGACAGACTTAAAACGGCTACCGTTGTATTTTTTATTTTTATTTCACCACAGGTAATTGTGCTTATTTCTATCAGTTCTGTTTTAACCATTTCTGCACCTAAACCTACACTTTCGGCAAACTCGGCTTTATTTTTTGTTGACCCCACAAATTGCAGCAACCTTTCATGGTCGAATACGGTTTTCGATGCACCCGTATCAACCAATAACCTGGCTTTTTTTCTGCCAATTTTTACATTAATAAATAAATGATAATTATCCGCTTCAAGTGTTTCTATGCTAAGCGGAATGCTCGATTTAATTTTAATCATTTATAGCCTTATTCTTTTGTTTTTTCGCCCGTAAATTGATGCTGTGGGTATTTAAACAAAACATTAAATGTGGTTAAACTACCGTAAATTTTCGTTATATATTGTTGCATATTTATTTTGTCTTCATCGGATAGCGCCGCATGGCTGTTTATGCGTTGTTCAAGCACCCTTAACCGATCTCTTAGCATTACAATTTTATGAAAAAACGAATCAATAGGAATTTCTTTAACAGCCAAATTTTTATCGCCGGGGTGTAATACCATCTTTCCGCCTGTCCATTTGCCGGCAAGACTTACCTCTTCGGGTAAATCAACATACTTTTTTAGTAAATAAGTAAGTGTACTAACCAATTCGGCATTACTAATTAAATCATCAGGTGCTTCAACTGCTTCGGTAACCTCCATAGTATGGTTAAACCTGGATATTTCCTTAATCCCACTGTTAATAAATGTAACTTTATAGGTTTCAGACTTTACATTGGTAATAACGCCGGGGCCAAATTCATGGTGCACTACCCTGCTTCCAATACCCAATTCGGATGTTTTAATCATATTGTTGTTTTTTTTGCATGCAAAATAAATTTAAATATTATTGCACCATAATAAGTTGCAAAAAATAATTAA